>JGI26341J46601_10000325_pt1 | contig 14599 bp, 12 predicted proteins | sample BogFormECP12_OM3_FD_46601 | JGI IMG/M metagenome (IMG submission 46601) | reverse complement strand
GTGACCCGCGACTGCATGCGCGCGGCGGCCGCGCCCAGGCAGTGGTGGGCGCCGTGGCCGAACGTCAGGATGTTGCGTGGCCGGCGCGTCACGTCGAGCTCGCCGGCATCCGGGCCGTACCGGCGCTCGTCGCGGTTGGCCGACCCGTACAGCAGCAACACCTTGCGGCCGGCCCGCATGGTGGTGTCGTGGATCGTCACGTCACGGGTGAGGGTGCGGGCCAGGCCCTGCACCGGTGACGTCAGCCGCAGCAGCTCGTCGATCACGGCGGGAATCAGCTCCGGGTGCTCGGCCAGCAGCCTGCGCTGGTCGGGCCGGCGATGCAGCAGCTGCACCGAACCGCCGAGCATGCCGGTGGTGGTGTCGTTGCCGCCGGTGACCATCGTGAACGTGAACGCCAGCACCGACAGGGTGCCCGCGATGTCGCCGTCCGCGCCGACCCCCGCCGCGACGAGGTGCGACACCGTGTCGTCGCCCGGCTCGCGGCGGCGGCGCTCGATCAGCTCGTTGAAGTAGCCCGTCATCGAGGTCACGGCGTCACCCAGCGAGTCGATCGCGTCGCCGATTCCGCCGCTGGTGGTGTTGGCCGCGACGATGGCCTCGGTCCAGCCGTCGAACCGTGCCCGGTCCTCTTCCGGCACGCCCAGATAGTGCGCGACGACCATCGAGGGCAGCGGTTTGAACAGCTCGGCGACGATGTCGCCACCACCGGAGGCGAGCAGCCGCCGCAGGCGTTCGACGACGAACGCGCGAACCGCCGGCTCGACCGCCTCCACCTGGCGGGGGGTGAAGCCCCGGGCGACCAGTTTCCGGAACTCGGTGTGCACCGGCGGGTCCTGCATCACCATCGGCGGGTTGTCCTGCAGCCCGATGATTTCGAGTTCGCGGTAGTTGACGGTCAGCCCCTGGGCGGAGGAGAACGTCTCGTGGTCTCGCGCGGCCTGCCAGATGTCGGCGTGCCGTGACAGCACCCAGTAGTCGTGCGCCGGGTTCTCCCGGGGAATGACGTGGTGCACCGGGTCGCGGTCGCGCAGCGCGGCGTACATCGCCCAAGGGTCCGCCCAGCTGTGAGCGTTGGCGAGTTCGAACATGACCGGTGACCCTTGAGACAAAGTAACCGTCATGTCTTATGCGTACGACAGGGGATGCACAAGTGTCAATGATTGGCGCGAAATCGTTCCTAAATTGCGGCGCCGGGGTTGAGGATCCCCGCGGGGTCCAGCGCGTCCTTTATTCGCTGGTTGAGGGCCATCGCGCCGGGCCCGATCTGGCCGGCCAGCCAGGGCCGCTTGAGCCTGCCGACGCCGTGCTCGCCGGTGATCGTGCCGCCGAGGCCCACTGCCAGGTCCATGATCTCCCCGAACGCCACCTCGGCGCGCTGCTTCATGGCCCGGTCGCTGGGGTCGTAGACGATGAGCGGGTGGGTGTTGCCGTCGCCGGCGTGTGCGATCACCGAGATCATCACGTCGCGCTCGGCCGCGATGCGCGCGACTCCGGTGACGAGCTCACCCAGCCGTGGCAACGGCACGCCGACGTCCTCGAGCAGCAGCGTTCCCTTGGCCTCCACGGCCGGGATCGCGTACCGGCGGGCAGCGACGAACGCCTCGCCCTCGTCCGGGTCGTCGGTCGAAAAGACTTCTGTCGCATCATTTTCCGCGAATACGGCGGCGATCACCTCGGCGTCTTCCCCGGCGGACCGGCCGCGTTCGTCGGAGCCGGCGATCACCAGGGCCGCGGCGTCGCGGTCCAGGCCCATCCGGAGCTTGTCCTCGACCGCGTTCACCGCGACGGAGTCCATGAACTCCAGCATCGACGGGCGCATCCTGCTCGACACGCCCAGCACCGCGTCGACCGCGGCCGCGACGGAGGCGAAGGTCGCCACGACCGTGCTCGACCGATGCTGCTTCGGCAGCAGCCGCAGCGTGATCTCGGTGATCACGCCGATCGTGCCCTCGCTACCGACGAACAGCTTGGTCAGGCTGAGGCCCGCGACGTCCTTGAGCCGGGGGCCCCCGAGCCGCACCGCGGTGCCGTCGGCCAGCACCACCTGCAACCCGAGGACGTAGTCGGTGGTGACGCCGTACTTCACACAACACAGGCCGCCGGCGTTTGTCGCGACGTTGCCGCCGATGCTGCAGATCTCGAACGACGACGGATCCGGCGGGTACCACAGGTCGTGCTCGGCCACTGCCTTCTTGACCTCGGCGTTGAACAGCCCGGGCTGGCACACCGCGGTCCGGGTCACCGGGTCGACGGTGATGTCGCGCATCCGCTCGGTGGCGAGCACGATGCAGTTGTCCAGCGCCGTCGCGCCGCCGGACAGGCCGCTTCCCGCGCCCCGCGGCACCACCGGGATGCGGTGCCGGCTCGCCCAGCGCAACACCGCCTGCACATCCTCGGTGCGAAGCGGCCGCAGCACGGCCATGGGCTTGCCGGCCGACGGGTCGAGCGCGCGGTCCTGGCGGTACTTGTCGGTCTTCGCGGGATCGGTGACGACCATTCCTTCGGGCAGCTCTTCGATCAGGCTCGCCAGCACATCCGCGCTCATAACTCGATGCTACGAGCCGGTCTATTCCAATTCGGCCGACGGCTGCCGCTCCGACCTGCGATCCAGCTCGTACAACGACGGCAGCAGCAGTGCCGCCAACCCGATCGCGATCATCGGTACGGCCAGGGCGAGAAACGTGGTCCGCAGCCCGAACGTGTCGGCCAGCGGACCGGCCAGCATGAATCCGAGCGGACCGGCGGCGTAGGCCAGCGACGTCATCACGCCGACCACCCGGCCCCGGAGCGCGGGCGGCGACTTGGTCTGCATCACGTAGTTGTAGATCGGCGCGATTGGCCCGTAGACGAGGCCGACGAGCGCGCACAGCAGCAGGATCAGCGCCAGCGCCGGCAGCAGCGAGATCAGCGCGGTGCAGATGCCGAGCGTCAGCGTCGCGGTCAGCAGGATCGCCCGCCGGGTCAGGTGCCGCACCAGCAGCGGATAAGCCAGCGCGCCGACCAGGCCGCCGATGCTCAGCGCCATCAACACCCAGCCCAGTTGCGCGGGCTCGTCGTGATCGGCGAAGTACTTCGGGAACAGCACGCTTTCCATCGGCAGGTACAGCCCGGTCATCGCCAGGTCGACCAGCGCCAGCGTGCGCAGCACCTTGACGTTCCAGACGAACCGCAAACCGTCGAGCATGCCGGCCCAGACTCCCTCCGGCCGCTCCTCGACGGTTGGCGGCCCCGCGCCCTCCAGCCGGAGCACGCCGACCGCCAGGATCGACAGCCCGAAGAACGCGGCGGTGACCCACATCGTGTTGATTCCGCCGATGGTGCCGATCAGCAGGCCCGCCAGGCCGGGACCGACGATGTAGGCCACGTTGAACACGGCTTCGTAGAGCCCGTTGGTGCGGTCCAGCGTCCAGCCGGCCCGCGCCGCGGCTTCCGGCAGCATCGACTGGCGGGCGGTGATCCCGGCCGGGTCGAATACCGCGCCCAGTGCCGCCAGTGTCGCGAGCACCGCGACGTTGATGCTCTGCTGGCCCAGGGTGAGAGCCAGCACCGGGACCGTGGCCACGGTGGTCCCCGACAGCACATCGGAAAGAATTGAAATGCGCTTGCGGCCAAGGAAATCCACTGCGGTGCCGGCGATGAGCGTGGAGAACAGCAGCGGGAGGGACGCAGCGCCGGCGACGACCGACGCCTCCAGAGCGCTGCCGTTGCGCTGCAGCACCAGCCATGGGAACGCGACGATCGAGATGCCGTTTCCGGCCGACGCGGCCAGCGCCGCGAACATCAGGACGAAAACAGGGCGGCGCGAGGGCGTCCGGCGGCCGGGATCGGAGCGACCGGGGGATGACCGAGACATGGGAACGGGGAGAAATCTAGCAGCGGGCATGCCCGGTCGGCGACCGAATTTGCGCGCCGTGCACAGTAGATCGGTGCGTCTGCCCCATCCACGCGTCGGTATGCAGTTCGACTCGCCGGTGCCACCCGGTGCCGGCTGGCCGGGCGACCCGGCGACCCCGCGCACCGCGGTCGCGGCGACGCCCGCGCAGGTCGCCGCCGAGGCGTCGAATGTGAAAACGCTTCGGCAGCTCGACGCCTTGGTGTCGGTGTGCCGCGCATGTCCGCGGCTGGTCGAGTGGCGCGAACAGGTCGCTGCGGGCAAGCGGAAGTCGTTCGCCGATCAGCCGTACTGGGGGCGGCCCGTTCCGGGCTGGGGTTCGGCCGGCCCGAAGATGCTCATTCTCGGCCTCGCGCCCGCGGCGCACGGCGGCAACCGCACCGGGCGGGTGTTCACCGGGGACCGTTCCGGTGACGTGTTGTACGCGGCGCTCTACCGCGCCGGTCTGTCCACGTCGCCGGACAGCGTCGACGCGGCCGACGGCACGACGCTGATAGACACCCGGATGGCGGCGGCGGTGCGGTGCGCACCCCCGGGCAATGCGCCGACACCCGGCGAGCGGCAGACCTGCGCGCCCTGGCTGGCCGCGGAATGGCGCCTGATCGGCCACCACGTCCGCGTGATCGTCGCGCTCGGCGCGTTCGCCTGGCGTGCGGCGCTGAACATGGTCGGCACCGTCGAGTCACCGGCGCCGAAGTTCGGGCACGGAGCCGCCGTCTCGCTGCGCACGACTGATCGCGACGTGGTGCTGCTGGGGTGCTACCACCCGAGCCAGCAGAACACGTTCACCGGCAGGCTGACCCCGGCGATGCTGGACGACATCTTCGCCAGGGCCAGGATGACGGCGGGGATTCGATGACCCCGACGCGGGCGCGGCCGGGAACAACACTCGCGTATCGGCTTCTCCAGGACTATCCCGATGACCGGACACGTTGACTCTCGCATGCGGCTTTCCGTCCTTGACCTCGTCCCCGTGCGCACCGACCAGTCGACGTCGGATGCGCTGTCCGCGACGCTGCGGCTGGCGCAGACCGCCGACCGGCTCGGCTACACCCGGTACTGGGTCGCCGAGCACCACAACATGCCTTCCGTGGCGGCCACCAGCCCGCCGGTGCTGATCGCGTACCTGGGTGCGCAAACCTCGCAGCTGCGGCTGGGTTCGGGCGGGGTGATGCTGCCCAACCACGCGCCGCTGGCGGTGGCCGAACAGTTCGCGCTGCTCGAGGCCGCCTATCCCGGGCGCATTGACCTCGGCATCGGCAGGGCGCCGGGTTCCGACCCGGTGACGTCGCTGATGCTGCGGGGTCCGGCCGGGCGGGACGATCGCGACATCGAGAACTTCCCCGACTATCTCGACGACGTGCGCGCGCTGATGAGCGCCCGCGGCGTGCGTGTCGCGATCCCCCGCGAGCGCTACATCCTCAAAGCCACGCCGGCCGCGACCAGCGAACCGAGGCTGTGGCTGCTCGGCTCGTCGATGTACTCGGCGCGGCTGGCCGCGGCCAAGGGCCTGCCGTATGTGTTCGCGCACCACTTCTCCGGGCAGGGCACAGAGGAGGCGTTGGCGACGTACCGCCGCGAGTTCGTGCCCAGCGACCTGGCGCCCGAGCCGGTGACGTTCCTGACGGTCAACGCCGCGGTCGCGCCGACCCGCGACGAGGCCGAGGCGCTGCTGCTGCCGAACCTGCAGATGATGGCCCGGTTGCGCACCGGGCAGCCGCTCGGGCCTCTCGACCTGGTGGAGGACGCCGAGGCGGCCCGGCTCAGCCCGCAGGAGCAGGCGATCGTCGACGCCGGCGCGCGGCGCGCGGTCGTCGGCACCGCGCCCGAGGCGGCCGATCAGGTTCGCGCGCTGGCCGAGCGGTTCGACGTCGACGAGGTGATGATCAACCCCGTCGCCTCGGCGCGGCGCGGCATCGACCCCGCGACCGCACCGGGCCGGGACGCCACGCTGGAGCTGCTCGCCAAGGAGTTGTTCTAGCGCGGCGTCAGCACGACCACCGGGATCGGCCGCGACGTCTTGCTCTGATACGCCTTGTACCGGTTCGCGTTGTTCTTGTTGACGATCTCCCACAGCCGGTCGTAATCGGGATCCCCGGGCACCACCGGCCGGGCCGTGACGCCGAATCGCTTCGGGCCGACGTTGATTTCGACGTTCGGCTTGGCCTTCAGGTTGTGATACCAGCCGGGAGCTTTCGGATCNCCGCCCTTGGAGGCGACCACCAGGTAGTCGTCGCCGTCGCGCGCATAGGTGAGCGACGTCGTGCGCTGCTTTCCGGTCTTGGCGCCGACCGTGTGCAGCAGCAGGCTGGGAATCCCCAGGGTCCGGTGACCGATCCAGCCGTTCGTGTTCCGATAGACCGCGTCGTGCAACCGCAGCACCGGCGGGAGCAGTTTCTCTTCCAGGAAGCTCATGCTTGCAAGTGTCATCCCGCGGCGTCGATCTTGGCCAGCGCCTCCCGCAGAATCCGCCCCGTGGCTTCCCGGTCCGGGTCGCGCCGCAGCACCATGCCCTTGGCGAACGACAGCTTGTCTCCGTTGCGCCGCGGCACGACGTGCAGGTGGATGTGGAACACCGACTGGAATGCGGCGCGGCCGTCGTTGAGGACGACGTTGTTGCCGTCCGCCTGCAACTCCGATTCCCGCGCCGCGCGGGCGATCCGCTGCCCGATGGCCAGCATGTCGGCCACCGTTTCCGTCGGGGTGTCGGTCAGATCAACGGTGTGCTGCTTGGGCAGCACCAGCGTGTGGCCCCGGGTGAACGGCCGGATGTCGAGGATCGCGAGATACCCGTCGTCTTCGTAGATCCTCATCGCCGGGGCTTTACCCGCGACGATGTCGCAGAACACACATGGCATGTACTCACCGTAACGTCGCGTCCGGGAGGCAGGAATGAATAACGGAACACCGGTGCAATTCTTGTCCTTGGCTCGATGCCGGGCGAGGCGTCGCGTNCGAGCGGGTCGGTACTACGCCCATCCGCGGAATGCGTTCTGGCGCATGGCTCCACGGCCTGCGCCGCGCAGGCGTCGGATTGTGCTCCAAACCGTTCGAGGGCGCGCGATCGTGGAGGTAGGTTGACGCAGTGGCCGCTGACGTCGATATCGAGGCATCGGGGCTGCTGGACGGCCTCGAGGGCGATGCGCGCGCGCAGCGGGCCGAACTGATCGCCTGGCTCCTGGAACGGGGCTTCGCGGTGGAGCAGATCCGCGGTGCCTTCGCCCCGATGCTGTTGCCGGGCCGCCGCGTGATAGGCGACGACGGGACCTACCTGTCGGCGCGGGAAATCGCCGAGAGCCATGGAATCGACCTCGACCTGCTCCAGCGTGTGCAGCGGGCCCTCGGCTTGCCGCGGGTCGACGATCCGGACGCGCCCGTGCTCATGCGTGCCGACGCCGAGGCCGCCGCGCGAATACTCGAGTTCATCGACGCGGGTCTGGATCCCGAGCAGTTGGTCGCCGTGGTGTGGGTGCTTGCCGACGGCCTCGCTCGCGCGGCGGAGACGATGCGCTGGACGGCGCTGGCCGCGGTCTCGCAACCGGGCGCGACGGAATTGGATATCGCCAAGCGGTCGGAGGCGATCGTGAGTCGGATTGCCCCGCTCCTTGGCCCGATGATCCAGGACATGCTGTTCCTGCAGCTGCGCCATTCGATGGAGACGGAAGCGGTCAATGCGTCGGAGCGGGCCGCTGGCCATGCGTTGGCCGGTGCGCGCCAGGTGACGATCGCATTCGCCGACATGGTGGGCTTCACACGACTGGGCGAGGCGGTGCCGCCCCAGGACCTGGAACGGCTCGCCCGGGGCCTCGCCGACCTGGCGCGCGACGTGGCCGTGCCGCCGGTGCGATTGATCAAGACGATCGGCGACGCCGTGATGCTCATGTCGCCGGAACCCGCACCCCTCTTGGACGCAACGCTCCACCTGGTGGCCGCCGCAGACAAGGAGGACTTGCCGCAGTTGCGGGTCGGGCTGGCTTCGGGTTCGGCGGTCAGTCGCGCCGGGGACTGGTTCGGCAGCCCGGTCAACGTGGCAAGCCGGGTGACGAGCGTGGCGCGGCCCGGTTCGGTGTTGACGGCCGAGTCGACCCGCGAGTTGATCGGTGACGCAGAAGAGTTTTCGTGGTCGTTCGCGGGCTCACGCCACCTCAAGGGCGTNAAGGGGGACACCAGGTTGTTCCGCGCGCGGCGGGCAACCGATGTTGTGGACAAGTCCTGATCTGTGGATAGTCCCGCGGCGCAGTGGGTTTGGCGCCAGGCGGTGTCAGTGCTCCGCCACATGATTGGGACCTGCGGTCGAAGAGTGAACGATCATGGCGGTGTTGACCGCTTGATAAGACAATTCTGTACTCACACGCCTTCGCTCACCCACGACGCGCTCGATACCGGATGTGAAAATGGCACATCTGGCCTACTAACCGGGAACGCGTGAGTGACCTGCGCCGCCGACCGAACCGAGCGTGACCCTGATTCAGGCGGTAATGACTGACGATCTGATCATCCGGGTGGCCGACCGGCGTCCCTCGAACGCCAAACTGGTCGGTTGATCGACGACGACTTCACCAGCTGGTCTGCTGAGCTCAGTGCGCCGTCGAGGCTCTACTTGGTGCCGTGCGCTTTTAGGTGCTCTTTGGCGGCATTCTCCGCGTGCTCGACGGCCTGAACGTGGTGGGCATGCGCCGAGTGGGCGTGGTGGGCGGCTTTGTCAAACACGCCCTCCACGTGATGTTTAGCGGCTTCCACGTGGTGCTTAGCGGCCTCTTCGAGATGTTCGGCTGCTTTCTTGTGATGTTCGGCTGCTTGCTTCGACATGTCTCCACACCCTTTCAAGGGATCTCGATCGTGAGCGCAACAACCTGGGATTGTCAGCCCCCTGGCTGGCCTTATAGTTACAGGACTGTTAACTGGGGCTTTCAGCCGGTGTACATCTCTGCGCTGACGCCGTTCAGGTTGTCCACGTTTTCGGAGCCGGTCAAACCTCGGGGCCAGTCTCGGGCGGCCAGGCTTCCCGCTTCGGTTGCCAGCAACAGCGGGGCGGTTCGGGTGCTACGCCTCGACCGAGGGGATGCCCTCCTGATCGACAACCGTTGCGTGTTGCACGGCCGGAGAGAGTTTGTCGACCCGGCACGACAGCGGTACCGAATCCGATTCTGGCGCGTGAACGCCGAGCCTGAGTCGGACAGACGTACCACCGGGCAACCCGGCGTTTCGCTGTCGGAGAAAGCCACCCCACCTGCCGTGTAACAGTGTAATAATGTAAGCATGAGATCACATCATGCACATGGCCGACGTTTCGGCCGCCCCGGCGGGTGGCAGCAAGCGCAGCAGCCCGACGCCGGCGACGCCCCGGACTGGTTCGCCGGGCGGCTGCCCGACGGCTGGTTCACCGGTGATCCGGAGGCCGTGGTCGACCGCGAGGAGATCACCGTCATCGGGCGCCTCCCCGAGCCGGAGGGCGCCGAAGGCGCGGAGGGAGAAGGTGCCGGCGCCCGCAGCGCGGGCCGGGCCGCACGGTTCCGGGAGGAGACCCGTCCCGACCGGATGCGGATCGCCGATGAGGCGCAGGCCCGCTANGGCCGCACGGTGTCCTGGGGCGTCGAGGTCGGCGGCGAGCGGATCATNTTCACCAANGTCGCGGTGCCGGTGATGACCCGCCTGCGGCAACCGGAACGGCAGGTGCTCGACACGCTGGTCGACGCCGGCGTCGCCCGGTCGCGGTCCGACGCGCTGGCGTGGTCGGTGAAGTTGGTCGGCGAACACACCGAGGAATGGCTCGCCAAGCTGCGCAGCGCGATGTCCGAGGTCGAAGACCTGCGCACCGAGGGTCCGCAACTGTAGCGTCGCTCTGCTATGCCTGTCGGGTGGCCCCCGAACGCGAACCCGACCTGGTATTCGTCGACACCGAGTGCACCGGTCTGCGTCCGGATGACGAGATCTGGGAATTCGCCGGACTGCGGCGATACCGCGACGGCGCTTCGACATGGCTGCACGTGCTAATCGAGCACGACGAAATCCGGGCTGCCACAGGACTTCCCGAGCCCTTTCGGTCCCAGTACCTGGCGCGGAGGGGATCGCCGGAAGAGCGCTGGCCGCGGAAGCGGGCGGCGATAGCGATTGCGGAGTTCCTCAGCGGCGATGCGGTGATGGTCGGTGCGGTGCCGACGTTCGACTCGCTGCACCTGACGATGCTGCTACGTCGCTACGGGATTCTGGCGCCGCGCCTGTACGCCGTGATCGACGTCGAGGCACTTGCCGCCGGTTCGCTGACCCGCGGCGGTCGACGTGTGCGCATCCCCCTCGACGGTGAGGAGCTCAGCCGGGCGCTGGGCGTCGATCCGGGCATCTACGAGCGTCACACCGCGGTGGGCGACGTGAAGTGGGTGCGCGCCCTCTACGACCGGATCATGGGTACTTAGACCCGCGTCATCTCGTAATACGCGCCGCGCCTTGCCATCAGCTCCGCGTGGCTGCCGTGCTCGACGATCCGCCCGGCCTCCATCACCAGGATCACATCGGCATCGCGGATCGTCGAAAGCCGGTGGGCGATGATGAAGCTCGTCCGGTCTCGGCGCAACTCGTGCATCGCGTGCTGGATCAGCACCTCGGTGCGGGTGTCCACCGAGCTGGTGGCCTCGTCGAGGATCAGCAGGTGCGGGCGTGCCAGGAATGCGCGCGCGATCGTGATCAGCTGCTTCTCCCCGGCGCTGATGTTGCCGCCGTCGTCGCTGACCCACGTGTCGTAGCCGGCGGGGAGGGTATGCACGAACCGGTCGACGTAGGCGCTCTTGGCGGCCTCGACGATCTCGTCGCGGTTGGCCCCGGGCCTGCCGTACCCGATGTTCTCCGCGATCGTTCCGCCGAACAACCACGTGTCCTGCAACACCATTCCGATGCGCGACCGCAGCGCGTGTCTGCTGACCGTCGAGATGTCCACCCCGTCGAGCAGAATTCGCCCGGAGTCGACCTCGTAGAAGCGCATCAACAGGTTCACCAGCGTCGTCTTGCCCGCGCCGGTCGGTCCCACGATCGCGACGGTGCTGCCCGGCTCGGCCACCAGCGACAAGTCCTCGATCACCGGCATGTCGGGCCGGTAGCTGAAGTTGACGTGCTGGAACTCTACCCGCCCGCTCCGCCGCTGACCGTTGGGCGACGGCAGCACAACGGGCGCATCGGGTGTCTGCTCCGGTGCGTCGAGCAGGTCGAAAACCCTTTCAGCGCTCGCCATCCCGGATTGAAGTGTGTTGTACATCGCCGACACCTGGGTGAGCGGCTGGTTGAACTGGCGGACGTACTGGGTGAACGCCTGGATACCGCCGAGCGTGATTTGGCCGGTGGCCACCTGAAGACCGCCGACCACGGCGACGGCCACATAGCTGAGGTTGCCGATGAACATCGTCGCCGGCGAGACCAGCCCGGATAGGAACTGGGCGCCGAAGCTCGCTTGGTAGACGTCGGCGTTGAGGTCGCGGAACTGCTCCTCGGCCCGCGCGCGATGCCCGAATGTCTTGACCAGGGTGAAGCCGCTGTAGGTCTCCTCGATGTGGGCGTTGAGCCGACCGGTGTTGGCCCACTGGGCGACGAACAGGCGCTGTGAGCGGCGCGCGACCGTGCGGGTCACCAGCAGCGAGAGCGGCACCGTCAACAACGTGATCACCGCGAGCAGCGGCGACATGGTCAGCATCATTACCAGCACCGCCAGCACGGTGAGCACCGAGGTGAGCAACTGGCTGATCGTGACCGACAGCGAAGTCTGCACGTTGTCGATGTCGTTGGTCACCCGGCTGAGCAGTTCACCGCGCTGCCGGGAATCGAAGTACGACAAGGGCATTCGATGCACCTTGTCCTCGACGTCGGATCGCAGACCCATCATCGTTCGCTGCACCGTGATGTTCAGCAGCCTGAACTGTGCCCAGACCATCAGGGCGCCGAGCAGGTACAGGGCGAGCGCGAGGAGCAGCGTCCGGCCCACGGCGGCGAAGTCCACGCCGACGCCCGGCCTGACGTTCATGCCGGACAGCAGGTCGGCGAACGTGTTGTCGCCCCGGGCCCGGGCAGCGGCGATCGCCTGCTCCTTGGTGATCCCTGCGGGCAGGTGCCGCCCGATCACGCCGTTGAACAGCAGATCGGTTGCATGCCCGAGAATCCGGGGTCCTATCACGTTGAGTCCGACACCGGAGATACCCAGGCTGATCACCGCGGCGGTCAGCCTGCGCTGGGGAGTGAGCCGTTTGATCAGCCGGATAGCCGTGCCGCGGAAGTCCCGTGACCTGTCCGCAGGGGCCTGCACCACGCCGCGGATCGGCCGCAGCCCCGCCGTCATCGCGAGCTCCCGGCGGCGACCACCGCCTGCGAGTCGACGAACTCTGCATAGGTCGGGCAGTCGGCGAGCAGCGATTCGTGCGTTCCGGCACCCACCACGCGTCCGTCATCCATGACGATCACCTGATCGGCTTCGGCTATCGTCGAGATGCGTTGGGAGACAACCAGAACCGTCGCGTCCGCGGACACCTCGCGCAGCGCCGCGCGCACCCGGGCGTCGGTGTGCATGTCCAGTGCCGAGAACGCGTCGTCGAACAGGTACACCTTGGGCCGGCGGATCACGGCGCGTGCGATCGCCAGCCGCTGGCGCTGTCCGCCCGAGAAATTGATGCCGCCCTGCGACACCGCCATCTCCAGCCCGTCGGGATGTGCGCCGACGAACCCGTCGGCCGACGCGATGCGCAGCGCCTCCCACATCTCGGCGTCGGTCGCGTCGGCGTTGCCGTAGCGCAGGTTCTCGGCAACGGTGCCCGAGAACAGATACCCGCGCTGTGGAACCAGCCCGATTGCCGACCACAGCTGCTCGAGGTCATAGTCGCGGACGTCGACCCCGTCGACGGTCACGAAGCCGTCGGTCACGTCGTACAGCCGGCAGATCAACGACACCAGCGTGGACTTCCCCGAGCCGGTGGAGCCGACTATCGCGGTGGTGGTGCCGGGCCGTGCGGTCGCCGAAACCCCCTGCAGGACCGGACGATCCGCGCCCGGATAGCGGAACGTCGCGCCCTCGAGGCGGACCACCCCGTCGACGGCCTCCGGGCGCACGGCGCGTTTCGGACTGGTGATCGCCGCGTCGGTCGACAGCACCTCGGTGATCCGCTCTGCGCACACCGACGCCCGCGGCAGCATGATCAAGATGAACGTCGCCATCAGCACCGCCATCAGGATCTGCATGAAGTAGGACAGAAACGCGATCAGCGACCCCACCTGCATGTGTCCCGCGTCGATACGCAGCCCGCCGAACCAGATGAGCGCGACGCTGGACAGGTTGATCACCAGGGTGGTGACCGGCAGCATCAGCGCCTGCCAGCGCCCGGCCTCGAGCGCGGTTCCCGACAGCGCGCGGTTTGCATCGGCGAAACGCATGCGCTCGACGGGTTCCCTCGCGAACGCCCGGATCACCCGTATGCCCGACAGCTGTTCGCGCATCACCCGGTTGATGCCGTCGATCAGCTTCTGCATGCGGCGGAAGATCGGCAGCAGGTGCGACACGATCCAGTAGTTGGCCAGCGCGAGCACCGGGACACTGACCAGCAGCAGCCACGACAGCCCGGCGTCCTGGTGTATCGCCATGAAGATGCCGCCGATGCTCATGATCGGCGCGGTGATCAGCATCGTGCAGGTCATCTGGACCAGGACCTGGATCTGCTGGACGTCGTTGGTGGTGCGGGTCAGAAGTGTCGGCGCGCCGAACCGCGCGGTCTCCGGAGCCGAGAAGCCGGTGATGTGGTGAAAGATCGCCGACCGCAGGTCGCGGCCGAAGCCCATGCCGGTTCGCGACCCGAAGTAAACCGCTCCCACGGCGCACAGCACCTGTAGCCCGCTGACCGCGATCATCACGGTGCCGAGCTCCATGATCCTGCGGGTGTCCCCCTTGGCCACCCCGTCGTCGATGATCGCCGCGTTGACGGTCGGCAGGTAGAGCGACGCCAGGGTGCTGATCAGCTGCAGGAGCATGACAACGGCGATCAGCCGGCGGTACGGCCGCACGTACTGTCGCAGCAGTCTCAGCAGCATCTCCGTACTGTCGCACACCTTCCTGACGGCTGTGTGCCCGGACTTGCTCCGAGCGGAGCCTAAAAGCGCTGGTCAACTCCCGTCCCCGTGGTAACCGCCGGGCTGCCGCTATCCTGCATGACGTGACGAGCGGCGGGAGACGGATCCGGTGAGACGCAGGCAGCCCGCGATGGTCCTCGGGGCCGCGCTGACGATCCTGATCGTCGCTGGCTGTTCCAGCGGATCGTCGGGGCACGGCAACCAGTCCTCGTCGGCGGCACCTTCCACGCAGAACGCCACCCACGGTCCGTTTTTCCCCGAATGCGGCGGGATCAGCGATCAGACCGTCACACAGCTGACCCGCGTCAACGGGCTGGTGAACACGGCGCGCAACTCGGTCGGCTGCCAGTGGCTGGCCGGCGGGGGCATCCTCGGCCCGCACTTCTCGTTCACCTGGTACCGCGGCAGCCCGATCGGGCGCGAACGCAAAACCGAGGAACTCTCCCGCGCCAACGTCGACGACCTCAACATCGACGGCCACAACGGCTTCATCGCCGTCGGCACCGACCCGACGCTGGGCAACAGCCTGTGCGAAGTAGGCATCCAATTCCAGGACGACTTCATCGAATGGTCGATCAGTTTCAGCCAGCAGCCGTTCCCCGATCCGTGCGA
>JGI26341J46601_10000324_pt1 | contig 14610 bp, 15 predicted proteins | sample BogFormECP12_OM3_FD_46601 | JGI IMG/M metagenome (IMG submission 46601) | reverse complement strand
ACGTCCACCGATGCGGTGATGAATTTGATCGCGGTTCTTCTCACGCGAGCGGGATACAAGTGCAAAGCCGGATTATCCGCAAAAGCACTATCCATCTCTTCGTTGGCTACGGCCTCGACCGGGGTGCCCCCATCGAGTTCGCCACAAATCTGATGGGCTCGAGCGATGAGCCCCGGCACATTATCGATAGCGGGAATCTGTTCCTGTTCGAGCAGCGCCACAAACTGATCCTGCTGGCCTGGGTCTGCGCCTGCCGCGCCAGCGCAAACAATTGCGGCGGTCAGCACCACCGNGGCGCTAACCAGAGCGGCTATGAGGCTACGGATGTTGGTGCACACGGCAGGATTTNCCATCGCTTTTGTGTCACCTGCTCGGCATCTAACTCGATCGACACCAAGCGGTAATGGTGGAGCCGTTTGGCGCCTGCAATGATGGATATCGTAGCTGGTTGTAATGGCGAGTCATCACTGGGCTTTCGCGCAGACCCGCAGATCNAGGGCGCGGCGCGACGGCCAGGTAGTCGCGTGATAGCGCCGGCGATCGCGGCCTTGATAACCACCGCATCGAGCGTGGTGGGTGCGGCACATTTGCCGGTGGCGGCACAAGGCACCGTGCTCACCGCACTGACCAGGCCAGCCCCCGCGGGCGAAGTTACGCCGACACCGCCACAGATCCCGCCACCGACGCTAAAGCCCACCGCGGCGCCAGTCGCGCCACCGCCGCCTCAAGCAGAACAACCGCTGCCTCCCCCACGACAGCAGCAGAGACCCCCACCACAACAGGCACCCCCGCCGCCGCCGGAAGCACCCGCACCAATACCGGAAGCACCCGCGCCAGCGCCGGAAGCACCCGCCCCAACACCAGAGGCACCCGCGCCAACACCGGAACCACCCGCACCACCACCGGAGGCGCCTCCTTCACCGCCTCCCGGACGGGGGCACGTCCGGCTCGCACCGTGAGGCAATGACTGCCGCTGTTCAAACCGGCGGGCTCAGCCGCCCCGAACCCGGCGCTTGTGTTTATTTAGTCGCCTCGACCAGTTCGGCGTTGGCCAGAGTTCAGCCAACTCCTTCGGCAGTAACGACTTTCGCGGCGTCAGCCCAGGTGCGCCCGGAGCAGCCAGGCCGCTATCGACTTGCGCCCATTGCCTTCGTCGCGGAGGTCGGCAGCCGGGAAGTTGCTGCCGTCGGGAACGTTGGCGTGAATGCGGGCGGGCCGGATCTCATCGATGACCCAGTACGGCGACACGGCATCGCGCAACTCGTCTTCGGTGACCGCGTTGGGCGGACCGTCCGGCATGCCCGCGTGGTCGAAGACCAGCACGAAGTAGGAGGCACCGGGCGCGGCAGCGCGAACGATTGACCGCTGGTAGCCGTCACGAAACTCAACGGGCATCGAATGAAACAGCGTGCTGTCGACGATCGTGTCGAACCGCCCTTCGGAACCGGTCGGCCAGCTGGCGAAGTCAGTGATGTCGGCCACCGCGAACGAGGCATTGCTCAATCCATGGCTGGCCGCCTCGGCCTTGGCCAACTCGATGGCAGTCGGCGAGGCATCCAGCCCGACGGTGTTGTACCCCAGCGCCGCCAGATGCAGTGACAGCGCTGCCTCGCCGCAGCCCGCGTCGAGCACGTCGCCCTTGATTTCGCCCTGATCGATGAGCGTCGCGAGCTCAGGTTGGGGCTNACCGAGACTCCACGGCGGTCGGGCACCCTCCCCGAATTGGGCGGCTTCGCCACGGTAGGCCGGATCGAAATCGAAATCGAACTTCTCTACTTCAGTCATATCCGAGATATATCAACTAGGCTGATATATGTCAATATGGTTGATATGAGCACTGCCCAAGATGCGCCACTTGGATACTTGCTGCATCAGGTGATGGCCACGCTGCGACCGGAGGTGGCCGCAGTGCTGAGTCCGCTAGGTCTGACGCTGCCCGAGTTCGTCTGCATGCGAATGCTTTCCATGAGTCCCGGGATGTCCAGCGCCGAACTCTCCCGGGAAGGCAACGTCTCGCCGCAGGCGATGAACACGGTGTTACACCGGCTGGAAAACGCACAGGTGGTGACCAGGCCCGCGTCGGTGCCATCCGGTCGCGCGTTGCCCGCCACGCTCACCGGATCAGGCCGGGCGCTGTTGAAGCATGCCGAGGCTGCCGTCCGGGAGGCCGACGGCCGTGTCCTCGACAAGCTGTCGACAGCCGAGCAGCGGGAGTTCAAACGGATGTTGGCAGCGCTGGGGACCGACTAGCCTGCATCGTCACCGCTAGTCCTGATGGCCCGGCTCCTCAGCAGGCCGTTGCGGCCTGCATCGTTACCGGACGTCTTGAATACGGGCCCACGGCCGGGCCTCTTCGAGTTCGTAGGCCAGCTCCAGCAGCCGGACTTCGGCTCCGGTGGGTGCGGAGAACATCATGCCGACGGGCAACCCGTTGGCGGATTCGGCCACTGGCAGCGAGATCGCGGGCTCCCCGGTCACGTTCTGCAGCGGCGTGAACGCGACCCAATCTTGCAGCCGGTCGATGATCTGCTGGTAGTCGGCGGTCGGGTCGAGGTAACCAATCGGCGGCGTCTCGTGCGCCAGCGTCGGGGTCAGCACCACGTCATAGGTTCGGGCGAAGCGGGCGGTGTGGCGATGAGCGCCGCGCAGACGCACGAGCGCCAGCGGTAGCCGGTGCAGGTTGCGGCGGGCCAGCCGATCCAGCCCCAGGGTCAGGTTGTCCAATCGTGTGCGGTCGAAGCCGACCGCGCGCCGGCTGAACTGGATCTGGCCCAGCGCGAGCAGCCCCCAGTACAGCAAGAAGTCGGCGGCGAAACTGGTCGGCACCGGCGGCTTTTCGACATGGTCGACGCGGTGGCCGAGCTCTTCGAGCAGCCCGGCGGTTTTCAGNGTCAGCTCACGCATTTCCACGCTGCATTCACGCAGCAGCGAGCGGGTGATGACCGCGATCCTCAGCCGCGACTTGCCGGGGCGCGCCACGTCCCCGATCGGCGGCAGCTGCGGTGGGCGCCAGATGCGTTCGGCTTCACGGTAAAAGGCCGCCGTGTCGCGCACCGATCGGGTGACCACCCCGTTGGCGACCAGGCGAATCGGCATCCGGCTGACTTCCTTGTCCAGCGGCAGCCGACCCCGGGATGGCTTCAAACCGACAAGTCCGTTGCAGGAGGCGGGAATTCGAATCGAGCCACCGCCGTCGTTGGCGTGGGCGATCGGCACCGCACCGGCGGCGACAAAGGCGGCGGAGCCCGACGACGATGCGCCCGCGGTGTGGTCGGTGTTCCACGGGTTGCGGACCGGTCCGATTCGCGGGTGTTCGGCCGAGGCGCTGAATCCGTACTCCGACATCTGCGTTTTGCCCAGCGACGTCATCCCGGTGCCGAGNTAGAGCCGCGCGAATTCGCCGTCTTCGTCGGCCGGCCGCGCGGGCCANGCGTCGGTGCCCCGCATCGTCGGCAGCCCAGCGACGTCGACGTTGTCCTTGACAAATGTCGGTACGCCACTGAGGAAGCCACCGTTGGGCGGCACTGAACTCTTAGCCGCCTCGACGCGGGCTCGATCGAATGCCTGATACGCCAAGCCGTTCAGGGCGGTGTTGACCGCTTCAGTGCGTGCGATCGCCGACTCGACAACCTCGGCCCTGCTCACCCGACCGGATTGGATGGCATCGACCAGATCGACCGTGTCCAAATCGCCCAAGGCGTCATCATGGAATGAGCCGCCGAACGCGTGTACGTGTCGCATCTGCGCTGATGCTACTGCTGGCCGACCTCGAACCGGACGAAGCGCGTGACGATGACACCGGCATCGTCGAGCAGTGCCTTGACGGTCTTCTTGTTGTCGGACACCGATGGCTGCTCAAGCAACACGACGTCTTTGAAGAAACCGTTCAGCCGGCCCTCGACGATCTTGGGCAGCGCCTGTTCGGGTTTGCCCTCTGCACGCGAGGTCTCCTCGGCGATGCGCCGTTCGCTGGCCAGCACGTCGTCGGGCACGTCGTCGCGGCTCAGGTAACGAGCCTTGAGCGCGGCGATCTGCAGCGCGACGGCATGCGCAGCAGCGGTGGCCCCAGTTCCTGAGCCGGTGTACTCCACCAGCACACCGACCGCCGGCGGCAGATCGGCCGAACGCTTGTGCAAGTAGGTTTCGACGGTGCCGTCGAGAAACGCGACCCGGCGCAGCTCAAGCTTCTCGCCGATCTTGGCCGACAGCTCGGCGATTGCCTGTTCGACAGTTTTGTCACCCGCGGTGGCCGCTTTGAGCGCGTCAACGTCAGCCGTCTTGGCCGCCGCGGCGGCACCCACCACCACGTCGGCGAGCTTTTGGAACTCCGCATTCTTGGCGACGAAGTCGGTCTCGCAGTTCAGCTCGATCAGCGCGCCGCCCTTGGCCGCGACCAATCCCTCGGCGGTGGCGCGCTCGGCACGCTTGCCGACATCTTTGGCGCCCTTGATTCGCAGTGCCTCGACGGCCTTGTCGAAGTCGCCGTCGGTCTCGGCCAGTGCGTTCTTGCAATCCAACATTCCGGCGCCGGTCAGCTCGCGAAGTCGCTTGACGTCGGCAGCGGTGTAGTTCGCCATATCAGCCTTCCGTGGAGGTTGATTCAATTGGGGTTTCGGCGGCAGGAGCTTCGGCCGACGCTGCCGCCGTCGCCGAGGCCAGCAGTTCCTGCTCCCACTCGGCCAGCGGCTCGGCGGACTCTGCCTCGGGCTTGCCGTCGCCGCGGCCNAGTCCGGCACGCGCCTGCAGGCCCTCGGCTACCGCCGAGGCGATCACCTTGGTCAGCAGGGCCGCCGAGCGGATCGCATCGTCGTTGCCCGGGATCGGGTAGTCGACCAGGTCGGGGTCGCAGTTGGTGTCGAGGATCGCGATCACGGGGATACCCAGTTTGCGAGCCTCGCCGACCGCGATGTGCTCCTTGTTGGTATCGACAACCCAGACCGCCGATGGCACCTTTGCCATGTCGCGGATACCGCCCAGGCTGCGCTCCAGCTTGTTCTTTTCCCGGGTCAGACCCAGGATTTCCTTCTTGGTGCGGCCCTCAAAGCCCCCGGTCTGCTCCATCGCCTCGAGCTCCTTGAGCCGCTGCAGCCGCTTGTGCACGGTGGAGAAGTTGGTGAGCATGCCGCCCAGCCAGCGCTGGTTGACATACGGCATCCCGACGCGAGTGGCCTCGGCGGCGATGGACTCCTGGGCCTGCTTCTTGGTACCGACGAACAGCACCGAACCGCCGTGGGCGACGGTCTCCTTGACGAATTCGTACGCCTTGTCGATGAACGTCAGCGTCTGCTGCAGATCGATGATGTAGATGCCGTTGCGGTCGGTGAAAATAAACCGCTTCATCTTGGGATTCCAGCGGCGGGTCTGGTGCCCGAAGTGAGTGCCGCTGTCGAGCAGCTGCTTCATGGTTACTACGGCCATGCTTATGCCTTTGTGTGTCGGTTGTCGCCCAGCGTCGGGTGAAGCCGGGCCCTGGCGGCTGCTGCGATGCCGGACCCTGTTAAGGGACCGCCCGGCATGCGGTGCGAACTCCTAGTGGAACGGGAGACGCGGTGCAGACGCGCGAAGTCAGTCCGTTGGTACGGGCTGCGGGAAGCAGTTTACACGGTCTCAGCAGGTGCTTTGTCCACAGTGCTGGCTGGCCGGGTTGACGGTGCCACGGTGAACTGCGGATATGCGATTGCTACCGCTGATCTTGGCCGTGGGACTGATTTGGGCGTGCCCGGCGCGCGGTGACGATCCCCGGCTGGACTGGCCGTTGCGGCCGCAGCCGGCGGTGCTGCGAGACTTCGACGCCCCGGCGCCGGACTGGAATCGCGGTCACCGCGGTGTCGACCTGGCGGGCAAGCCCGGCCAACCGGTGTACGCCGCGGGCGCGGGAACCGTGGTGTACGCCGGGATGCTCGCCGGGCGGCAGGTGGTGTCGTTGGCACATCCGGGTGGATTGCACACCAGCTACGAGCCGGTGCAGGCCAGCGTGCGGGTCGGGCAGCTACTGCCCGCCGGGGCGGTGATCGGCGAACTGCTGCCCGGGCATTCGGGCTGCCCGGTTGCGGCGTGCTTGCACTGGGGAGCGATGTGGGGCCCGGCCGCCCGCGCCGACTACGTCGACCCGCTGGGGTTGCTGGCGTCGACGCCAATCCGGCTCAAGCCGCTGCACGGATGAGCGTCAAGCCCGCGGATGGGCCCGGTCGTGCACCGCGCGCAATCGGGCAACCGTGACATGGGTGTAGAGCTGGGTGGTGGCCAGGCTGGAATGACCGAGCAATTCCTGTACGACGCGTAGGTCAGCCCCGCCCTCGAGCAGGTGAGTGGCGGCGCTGTGCCGCAACCCGTGCGGCCCCATATCCGGTGCGCCGTCGACTGCGGCGACGGTCTGATGCACGACGGTGCGGGCCTGGCGCACGTCGAGTCGCCGTCCCCGAGCGCCCAACAGCAGCGCCGGCCCGGACTCCGCGGTGGCCAGCGCGGGACGCCCACGGGCCAGCCAAGCGCTCAACGCATCGGCGGCCGGCTCCCCGAACGGCGCCGTGCGCTGCTTGTCGCCCTTGCCGAGCACGCGCAGCAGCCGATGCCCGGTGTCGACGTCGTCGATGTCCAGGCCGCACAGCTCGCTGACCCGGATGCCGGTGGCGTACAGCAACTCCACGATCAACCGGTCCCGCAGCGCCAGCGGATCACCTTGCTGGCAACCGGATTTCGCGGCCGCCATGGCGGCGAGGGCCTGGTCTTGGCGCAATACCGACGGTAGGGTGCGACGCGTCTTCGGCACCTGCAGCCGAGCAGCCGGATCGTCGGTAAGCAGCCCCTGCCGCACGGCCCAGGCGGTGAACGTCTTCACCGCCGACGTTCGGCGCGCCAATGTGGTGCGGGCAGCGCCAGCGCCGGCCCCGGCGGCCAGCCACGACCGCAGCAACGGCAAACTCAGCCCACGCAGGCCGGTCCCGGGCGTGCGTTCGTCCAGGAAGGCGAACAACGACCGCAGATCGCCCAGGTATGCGCGACGGGTGTGCGCCGAGCGAAGGCGTTGCAACGCCAGGAAGTCGTCGAACTCGTCGAGGATCGCCTCCACCCGCCCACGGTCGCAGACGCCGACGGTGTGACTCAGCTGACGCGCCGCAACGTGTCCGGAGTGAGATCAGCCAGTGATGGATAGCCGTCGACGGCCATAGTCAGGTCAGCTTCGGCCAACAGCGTGCGCAGCACGTGCACGATGCCGTCGACCCCGCCCAGCGCCAGGCCGTAGGCGTAGGGCCGCCCGATGCCCACCGCAGTGGCGCCCAGCGCGAGGGCTTTGACGATGTCGGCGCCGCTGCGGATCCCCGAGTCGAACAGCACCGGCAGCCCGTCGGCGGCCTCGACCACGTCCGGCAGGCAGTCCAGCGCGGGCAAGCCGCCGTTGGCCTGCCGGCCGCCGTGGTTGGAGCAGTAGATGCCGTCGACGCCGCCGTCCTTGGCGCGCCGCGCATCGTCTGGGTGGCAGATGCCCTTGACGATTAGCGGCAGCTTGGTCAGCGAGCGCAGCCACGGAAGGTCGTCCCAGGTCAGTGGGTTGCCGAAGACCTGGATCCACCGCAGGACGACGCCCTGCGGGTTCTCTTCGGGTGGCTGCGCCAGACTCGCCCGGAACACCGGGTCGCTGGAGTAGTTGCTCAGGCAGTGCCCGCGTAGCTGGGGGAAGTTCGACACGCCCAGGTCGCGCGGACGCCAGCCCGTTACCCAGGTGTCGAGGGTGACGACGATGCCCTTGAAGCCGGCCGCCTCGGCGCGGTGCACCAGGCTGGCGGCCAGATCGCGGTCGGTCGGGGTGTACAGCTGGAAGAATCCCGGGGTCTCGCCGAACTCGGCCGCGACGTCTTCCATGGGGTCGACGGTCAGCGTCGAGGCGACCATCGGAACGCCGGTGCGGGCGGCCGCGCGGGCGGTGGCCAGATCGCCGTGACCGTCCTGGGCACACAACCCGATGATCCCAATGGGCGCCATGAACACCGGCGCGGGCAGCGTCATCCCGAACAAATCCACCGACAGGTCACGTTCCTTGGCGCCGACGAACATCCGCGGGATCAGTCCCCAGCTCTCGAAGGCCTCGCAGTTGGCCCGCTGGGTCCGCTCATCCCCGGCCCCGCCCGCGACGTACGACCACACCGACGGCGGCAGTGCCTTTGCGGCCTTGGCTTCCCATTCCGCGAATACCATCGGCAGCGACGGCGCCACTCCCGTCAGGCCCTGAAAATAGATCTCGTTTTGATAGTCGCCGAATGCCATGCGATGAGCATGCCAGTCGGGGTTCAGGCTGACGAGCCTCTAGTCAGCCCCGGCCTCAGCCTCAGCCAGTTCCCTCTTCCACTGACGGAACGTCTCTTCGGTGCGACCGCGCCGCCAGTAACCGGAGATCGACGCCCACTTCGCTTCGACTGCACGGTCTTTGCGGATGTAGGGCCGAATGTTGTGCATCACCGCCTGCGCTTCGCCGTGGACGAAGGCATGCACCTGCCCGGGAAGCCAGGCCGCGGTCTTGACCGCCTCGATCAACGGCGCGTGGTCGCCTGCTCGATCCTCGCCGATCAGATCGGCGCGTCCGCCGCGGTAAATCCAGTTGATCTGGACACCGTCCGGTGCGATCAGCGGGATTTCATCTTCGGGTCCGGCAATCTCAATAAAGGCCTTGCCAATTGTGTTGGCGGGCAAGGCTTCCAGCGCAACGCCGATTGCCGGCAGGGCGGTCTCGTCGCCGGCCAGCAGATGCCAGTCGGCTGCGGGATCCGGCGAGTAGGCCCCGGACGGCCCCATCAGGTACGCCGGCTGGCCTGGCTCGGCCGTTGCGGCCCAATGTCCGGCCGCGCCGTGCTCACCGTGCACGACGACGTCGATCGCGATCTCGCGGGCGACCGGGTCGGCGCGGCGCACGGTCAGCGTCCGAATTGCGGGCTGCTTGGCGGCGGGCAGCTCGGCGAAACTGTCCAGCGTCAGCGGCCGGGGCAAGCCGGCCACATCGACGTCGTCGTCGACGAATACCAGCTTGACGTAGGAGTCGGTGAACTCGCTCGGCCTGAAGGTGTCAAACCCGCTGCCGCCGAGCACAACCCGAACCATGTGCGAGGTGACGTTTACGCTGCGCACCACTTCGAAGGTGTGCACTGGTCGACCGGCCACGTAGTTCCCTCCCCTTTACAGCGGACCCCGTCGACTATACGAGCCGCCGCCATCACGGCGGGGGGCTCCGTTTCCGGACGATCCGCCAGCGGCCGTCGTGTCGCTCGGCCAGGCCGGCGATCTCCAGCATTGCCAGCGGCGCCAGGATACGCGCGGGCTGCAACGCGGCGGCGACGGCGATCTCGTCGACCGTGGCGGCCCCGCGCCCTGGTAGCGCCTCATAAACCTGTCGCTCGGCGTCGCTGAGCCCGTCCAGCGCCGTTGCAGGGCGGGGCTGCTCGGGCGCCAGCTCACCGACGTGGCCCACCAGCTCGACAATGTCCTCGGCGCGGGTGACAACCTCGGCGCCGGCGCGCAGCAGGGCGTGGCACCCTGTCGACGCCGACGAGGTCACCGGCCCGGGTACCGCGCCCACCACCCTGCCCAGCGCTCGGGCCCACGCAGCGGTGTTGGCCGCGCCGCTGCGCAAACCCGCCTCCACCACCACCGCCGCTCCGGCAAATGCGGCCACCAAACGGTTGCGGGTCAAGAACCGGTATCGGGCCGGTCGCACCCCGGGTGGGTATTCGGTGACCAGCAAGCCGTTGCTGCCGATACGATGCAGCAGCCCTGAATGCCCAGCGGGATAAGGGATGTCAAGCCCACCAGCCAAGACCGCGACGGTGATGCCCTCGACTGCCAGCGCGGCGCGGTGGGCCGCGCCGTCGACGCCGTAGGCCCCGCCGGAGACCACCGCGACGTCCTGCGCGGCCAGCCCGGCTGCCAGATCGGCAGCCACCTGTTCGCCATAGCTGGTCGCCGCCCGCGTTCCGACAACGGCGGCTGCCCGGTATGCCGTCTCGTCGAGCCTCGCCGGCCCCATCGCCCACAACACCAGCGGTGGTCTGCCTTGTGGCTTCGCGGCGACGGTGTCGCCGCCGAACGCGGCGAAGGCCAGTATCGGCCATTCGCCGTCGTCGGGCGTGATCAGCCGACCGCCGCGGCGAGCGAGCAAGTCGAGATCGTCTGCGGCCTTGTCGATTTCGCGTCTTGCCTCGGTGTGTCGGGCCAGGACGTCGTCGACCTGACCCCGCCGCACTCGTTCGGCCGCGTCTATCGGCCCCACCCGATCCACCAGGGCGGCCAGTTCCGCGCAGGGCGGTTCGACCACCCGGGACAGGTAGGCCCATGCTCGGAACGTCGGGTCGGTCATCGTGACGCCCCGGGTTGGCGAAAGCTCAAGGCGACGGCCACCTCGTCGCGACCGGGTGAACCGCGGCCCGCCAGATCGGACAATGTCCAAGCAACTCGCAATGTCCGGTCGACGCCCCGGATGCTCAGCAGCCCGCGCTCCAGCGCACTGCGCAGCGGCTGCATCGCCGCACTGCCAAGCCGGAAACGGCGCCGCAGCAGCGTTCCGCTGACCTCGGCATTGGTGCAAAATCCGTGTGGGCGCCAACGCTCGGTTGCCGCATCGCGGGCCAACGCCACCCTGCCCCGGACCTGGGCCGTCGATTCGGCGTCGGTGGTCGCGAAGGCGCTCATCCGCACCGGATGCATTTCGACTCGCAAGTCGACGCGGTCCAGCAGCGGCCCCGACAACCGGCCGAGATAGCGTCGTTTGGCCGCCGCCGCGCAGATGCAGTCGCGCGGATCGGCCGGGGCGCACGGACAAGGGTTGGCGGCCAGAACCAATTGAAAGCGGGCGGGATAACACGCCACCCCGTCTCGGCGGGCAAGACGAATCTGACCGTCCTCCAAAGGCGTTCGCAACGCCTCCATTACATTGACGCTGACTTCCGCGCACTCATCGAGGAAGAGCACCCCGCGGTGTGCCCGGCTGACGGCGCCCGGCCGCGCCATTCCCGAGCCACCGCCGACCAGGGCGGCGACGCTGGAACTGTGATGCGGCGCGACGAACGGCGGCCGGGTGATCAGCGGCGTGGCATCCGACAGCAGGCCGGCCACCGAATGAATGGCGGTCACCTCCAGCGACTCGCTGTCTGACAGCGANGGTAGAAGCCCCGGAAGGCGTTGTGCCAGCATCGTTTTGCCCACGCCCGGCGGGCCGGTGAGCATCAGGTGATGCGCCCCNGCAGCGGCCACCTCGACGGCGAAGCGGGCCTGAGTCTGCCCCACGACGTCGGCGAGGTCCGCCGACGGCTCGGCTTCCGGAACGATCCCGCTAATCCGCTCGTCTAACTGCGCCGACCCGCTGAGCCAGCCCTGCAGTTGCGCCAAGGTCCGCACGCCCCAGACCTCGATGCCGTCGACCAGGCTGGCTTCCGGGAGGTTCTCCACTGGAACCACCACGGCTTTCCAGCCCTCACCCTTGGCCGCCAGCACGGCCGGCAGCACCCCGCGCACCGGCCGAACCCGTCCGTCGAGAGCCAACTCACCAAGCACCACAACGGCTTCCAGCTGCCGCCACGGCGTCTTGCGCTGCGCCGACAACACTGCGGCCGCTAGCGCGAGGTCGTATACCGAGCCCATCTTCGGCAGCGTCGCCGGCGAAAGCGCCAGCGTGAGCCGAGACATCGGCCAGCGGTTGTTGCAGTTGGTGATCGCCGCCCGGACCCGGTCCCGCGATTCCTGCAGCGCGGCGTCGGGCAGACCTACCAGGTGCACACCCGGCAGGCCCGAGGTGATATCGGCTTCAATCTCGACGATCGCGCCGTCCAGTCCCAGCACCGCGACGGAAAACGCGCGACCCAGCGCCATCAGCCGATCCCCTGCAGGTGACTGATTTCCGGAGTACGACGCCGGCCGATACGCACGCCGATCACATCGATGCGAACGGCCGCCCAACCTTGCACCTGGGTGGCCAGCCACATCGCGGCCAGCCGACGTAGCCGGCGNGCCTTCTGCTCGGTCACCGCTTGCGCGACACCCCCGAAACCGTCGCCGGTTCGGGTTTTGACCTCGACGAACACCAAAGTATTCGTTGTCGGGTCGACGGCGATCACATCCAGCTCGCCGTACCGGCAGCGCCAATTGCGGGTCAAGATTCGCAGGCCCAGGCCGGTCAGGTGGTCGGTGGCCAACTGCTCACCGAGCGCTCCGATTTCGGCCCGCGTCAACATCGTCATGCGGCCACACTGCGGCAGGTCGCCGACAGGCATGTGCACCACACCGCCGTCGCTGCGAGACGGTGGCCGGTTATCCCCAGTTGCGCGTCAGTCCACAGGACGCGTCGTTGCCGGCGACCGTCGCGTCGTTCTAGTACCGGTGACGTGCCATCCGTGCTCCCCCACTGCCGTCGTCGCCGTCGCCGGCAAGCGCGGGCACCATTTCGCTTGTCACCAGACCTTGTTCACGAGTGATTTCGTCGACGATGTCAAAGGACGCGGCGATGTTGTTCGGGGTGTCGATGATGATGGTCACGACCGGCACATGCCGACTCAACGAGAACAGCTTGTCGCCATGCGGCGGGTGATCGCCGTGGAAGCCCCAGATTCCGCGCAGCACGGTCGCGCCGTGTGACGATTCGTGGTGCCGGAGCCGTTGGATCAGCGCACGGTGAACCGGCATCCCGTCGAAGCGGGCAGATTCCGAGGAGTAGACCATCAACTTCTGAAAGAGCGCCAAGCCGTGCCCGTCGGTTCCCGGTAGCGCATGCGGTCGTTCCAACAGCTCGCCGTCGCGCTTGCACACCCGGACCCGTTCGACCGTGACGAGCGGGCGCTTCAGCAGCGCGCCAAGCTCCGGTAGCACCCGGCCGATCTGCTCGCCGTTGCCGACGGCGANGATCATCATCGGCACATCGGCGTTCCGGTCGAAGAACTGCGCGCGTTCNCGCCGTCCACGAACCGTGCCGTCGACGCCCAAGAAGACCGATGCGCCGGCGAGTTGACGCCGGTAAAGCAGNTCGCAAACCGCAATGTGAGCGGGCACGCCGTAGACCCGCTCCTTCCGGCCGACGTAAATCGTCAGCTTGGTGGCTTCGTGATATTCGTCCGACAGCTCGATGCTGTGGATGTCATCATCCAGCAAGCGGGCGCGCTCCAAGCTGATCAGGCCGCGCTTGTNGACGGCCAACACGGGTTCGAGCAGTCCCTCAATGACGGACTGGGTGTCCACCGCGATCACCGCGACGGGGGGATCCTCCGACAAGCTCAGGGACTGATCGGTTCTGAAGTGGCGCCGTGAACCGAAGCCCGCGATCCCGCGCAGCACGATGCTGGTCGCGACGCCCCGCTGTTCGTACAGGCTCAGCATTGTTTCGGCCACAAAGCGACCGTCCACGCGCTGACGCTCACCGAAGTACGCAGTGAGCTTCAGACAAGCTTCATCCACGATCGCTCCCTCCATTGCGGCACAACAGTTTTCGACCTAAGCAATTTCCCCGTCGACGCCATGATTTGAGGTGATCTCGGGGTGATCTGGTCATACTCTGCTCCCGGGTTTCCATCGCCTGAGGCGCCGCGCGGATCGCACGCGACGTCGTCAGTGTCGATCTAGTTCCCAGGGACCGTTGGCAGTCGTCGGCTTGACCGTTGACTGCAGGTGGCGAGCCCCACCGCCTTGTCTTGCGGTCAGATTACTCAGCGGTGACATCGTGGGTCAATCGCCGCATGCGCCGACTATCGCGGCTATTTGCCGCAAGTACCCCCAGCTACGTTGCATCTGGAGTTAACCCGCCGTTAGCATCGCGTTCAGGCGATGAAGCTCGCCTTTAACCGCCGTATCGGCTGATGGCTTCTACCCGTGAGCGGGTCGTTGTCAGAGGACGGGGGGCCAATGAGTCAGGTTGCTCAGCTCGAATTCCCCGTTCGCCTCCGGGATTATCCAGCGGCGTGTTCAACGTATTCAGGTGATGACGCGTGGCATCCACACGCCATGTTCAACCGCATGTGACACCTATCGAGAGGAATACCGATGTCATTCGTCACAACACAACCGGAGGCTCTGACCGCCGCGGCCGGCAACTTGGCCGGCATCGGCACCACGATGAGCGCGCAGAATGCCGCCGCCGCGGCGCCGACCACCGGCCTGGTACCCGCAGCGGCCGACGAGGTGTCCGCGCTGACGGCCACCCAATTCGCAGTTCACGCGCAGATGTACCAAGCGGTCAGCGCTCAAGCAGACGCGATTCATCAGTTATTCGTCAGCACGCTCGGAACGAGTGCGACGTCNTANGCGGCCACCGAAGCCGCTAACGCCATAGCGGCCGGTTAAGACGGGACACGGCAATGGATTTCGCGGTNTTACCACCGGAGGTCAACTCCGGNNGAATGTATGCCGGCCCCGGTTCGGGGCCGATGTTGGCCGCGGCNACGGCCTGGGATGGGCTGGCGGCCGAGCTTCAATCCACGGCAGCGTCCTACGGGTCGGCGATCTCCGAACTCACCGGCGGCCCGTGGCTGGGCTCGTCGTCTGCGTCGATGGCGGCAGCGGCCGCGCCGTACCTCGATTGGATGACCGGGACCTCCGCGCAAGCTGAGCAAACCGCCACCCAGGCCAAGGCGGCAGCAGCGGCCT
>JGI26341J46601_10000319_pt1 | contig 14714 bp, 13 predicted proteins | sample BogFormECP12_OM3_FD_46601 | JGI IMG/M metagenome (IMG submission 46601) | reverse complement strand
ACCGACCAGAATCTCCGATGCCTCGTTATCGCTCGGATTGTGAACCTCAGCCTGGAACATGGCAATAGCGACGGATCATGCGTCGCCTACGTCCAACTCGGCTGGCTTGTGGGACCGCGTTTCGACGACTACCAGGCCGCGTTCCGNTTCGGCAAGCTCGGCCTCGATCTAGTGGNGAAACGCGGGCTGGAGCGTTTCAGGACCCGCGTCTCCCAGATCTTCGGTTATTTTATCAATCCCTGGTCAAGACACTTGCGCACTAGTGTCGAATTGTTGCGACCCTCCCTGACTACCGCGCAGGAGGCCGGCGACCGCAAGTACGCGGCCTATTCCTGTGACCGTTTGGTAACGGTTCTCCTTGCCGCCGGCGATCCGCTTGGTGACGTGTTGCGGGAGGCCGAGCACGGACTCGAGTTCGCACGAAAGGCCAAGTTTGGCTACATCGTCGACATTATCATCGGACAGCTTGGGTTCATCCGGACTCTCCTGGGCCTGACGGCGAGCTTGTCCTCGTTCAACGACTCAGATTTTGATGAGTACCGCTTCGAGGAGCACCTGCAGGCCAATCCGCACCCGCCATTCGCTACCTGCTGGTATTGGATCCGCAAGCTGCAAGCGCTCTATTTCGCGGGCGACTACGCCTCAGCCCTTGAGGCGGCATCGAAGGCTGAGCCGCTACTGCAGACCGGACCGGGACACTTTGAGTGGGCGGAATACCTTTTCTACTGCGCACTNGCCCGGGCAGCACAGTACGNCTCCATATCGTCCGAGGAGAAGGTCCGATATCGGGAGGCGCTCGNCGGCCACCACAAGCAAATCGTTGTCTGGGCGGAGAACTGCCCCGAGAATTTCGGAAACCGCGCGGCATTGGTCGCCGCCGAGATTGCGAAGATCGAAGGCCACGAGCTGGATGCTGAGAGCCTTTACGAAAAGGCTATTCATTTAGCCAGGGATCACGGCTTCGTCCAGAACGAAGCCATCGCGTATGAAGCCGCTGCGCGGTTCTACTCCGCACGCGGCTTCGAAACGATCGCCCACGCCTATTTGCGAAACGCCCGCAACTGCTACCTCCGCTGGGGTGCGCTCGGCAAGGTACGGCAAATTGACCAATCTTACCCTCCTCTTTACGAGGAACGAACTTCTTTCTCGTCCATCACTACAATCGGCGCACCGGTCGTACAGCTGGATGTCGGGACGGTAGTCAAAGCCTCGCAGGCGGTGTTTAGCGAGATCGTCCTCGATAAGCTTATCGAGGCTTTGATGAGGATCGCGGTCGAACATGCCGGGGCGGAGCGGGGTGTGCTGATCGCTATTCGCAACAATGAGCTCCAGATTGAGGCGGAAGCCAGGACCAGCCGCGGTGTGATCGAAGTTGCACTTCGCCATACCTCAATCACCCCCGCTGATCTCCCTGAATCCGTGCTCCATTATGTGATTCGCACGCTGGAGAGCGTGGTCCTCCACGATGCATCAGCCGCGAACCTGTTTTTGACGGACGGTTACCTGAGGCGGAGGCGAACTCGATCCATTCTCTGCCTCCCCATCGTAAAGCAGGCAAAACTCGCTGGCCTACTCTATCTCGAAAACAATCTGACTGCGGGCGCCTTCACGTCGGATCGAATTGCAGTGCTGGAGCTGTTGGCTTCGCAAGCAGCGATCTCGCTTGAGCATGCGCNGCTCTACGCCGATCTGCAACTAGAAAACATCGAACGCAAGAGGGCAGAGGAGGAACTGCGGCGAAGCGAGGCTTCTTTACGCGAAGCGCAAAGCGAGTTGGCGCGTGTGACCCGGTTAACGACGATGGGAGAAATGGCTGCGTCNATCGCCCACGAAGTCAATCAGCCCCTCGCGGGCATCGTGACCAACGCTAATGCCTCCTTGCGCTGGCTGGCTGGGGATTCGCCCAATCTCGCCGAAGCCTGCGAAGCGATTCGCCGCATTATCCGCGATGGGAATCGAGCCGGCGATGTAACCAAACGGATTCGAGCTCTTTTCACGAAAACGCGCGCCGCGAAAGAACCGCTGGATCTCAACGAGGCNATTCGAGAAGTTGTCGTCCTCACTGAGAGCGAGATGCGAAGAAATCGGGTCTTATTGCAAATGTTACTGGCCGCGGACCTCCCTCCCATCGTGGGAGATCGTGTTCAACTACAGCAGGTGGTGCTGAACTTAATCCTCAACGGCATCGAAGCAATGAGCACAGTACAGGATCATCCCCGAGAGCTCGGCATCAGAACGCAACGTGGTGAAGGAGACAATGAAGTGTGCGTTGGAGTGCAAGATTCAGGAATCGGGCTTGATCCAAAGAGCCGGGAACGACTCTTTGACGCTTTCCACAGTACGAAACCCGACGGCCTGGGCTTGGGCCTGTCGATCAGCCGTTCCATCGTTGAAGGTCACGGCGGACGGCTCTGGGCCGTATCGAATGACGGTCCCGGCGCAACCTTCCAATTTACGCTTTTGAAATGCCAGTAGTGTCCTGTCCCCGAAATTTATTTTGCTGCCGCTGGGCGGTTTTTGCATTCTGCAACTCCTGAAATCCCTTTCGCCACTTCATACGAAGGTATAATAGAGCGCTGTGGCAGCACAGGTTATGTTTGCTGCGTGGCCGAGCCCCCTCTTATTTCGATTATTGATGATGACGAGTCAGTCCGTGAAGCACTTTGGGGGCTCGTCAGATCTGTCGGGTTCGCGGTAAGCACATTCGCTTCAGCAGAAGAGTTCGTGAATTCGGACCAACCTGGAAACGCCGACTGCCTGATACTTGATGTCTGTATGCCGGGCATGAGCGGTATCGAGCTTCAGCGTCAGTTGGCGGCCGGGCACAGTGCAGTCCCGGTGATCTTTATCACGGCGCATGAAGACGAGGGCATACGGGCGCAAGCGCTAAGGGGCGGCGCGGAAGCCGTCCTGATAAAGCCGTTCAGCGAAGAAGCATTACTGAGTGCAATTCACGCGGCGCTGAACTCGCAATGATTTTACAAGCACGCAAATGACAAGAACGCTGGCGAGCTCATGATGAGGTATATAAGTAAAGAAGTAGAAAAAGCAGCCGGCAAGTTAAACGGAAGAAGTTGAGGAAGTTTACGGAGCCTCTCGCGTTCTCGAGAGGGGAGTGGCTTATGAGTGAATCTGTTTCTGAGGTTTACGTCCTCGATGATGATGTATCAGTGCGCGAGGCTGTCGGAAGTCTGATCCGGTCGGTTGGGCTAAAAGTCAGGACTTTTGCGTCGGCGCACGAGTTTTTGGCCGGTGTGCGAAAGGAACAGCCGAGCTGTTTGGTGTTGGATATCCAGCTTCCGGACATCAATGGGTTTGAACTGCAGCGGGAACTCGCGAAGAAAGACATTCAGATACCGATTATTTTTCTCACCGGTCATGGCGATATTCCAATGTCGGTGCGAGCAATTAAAGCCGGGGCGTTGGAGTTTTTGACCAAGCCTTTCGACGACGAGTATCTGCTGGAGGCAATCCGGGACGCGATCGCGCGACAGAGCAAAGTGGGGCAGCCACACGGAGGTATCGCACCGGAGAGTCCTCAGGATGACACCGGAACGGACCTGGCATCAAGAGGGATGCCGCGTGAGGCCGAGATTGTGTTATCCCCGCGCCTCAATGGGAATGGAAAGCCGGCTGGGGGATCCGACGAAATTATCGGTCAAAGCATCGCGTTGCGACAAATCATCGCGCAAATCGAGATGGTGGCACCCACGGACGCCAATGTCCTGATCCTAGGCGAGACTGGCACTGGTAAAGAGCTTATTGCGCAACAACTCCATCGACGCAGCCGTCGTAAGGATGGGCCCTTAGTCCGGGCTAATTGCGCCTGCATCCCGAAGGAATTGTATGAAAGCGAATTCTTCGGCCACGCGAGAGGCGCGTTTACCGGTGCTATCAAAGACCGGGTCGGGCGGTTCGAGGCAGCCGCCGGTGGGACCGTGTTCCTGGACGAGATCGGTGAAATCCCTCTGGAACTGCAGAGCAAACTGCTGCGCGTTCTGCAGGAGAAATATTACGAGCGTGTGGGCGAGGAGAGGACACGGCGCGCGGATGTGCGGATTATCGCGGCCACTAATCGGGATCTAAAAAAAGAGGTCGAAGCGGGCCGCTTTCGCGAAGACCTGTACTACCGGTTGAATGTCTTTCCTATGGAACTTGCTCCCCTGCGGGAGCGACGTGAAGATATCCCGCTTCTCGCGGCACATTTCGTCGAGTTGTCGCTGCGAGAACTTGGATGTCCGAGACCCAGACTCACGCGAGCAGGGATAGAAACTCTCCAAAGCTATGATTGGCCCGGTAACATTCGCGAACTGCGAAACGTTATCGAACGCGCAGTGATCTTTGCTCGTGGCGGCGCTCTCGAGTTCGACCTGCCGGTGGTTCATTCCTCGCCCGGTCCGGTTCCGACTGTGGCGCGGCCTGGTGACAGGGCAGATCTCGAGTACCTCACGGATTCGGAAATGCAACGCCTCGAACGCGAGAACCTTTTCGCTGTCCTGGAAAAGACCGGGTGGAAGATCAAAGGTCTTGATGGCGCGGCGGAGCTCTTGGGTGTGAAGCCCACCACGCTGATCTCCAGAATAGGGAAGATGGGTCTGAAGCGGCCTTCTTAAACGGCTGCAGGTGGGACGAATCTTCGCACATTCGAGATTTCGTTCTGATCGATTCTGCAACAGAAAATTTGTAACGTGCGTAGCTGCAATCACTTAAGTGTTTTGAAAACTTCTGGCACGGAAACTGATCCGACACCTGGGAAACGCAACCTAAAGCAAAAAAGAAGAGCCCACACCTATGGATCGGACGATCACCACCTTGCATGAATACCGCTTGCGCTATCCGGACACCGCACCGATTCCAACACTCACACAGAGCGGTCTTCTCGGGGCGCTCCTGGCTCGGCAGGACCTCAAAGCGGCTAGCTTAGCCCGGCGCCGCGCCATGTGGAGAATCATATGCGCCGCTCCGGGTAACGCATGTGCCGGCAATTGGCGAGCGCTTATCACACCTGAGCTCCGCCACTCTGCTGACCGCGTCGAAGTCGCCACTGGGCGCCAGCCTTAAACCCTTGCGATTTGTGATGTCCGACAAAATCCGCAGCTACGCTGAACTACGAGAGTTGATCCGCGTCTCACTTCGGGTCCAAAACCCGGAATGGGTCGCGCCTAACGGCGACTCGCCTGTCTGTGATTCCTACGAGGCTCGATTCGCTGAGCTCCTCGGACTAAGCGAGCGCCGGGACAGTAAATTGAAAGGTCGCGCCGGGCCCCTCGTTCGACACGGCCCAGAGCCGTCCGTCGTGACGTTCAACAATGGAACGACTGATCGATAGCCCCATGCCCAGGCCGCCGGGTTTGGTAGTATGGAACGCATCAAAGATTCGTTCCGCGTTGTTCGGATCAAGGCCGACTCCTGAGTCTTGCACTGCAACACGGACTTCATCTCCCTCGCCGCGTTCGGTCGTAATTACCAGATCTCGCTGACGGTCCGCCAGAGTGCTCATAGCTTCGATGGCGTTCAGGATCAGGTTCACGACAACCTGCTGTAGTTGGACTCGGTCGCCCATCACTGAAGGGAGATCAGCGGCCAGTTCCATTCGTAATGCCACCTTGTTTCTCCGCACTTCGCTCTGTGTCAGGATGACAACTTCTTCGATGGCCTCGTTTATGTCCAAGCGTTCCTTCGCCGTGCGGGCCTTCTTAAAGAGAGCCCTCATCCGTGAGATCACTTCGCCGGCCCGATCGCCATCGCGAATAATGCGCCGGATTGCTTCGCGGGCTTCGTTGAGATTGGGCGATTCACCTGCCAGCCAGCGCAAGCCGGCGTTGGCGTTCGTTGCGATGCCCGCTAGCGGTTGGTTGACTTCGTGGGCAATGGATGCTGCCAACTCTCCCATGGTCGTTACCCGGCTGACATGAGCCAGTTCGTTTTGTGCTTCGCGCAAGGAAACCTCCTTTTGACGCAGCTCTTCTTCGGCCCGCTTGCGTTCGGTGATGTCCGTAACCGCTCCCACGAATTCAAAGCTGCCAGACTCGTCTTTTGAGGGACGACCCACAACCCGCAGGTATTTGACGGATCCATTAGGTATCAGTAGCCGATGCTCAAAATCGAAATCCTTCCCCTCGCGTGAAACGCGATCGAGTAATTGTCGATGCAGCGCTCTGTCTTCCGGGTGAGTTCGCTGGAGTACGAGTTCCAACGTAGGTTCAGTCGGTGGGTCGTATTCAAAGATGCGAAAGGTTTCCTGCGACCAGTAAATTTTCCCGCTGGAAACGTCCCAGCCGAAACTGCCCGTGTGGCTTAATTTCTGCGCCTCGGCCAGGTAAGCTTCACTTCGTCGCAAGGCTTCTTCGGCGCGGCCGAGGCCGATTCGTTCGTCGGCTTCCCGTAACGCCCGTTGCACCGAGGGCACAATCCTGGACAGCCGCGTCTTGAAAACATAATCCGTCGCGCCGATCTTCAATGCTTCAATTGCCACTTCTTCGCCCAAGGTCCCAGAAACAAAGATCAATGGGACATGTGGAGACTCTTGCCGGGCGATCTTCAATGCAGACAGGCCGTCAAAGGAGGGAAGGGTATAGTCCGCGAGAATCAAGTCAAAGCCGCCCTGTCTGAGAGACGTGATGAAATCAGCCTCAGTTTCAACGCGCGTAACAAGGCACCGAATACCGTCGATCGCGAGCGTTTCTTGAACAAGTTCTGCGTCCCTGGGGTCATCTTCAAGATACAGAATGCGCAGCTGAGATTTCATTTCCAGGCTAGTTGCCTTTTATGCTTCCTGGCGGCGGCTCGTTAATAATTGCCCAGAAAATCCCGAGTTCCCTAATAGCGTTTACAAACTCGTGAAAATCCACCGGCTTTACGACATAGGCGTTCACGCCCAGCCTATAGCTCGCAATCATGTCTCTTTCTTCACGGGACGAGGTGAGTACCACCACGGGAACCATCCTGAGCTTCGCATCCGATTTGATCTGCTGCAGTACCTCCAATCCGTCGACCTTGGGTAATTTCAGATCGAGGAGGAGGACGGCAGGATTGCCATTCGGGCGCGTCGTGAAGGTACCCCGACGATAAAGATAATCGAGGGCCTCTTCGCCGTCGCGAGTCACGACAACCTCGTTGGCAAGATTATACTCCTCTAAGGCCGTAAGCGTAAGCTCTACGTCTTTTGGGTCGTCTTCAACTAACAGGATACGTCCCAACATGCTCATAAGTTAGACTCCCTGCGATTTGGAAAGTGAGAAATAAAAAGTTGCGCCCTTATCCACCAGAGCCTCAGCCCAGGCCCTGCCACCATGTCGATGTGCAATACGCTGAACGGTCGCCAACCCTATACCGGTGCCTTCAAACGCCTCAGCCGAGTGGAGCCGTTGGAATACGCCGAACAGTTTATTTACATACTTCATGTCAAATCCGACTCCATTGTCTCGAATGAACACGACTACCTGATCTTGTTCTTGGTTCATGCATCCGATTTCGATCTCGGCCTGGGAGCGCGTGCGTGTGAATTTTGCCGCGTTCGATATCAGATTAACAAGCGCGAGCCGTAGCATGGAGGGGTCTCCATACCACGCGGGCAATACGGGTCTCCATACCACGCGGGCAATACGCCAACCTTCCAAACAATATTGCGCCCGTTCGTGTCCTGGCGAACTTCGGTCAAAGCTTCCTCCACGAGCTGTTCCAGGCTGACCATCGTCTTATGGGTCTCAGCACGGCCTATTCTGGAAAAGGCTAGAAGGTCATCGATCAGGTTGCCCATCCGTTTCGCCGATTCCAGGATCATCTTTACGTATCGTCGGTTTCTCTCGTCGAGAACTGAGGCCGTATTTTTTTGCAGGAGCTCCGTGAATCCGGCCATATGGCGAAGAGGCGCCCGGAGATCATGCGATATGGAATAAGCAAACGCCTCTAATTCCTTATTGATGGCCTCAAGCTCAGCGGTTCGTTTTCCAAGTTCTCCGTTGAGGGCCCGAATTTCCTGCTCCCGCCGCTCGCGCTCGGTGATGTCATTGTTCGTTTCCAGGATCGCAGCGGGCCGCCCCTGCTCGTCTCGCCGCAACGACCATCTGCTGGCTACTATCACCTGGGTTCCGTCAGCCCTGGTCTTCTTGAGTTCGCCGTCCCAACGCCCGGAGCGCAGAAGCTCCGCACGAATCTCCTCAATCGGCGCAGGAAAGACCGACTGCAATAGCTCGTGAGCACGCTTACCGATCGCTTCCTCCGCCGTCCAGCCGTACAACTCCTGAGCTCCCCGATTCCAGTAAGTGATGACGTCACTCATATCTCGGACGAAAATCGTGTCGTGTGTGAGATTCAGCAAGCTGGCCTGCTGGGTTCGTTCCGCCACTTCGATTTCGAGTTTGTCCCGAGCGTGACGCAGCTCTCTCTCGGCGCGGCGTCGAACGGCGCTGAACCAGGTGAGCAGCGATGCGAACGAGGCGAAAGCAACAAAGTAAGGGATATCAGAAGGTGAGATCTCGAGCGAGTAAAAAGGCACTGTGAAGAAGTAGTCGAAGCCTATGCATGAAAGCAGAAGCGCCAGCGCCGCAGCCCCGGTGCCTCCATACCAGGAGGCTACGGCGACGGCGAACAGGAAAAGCGGGGTCTCCACATTTCGGAACCCGAAGCGCTGCAGGAGGAGCGCCCCGCCGAGTGCCACGGATACGGAAAGCACTGCAAGGCCATAACATCCAATCGTAGAGAGGTATTTCGGCAATTGGGGTTTGCGCTGCACAATGCCCCGGCTCCCTTCGATACTTCCCAGATTCATCGGCGCCAATTCTAAACGTTCTCCGTGCATGCTGCCAGTATTGCTTCATCCTCAAAAGAGGATCCTTACGGGAGTGGCAGTAGCACGCGAGCATGGCAGATAACGAGCAGGCACGGAAATTCGTAAGTCCGAAATCTCGTACGGACATCCGCTCGAGTCCATTCAATGCATAACCATCTGAGGGACAGCAACAAGCAGCGTATCATGAAGGGTTGGCACGCTTTGTGTTACAGAAACATTTTCATAGACAACAACTAATTGCCTCAGGAAATAATCGACGAGATTTTAACTTGGTAAACCTATGACCAACAACGCAATTCGACGGCGTGTCTACGCACGCCAACGGGCGATGGCTAAAGGCAAATAATCAGAACGGAGCGCCAACGGAGGGGCAGTGACATGCGGTCAGTCAGGCCGTCGACTGGGTTCGCCTGCCCCAGCGCTTCGCGGTCCGCACGAAAGTTGTGGGCATTGCTGTCCAAAATAGATGTTAATTAGAGGGCTTTAGTCTTGGACTGGAGCCGTTACGCGGGTTGTATAGACTGCATCTCGGCGAAGAAGCCCCTGGTTTTGCCGATTTGGATGGCAAATTGCTCAAAGGTTATTTGTGAAGCCGTTTAAAATCTTATTAATCTGCCTATTCTTACCGCTTTTAGGGTGCGCCAATTCCGACAGGGTAGAGAATCGAAACTACGCTTTTGATACCTATTACCCGACTCCAAACGAAATCCAGTTAGCTCAACAACGAGCCCAACGATATTGGCAAAAGAATTCACAGCGATTTAAAGGCGAGACCCAGTATCTTGCGGTCAACACTACGAGCGTTGTCGAGGGAGACGTCAATCAAAACTTATATTCAAAATTGATTAACTCTGAGACTACCACCAGCTTCTTTGATACCGATTCTAGCCTGGAGGCTTCGTGTATCATGATTTACGACACAGCAACAAATAGGTTTGTAAGCAATGTCGGATACGCCTCGGTAGATCTACCTGCACGCGGATCGGTGGCTCGCTGGGATAGTTACACCGCGAGGTATATCGGATGGGGAGGCTAACCCGGATTATTCACGAAAAATCCGCCCGGAGAGCCGAAACCGGCGCTCTGGCCCCGAAAGCTCTCGGGGCGGGCCGATGCCAGATCCGATGAGATTAAGACCAGGAATCATGAGAAATTAGCTGTCACTTATTCGGAGTCGGGGTTGGATGCGTTTCCGGTCTATACCTCTTTCGACGATTGTCTCAGCTGCTTGACCTCGGCGGCGAGTCGGTCAACGTGATCCTCTTCCGCACCGGCCAGATCAGAAAGCAGCGTCCGTACGTCTTCCGAAGTGGCATGATTCGCGGCATCCTGGTAATAGCGCCGGGTTTCCGCCTCCATCGCCAGTACGAAGCTCAGAACCTGGCGTGGGGTGACGAGTGGTTGCAGCCACAGCGGTCGACGCTTTACAAATCCCTTGACGTCGTACCGTCGAAGATAAGGAATGTGCTGCCCGAAACGGCGAACGTAGAAGTCATGCAAACGATCATGGTGCGATGATTCCTCTCCTTGCATGGAATCCAGGATCGAGGCAATGCCAGAAAATCGGGCGCGCACCTTCTCGGCGAGGTCGCGGTAGATTCGAACATCTTCTGCTTCGAGCGAAATGGCCAGTGCCAGAATTTCCCGCTCACCCAGGGCTGTAATTTCTGTGGTCATAAGAAGCGGTGCTCGACAAAGCTAGCCGATTGGCTCGACGATTTCACGAGGAGATCCGAATTTTTTCGAGCCGTCGCCGCCACGGTATCCAAACACAGGCGGGCCGCCTATGATACATTTGGCTCGGATTCGTTCAAGCCGGCTGCCCGATGATAGAGCGCAAAGTGTAATTGGCGTCTCGCCTGTGGTCGAGTTGGGGGGCAAAATTTGAGTAGCGGGCCGGGTTAAGGGCGAGATTGGTCGGATGGCGTTGCTTGATGCGAAGAGACACAGGCGGCCCGCCTGTGTCTTGGCCCAAAAGAGCAACGCTGCCCTTGTTAATCCTTCAGTTCCGGTTTGGACATCGCGGCGCGGGTTTGATCCACCAGCAATTTTACGACCCGCAGCAGCTTCGCCAGTTCCACCGGTTTTGCCAAGTGATCCTGAAATCCGGCACGAATCGCTGTCGCGCGATCTTCTGCCCGGGCATAAGCACTCAACGCGACAGCAGGCAGGGATTTCATCTCTGGCGCGTCAAGGGCGCGCACCCGTTTTATCAGCGAGTACCCGTCCTCTCCTGGCATCCCGAGATCGCACACAAGTACATCGGGTACGTTGGCGATGAGACGCTCCATCCCTTCCGACGCGGAGCCGGCGATCGAAGCCGATGCTCCAACCATTTCCAGCAGCCTCCTGACCAACTCGCGCGCGTCAGGTTCATCATCTACGACCAGAACGCGAACACCCGATAGCGCATAATCGCGAGCGCCTCGGCAAGCTCTCTCGTCCGCTCCTCAAGAATCGCATTGGCCCGGCGAATCTCTTCCTGAGCACGCTGCTGAATTTGAAGAATACTCCCGAATCCGTCCGGAATTTCCAGCCGGAGCTGCTCTGGTTCGTTTTCGGATTCCAATTTACCGGGCATTGCTCATTTCTCCCGTCGGTGCCAACCCTTTAGAGAGGGGATCTTCCACCGTCGCAAATCTACGAAAGCAAAGACGGTCGACAACTCGCTTCTTTTCTCTGAGCATTCCCGGCTCTACATGCAAGTCCAGCGTCAACCCGGCCTACCGTTCATCCTGGTCACCGTTTTTCTTGATACGCTCTCGTTTGGATTTGTCATACCGATTCTTCCCGCGCTCGTGGCAACCATGACTCCGGATAAGCAGAGCCAGGCTCACTGGTACGGGCTATTGCTTGGTTCGTTCGGACTCGCGCAATTCTTCTCAGCACCATTATTGGGCGCGATTAGCGACCGTTTCGGTCGTCGCCCGGTTCTGCTCGTCTCAATTTTCGGGATTGGGCTCAACTTCTTCATCACCGCCATTTCCCCGTCGCTTTGGCTCCTCCTTGTCTCCCGGTTGATTGGCGGTGCTTCCGGCGCAGCGTTTACCGTAGCCGGAGCGTATGTCGCTGACGTGACGTCAATGGAAGCAAGAAGTCGGAGTTTAGGAGTCCTTGGCGCGATGTTTGGACTTGGCTTTATCTGTGGCCCGGTCCTGGGCGGGCTTCTTAGTACCTATGGGCTTCGGATTCCTTATTTTGCAGCTACCGGATTCTGTCTCATGAACTGGGTTTACGGCTTCTTCGTCCTTCCGGAGTCTCTACCAACCAGTCGACGGTCCGTTATCGATTTTGCAAAGGCGAACCCTTTTTCCGCCCTGATCGCGTTATCCAAGGTCCAAGGGATCGGCAGCCTAGTGTGGGTTTTTGTGCTTACTGCTTTTCCTCAATTCATTCTGCAATCGACCTGGGTTCTCTACGCGACATTTCGGTTCGGATGGGGCCCGCGTGAAAATGGATTCTCATTATTTGTCGTAGGAATAGCCGCCGTAGCGGGACAAGCCGTCCTGCTCCGGTTTATGCTCCAGAAGCTAGGCGATACGAAAACGGCGCTGTTTGGTCTTGCATCGTCTTTTGTCGCTTACTTGCTGTATGGTTTGGCGACGCAAGGATGGATGATGTACGCGATTATCCTCGCGAACCTTTGCGGGTTTGTCGCTGCCCCCGCATTGCAAGGAATCGCTTCCAAGGCGGTTGACCCGCGTCATCAGGGGGTCACTTTAGGCTCATTGAACTCGATAAGCAGCATTATGAGCGTCATCGCACCATTGGTCGGGGCGCCAATCCTCGCAGCGGTCGCCGGGCTGAAGCCCACGGATTGGCGGGTTGGTGCGACGTTCTTCGTCGCAGCGATCGCCCAGGCGTTTGCCCTTGTCCAAGCCTTTGTGCATTTCCGCAGAAAGGTTTCTGCGGCGCCGATCCCGTCTCGTGAAAGCGCGGGGTGAGGATGCGAAGTAAACGCCGATGGCGCGATTGGATTTTACCGTGGAGAACGAGGAGATTCAGCTTTCTCCGACTTCTCACTGTTGAGCTCAGCCTGGATTTGTTCCAATTCTTCCCAGCGCCTATAAAGCCCAGAGACTTTTTCGCGAGCGGCTTGGAGCTGCGCGTCGATCGTCTGCCAATCCTGGTCACGTGCGCTGTAGAGTCCTGGCTCAGCGAATCGGGTTTCAAGTTGGCCGACATCGGCTTCCGCCGCCAGAATCCTGGCTTCCATTTCATCCAATTCTTGGCGTTCGCTCCACTTGAGCTTGCGAGGCCGTTGCGGGGTTGCCGATCGTTCTGAGCCGGCGACCGGGGACGCTGTCGTGGGCAGGGACGCGGCNAGTTCGGCTCGTTTNTCCAGGTAGTAATCGTAATTTCCCGGAGAATACCTCACAACGCCTTCTCCCTCGAAAGCAAGGATCGATGTGCAAACCCGATTCAGAAAATAGCGATCATGACTCACCACAATGACGGTGCCGTTGAAGGCGACAAGAGCCTCCTCGAGCAAGCGAAGCGTACCGAGATCCAGGTCGTTTGTTGGCTCGTCAAGCATCAGAACGTTGCCTCCGCGCTTGAGTATCCTGGCGAGCAGTACCCGGCTGCGTTCCCCGCCGCTGAGTAGCCCTATTTTCGAGTTGATCCGATCCTCGGTAAACAGCAAGCGCCGCAAATACGCTCGCAAACTGATGCTCTCGTTCCCTAGTCGAACCTGCTCGCTCCCCTCGCCAACTTCTTCCCAAACCGTTTTTTGATCGTCCAAAAGCGTTCGACTTTGATCGACGTAGTTGATCTCGGTTTGTGCGCCGATCTCGATTTCACCGGTCACGGGCTGCAATTGTCCAAGCATGAGTTTCAGCAGGGTCGTTTTCCCGAGTCCATTGCGACCGACCACACCTAACCGTTCGCGCGGAGCGATATCGAGGCTCAGATTTTCAAAGAGTTGGCGACCGCCTAACTGCATGCCAATGTTCCGCAACTCGATTACCCGATTCCCCAGCTTCGGCGCAGGTGGAATAACCATTTCGATATCAATCTCCGGTTCCCGCTCTTCCTGGCCAGCGAGTTCAAAATATCGCTCGACCCGATCAATGGACTTCGTGCGTCTTGCGCTAGGACTCCGTCGCACCCATTCCAGTTCACGTTTCAGAAATTTTCGGCGTTTCTTCTCCTGCATTTCTTCAACGGCTTTCCGGGATGCCTTCGCCACCAGAAAGTCTGTGTAACTTCCCTGATGCCGGTAGAACTTCCCGCGCGACAACTCCACGATNACGGTCGCAACGCGATCCAAAAAGTAGCGGTCATGGGTCACAAAGAGGCAACTGCCCGAATAGCGCGTCAGGAAATCTTCAAGCCATTCGATCGATTCGGTATCCAAATGATTCGTCGGCTCATCCAAAATTAAAAAATCCGGACGAGCCACCAATGCCTTGCAGAGCGCAACGCGTCGCCTCTCTCCACCGGATAATTCTCCAAGGATTCGCGCAGGATCAGGAGCATGTAGATTGCTGATCAGCGTTTTGATTCGATGCTCAATTTGCCAGCCGTCGAAATGATTAATCTGATCGAGCAGCGTGGCACTTCGCGAGCTGTCGTTCCGAAGAGTTTCGAACTCAGCGATGAGATCGAGAATTTGCTGTGCGCCCGCCCGTATGTTCATGAAAACCGTGGCACTTTCATCGAGTGCCAGCGCCTGCGGCATGTAGCCGGTGGCGAGGTCACGCCGCCGAACGCATTCACCGGCATCCGGTTTTAGAGTTCCGGCGGCGATCTGGAGANAAGTGGATTTCCCGGAACCGTTGCGGCCGACAAGACCNACCCGTTCTCNTTCATGAATTGTNAGCGTTGCCTGATCGAGCACCGTCTGCACGCCGTAACGGACAACGAGCTCACTCGCGCTGACTATTGAATTGGGTGAAGGATCGGCCATTCAGACAAAATA
>JGI26341J46601_10000317_pt1 | contig 14737 bp, 20 predicted proteins | sample BogFormECP12_OM3_FD_46601 | JGI IMG/M metagenome (IMG submission 46601) | reverse complement strand
AACGCCCAGCCAACTCACCCAGAAAGGAATGCTCAAGCCGCCGATCTCCACCTGCCATCCAAAAATGATCCGCAGCAGATGCATTATCGCCACGATGAGAAACAGCGTGGCGGTGACCGTCATATAGGTGTTTCGGTTCAATCGGCCTGCCTTTACGCCTCGCGCCCAACAACCTCCGACAATAGCTTACGGCTGCGAGTTGCGCGATCACTGCTGAGATAGCCTCGCTGGCGGAGGGAGAGGGATTCGAATTGTTGGTCCCTCGCGGAAGGGAAAAGTGCCAGAGCGATTGAAAGGGGCCGGCTCAAAACCGTCGTCGCTTTTATGGGGGACCGAGGGTTCTAATCCCTCTCCCTCCACCGGCGAGATCCGCTCCACGCAGGTCCGCTCGCCAGCGCTAGCCGCGTCGGCGACGTTCGTCGGATCGACGAGCCGGAGCATGTCGCCAAGCGACGAGGCCGAGGTTGCCGTTCGTGAGCCCGTGCGCGCTAAGGTGTAGTACGCTCAGGCGAGGGAAGGCCAGTACGCAAATGATACGATATTGTCCGCGAGGCTGAGGAGATCGCATGGCGGCGAAAGAGCGAATCATCTTCCAACCATATACGACGGGTCGGGATAACAACGTGCTGCCCGGTCAGGCAGTGCTTTGCCGAAACCCAGAGGACGCTCAGCGGCGCGCCGAGAAGGCCATGGCGGGCGGCCGTATCGTGGGGGCCCACATCCTCCGAGTTCTCGATGATGAGGCGGCGGGCGACTATGGCGAACCCGAGTACCTCGCCGAATTCGGCAGAGTGCCCGGCGATAAATCGGACGCCCTGTGACCTGCGGCAGCGCCGTCGAACGGGGCGGTTTCGAAACCGTTGTCCCTCTTACGGGGGACCGAGGGTTCGAATCCCTCTTCCTCCAGCGGAGAGTCTGTAGGTCAAGAACCCCGGCTTTCCGCGCGGGTGTGCGCGGCTGGCTTGGCGAGCGGGTCGGCAGAGACGCGCAGGGCGTGTCGATGCCGCGCCAACCGGCGGCAATATCTCTGTCGGGCCATATTCCAGTACCGCAATGCCGCTGNCGGGGTCGGCGAGAATGCCACGCTGGTGCCAACGAAGACGGGAGCCTTCTCCGGGCTTGACCGTGCGGTAGATCTGTTGAATTCGTATCGGGCTCAAGCAAAGCCGAGCACGGTCCTCTGATCGTGCCAGGCAAGCGGCAGACGTGAGTGATCCAGGAGCTTCGCTGCCGTCAAATCGCGCGGCTGCCGGCCATCGAGGATGGCTTGCGTGATATCCGGCGCCAGATAGCTGAGGCGGACGAGCCGAGTGAAATAGGACCGGCTGACACCTTCCCGCTCGGCGAGTGCGGCAAAGGGAACACCTTCGCTGTGGGCGAGCGTCGCGTTGAACCGGCGCGCCCTGAGGAGCAGCTTGATCAATCGCGCGTCGGGTTTCGCCCCGGCAAACGGATCCGCCCCGTCGATCACCATCCTGATCTCCCGCCCCGCGCGGCGCAAGCGTACTGGCACCGACAGGGTCTGGATTTCGTCGTCGGTCACGGCCTGTATTGGAGTTGCAGCGACATCGAGTAGCGTGCCCAGCCGAGGCGGGCGGAGACGGATGTCGATCTGGTCGACACGCACCTCGATCCGTTCGATCAGGGCAATGAGGACAGCACGCTTGCGTGCCACGGGCAACTCGGGCCAGCGCTTGCCGAGATCTGCGGCCCGTGCGACAAGCCGCTGTTGCATTGATGCGTCGGGGAGCCGTGCCGAAGTCGATTTGTAGATGCTGCCGGGATCGAGAAGCCATCGGTGCACTCGGTGGCTCACGAGCTGCTCGATCTCCGCGGCCGGAAAGCCGCAGCCCGGCGGAGTAGCCCGTCCGATCTTTGGTGATCGGCGAGCGGGAGACGTAGTAGCGGTAGCGGGTGCCCTTCTTGACGGCATGGCTCGGCGTCATCCGACTGCCGTCGCCATCAAACAGCATCCCGGCGAGCAAGCTTGGCTGCTGCGCGTTTCCGGTCGCCTTGCGCTGGGCAGAGTTGCTGGCGAGCTGGGCCTGGACCGCATCCCAGAGCAGCTGATCGATAATCGGCTCATGTTCGCCACCATAGGATTGTTTGTTGTGAACGATCTCGCCCCGATAAATGCGGTTCTGCAGCATCAGGTAGAGCGCCCCGCGCGAGAATGGCTTGCTCGCTTTGAGACGGCCCGAGGCGCTCACCCGCAACTTGCTCTGGATGCTCCGGGCTTGCAGCTCGTCCTTCAACAACCGGACCGAGCCGAGTTCGGCATAGCGGCGAAAAATGAAGCGCACGATTTCCGCCTCGCTGCCGACGATGATGAGCTTGCGGTCGTGCGCCTGGTAACCGAACGGCGGCACCCCGCCCATCCACATCCCCTTCTTCTTCGAGGCGGCGATCTTGTCGCGGATGCGCTCGCCGATGACCTCGCGCTCGAACTGCGCAAAGGACAACAGAACATTGAGGGTCAAGCGCCCCATCGAGGTGGTGGTGTTGAACTGCTGCGTGACCGAAACGAAGGACGCGCCCCGGGCGTCGAGGATCTCGACAATCTTGGCAAAATCGGCGAGCGATCGGGTCAGCCGGTCGATTTTGTAGACAACCACGATATCGACCCGCCCGGCGGTGAGGTCGGCGAGCAGCTGCTGCAGAGCGGGCCGATCCATCGTGGCGCCGGAGAACCCACCGTCGTCATAACCTTTGGGCAGGCACATCCAGCCTTCGTGCCGTTGGCTCGTAATCAACGCCTCGCAAGCCTCGCGTTGCGCCTGCAGCGAATTGAATTCCTGCTCGAGCCCCTCTTCGGACGATTTGCGGGTGTAGATCGCACAGCGGACGGTTCCGTTCCGTCTCGTGCTGTTGGTTGCCGGCCTGGTCATTGGCCGGCCCCGGCGGGCGACCAAGCGCGTGCTCGCTTGGTAAGGCCAAAGAACCGCGGGCCCGACCAATGTGCGCCGGTGATCCGCTCGGCAATCACGGTCAGCGACGGATAGCGCTGGCCCTCGTATTCGAACCCGTCCTCGCCCACGAGGACGGCATGGGTGTGTCCGCGCCAGTGCCGCACCAAGTTCGCACCGGTCTTCAGCACAACCCCGGGATCGAAAGAAAGAGCGCCTTTCTCGAACTCTCCCGCGAGGGTCTGCAGGCGGCGCTGCAACGCGCGCCTCGGGCCGCCATGAGCACGCTCTTGCAGTTTATCGGCGAGCCCCCTGATGATCAGGTCACGACTGAGGCCCACAGGCGGCCCAGTGTGATGCAATGTCCGCCAGACATGCCGCAGCTCCGGTGTCGACCGATCGGCCAATCCGGTAATCTCGCCATCAAGCTCGGCGAGGTCCGGGTTTCGCAGTCGGTCCTTCCGGCCGCCGTTGGGACCGAGGACGGACGACGGCTCGCCGCAGTGCTGGCGAGCCGAACCGTCGTGGACTGGGGGTTTCACAGGCTCGCCGGCTCGGCGATGCGGTAGACCCGGCCACGCTCCTCTGTGGCCGAGGCAAGAGTGAGCCCGAGCTTTTTCTTCAGGGTTCCCGAGAAGACGCCGCGAACGGTATGGCGCTGCCAGCCCGTCGCGCTCGCCACCTCGTCGACCGTTGCGCCCTCGGATCGACGCAGCATCGCAATCACCTCGTCCTGCTTCGAGGGGCGCTTCGGGTCGGATTGCGGCTCCGGGTCCGGCAACATTTCAATCGCTGACCACAGCTGGTCGATCAGCGCATCGCGGTCGCCAACTTTCTTCCGCTTTTCGACACCGGGCAGCGCGTTCCACAGCGCCAGCAGCCGCTTGCCGCTGAGCGGGGCGGCGTGCAACTCCGCGTTTGAAGCGACGGCAAACTCGCCCTCATTCACTGTCGCCGGCGCCTCGCGGCACAGCATGATTCCGTCATTGCCGATAATGTAGATGCGCATGGGTGAGTTCTCCTGGTTGACCCGGCGGGGTGCCGCCGGTAACCCACACTCACGCTCTCTTCGCCGAGCAAAGCCAGTCTATTCCGAATAATCTTGTGGCGTTGTTTGGGCCACAGCCGAGCATCGAATTGCTCGGCCCAAAACGCGCGATCTGCGGTAGGTTGTTCGCCGCGCAGCGGGTCCTTGACCGCAAGGGTGTCTTACGAAGCAGATACTGTTGTCACTGCTTTGGTTTTCTGCAAGAGTCTCGACGGTGGTTGGGTTGGGTCATATGGTTTCGCCCTCTCGCAGTGTGAGCTGACTTTCCAATGCGTAGCGGGCGATCTCGTCCTTGCGCAGGAACGCAACCCCGGGCTGACCCTTGGCGTAGCGCAGGAACTCATCCCAGGCCCGTACCATCTGCGGCGAGCCACCGATGCGGTCATGCGCGCTGACCGACATCATGCGGCGACGATGGCCGGCCTCTTCATAGAGCTGATCGAAGTCCATCTTGATCTGCTCGGTGAACTTTGCGGGCGAGTAGTTTCGGCCCTCGATCAGCAGAATGTCGTTGTTGCGCAAGGTATAGGGCACGACGACGAAGTCCTTGCCGTTGACTGGCTCGATAAACGGCTCGTCCCGGCTGAGATCATCAATGTGATAGATGTAGCCGAGCTCCTGCAGCAGGGACAAGGTGTTTGGGCCGCGCCGCAGCCAGTTGCAGTTGTAGCCGATCGGGCGCTGACCCGTGGCCGCCTCGACCATGTCGCGGGCGGCGATCAGGAATTGCTTTTCCTCTTCGCGGCTCATTGCATATTGCGAGCTCCAGCGCGGACCGTGGCCGGCCGCCTCATGGCCACGTGCGACGATCTCCCTGGCGAGTTCCGGATGACGCTGGGCGGCCTCGCCGATCATATGCGACGTGACCTTAATGCCGTGGCGATCCCATAGGTCCAGCATGCGGGGAATGCCTTCACGATAGCCATAGGCGAACCACGTGTTGGCGGCAGCGTCGGATGGCACGCTCTCCGGGAATTCGAGTTTGGGAAACGGGCTGTCGGTCCCCTTCGGCGGCTGCCCGCCGGCTTCGAACTGCATGGAAATGGAGATCACCAGTCGAACGCCGTCCGGCCAGAAATCTTTGGTCATGGTCTCGTTTGTCATTCTCGAACCTTTCACTGAGCAACGAGGCCGAGCTGCTGCATCAAGAAGGCATCGTAGCAGCGCGCGGAGAACGACCGGTCGGTGGAGTGTCAGCCTTTCGGCGCAGGTGCGAGGCCGAGCCTCGCGGCCATTGTCACCAGGTCGGCGAGAGAGTGAGCCTCCATCTTTCGCATCACCCTGCCGCGGTGTGCCTTCACCGTGATCTCGCTGATGCCGAGCTCGCCACCGACCTGTTTATTCATCAGACCGGAGACGACCAACGCCATGACCTCCCGTTCGCGGCGGGTGAGGCTGGCATGACGGTCCCGGAGCGCCCCCGTATCTCCGCCTCGTGACGAAGTGCAGTGTGGCTGCGCTCTAGCGCGTGCCTGATGGCGCTCAACAGCGCGTCGTCGCCGAATGGCTTGGTCAAGAACTCGACAGCTCCCGCCTTCATGGCCTGGACCGTCATCGGCACGTCGCCGTAACCGGTGATGAAGATGATCGGCATGTCAATCCGATCGACGGCGACGCGCTTCTGCAGATCGAGACCATTGAGGTCCGGAAGAGCATCGGATGCTGCCCGGGATAGAGTTGGCCCTTGTGGGCAATCTGACCGGTGTAAATCGGGCTTGAGAGCAGTCTGTAGATGTGTCCGCGCGAGAACGGTTTGGCGCCGCGCTCGGTGCCGCTCGCCGTCCTGCTGCGCTTGGTCCTCAGCTCGAGGCGGTCGGCCTCTTGCTTGACCCGCCTCACGCAACCGAGCTCACGATAGAGCGCGAAGATATGGCGCACCGTCTCGGCTTCGGCAGAATTGATGACGAGCGTGCGCCCGCTCGCGTCGTAGCCGAGCGGCACGTTGCCACCCATCCACATCCCCTTCTTCTTCGAGGCAGCGATCTTGTCGCGGATCCGTTCGCCGGTGACCTCCCGCTCGAACTGGGCAAAGGACAACAGCACATTGAGCGTCAGCCGTCCCATCGAGCTCGTGGTGTTGAATTGCTGGGTCACCGACACGAACGACACACCTTGCGTGTCGAAGATCTCGACGAGCCGCGCAAAATCGGCGAGCGAGCGGGTCAGCCGGTCGACCTTGTAGACGACGATGATGTCGATCCGGCCTCTCCGGATGTCGGCGAGCAGGCGTTGCAGTGCCGGCCGCTCCAGGTTGCCGCCCGAGAACCCGCCATCATCGTAGCGGGTCCGGGCCAATGCCCAGCCCTCGTGGTGCTGGCTGCGGATGAAGGCATCGCAGGCTTCGTGCTGCGCTTCGAGCGAATTGAATACCCGCTCGAGCCCTTCCTCGGAGGATTTGCGCGTGTAGATGGCGCAGCGCTTGCGGCTCGCCTCAGCCCTCGGCATCGCTGTCCTCCATCGGCGCGCCGGCTGGGCTCGGGACTTGGGAGGACCGGCCCGGCTTCAATCCAAAGAAGAGCGGCCCCGACCACGCTGTGCCGGTGATGGTTCGCGCGATGGCGGAAAGCGAGCGGTAGCGCGTGCCCTGCCAGGAGAAGCCGTCATCGAGCACCAGCACCTCATAAATGCAACCGTGCCANTGGCGCATCAGCCGGGTTCCAGACTTCACTTCCCGGCGAGCTCGTATCCTGGCCGTACCGGTCTCCTTCAAGTCCTGTGCAATCTGCCGGAGGCGGCGCTGCGGCTCCGGACGGAGGCTGCCGAGAGCAAGTTCCTGCATGCGATATGCAACAGCTCGCACCAGCAACTCGCGGCTCAGGTGTGGCGGCGCCACTGCTTTGTAGAGCCCGCGCCACCGCTGACGAAGTTCGCCGATGTCGAGCTCGGGGAGGCGCAAGAGCGCCTCCTTGCTGAGATCATTTCGCCTGGACGTCATTGCCGTTACCGGTCGGGAGTTTCCGCCGGCGCGAGCCGGTACACGGATTGGCCGTTCTGATCCTTATTGCGGGTCACCTCGCGACCGGCATGACGTAAGCCGGTAATGGCGGCGCGTACGGTATGCGGCAACCAACCGAGGCGCTGTCCGATCTCGGCAACGGAGGCGCCCTGGGCTCGTTCGAGCATGGTGATCAGCATCGCACGCTTCGTGCTACCCCACGGTCGGTCAGCACCGGATGCACTCGCCGTCGCCGCATCGGTGCCCTCCAATCCTGGCTCTGGCTGTGCGGCCGCTTGCGCCGGCAATTCGTTGTTGGCGGCCGATACGGCGCTGTTCTCAGCAATTGCTACCGGAAGCGCTGTCGCTGCTACTGCCGCTGAATCGCTCTGCCGCGCCGTTGCCGATCCTGTGCGTGCCAACGGGCGACGCCGTCGGGATGGGCGCTCGCCTTTGCGAGCCGGATTGTTCGCCCCGCCGCTATCGACCTTCGCGGCGCTCTTTGCTTGCTTGCTGATTTGCCGTTTGGCCATTGTCGTCTTCCTCTGGATCCGCATCGCGCCAGTCGCGATGCTGGCACTGCCACAAGCCCGGCGCTCGGGGCCAGGCGGGGCGGCAACCCAGGAGGGGCCGTCGACATGGACAGCAATGCTTCCTATGCCGCGGAAGTCGAGCGCAATGTGCGCGAGACAATGATTTTTTTCGCTGAGGCAAGTTCAAATAAGTGCGCCAGCCCTCGGCCAGCTTCCCGTAGCAGGCACTCCCCTTGGCTTCATCCAGCCGCTATCCCGATGATCGAATCTTAGGTGGGAACCAACATCATGTCTGAACGCTTCACCGAAACCCTGCGCGCGCGAGCGAGCCTGGCTGGTCGCATGCCGTGGGGCATCGCTTCGTCAATCGTGCAGCGCGCCGACGAAAAGAGTGAGAACCGACACGCAAGTAGCCGCTCCGCCAAAAGCGGCGAGAAGCACGGCAGCATCAAGTGCAAGAGATCGCAGGCGCAGATGTGACAACTGTGCAGCCAGGAGCGCAATTCGCGTCTGCATCGGCCTCCTGCATCAACTTCGTGATCTGGTCGACGCGGTTTGCAACACGCGCCAGCCGGGTCTAGAACACATTTAGAAGGGTCGCTATGCCCGGCAATAAGAACACGGGCGTCAGTGCCCCTGAATGATGTGGGCGACCGTGTTGAGCGGTAAGATGGAATTTATAGTGCCGGGCAGGTCTGACGCATGCCGCGTGGCTCAGCTTGGTCTGTACGAACCGTATACCGCCCCTCTCTCGCTAACTTGGGTTTTCGCGGGCAGGCGATGGCGTTGGGCGCATCCCTGTCGACTGCACCGACGTTTTCGGCGTTCGCGACTTACCCCGGCTATTTCATAGGCTGCGGCTTAGACCTGCCCATCGACTCCGCAAAAGCAGTATTTCGGTCGGCAGTGGGCATTTTGTTCCACCATAGCGAAGCCGCTCACTTCGTTGTCCGGCGGAAATCCTGATCCGGAAAAGCGGCAACCGTCGGCGTCTGGATAACGATCACCGCTCGATCGTAGCTCTCGTGGCAGGCGTTGCACGACGCTGTCAGTTGTCCGTAGGCGGCACTGAACTGGTTGCCGTTCTCAGCCTTGATTGCCCGGTCGAGTGCCGCCAGCGGCTGCTTGACCGTCGACACGACAGATCTCGATACTTCGGCATGATCTGAGCGACGTCGTTGAAGGTTTCGCGCAGCTGATCGAGCTCGTACGCGGCATAGGCCCAGTTCTGCTCGTTCCCGGCCAAACCGTGTTTAATGTGGCGCGGTTGCACCAACGCGGTCATCAGATCGCCAAGGGCGGCCCGGTGTTGTTGTGCGGTCGCGACGCTCGGCAAGCCGAGCGTTGCTGACACTGTAATCACGACGACGAATCGGTGAGTGCTCATGGCTTGTCGCTCCCGCTGGCCGGCCAGGTCGAAGAGGAATACTTTGGCATGCGGCTCTTACTTGAGGCCCAGCTTATCGGTCGCGCCTTCCCGAGAGACCCGGATGAAAGCTCTGACATCCGCTCAGGGTCTGCGACAACAACTGCGTACGCGCGTCCGCACCTCTCTTCATCACCAGATGAGCGGCCCGATCTGGGGGTCGTTTGCAATGGCGGCCATGGCCGATTCGCTGGCCTGCTCGGCGCCATGGCGAAGGTGATCACTTTCGTCCTAGCGCCCCGTTACTGTCGTCTGCTGATATGCTGGTCAACTAATACGCGCTTCCATCCTCAAATGCGCTCCCACAGCCCGGTCTTCTTGTCGAGGCGACAAGCTCCATGCCGCTGCGTCAAATCACCGATGGAGGCGAGGCCACATCAGCGGCGCATAGCCCACTTGTCGTCGAGAAGCCTCTTGCGGACGAGCATGACCGCCGGATCGCGCGGCTCCGGGGCAATCGCGAAATCGAGGTCGCGGCACATCTGCAACATCGGCTCGTTCTCGCGCAAAACGTCGCCCACGAGTTCTCCGATACCGCGCTGCCGGGCGATGTCGATAAGGCGTCTCATCAGCAGGAATCCGACACCGCGTCCCTTCCAGTCGCTACGTACCGCGACTGCGTATTCAGCGCGCAAATTGTCGGGATCAGCAAAGAAATGCGCGACACCCAGGGCCACGCCGTTGCACTCGGCCAGAAGTGCCAACTCCCTGTCGTAGTCGAGCTGCGAGAGCCGTGCGGCGACTTGGTGGGTCAGCCCGCGCACCGGGGTGAAGAACCGGAGCCGTAAATCCTCGTGGCTCATATACGCGGCGAGGTCGTGCAACATCGGCTCGTCTTCCGGGCGCAACGGCCGTATGCGGAGCGCCGTCCCATCGCGCAACCGCTCCCCGGTTTCGAGATCTTGCGGATAAGGCGCGATGGTCAGCCTTGCCGCACTTGGCCCCTCAGCCGGTGCGACACGTATTCGGGCATCGAGCCCAATGATCCCGGCCGCATCCGCGAGCAAGGGGTTGATGTCCAGCTCACGGATTTCCGGCTGATCGGCGGCAAGCTGGCCGAGGCGGATCAACACTTCGACGATAGCTTCGATCTTCGCGGGTGGCTGGCCGCGATATCCTCGCAGTAGTCGCCAGACTTGCGTGCGCTCCATCAGCCTGCGCGCCAGCAATGCGTTGAGCGGAGGCAGCTCGAGCGAGGTGTCGCGCACGACCTCGACCGCCGTGCCTCCTTGGCCAAACGACACCAGCGGGCCGAATACCGGGTCCTCGACGAGCCCGACGAGGAGCTCCAAGGCACCCGGGCGGCCGACCATGGACTGGACGAGAAACCCGTCAAGGCGAGCTTTGGGACGCGCCGCCCTGACGCGTTCGAACATCTCACCCGCCTCCCGACGAACCCGATCGGCATCGCTCAGACTGAGCACGACACCGCCGACATCGGTCTTGTGAGTGATGTCGGGCGAAAGGATTTTCAGCGCGACCGGAAATCCGACAGTCGCAGCCACGCATGCAGCCTGGTCTGGATCATCGGCGGGATGACTGGCCGCGAGTGGGATGCCATAACCCGCGAGCACGGCGGCGGTCGCTTCGGTCTCGAGCCAGATTTTCCCCGCGGCGAGCGCGGTTGCGATCACATGCCGTGCCGCTCCCGAATCCGCTTCGAACGCGTCCGCTCGCGCGGGCGGCGTCTCCATCAGCAGCTCTCGATTGCGCCGGTAGTGTACCCGTTGCATGAAACCGCCAACCGCGCTGTCGGGGGTCTCATAGGTGGCGATGCGGGCTTTGGCAAAGAGTTGCCGCGCCGCCCTCGCGGAATGCTCGCCGAGCCAGGCGGTGATTACGTTACGATCGCGCAGCACCCTGGGCTCTGCAGCACCGACCGCATCGATCACCGCTCGGGCGGCCTCCTCAGGCGGCGCCAGCGCGGTCGGGCAGTTGAGCACCAGTATGGCGTCGACCTCAAGGTCGCTGATCAATACCGCTAAAGCATCGGCATACCGCATCCCCGATGCGTCGCCGATGATGTCGACTGGATTGCTGCGGCTCCATGTCGCGGGCAGACGCTGGTTCAATTCGGCGATCGTATTTTCCGACAGTTCGGCCAGTCGGCCGCCGGCTGCCATCAAGGCATCTGTAGCGAGCACGCCCGCGCCGCCGCCGTTGGTCAGGATCGCAAGCCGCTCGCCAACCTGCTCACGGGTCAATGCCAGAGTTTCGGCGGCATCGAACAGTTCGGCCATCGTGTCGACGCGCAGCATCCCGGCGCGACGAAACACCGCGTCATACACCGCGTCTGCGCCGGCCAGTACGCCAGTATGCGAGGTGGCGGCCCGCGCACCCGCGTTAGACCGGCCAGCCTTTAGAACCAGGACGGGCTTGATGCGCGACGCCGCTCGCGCCGCAGACATGAATTTGCGGCCGTGGGTGATACCCTCGACATACAGCAGGACGGCCCGAGTGTGCAGATCGGCGGCGAGATAGTCGAGCATGTCGCCGAAATCGACGTCGGCCATATCGCCCAGCGAGACGACATGCGAAAAGCCGATGCCGCGCGGCACCGCCCAATCGAGCATCGCCGTGATCATCGCTCCGGATTGGCTGAGGAAGGCGATATCTCCCGCCGGTGCTGCCAGGTGTGAAAAGGTCGCGTCGAGCCCAAGTCGCGGTACCATGATGCCGACACAGTTCGGCCCGACGATGCGCAGCAAATAGGGCTTTGCCGCGTCGAGTGCGGCCTGTTGCAGAGTCTGACCCCGCGCACCGAGTTCCCCGAAACCGGCGGTAAGGATCACTGCCGCGCGCGTGCCGCGCTCGCCCAGCTCGCCGATCAGTGAAGGCACCGACTCGGGTGGCGTGGTGATGACCGCGAGGTCCGGAGCTTGCGGTAGGCTCGCGACATTCGGGTAGACGGTCAGCCCATCGATCGTGCGGTGATGCGGGTTGACCAGCATCAACTCGCCAGCAAACCCGGCGCGGCGGAGGTTCCGCACCACCACCGCGCCGACCGAGCCGGGCCGTGGGGTTGCGCCGATCAAGGACACCGATCGCGGTTTGAACAGTTTGTCGAGATTACGAACAGACATTGGCCCTTACCAGTTGCCCCAGGTCACGGATGAGGATGGGCGGGCCGCTGACTGGTGCTCGTTTAGCGAAGCGTCTCGATATAGCCGATGAGGTCGTCGATCTCGGCGCGTGTCAGTGCGAGGTCCGGCATCGCACCGTGCGGATGCGATAGGAACGCACGAAGCTGGTCGGCGGTCATACCGCTGCGCGCGACCGTCTGAAAGCTCGGCGGCCCTTGTGGAACGGCGCCGGCCTGACTGCCGCCGATCACATGGCAGCTGGCGCACCACTGCCGGGCGAGTTGGCCCCCTCGGGCGGCGTCGGCACGGGCAGGATGATCGGCAGCGACGTCGAGCATAAAGAACATCAGCAGTAGACCGGGAATTCTGAAGGACATGGCTTCGCCTCACAGCCGCACGGATACCCGGGAGGGGCCCGACAGCTCGCCTTAGCTCTTGTCTCTCGGCTCCAGCGACGTCCAAAGCTGCTTTGCCGCCTCGCTGAGCTCGCTGCGGTGCTGCTCGTCGAGCGGATCGCGTACGGCCAGCGATCTCGCGAGTTCCGCGAGAATCTCCGCCAGAAGACCATAGTGCAGATGAACCACCGCCTCACGACGATCCTCGCCCGGCCGCACCAGCTTGATGGCGACGTCGTCTGCGTTGGCGTAGGCGTCGAATTGCGAGTTCCGGCCAAAAATTCCCAGGTAAGCCTTGTCTGGAAAATCGACGGAAACTTCGGCCTTATCCGCGATCGGGTGCAGTGACATCTCTCGGCTCCTTGGATATTTTGCTGAACTTAGCTCAGCAGATAGGCCGGTACCGGCCTCATGTGGTCCTCGACGCGCCGAACACCGGGGGTGGTCTCGGCCGCGACAACGAGTGCCCGCTTCTCCTGTTCGGAAAGATATGAGGACCACAAATGGACCACGCCGTCCTTGACGGTTACGTTGGCCGGCGAGACTTCGGCCCATCTCTGCGCCTTCAGTTCGGCCAGCAATTTGTCGCGGATCGAGAGGTCGTCGGCCTCGGTGCCGCTCGCCTGCGTGATCGTCATTGCGAGCGCCCGCACGAGGTTGGCCCTGCTGACGATCCCGACGAGCTTGCCGTCCCGCACGACCGGCACGCGCTTGATCCGGTTCGTCTCCAGCAGAACCGCGATGTCGGCAACCGGGGTGGTCTCGGTAACGGAGATGACGTCGCGCGTCATGANGTCCTTCACCTTGCCGCTGTGCGACTTGACGTAATCTCCGGCGAGCTGGTTGGTCGACGCCATCATGTCGAGCCACCACGACCGGCGGCGCTCGGTTCCGGTTTCGGCACGGTGCAGGAGATCACCCTCGCTGACCATGCCGATCACCCGGTTCTCCCTGTCGGCGACCGGGACCGCACTGATGCCTCGTTCGGCCAGCAATTTCGCGACCGCCTGCACGGATGCATCCTCGTCGACCGTGATCACCTCGCTCGTCATCACGTCCATGGCGCGCATCGGAACGTCTCCACGTTGTTTATTGAATATTAAAACCATAAGACGCCATGATCTCGCATTGATCTAAATCAGGCCGCGCCGTTTGAGGAGGGTGATCGCTTCAATAAAGATTGAGCCGCGCCCTATTCGGCAATCCCCAGACGTTGCGCCAGATAGTCGACCGCCTGATTGAACGTGGCGAGGCTCGGGTAGTCGATCTCGGGAATGTCGATCGCTAGCCGCTCGGTGAGAGCGGTAACCAGGTTGAGGAAATCCATCGAGTCGATATCGAGCTCCTCGCGCAGTTCGGCGTTCGNATCGACCCGGCTTGCGTCGGTCTCGGGCGCNATCCGGCCGAGTTCGTCGATCAGGATGGCGNTGATGTCGTCGCGTGTCATAGCTTCTCCGGGCTCTGCAGTCGGCGGTCGATATCGGCGAGGAAGAGAGCACCGCGATGGCCGTCGCTCGCGCGGTGGTCGGCGGCGAGGGTTGTCGTCAGCACATGCCGAGCGGCTANCTTCCCGGCGACGACCCATGGCCGTTCGACCGGCATGCCAAAGCCGACGAGCGCNACCTGNGGCGGGTAGATGACGCCGAACACCGTTTCGACGCCGCGCTCGCCGAGATTGGTGACCGTGATCGTCGGATCCGACAGCTCGGAGCTGCGCAGCGCCCCGCGGCGAGCGCGGGTGACGAGGTCGCGCAACCGCGCCATCAGCTCGTCGAGCGGAAGTTTGTCCGCGTCGCGAATAGCCGGTGCGACGAGGCCACCGCCGCGGATCGCGATCGCCGTACCGATATGGATGCCGGACCCGGGCTGAAACCCTTCGGCGGTAAAGAACCCGTTGAACTCAGGCGCCTCGCCGAGCGCACGCGCAACGCCCTTGAGCAGCAATGCCGCGAGCAGCAGCCGTTGCGCCGGTGAGCGAGTTGCGTTGGCAGCCTCGAGCCAGGCGAGAGCGCGGGTAAGGTCGATGGTCGTGCTCAGATAGTAATGCGGGATCTCGCGCTTCGAGCGCGCCATCGCCGCGGCGATTGCACGGCGCATCTCTTTGAGGTCGAGGCGCTTTGTCAGGGCCGGACCGGACACCGCCCCGGCTGCGGCACGCTCGACATCGGCATAGAGGATCGCGCCGCCCGGCCCGCTGCCGCTGAGGCCGGAAAGCGCGATCCCACGTTCGCTCGCCAACCGGCGCGCGGCGGGTGATGCCCTCGCCCGCCCCGCCGCAGCCGGAGGTTCGACACGGGGTGACGCTGCAGGCGCCGGTGTGGCCGGAACCTCCAGGACCTTCGCCACAACGGCGGGCTGGGCACCGGCGATCAGCGCGAGCGGTGTCCCGACCGGCACCGTGGTACCGGGCT
>JGI26341J46601_10000314_pt1 | contig 14755 bp, 16 predicted proteins | sample BogFormECP12_OM3_FD_46601 | JGI IMG/M metagenome (IMG submission 46601) | reverse complement strand
TGCAAATTATCATCCTTACCCGCCCACTCCCTGGAACGCTAACCCCCGCGATACATATGGGACGCCGGGACCGTACGAGGACGCAGTGCAAAATACCCCGGTTTTCGAGGAGAACGGTCCCGACAAATTCAAAGGGATCGGCATTATGCGGGCGGTGCGGAGTTTCGATCCCTGCTTGCCGTACGGTGTGCATATGTATCTCGGCGACGGGAAAATCCTGAAACAGACGCACACGCCGAATGCGTTTGCTGGCCTGGCTAACGCGGAGTAAACATAACCTGACAGAATAGGGCGGTTGAAATTGCAAACACGCGTTCCNGCGAGCGAGCGTCTGCACTTAATCGCTCGACATTCTGGCCAAAATCGAAAAGTGCCAATGATCCAAACGATTGAAGCATCTCCAGACGAGATATACGACATTGAGCTTGAGCACAGCTTGTTGGAGGCGAACGCGAAGATCGCGAAAGCGAACCGGTCACTGCTGGACGAGCATGGAGTAACGGCCATCGACGTGATGGGTGCGATCGGTTCAGGCAAAACGACCTTGATCGGGCGGTTGGTCGGAAGGTTGAAACACCGCTTCGGCGTTGCGGTTTTCAACGGCGACGCTACAACGAGCACGGATGCTGATCTGATCGCAGACCAGAACGTGCCTGTTGTGCAGATTGCTACAGTAAACGGTTGTCATCTGGACGCGAACCTCATTGGGAAAGCACTGCGCAAGATCGATCTGGCAAACCTGCAGCTGATTTTCATCGAGAACATAGGCAACCTGATCTGTCCTGCGGAGTTTCCGCTCGGTTCCAAAGCGCGCGTCGTTGTCGTGAGCGTAACAGAAGGTCAGTACATGGTCCGGAAACATCCTCATATGTTTTTAGGAGCGGACCTGGTCGTGGTGAATAAGGTTGATCTGGCCGGCGCGATGGAGGTCAGCGTTGAAGGTCTGGCGGCGGATGTGCATAGGCTCAAGCCGGACATCAAAGTGATCCCAACAAGTTGCAAGAGCGGTATCGGCCTGGAGGACCTTACGACGGCGCTTTTGGGCGTTTGACGGTCGACCTGGATGCACGAGCTGTCGATAGCTTCGGCGGTTGTCGCTAGCGTTCTTGAGTTTCTTGATAAGCACGGTGCGCAGAAGGTGCTCACCGTGCGTCTGTGGGTCGGAGAACTGAGTCACATTGAAGCGGAGCAATTGCGATTCTGTTACATGGCAATCACTCAAGAAACGGCGATGGAGGATTCCGTACTCGAAATTGAACATATCCGGGCGGTTGTCCAGTGTCCCTGCTGCTCGTATAAAGGACGCCCCAAATATTGGGAAGATGCGCTCGCCGCCGCGCCGATCCCGACTCTTGAATGCCCTCAATGCCGTCGTGCTGTTGAAGTGGTGGAAGGCAACGACTGTGTGATCAGAACCATCCAATTCATCGCCTGAGGGGGATTAACCTACTACGAGAGATCAATGAAAGCTGCCGAATCCGCGGTCCACTCGTCTGTTTCAGGCGAAGTAAATTTGCGACGAACCGCTTTGCTGAGCGCCAAAGAAGCGCAGGAGCAACTCGACGCAATGAACGCGGCGGGAGCGCGAATCCAGCAGCTCCTGGAGCAATTGGAAGCTTTACCAAATCCATCTACGCGCGAATTGGTTCACGAATTCATGGAGGCAACTCTCGGGTTCTACGGCCAGGGTCTTGCCAGAATACTGCAGGTTGTCCGCGCAGCCGGATCTGAAGGCGAAATCGAACGAATGATCAGCTCAGGCATTGTTAAAGTAGCGTTGTCGATATGAAATGCGAACGCGCAAAAGTAGCCGTTCGCGGCGTTGTCCAGGGCGTCGGCTTCCGGCCTTTCGTGTACAGGTTAGCGGCTCAGTTAAACCTATTCGGTTGGGTCCTGAACTCCTCACAAGGTGTGTTCATTGAGGTCGAAGGAACGCGTGAGGAGCTTCAGTCTTTTTTAGTCCGTCTCGAAAGAGAGAAGCCGGCGCGCGCCGCGATCCAAAGTCTGGAATTCTCATTTCTTGAGCCGGTGGGTTATCACCGCTTCGAAATTCGCTACAGCGAGTCAACGGGTCAGAAGAGTGTTTTGATCCTTCCCGACGTTGCCGTGTGCGACGATTGCCTGAGGGAAATGTTTGATCCCATGAATCGCCGGTACCGCTACCCGTTCANCAACTGCACAAATTGCGGGCCGCGATTCAGCATCATTGAATCGCTCCCTTACGATCGGCCGAACACTTCNATGAAGCGGTTCTCGATGTGTCGAGCCTGTCGNCGCGAATATCAGGATCCCGGCGACCGCCGGTTTCACGCACAACCAAACGCCTGCCCGGATTGCGGTCCGCGGCTGCAGCTGTGGGACGCCGATGGGATCGGGTTGGCATACGGAGAGGAAGCGTTACTACGCACGGTCGAATTCGTGCGTAAGGGAAATATAGTTGCACTGAAAGGAATCGGGGGGTTCCAGCTCATTGTCGACGCTCGCGATGGGTCCGCAATTCAACGTCTCCGGGACCGAAAGTGCCGCGAACAAAAGCCGTTTGCCTTGATGTACCCGAGCCTCGATCACGCGAGGCAGGATTGCGCCATNTCGGATCTAGAAGCGAGGCTTCTTTCGGCTCCCGAAGCGCCGATCGTTTTGCTTAGTCGCAAACCGGGCAATTCAGTGCTCGCTCCCCAGATTGCACCGTTCAGTTCGAATCTCGGGGTCATGATTCCTTATTCGCCGCTCCATCACCTCCTGCTGCGCGATCTCGGCATTCCGGTCGTCGCGACAAGCGCCAATCTNAGCGACGAACCGATCTGCATCGACGAATACGAAGGCTTAAAGCGTTTGCANGGAATCGCCGATTNTTTTCTGATTCATGACAGGCCGATAGTCCGGCATNTAGACGATTCTGTCGCGCGTGTCGTTAGTGGGCGTGAGATGATACTGCGACGCGCTCGAGGTTATGCGCCGTTACCAATCCACGTGAACAACGCGCTNCCCTGTGTCTTAGCCGTCGGTGCACATTTGAAGAACNGCGTTGCGCTGAGCGTTGGCCATGAAATTTTCATCAGCCAGCATATCGGTGATCTGGAAACAAGCGCAGCTTTCTCAGCTTTTCGCAGGACNATAGAAGATTTGCCGCGCCTCTACGAAGCACAACCGAGTGCCATTGCATGCGACATGCATCCGGAATATCTGTCGACCAAGCATGCCGCCCGGGCGCGATCTCACGTACACAAGATCCAGCATCATTACGCGCACGTCCTGGCTTGCATGGCCGAAAATGAGTTGAGGGACACTGTGCTCGGCATTGCGTGGGACGGCACAGGCTACGGCACGGACGGCACGATCTGGGGCGGCGAATTTCTCCTTTCCGACGAAACGTCATACCGGCGCGTCGCACACTTCCGCCAATTTCGCCTGCCGGGCAGCAACGCCGCTGTAAAGGAGCCCCGCCGTACCGCACTGGGTGTGCTGTACGAAATCTGGGGCGACAGCGTGCTGGTTGATCGACGACTGCGGCCCGTGGCCGCCTTCACGGGGAGCGAACTGGTTATCATTCGGCGAATGCTTTCCAAGGGATTGAATGCCCCCGTGACATCCAGCGCCGGCAGGCTGTTCGATGCGGTGGCGTCAATTCTCGGATTGCGGCAGCGCACCACCTTCGAAGGGCAGGCCGCCATGCAACTGGAGTACGCACTCGAGCCTGGTGTCGACGAATTCTATTCGTTCGAGATCTCCGAACAGACTACGCAAATTGTGGATTGGGCACCGATGATCGCCGAGATTCTGATCGATCTTCAAAAGGGTCAGACATGCGGTCAGATTTCTGCGAAATTTCACAATACGTTGGCGGAAATCATCGTCGCAGTCGCAAGAAGACTAGGAGAACAACGCGTTGTCCTGACTGGCGGATGTTTTCAGAATCGGTACCTAGTCGAAAGGTCGGTCGATCGATTACGGGAAGCCGGGTTCAAGCCGTACTGGCACCAGCGCATTCCGCCCAATGATGGAGGGATCGCACTTGGCCAGGTTATTGCAGCGGCTGCGCGCGGTGTGACCACTGCTGTAACTGAAGGAGTCGCGGCCCTATGAACCTGGTTTACGGTGAAATCGTCGCACTATCATGCGAAGAAGAAATGCAGACTGGCAAGGTCCGCGTGGGAGGCGCTATCAAGAGAGTGGTGCTCGACCTGGTTTCACCAGCGCAAATCGGGGAGACGATTCTTCTTTGCGACGGGGTGGCGATTGCCAAGGTCAACGCTGAACGACAGACGGAGAACAATTATGTGCCTGGCGATACCGGGAAAACTCATTGAAATTGGGCGCGATTCACACGGAGTCATGATGGGCAAAGCAAACTTCGGCGGCATCGTTAAACAGGTCTGTCTTGAATACACCCCGGAAGTAAAGCCGGGTGATTATATCCTGGTCCATGTCGGGTTCGCTCTGGGCAAAGTGGATGAAGAAGAAGCCGAACGAACTTATCAGCTCCTGGCAGAAATGGACCAACTGGCCGAGCTCGAGATCCCAGACACCTAGTGTCCTGTCCCCGAAAACATTACGGAGCGTGACGCGATGAAATATATTGATGAGTATCGGAACGAAGCGTTGGCCGGAAAATTGGTTAAAGAAATCCGTCGAACCGTCACCAAACCGTGGGTCCTTATGGAGGTCTGCGGCGGTCAAACGCATACGATCGTTAAATATGGCATCGATCGCCTTCTTCCGGACGAAGTCGAGCTTGTCCATGGGCCCGGATGCCCGGTGTGCGTGACATCGCTGGAGATGATTGATAAAGCGCACGCAATCGCGCGACGGTCTGACGTAATTTTTTGTTCCTTCGGTGACATGCTTCGTGTCCCAGGTTCAAAAGTCGATCTCCTCGTGCTGAAATCCAGAGGAGCTGACGTCCGGGTAGTCTATTCGCCGATTGATGCATTGAAGATTGCCCGAGCAAATCCTGACAAAAAGGTTGTCTTCTTTGCGATTGGTTTCGAGACGACCGCACCCGGCAACGCTATGGCAGTTTGGCAGGCGCGAAAGCAGGGTATCACCAATTTTTCGGTGCTTGTCTCACATGTATTAGTCCCTCCGGCGATGGCTTCGCTTCTGCAGTCGCCGCTCAACCGCGTCCAGGGATTTCTCGGGCCGGGGCACGTATGTACAGTCATGGGTTATGAGGAGTACGAGCCAATTGCTTCTCGTTACCATGTGCCGATCGTCATCACGGGATTCGAACCCCTGGATATCCTCGAAGGCGTTTTGATGACGGTGCGCCAACTCGAGGCGAAAACCGCCGAGGTCGAGAATGAATATCCGCGCGTGGTCAGGCGCGAAGGCAATCGTTCGGCACAGGAACTGGTNAATTCTGTNTTCGAAGTCTGTGATCGAAAGTGGCGGGGTGTCGGATCCATTCCAAAAAGCGGGTATAAACTGCGGGCTGCATTCCGAGATTTTGATGCCGAAAAAATTTTTGAGGTCGAAGAAATCGATACGGAAGAACCCTCCGTCTGCATCAGTGGGTTAGTGCTGAGAGGGGTCAANAAACCGCACGACTGCCCCGCGTTTGGCAAAGAGTGCACGCCCAACCNTCCGCTTGGCGCGACGATGGTATCCGCAGAAGGTGCTTGCGCAGCATACTACGCTTACGGAAGACATCTGCAGCACGAAATGAGCAACATGCCGCACTCAATGCCGGGAACAGATAATGGCCGCTGAAGGCAGACCCGAAGAGCGGCAGAATGGCGGCGATATCGCCGCTCTGATGGGTTCCTGTCCGGTTCCTTTATCCGATTACCAGGAGATTGTCCTCGCACACGGCAGCGGCGGAAAGCTGAGCCAGCAACTGATTCAGAGTATGTTGCTTCCCCAGTTCCACAACAAATTCCTGGATGCCGCGCATGACGGTGCCGTCTTTTCAGTGAACGGCACGCGCCTGGCCTTTAGCACGGATTCTTTTGTCGTGAATCCAATTTTTTTTCCAGGAGGTGACATCGGCAAATTGGCGATCNATGGGACAGTAAACGATCTTGCCATGTGCGGCGCGCGGCCGCTCTATCTTTCGACCGGNTTCATTTTGGAAGAAGGCCTGCCGATGCAGGAATTCTGGGCTATCGTCCGATCGATGCGCGCAGCNGCAGCCGCGGCAGGCGTTGACCTTGTCACCGGCGATACGAAAGTCGTGGACAGAGGAAAAGCGGATAAGATTTTTATCAATACATCAGGGATCGGTCTCGTTCCGAATGGCGTGAATATCTGTCCGGAACGGGCTCGATCAGGAGATAAGGTGATCGTTAGCGGCGACATCGCCGTCCATGGAATCGCGATCATGTCCGTGCGAGAGGGACTTGAGTTTGAAACTGAAATCGCAAGCGACACGGCTCCNCTATACGACCTCGTCAACGTAATTCTTGGTGTAGCCGATATTCACGTGCTCAGGGATCCGACCCGAGGCGGTATCACGAGCGCGCTCACCGAAATTGCCCAGTCCGCCCGCGTCGGCATCTTCCTGGATGAAGCCCGGATTCCTATAAGCGAAGAGGTCAAAGGAGCGTGCGAGATTCTTGGGCTCGATCCACTTTACGTAGCCAACGAGGGCAAGTTTTTGGCGATCGTCGCCGGCGATGGAGCAGGTCCGGTGCTCTCCGCGATGCGTGCACATCCTCTGGGCAGGAACGCTGCAATCATCGGTACCGTCACCGACGAGCATCCCGGCCTGGTTTTCATGAAAACACGCATCGGTGGCACCCGCATCGTTGACATGCTTTCCGGCGAGCAATTACCGCGAATTTGCTGACAGTAGCATACGCGTCTCGCGTGTATTCTGCTGTCCAAGGCAATGCCTGCGTGCGACAAAAACACTACACGCGGGACGCGTATGCAACTGTGGCAACGTTCCAGCTTCGGTGGAGAAACCACGCGCCGAAGACCGAGACAATCGAGTTCCTAGCGATGGCCGCCCTGCCCTCCCCCGCCATGGTATCCACCGCCCCCATAGTATCCGCCTCCACCGTGGTATCCACCTCCGCCATGACCAACAACAAAATGCCGAGCTCCAAAGCTTCGGCCGTAGAAGTGATGGTAGCCGTAGTACGGGCCGTAATCAAAGCCTTCGTATGGCGCCGACACCCAGACATCACCGTCGCAACCAGTGAGTAACAGGCTCAATCCCGCTACTCCTGTGAGGAAAACTTTATGTGTTGCTTTCATCGTTCGCGTCTCACGGTTCTCCCAATCCTCCGGCGTTATTCTTTTCCGATCTTAAAGTTTGCTTCCCGATCGAATTCCGCTTTCTCCTTAGAAGAGAGCTCGTTGTAGTGAACGCGAACAGTGTAACCGCCGACCAGATTCCCATTGTCGACGTAGAGCCAGTCGGAGATCTCCTTCGGATTAACCGTAACCACCTGACCTAGCTTCACTCCGGTGACTTTGCGCGGCTGGTTGTCAACCCGCCCCTGAAGAAGATGATGCCCAACGATCTGCACATCCGAGATCCAGATGTGTTCGACTTGGTTCCCTTCAGTAAACGCTTTTTTCACCTCAAAGTCTTCCTGCCCCGGTGCAGGATGCTTCAACGCCTTGATAAATTCCCTGATAGTTCTGCGCGCTTCGATAACAGCCTTGTGCATCGCGGCGTGATCGTGCGGAACTTGAAAATATCCAGTTTCGGAGCCACCCTGCGTCAGCTCCTGAGAGACGACATTCGCCGCCTGAAGCTTTGCAGGGGAGCCCGCAAATGCCTGGACGACAACAAGTGCTATCAAGCTGATTGTCCGAAATCTACGTTTCATTGAGCGAAACTAGACCTCGCGCAATGGGTGCGCAATCGGATCGGTCCGAATCGATTTCGGCGCAAACGCGCTGACGCCCACGCCTCGGTCACCTTGGGCCGAGTCGTTCGCAAATATCCGCGGGTACGCCGGTCAGCGATGCCACGTAGCATACCAGAACTCGGGAAACGCCTCCGCCAACGCTTTGCCTTCAATGCGCGGCGCAAATGGTTTCCCGAGCTGCCGCGTAACCGCTGCCAGCTCGGACAGACGCCGCAGTGCGTCCTTCGCTGCCGATTTTCGTTTTTCTGGGTCATGCGTCGCCGCGGCATCACGCCAAATGGAGCGGCCGGCCATAAATCCGGATCCGCCCGCACGACAGGCTATTTCCACCTGGGTCTTGAAAGCTTCATATCCTACGCCTGCCGACAACAACATCCATGGCACGTTTACTCCGGCATCCAGTTTCTTGCAGGCCGCCTCTGCCTTGGCTCTGCCCTCCACCGTCTCGACATAACCCGGGAACTCTACCTTAAGGATGTCGACTCCAAAAGAATTTGCTTCATGCGCGCTTTCAATAATCCCAGCAACGCGGCGGTCTCTCCACGTCTCGCTCTTGGTGTCCTCACCTTCAAGCGGGAACCAGATCGGTTCAACAACCAACGGAATCGAATACTCGCCGCATTCCTGCACTAAGACCCGAACAACCTCGCGCTGATGCTGGGCAACAGAACTGTCAGGCCGGTAGAACCAAAGCAGTTTGCACACGTCGACCCCTAACAATTTCATCTGTTTAACACTCCAATGTTCACGGAACCTGGTCTTCCGATGGACAGTGGAGGGTTTATAATCTTCGTCCTCAATGCTCGCCATTAATCCGATGGAGCCTGGAAGCGCGCCGGAAGCGATCGCTTGAGCCAACCCGTATCGGGCATCCAGCAAAAAGGCACTGCACTCAGCCGCTAACAATTGAATCAATTCCACCTTTGCATCACATGTTCGACGGTAGTCGACCGTCTTGGGATCAGGGTCGAGCAATTCCTGGAAGTCGGACAGATGGTCAAGCGCGCAGATCAGGAAGAAACCATCTTCAGTCGTCACTCGACGGAGGCTTCGAAGTTTGCCGGGATCAATGTTTTCTTTTGTGTTCATAGGGATATTTCAGTTTCATCAATTGCATTTGCGCGATTCGCGCCGCCGAGAACAAGTAGGGTTCCGGCCAGAAAGGTGTCGCCAAGGCCGATCGTGCCGGCCGGACGTTCAATGTAAGGAGTTGCACAGCTCACAACGGAGCGGCTGCCGATATTCAAAAAACTCTGCCACGCCAGATCGCGAAACTCTGCATTTTTCGGCAGAGCAACAGGCCGTGAAGGTATTCCCTTCTCAGCTCGGACCGAGGCCAGTAGCGACCCACACAACAGGGCGTCAAGTTCGCGTTCCGGGTCATCTTTCGTCACGCCCAGGGCCCATGTATCCGAATGAACGCACAACCGCCGCAGGTCCAATTCCTTGGCCAGCACGTACGCTTTTTCGATCGTTTCCCTTTCTCCAGGCAGAATTCCAGAGAGCTCTGAATAGCTCATTCCAAGAGAGGTGATGATTCCGCTTAACAGATTCAGCACCCGTTTCCGGGTATCATCCGTTTCATAGTCGCCGACTTCCAAATGAATAAGGTTCAGGCCTCGCTCTTTCCAGGCGCGCGCAAGCCCGACCGTCTGATACAACGACTCGTCGATGTAATCCTCCTGAATCTCATTCATGCCGGAGACGATTCCAGCACCGGCCTCTCCTGCTGCAGCGATGCTCTCCCGAACAAAATCGGGGTCAGCGTCGAGATGCTCGTCACCGAACCGCACAATCGTCCGGCTCGAACGCTTAAGGATCGTCGATCCAAGCTGCGTTCCTGCAGTGAATTCAAAAATGTAGTGGGCAGGCTTCGTTCTCTCCGTTGCAGGAATGTCTCCAGACTTCACGACACCCTGCCTGACTGCGACGCTGATCCCGGGATGAAGCACGGAAAGTTGCCGCCGGCCACGGTCTTCCAGACTCATGAGCGCAGGCGCACCGATCACCGCCAGTGTCTGCGCCGCCTGTGCCCCGGTCCCGCCAACGCCCCAACGCAAGATCCGAAGATTTTTCTCGATCCACGATCCGCCTTCCGGCCAGTCCATAAAAAACTCTCCGCCTACCCCGGCACTGGCTCTCCGAAACAATTCCCGGCCCAGTGTCCCTTCAGGCGACCCGTTCGGAGCGTCGAAGAGAGGCGTCGCCTCGTGCAAGCGAACATACGCATCGACGAACGTAGATAACCCACACAATGTCACCTTTGCATCCCGAACGTATTTCGGAATCGCATGCACAACTCGTTCGTAGGTCGTCGCCCAAAGTTGCGGACTCACTCCTTCAACGCCCCTCCTGTTAGCCCGTTAATGATTTGCTGCTGGAAAATCAGAACGAGAATCACCAATGGCAAAGTGACGACGACCGAGGCTGCAGCAATATCGCCCCAAGGAACGTAGTGCAATCCGGTGAAGTTCGCGATGCCAACCGGCACCGTCTGGTGATTGATGTCAGAGGTAAATGCGAGCGCGAACATAAACTCGTTCCAGGCTGCGATAAAACAAAGCAGCCCGGTCGTCACAACTGCCGGCAGCGAGATCGGAAGGATAATCCTGAAAAAGATTCGCATCGGTTTCGCCCCGTCAATCCGCGCCGCCTCGTCGAGGCTCTGAGGGATTGATCTGAAATAACCGAACAAGACCCAGATCACCAATGGAAGACCGAGTGCCAGATAGACGACAACTAGGATACGGTAGGAATCCAACCAGCCTATATTCGATGCGAGAACGTACAACGGCGCCACAATGGCGATCTGCGGGAACATCGACACCGCGAGGAAAAACCAGAGGATGCGAAATCGCCCTCGAATCTCCAGACGCGCCAGCGCGTAGGCCGCGATCGATCCGAAAACAAGACAAAGCGCCGTCGTGATAGTCGTCACGATCGCCGAGTTGATGATATAACGGTGGAAACTCTTTTCTGTGAATATGCTAACAAAATGTTCAAACGTGATTGGGTACGGAAAAAAATGAGGAGTAGCTGCCAGCAATACTCTATCGGGCTGGAATGATGTCGACGTCTGCCATAAGAACGGCCCTATCGACCAGCAGACAATCAACGCGGCCACAGCATAAACCAGGACGCGGCGCGCCGAAGAGGGCTTAAACCCGAGGGCTAGCACCTTGCGGTGATCGCTCAGCGCGTTCATTGGCCGACCTCCTTCATCTTGCGCAGAAGAAACCAGCTAAAGCCCGCTGCAATTGCGATTTCCGTGATAAACATCATCGTGGAAAGGCTCGATCCGTACCCCACCTGAAGAGCAGAGAAAAGGTGCTTATAGGTGAGGGTTGAAAGCACCTCAGTCGAATCAGCCGGGCCCCCTCCCGTCAGGACATAGACGAGATCAAAGATCCGGAACGCGTCCAGGGCCCGGAACATCGACGCGATCAAGAGCGTCGGCGCTAATAGAGGCAACCGCACGTGCCACAATCGCTGCCACGCATTGGCCCCATCGATGACGGAAGCCTCTGACAGGGATTCGGGAATTGTCTGCAACCCAGCCAGTAGCAACAACGCCATGAACGGCGTCGTTTTCCAGACATCAGCAATTATGATAGTCACCAGTGCAAAATCAGGCGACCCGTACCAGTCCACGTTTCGGTGGATAATCCCGGTGCTGCGCAACAGATAGTTTACAATTCCGTTCTGACCATCGAACAGCCATCCGAACATTCTTGATGTCACGACCGTCGGGATTGCCCAGGGCACTAACATTGCCGCACGCACCAAGCCTCTCCCTCTGAATTGTTCGCAAAGCACCAATGCGATGAGCAATCCGATGAGGGTCTCAAGCAGCGTCGACACAAAGGTAAACTGCATCGTGTGAGTCCATGCGCCCCAGAATTGGCTATCCGTGACGAGCTGAATGTAATTACCAAAACCGATAAAAGTGTCCGTCGGCGAGGCGAGAGACGTGTCCCGAAGCGACAGCCAGAGCCCGAGCATGACTGGATAAAGGGAGATGGCTCCTATCGACGCTAAAGCCGGGATCAACAACATCACAGGCCCTAGATGCAGCGCGCCAGCCCTGAAGACGGGGGGTCGATGGACCCGAACCCGGCTTTCAATTCCGGCCATTATACGAGGCTCGGACATCACCTATGTTTTAACGATCGCGCGTATTTTCTCCGCGGCACCATTCAACACAGTCTTGACGTCGCCGCTGGTTAACGCCGTCGAAATGGCCGACTGCAGTACTAGCGTCACCTGAGGATATTTCGGCGTCACCGGACGACCAATCGCGCCGATAAAGACCGATTTCAGTGGCTGCATGAAAGGTTGCTCCTGCGCAATCTTCGGGTCATCCAGAACAGCCGCCCGGGTCGGACAGAGACCGAGTTGGGTTGCGAACCGGAGCTGCGTTTCCGGGGATGACATCCATCGAACAAATTCGATTGCTGCTTCCTTCTTTTTGCTCGAGGCGTTTACACCGTACTGGTATCCGCCAAGGCACGCTGCACTTTTCTTCCCCTCGAAGTGGGGTAACGGTGCAACGCCAACCTTGTCGACTACGCTGGAGGCATCCTTGCTCTGGGAAATCTTCCAAACGTAGGACCAATTCCGCAGGAATGCGGCCTCCCCAGACGTAAACGGCCCGCGAGAAGGTTCCTCGTCCCAGCTCAGCACATCCTCCGGCGTGACCTGGTCCTTCTTAATCAAGTCATGCATCAGTTGAACCGCTGCCACCGCCGCGTCGTCTGCCACAGACGCAGTCTTACCATCCGGTTGCAGAATCGCGCCGTCATTCGAGCCAATGAACGAAACCAGATCGCACACGAGCACTTCTGCCTGTTTTGCCTGCCACAGAAATCCAAACTTGGCCTTGCCAGATCCGGTCAGTTTCTTGGCACTGTCAATCAGCTCATCCCATGTCTCGGGCGTTTTTGCTCCCAGTTCGTCGAGCAGGTCTTTCCGGTAATACAGCATCCCGGAGTCGATGAACCAGGGGAGCGCGGTCAGTTTGCCCTCCCATGTACACGCCTGAACGACGCCCGGAAAATAATCTTTCATGACGTCCGCATTGAAATATTCGTCCAAGGGAAGCGCCCACTTCGCGGCGGCAAACTCCGCGATCCAAATGATATCCTGTGTAAAGACATCCGGATCACCGTTGCGCCTCGCAAGCTGCTGCACGAGTCCCTGATGCACCTCCGTGGAAGAACTCGGCGGAGGCAGTTCTTTGTAGGTCACATGGATCTTGTCCTGGGAACTATTAAAAGCCTCGGCAACTTCGGCAATCGTCTCCTTGCCGAAGAATTTTGCGCTGGAAAAAGTTATCTCAACCGGTTTGGACCCTGCCGCGAATCCGCGTCTAGGTGAGGTTAAAAAAGTGCTGGCGGCAGTTAACCCGGCAATGGCCATGCCGGTCCGCTTGATAAAATCGCGCCGGTCGATCCCTTCGATGCCGTTTCGGCTCGCGTGCGCGACCTCCTTATCCTGAACAGGATTCGACTCGGACAAAGAATCCGATGCCTGCTGAAATCCGTTTCTGGGGGATGCGTTTTTATGCATATTTATATCCACATATTTGCAAAAATATGCGCCGTCAAGAAATTAAGCTATGCAATTCTGGCATAAATATGCAACTGTCGGCGCAGATTAGAATTAGAGTATGCCGACTTCCTACGATTCTTTCCGCGAGACCGTGCTGCCCGCCAGAAGACATCTGGAGTTAGTCGAACTGATTCGCACCCGCGGTCAGATGACCGTCAACGATCTTGCGAATCATTTCAGCGTTTCGGGCGACACTGTGCGCCGTGACCTGGACCTCCTGGCGAACCAAGGTCTCCTGACGCGGACGCACGGGGGCGCGGTCGCAATGGAGAGTCTGGTACATCAGGATTCGACGTTCGCCCAACGAATGGGCACGCGGGTTCCGGCGAAACGCCGCATCGCCCGCGCGGCAAGCCGGCTGATCGGCGACGGCGAGACACTCTTAATCAATGGTGGGTCAACAACGAAGCTGTTTGCGGCTGAACTGGCGGATCGACGCAATTTAACCGTCGTCACAAACAATCTTTGCGTCCCGGCGACACTCCCGGCCGACTGCTATAACAATGTCTATATTCTCGGCGGCGAATACAAAGGGGAGGCGCAGGTCACCGTAGGACCGGTCGGATTCGTATCCGCTGGAAGCATCAGTGTCGACTCCGCGGTGATTGGCGTCGGCGGCGTGACCGTCAAAGAAGGTTTGACAACAACGGTGCTCGAAGAATGCGCCATGATTCTGGCGATGATCTGCTCTGCGCGCAGAACGATCGTCGTCGCTGACGCCTCGAAATTCGGTCACAATTCATTCGCACATATTGCTCCGCTTGGGCGTGTCCAGATCCTCGTAACGGACGAGCAACCGCCGTCCGATCTGGCTCAGGCGCTCGCGGAAGCGGATGTGGAACTAATCGTCGCCCCGGGCGAGTAAGCCATTCCCCTGCAATCCGCGCTCCGCGGCGATCCAGAGGCAAAGGCGCACCGCGCCATTTCAATCGCAGTCGCCGTCGAACGTTGCCGAGTACTGTCCGGAACGGGGGTTGCCCGTCATGAGGATGGCTCGACTGCAATCGAACCGGGCGATGCATTTCTTTTCGCGCCGGGAGAGTCGCACCAGTTTACTAACAATCATTCAGAGGATCTGATCGTTTTGATTGTCGGCAACAATCCGATCGGCGAGACCTGCTATTATCCGGATAGCAACAAATGGCTGGTTCGGTCTCCAGAACGCAGGTTAATTCGCTCCGAAGATCTGGACGCCTACGACGGCGAAGAGTAAGTTAGCGGCTTTAGTCATCCCGCCTGTGCCATTCGGGACCGGACACTAGCCTGACCGTTGCAAGCTGCTTGGGAAGCAGCTTGCCGGGGCGAAAGCTTTCGCGGCTAGC
>JGI26341J46601_10000312_pt1 | contig 14928 bp, 13 predicted proteins | sample BogFormECP12_OM3_FD_46601 | JGI IMG/M metagenome (IMG submission 46601) | reverse complement strand
GCCGAAGCACCGGCTTCATCGGCGTCCCTTTAGGCAAGCAGAGTTGCAGGAACTTCGCACTGATGTTTGAATAGAAAACGTAGGGCGCTTAACTCAGCGGTAGAGTGCCATCTTCACACTTTTCCCCGATCCAATACCTTCAACAACTTAACGAGGCTACCGGGGACTGCCAAGTACCTGATAATACGTGGTAGCCAGGATGAGAACGGGGGCCACAACGGGGGCTGAAGCGTTTCTGTTCATCACGCTTGCTCGTGACCTTCTTCCCCTTTCTTTCGCACAACTCATACGCAGCTTTGTGCGGAAACAGGGGAGCAGGTCAGATCCGAAAATGTTTCCGACCTGCGAGGCACGCAACGGGCAGCAGGTCTCCTAACCTGGGTTCCATGGTTTCGAACCGTCCGGGGAGCATGTTGTAAAACCGCGCCCGCAGCTGATACAGGTTGAGATTGCTGTCGAATAGCTCACCGCTGTAGAGGTACGTATTCGCGATCGTTCCCGAGCTAGCGATGGGCATGCCGAAGGCGTCGTACTGGTAGGTGTAGCCCACCGTGCCCGTCGTAGCCGTAGAAGGTTGGTGTCCAGGTGCTGCCGGAAAGCTGGTTCTCGCTGATGCGCTGCAGGCCGTAGGTGTAGGTCTTCGTCACCGCGCCACTGACCAGCTCGTCGAGCACCTGGGAGTAGCCGGTCGGATTCAGCGTGTCCACCAGGTATTTCGTCGTGATTCCGGCGGCCGTTTCAGCGACCCGGTTGCCGTCGCCATCGTAGACCATGCTTACGGCTCCGTGGGTGAGCATGTGGTTCTCGAAGTCGTAGGTGCTCGCAGTGCCGGCCGACGAAATCGTGTTGCCATCGTTGTCGTAGGTGTCGGTCGTCAGGCGGTCGTTGAGATCGTAAGAATACGAGACACTGCCCGGCAGCGACGGGATGGTGGAAGCCAGCGTCTTGCGGTTGCCGACGGCGTCGTAGGTGTAACTCTCCGCGCCGTTGTTGTTGCCCGGATCAGCCGTGATGGTCTCGGATTTCAGACGGTAGTCCGTGTCGTAGACATAGTTGACAGCGCGTCCGCTTAGCTCAGCCACAGTCTGAACATTCCCTGCCGGGTATGGCGTGTAGGCGAAGCTCGACAATCCAGTCCCCGCCCTTCGTGGAACCAATGGTCTTCAGCCGGTTCACGATTCATGCTCATTTGGGTGGGAAGTCAGGCGGCGGACTCCGTGAAAACGATTGAATCAAGGCAGCGGCGGATCTATCACCCTGAGCCTGGCATATATGAGATTCACAGGTCGCGAGATATTTCGTGTAGAAATTAGCCTTGCGAGATCTCTCCAATCTAGCTTCCCACCCCCGAACCGCAGCTGTGGCGACGTCAGTTCGATTCTGTTCCGCCGCGATCTCGGAGGTCTTTAGCATCGTCCTCAGCGTCGCCATGTCAGCATGCGCTCTCCAGATTTCGCGGTATAGGCTGACAAACGAATCCCATTCCTCGTTAGTCACTCGTGGCTTCTCCTAGGCTAGGGGATTTCCTGTAGTTGGTAGTAGTTGGTCAGCCATTCTAGCACCGCAGGGTCTTCGTCGTAGATTTCTAGGGCAGCCGCTATGACATCCTCCGTTGTCGCGCAAGACGTTGTTCCATAGGGAATCTCGTCATTCCACAGGTTGTCGTAGAGTTGATGGATGTTGGGATCGACCTGCGCTGCGAGCATAGCCCCCGCCGCTTCGCCGAGCAGGCACGCAAAGCGCTTCTGAAGGAGGTGGTGCCCCTCTTCTCCTATCGGATTCGCTACTTCAACCACCTCTTTGTATATTCCTATTTCCTCAGCTTCAATGTCCTTTCCGGTCGGGTCGATCCGATTTACGGGATTGTTAGCCGCATAGGCGTATCTGTGCAAGGTTGCAGGGTCGGTAATCTTGCCCGAATGCGGGTCCGCCGCCTCGAACCGGCCGGTGAGCATGTTGTAAAACCGTGCTCGCAGCTGATACAGGTTGAGATTGCTGTCGAACCTCTCGCCGCTATAGAGATACGTGTTCGCGATCGTTCCCGTGCTGGCGATGGGTGCGCCGAAGGCGTCGTACTGGTAGGTGTTGCCCACCGTGCCCGCGGTGCTGGTGGTGAAGCGGACGTTGCCGTGGCCGTCGTAGCCGTAGAAGGTTGGCGTCCAGGTGCTGCCCGAGAGCTGGTTCTCGCTGATGCGCTGCCGGCGACCCGATGCCCCCTGTGCCCCTGCCGCCGATAGGCTACCACGCTCCTTCGCCCCTATCCAAACGCGGCCTTTCAGGACCGAAGCAAAGGGGGTTCATCGGCTTTGCATTCGGCAAGCAGAGTTGCAGGAACTGCGCACTGATGTTTGAATAGAAAACGTTGGGCGCTTAACTCAGCGGTAGAGTGCCATCTTCACACGGTGGAAGTCATAGGTTCGAATCCTATAGCGCCCACCATTTTTTCAAGCACTTGCAAGTCCTGGAATCACTCTGAAATCACCTTTCAGGGCGAGTCCTGCAATTTTGGACTCAGCCTTCTGCATCTCATCGATAACCACGTCGCCGTAGATGTTGAGCGTCGTCCTGATGTCACTGTGTCGCATGAGTTCTATTGCACGGTGAGGGCAGTCCCCACAGCATAGAGCCACGAGCGGTAAGTATGCCGGAAGCTGTGCGTCGCGCTACCCCGGGTGATGCCGGCCGCTTTCGCGGCGGACTGCAGGACAATCTTGTAACCTGTGTAACTGATCGGCAGTCTTCCCAGTTTCACCGGTGAAGCGAAGATGCAATCCTCTGCCTCGCGGAACTCGGTCGACTGTTTCCAAACCGCGAGAACCCCGAGCAATTCAGGATCTAGGAACTTGATCTTCCAGAACCCTCCGTCTTCACGGAATCGATGTGCTGTCCGACGATTCCGTGCTCCAGGCGAATTTGCGCAAACATAAGCGTCTCGCCTCATTGTCCGGGCGGTTATCCACTCAACTTAACCTTGACGAACGCTGCTTTCCGGACTGCTTCGTCAAGTACGTTAAGAGCGACGAGGGACACGCGAAGTTTGGCTTGAGAGGTTGGCAGATTTCACAATACTTCTTGCTCGGCGCTCAAGACTGATCCACTTTTACGCATTTTGGAATCATTCCCTGAACTCATTCACTGTTCGCTGGGTGCGGGAATTGCAGTGGACGATCCCCCGTCATAGTCAAACCCTGGCAATCACCATCATCCGTNGCTGTAAACTGCACCCGGATGATTTCGTTTCTGACCGCATAAGCCACTAACGTGGCGATCGAATGAAGGTTCAGCTTGTACATGAGATTGGTTCGATGAGTGTCCGCCGTCTTCTCTGAGATGTTCAGAAGTACGGCGACCTCCTTACATCTTTTGCCCTCAGCCAGGAGCCGCAATACCTCGCGTTCGCGAGGCGACAATTGGCGTGCCGGGACTGCGATGGGGCCAAGATTTCCTTTCCACCGGCCGCTTACCACGGTAGCCGGCGTTCGCATGCCCAAGAGCCAGTGGGTCTCCTGCACCGCTTGCACCGCTGCCGTCAGGTCGTCGACTCCGTCGGACCTTAGAACCCACCCGCGAACCCCTGCTTGCAAACAATCTTGGACCACCTTCTCTGAATCCGCGTCGCTGAGAATCAGTATTCTCTGGTGCAGATTGTCTTTCAGGATCTCGCGTACCCCATCGACGCCGTTTAGATTCGGCAGGCAAACGTCCAAGAGAAGAAGATCAGGCCTTAAATGCGTGCACTTCTCTATAGCATCCCGTCCGTCAGCAGCCTCACCACAAACCTGCCAACCTTGGTGAGAGCCGAGCACCGAGCGCAAACCTAAACGGAAGATTGGATGCTCGTCAGCAAGCAGAATACGAAATGCGTTCATACTTCCCCCACTAGTTAGGTGGAATCTAGCAGAACAACGCGTTTCAATCTGTGCAGAATTGCTCATAGGCAAACCTTTGCATCCCTCGAGGATTGCAGATGCCCCCAGCGTTGTAGTGGATGTCTTCAATTAACCGCCCTTCGGCCATGCGCCGCTTGCATAGCCACTCTTCGTCCAAGTCCTATCTGCGTTTCTTTATCTCTACCGCGTGTCGGTGCGACGGATTGCTCCGCAGTAGCGTGCGTGTGCACTATTGACCAGACTCCTGATTCTCACAATGGAACAATGTGAGCACTTCAACGAGGCACCCTGTCTGTCGCCTCCAACCGCTCCCCAGGGGGACTTATGTGGATTTCAAAGCATTTGAGGTTGTCGCAGGCCCACTCCGAACTTGAAAAGCTAATTTCGGAACGCACAGCAGAGCTGCAAAGGCTTTCTCAGCGTCTGCTTACGGTGCAGGATGAGGAGAGGCGCAAGATAGCCCGCGATTTGCACGACAGCACCGGACAGACCTTGGCTGCGCTGAAAATTAGTCTGTCGCTGCTGCACGAGAACTGCATGGACGCCCCGGCAACGCTGGCGATGGTTTCCGACGTTGCGCAACTGGCGGATCAAGCCATCGGAGAGATTCGAACGATGTCGTACCTGCTACATCCTCCGTTATTGGACGAAGTGGGCTTTGCGTGCGCAGCCGAGTGGTATATCGAGGGGTTCGCCAAGCGTAGCGGAATTGAGATCAATGCCGACATCGTGAATTCGCACGCGCGGCTACCCAAGCGGATAGAGATGGTTTTGTTCCGTGTGTTGCAGGAGAGCCTGACCAACGTACATCGCCACTCCGGCGCTTCGAAAGCCAGCATCCAATTCCAGCATGGAGAAAATGCAGTGATTCTGGAAGTGCGCGATTTTGGGAAGGGCATACCTGAAGAGCGTTTGCAGTTGCTTTCTGGATTGGGTGCGGGAACCGGTGTTGGTTTGGCCGGAATGCGCGAGCGCTTGCTCGAACTGAACGGCAGACTGGAAATAGAGTCGGATACTCATGGGACTACAATGCGGGCGATAGTTCCATTCTCTGCGCTAACTACATTCCGCCAGCTCGGTGATTGCTGTCAAAATGACCGTACCCTCCATTCACAGAGGCACGCGGCAGCTCCAGGTTGCTGTATTTGCAATAGCCCCGTTCCCCTTGAGACCAGTAACACTGATGAGAACGGGCAGGCGGTTCATGAAGAATGCTATGTCCTCAAGGTCTGCGCTGCGACGGAGCTTCTCGCTGACCGGGCATCCATATCCGGCTCAGCAAACAGACCTTCGATCATCCAGCCGTGCGANGCCAAGATGCCAGCGGGCTGGGAGTCGCTGAAACCACCCACGCCGCCCGACCCGCTTCAAGCAGTGCTCATGCCGCAAGCGAAGCGCTTTCCCAGGCACAGGCGGTCGTGGAACTTGGACGCAGCAGCATTTGCTATCGTCCTCGTATCAAGTTGCTGGATTGCCTACAGCGGCCGCCACACGGCTTCGTCCGCGGGATCTTTCGAGATGAGGAGAGCGTCGGCGGTCGACGAGCAGGTATCCCTGCCAGCCGCAAACACAATGCTGGCGGAATACAAGCCCACGGTCCAAACCGTGGCAATTCCAGCGGAAGAGGCCAAGACTGCCAAACCCCACCGGCGGGCGTGGCTTGCGGAGCAGGAAGTTGTTCACATCGGAGAAGATGTGACAGTGCGTTACTTCACGGCCAAACCCGCACCGCATCGGGCCTCCGCCGGACAGCATCAAGTCGTTCACATGGGAGAAGATGTCACGGTGCGCTATTTCACATCCGTTGGTCGGAATACGACAAACTAGGCTGGGAGGTGACAACGTCAAAGGTGTGAACCTCGCCCACCATTTTTTCAGTAGGTTAGCGGGACTCGCGCTCTGCTTGCGACGCATCTCCCCTTTCACGCTCCGCCGGTAACGCCACTGGTAATCCCTCCGTGGTGCCGTTCCCTCACACAGGGATGACGCGTATCTTCGGGACCATCATGAAAACACTCTCCGGACCGGTCAGCCAACTGCCTAAGCCGCTTTCGTGCTATGCGGAGATCGCGGCCGCAAGCCGCGCAATGGGACTGGACATCGCGGACACCGATTACGAGCGGATCGATGCTCTCCTGGAAGGTTCGGGCTCACCGAAGACCACTCTCGAGAGTCATCAGTTCGCCAATCCGGGAGATGCGTTGGTGGCCGGCTTCCTGCCTCGCGAATACGAGGCGCCGTTGGAGAACTAAGTTTCGGTCCACTCTATCACCGTGCGGGAGGTTGATCCTCCGAATCTAGAGGTAGCCGGAAAGAATGCAGCAAGTTGTAGGTTCGCTCGAGCATTCCTGTGGTCAGCGCATGGGCGTAAAACCTTCCCGTTGCTTACCTCCGCATGGCCTGCGCGTCTAAGCCCAACAGCACAGCGGGTCAGGCTCGCATAATCCCCAGTTGTCTGTCCAGGTTGCGGCCGAAACAGCTGTTCGATTCCCACCAAAAAAGAGGAGTTTTCCATGCACAGAACTCGTCTGCTTGTTTTGTTATGTGGTTTCTTGTCGGTGGCAAGCTTTTGCCTCGGCCAAACCGCAATGCTCGATCTCCCGCTACAGAGCCAGCATGCCGTAGTCACCCAGCGTATTGGCCTCACCGACATTACCGTCAACTATCACCGGCCGCTGGTGAATGGCCGCCAAGTCTGGGGCAAGCTCGTTCCTTACGGGCAGGTATGGCGCGCGGGAGCGAACGAGAACACCACCATCACCTTCACCGATCCGGTCACCATCGAAGGCCAGGCGCTCGACAAGGGAACCTACGGTCTGCACATGATTCCCGGAGAAAGTCAGTGGACGGTGATCTTCTCGAAAATGTCCACTGCGTGGGGCAGCTTCAGCTACAAGCAGGACGAGGATGCGCTCCGGGTTAAGGTGAAGGCGCAACCTGCCGAGTTCCACGATGCACTCACCTACGATTTTGATGACGTCAAAGCCGACTCCACCGTTGTGACTCTGAGTTGGGAGAAAGTCGCCGTACCTTTCAAAGTCGCAGTCAACGTCAGCGACGTCGTTGAAGCCAGCCTTCACCGCCAAATCCGCGGGCTCAATCAATATTACTGGGACACCTGGGACGATGCGGCCGGTTACTTCCTCGCCGCCAAGACGAATCTGGACGAGGCGCTGAAGGATGCGGACCAGTCGATTCAGGTGGAAGAGCGCTTTGACAACCTGATGAACAAGTCGCACATTCTCGATGCCATGGGCCGCAAGGATGCAGCTACGGAATTCCGAAGCAAGGCGCTGGAAAAGGCATCGGCTCAGCAACTTTACTTCTACGGCCGCCAGTTGCAGGGAGAGAAAAAGCAGGAAGAAGCCTTCGCTGTTTATCGCTCCAACGCGAAGAAGTTCCCGGATTATTGGACCTCGCACGTTGGTATGGCCCGCGTCTACAGTGGGCAGGGTGACTTCGACAAAGCCGTCAAGGAAATGCAGGCCGCTCTCTCGAGCGTGCCAGATGATGCCAACCGGTCTAACCTGGAAACCTACGTGAAACGTTTGCAGTCGAAGGAAGACATCAATCGCTAGCGATCGAGAACCGAACGCATTGGGAGAAAAAATGGGCCAGCCCGAAGCTGGCCCTTTCATTTATAGCCCTCATCACCAAACCCGGCACGCGTTCGCTCGAACCATCTTTTGCCCCGGCTTGCACCCAAAGGCGCGGGCAAACTCCGACATGTTCGAAACTACGTTGTCGATGCGGAAAATCGGCAAGGAATGCGGATTCGTGGTGACAATCAAACGAGCTACCTCAGGCCGCACATTCGAGCACCACGAGTAGGCATTGGCAAGGTAGAAGCGTTGCAGGTACGTCCAGCCGTCCGGACCTTTTTCATCGAGCGATTTCCCTTGTTTCTTCAGATCGGTTTCCAGCGCCATCAGCGCCAGATGGATGCCGCCGTTGTCCGCCGTGTCCTCGCCCTGCGTCAGCAAACCATTTTGCTTGACTCCGGCGCCGGCGTCGGGAACATCCTGCGTATACTCATCGGAAATGCACTTGCCGCGCTCATCATACTGTTTGGCATCTTCCGGGGTCCACCAGTCGCGCAGATTGCCGTGAGCGTCGAATTTGCGCCCCTGATCGTCGAAGCCATGAGTGAGTTCGTGGCCGATGACCATTCCGATGGCGCCGTAGTTCACGGAATCGTCCATGGTTTTTTCGAAGAAAGGCGGTTGCAAAATACCGGCAGGAAAGTTGATTGTATTCAATTGCGGATCGTAGTAGGCGTTGATGGTGGGCGGCGTCATCGTCCACTCGCTGCGGTCGACGGGCTTGCCGATCTTGGCAACCCAGCGCTCGAATTCGAACGACGATGCGTGCTCCACATTGCCGAGGTCGCTCTCGCGAGTGATTTTCACGCTGGAATAATCGCGCCAGTGCAAAGGATATCCAATCTTGTCTTCGATTCCCTTCAACTTCACAAAGGCCTGTTCCTTGGTAGCAGGCGTCATCCAACTCACACTCTCAATGTCGCTGTGCATTGCACTCTCGATGGCATGCACCATTTCAACGGTGCGCGCCTTGCTCTCCGGCGGAAAAGCCCGGTCCACGTAGGCCTGGCCGAGAGCCTCTCCTAAATCGCGATCAGCCCAGTGAGTGCAGCGGCGCCAGCGTGGAAGCTGTTCTTCCTGGCCGGCTAAGGTGCGGGAAAAGAAGTTAAAGTCTTCATCAGCCATCGCCTTGGTTAGATACGGTGCGGCGCCGTGGATCAGATGCCAGCGGATGTAAGTCTTCCAATGCTCCAGCGGATGTTCCGCCAGCAGCTTATCCTCTGCGCGAAAGAAATCAGGCGAGGTGACGATGTAGTGCTCACTGGCCGGAGCATTGACCGCCTTCAGGTAAACATCCCACTGGATGTTTGGCGTGAGTTCGCGAAGCTGAGCCAGGCTCATTTTGTTGTTGATATTCTTGGGATCGCGGCGCTTGATATTATCCATCTGCGCTTTGGCCATCGCGGTTTCCAGTTCGACTACGGTCGCTGCATCCGCGCTGGCTTGCGCTTCCGCTTCGCCGGCAAGCACCAACATCTTCTGCACATGGGCAAGATATTTCGTCAGAGTCTCCACTGACTTCTCATCGGTGTTGAGGTAGTAGTCGCGATTGGGCAAGCTAAGACCACCCTGATCGACCTGCGCTACAACCTTGGAAGCGTCGTCAAAGTCTTGCGCGCCGGTGAATCCAAAAAACGGAGCGTTCGTTTGATTGTCGGATTGCTCCCAGGCGCCGGAAAACAGATGATGGAGATGCGCGATTTCAAGGGTAATTTCCTGCTTGGATTTGATCGCGGCAATGCGGTCGAGTTCCGGCTGCAGAGGCTTGAAACCGGCCGCTTCAATCCCACTCTCGTCCATGCAAGCGGCCCAATAGTCGCCGATTTTCTGCTGCACGGCGCTACGGTTTGAATCGTTCTTGCTTGCACCTTCCAGAGTCTCGCGGAGGACGTTGTCGTTCCAGATTTCCAAACCGCCGCCCGTGCTCCAGTACACCTGGTCGGCGGGAATGGGATTGACGGCAATCCATTTATTGCAAGCGTACTTGTAGAAGTCGTCGCACGGGTTCAGCGACTTATCGACCAGATTCGGATCGAAGTGATCGAGTTTAGGGGTGCTTTCCTGGTGGGCCGCGGCGGTTGAAGCAGCGGAATTGAGAGTCGCTTTTTGTGCCAGCAGTGTCAGGGGCAAAATAAACAAGACAAAACCTACAATGATTCTGGAAATAGACATAGGGCCTCTTGTATGGAGTGAACGAATTTGGAGCGGAAATGGCAATGTCAACTGAGACGCAACCACAAGCTCGAGACATGCGCACGAAGAAAAGCAGGTTCCACAACGCGAAGGACGGAAGAATAGTGCGCGCGTCCTTCCGTAGAACAACATACTACAGACGGGCGGCAGACCGCATGGTTAGCGGCCACTGCCCGCCAAATCTATCCCGTATTGTGCAGGCCGGCAGCGATGCCGTTGATGGTCGCTCCCAGAGGATATTCCAGCTTCGCCAAGTCCCCACCTTGCTGCTTACGCCGCAAAAGCTCAACCTGGATCAGGCTCATCGGATCCACATAAGGATTGCGCAGATGAATAGAGCGCGCCAGCACCCGGTTACGAGCCAGCAATTCGCGCTGGCTGGTGATGCTGAGAATCATGCTGCGCGACCTGAGAAATTCTTCCTCCAGCATCGAGAAGACGCGCGTGCGCAGCACCGCATTCTTTACCAGCCCCGAATAAAGCCGGGCAATGTGAAGATCGGCTTTGGCGATACCGAGTTCGACGTTGCGCACCAAGTCCGAGAAGATGGCGAAGTGTTTCAGCATTTCGCGCAGCAGCTTCTCGTGGCTTTCTCCTTTCTTGGCGAAGCTCTGCAGTCCCTGGCCTACGCCGTACCACGCCGGCACAGCGTGACGGCTCTGCATCCAGCCGAAGACCCACGGAATGGCGCGCAGATCCTCCAACCGTCGCCCCTTCGTCCGGCGTGATGGTCGTGAACCGATGCGCGCCGCATCCAGTTCATGTACCGGCGTGGCCTGCTCGAAATATTCCAGCACGTCGGCATTCTCCGCAATATCGCGGCGATAGACACGGTACGCCTCCTCCGACATTTCATCCATGGCCTCTTCCCAGCGCACCTGATCCTTGGCTGGCTGCGAACCGGGGCGCGTGAGCGCTTCCAGGCTGGCGGCGATCATCAGCTCCAAGTTCCACTCCGCTAGCACCGCGTCAGCATACTTCCAGTTGAGAACTTCTCCTTGTTCGGTGATGCGGATACGCCCGGAAAAACAGCCTTCCGGCTGCGCCAGAATTGCCGAATGCGTAGGCCCGCCGCCGCGTCCTACCGTGCCTCCGCGGCCATGGAAGAGCCGCAACTTTACTCCACATTCTTGCGCAGCATGATGCAGATCGCGATGCGCTTTGTACAATTCCCAAGTGCTCGTCAGCATTCCTCCATCTTTATTGGAGTCGGAATAACCCAGCATCACCTCCTGCCACCGCCCCCAGGAATCGAGCAAGGGCTGATATTCCGGATTTCGCCACAGCCGGCGCATCACGTCGCCAGCGGCGCGCAAGGAATCGATCGACTCAAATAGCGGGACCGGCATCAGTCCAGGGTCGCCATCAGAGCCAGCCAGATTGACACCACAAGCTTTTGCGAGTCGAACCACGTTGAGCACATCATCCTCGGACTCCGCCCCGCTGATGATGTATTGCCGGATTGACTGGGCAGGATAGGTTTGCTTGAGTTGCTGAATCGTGTGGAAGGTATCGATTAACTCCCGGGTCTGCGGAGAACCACGTTCGCCGCCGTCCGGTAAATGGGCGCCTGCCGCCAATGCCGGTGCAGTCTCGCGTAATTCAGCCTTCCTTAATTTTGTCTTTCTCAGTTCCGGATTTCTGGCTTCAGTCTTTTTCGCATCAATCTTCCGCGCCGTAATCTCCTGCAGAACCTCGGCGTGAACGCGGGCGTGCTGGCGGATATCCAGCACGTGCAAATGAAAACCAAAGGTTCGGAGTTGGCGCAGCAGAGGATCTACAAAGGTCTCCGCCAAACGCTGCCCGCGATTCGACATCAGGCTCTTTCGCAACAGAATCAGATCAGATTCAAATTCCGCCGCATCATGATATGAATCCTGGGTCTTCGAGCCTTCCCGGCTACGCTGCAAACGATGAACCATGTAAGAAAGAAATCGCCGGTAATGCTCCTCCGTGTTGCCCGGCCCCCAAAGGATGAAGACGGCGGGCATCGACTGCCTATATTGCGCGAGACGAGCGAGAATCTCCGAGGAAGCGCCCGTCTGCCTCGACGACGAACTCAGACAATCACTCAGGAATTCCACCTGCCGAATGTATTCCCGGAGAATCATGGTTCGCGCCAGTTCCAGCGCATCCTTCATGCATTCCGGCTTCACCAGCGGATTGCCATCGCGATCCCCGCCGATCCAGGACCCGAAACTCAGCAGGCTCGGGAACTCCGTCGCATCGAGAACGGTTCCATAAACCTCGCGAATCGACTCCGCAACCTCGGCATAAATGCGAGGCAGAGTTTCAAAGAGCGAAAGCCGGAAATAGCGCAAGCCCATGCGAATCTCGTCGTCCACCGTGGGCTTGGTCTGTCGAACTTCGTCCGTCTGCCATAGTGCTGAAATTTCCGCGTGGATGATCTGTTCGCATCTCAGGGCTTCGCCCAAAGTGAGGGGAAGGCGATCCAGCCGCTCAAGTTGTTCGGCAATGCGGCGGCGCTTCAACAGCACGGTCTGACGCGCCACTTCCGTGGGGTGGGCCGTGAATACAGGAGTTACGATTACTTCCCGAAGAGCCGCGAGCGCCGCCTCAGCCGTCATTCCTGCTTCCTTCATCCGCAGCAGCGTTCCGTGAAATGATCCGGGCAGCGCATATTGCCGGTGCAGTTGCCGGGCACGGCGGCGGCGCTTGCGATGGTTGGTCTCGGCGAGATTGGTCAACTCGAAATAAATTGCAAAGGCCTTCGTCACTTGATAGGCGCGGCTCACGTCCATCTCAGCAATCATCGCCTGGGCGCTCGCCATCAGTTCGCCGTGGGACTTAGCCGCCGGACTGTGCGCGACTCGCTCGCGATGCCGAATCATGAGCCGCCTCAGCGCCTCGACGGTATCGAACAGCTCCTGCCCAACCTGCTCCACCAGCACGCGCCCCAGCAATGCTCCCAGCGAGCGCACGTCCCGACGCAGCGAGTGATCCTTGGAGGAATCGTCTGACTGCGCCGTAAGTTCGAGCAAACGGGCTTTTTGATCGTCCGCTTTCCACAGTGATTTGGATCGGGTCATGATGGAGCGAATCAAGATGCGTTAAGACGACAGGATAAATCAAAGAGGCCAGTTCTCAGTTCTTAGTTCTCGGCAAAACGGGGCCTTCATCCCAAGAGGTGAGAATTCAAGCAGCGAAGAGCGAGTAGAAATCAGGTTAGATGGAAAACTGAGAACTGACGGCTGACAACTAGGAGCTGAGAGCTGATCACCTACTTCGGGTTTTCGAAGCGGTAGCCGATGCCACGCAAAGTTTTCAGATACCGCGGGTGGCGGGGATCGGTTTCTATTTTCTCGCGCAGCCGGCGCACGTAAACGTCGATCGATCGCGGCGTCACAAAGGGAGTTTCCTTCCACACCGCATCGAGCAATTGATCTCGCGTGAGCACGCGACCGACGTGCATGGCCAGATACTCGAGCAACCGAAACTCGCGCACGGTCGTAAGAATCGTCCTTCCCTGCACCTGCACCGTCATCGAAGAGGCGTCGATTTCGAGATCTCCCACGCGGAGCACTTCCGGCGCGACCGCCGGCTGACGAACGCCCCGCAGCACACTGCGCACCCGGGCCACCAACTCGCGCGGACTAAAGGGCTTGGTGATGTAATCGTCGCCGCCCAGTTCGAGGCCCCTGACGCGGTCGGCCTCGGCGGTCTTCGCCGTGAGAAAAATGATGGGTGTCGCCGAGAGGGTTGCCGTCTGACGAATCTGCCGGCAAAGGTCAAAACCGTCGGCTCCGGGCAACATCACGTCTAGAAGAAAGAGCGAAGGCATTTCGCGCAAGGCTTCGGAGACCACTGACGCGCCGCTGACGAAGCTTTGCACGTCAAAACCGGCGGCCTGCAAGTTATGGGAGATCAGCCGGGCGATGTCTTCTTCATCTTCGACCACGAAAACCAGGCAGCGAGACACTCCGGTATTTCCCGCTTCGGCTCGCGGTTCGTAAGATCCCATGGGAAGCTGCATCGTCGGTTATTTCAGGTTCAGTCGGCTCCAGACCGTGCACATCCGGATTCCTAAAATGTATGGTGGAAATGTTGCGAGAATGTTTCCCGCGTGTTAACGAATGATGAATTTCGGGAAAGGACAGCCGTTTCTGAATTACCAGAGGCCGAGTTGGCTTTTTTCTAGAAAACGTCGACCTGCGCTAGGATTGAGAAGCCGAGGTTGGAGGTGCACCGTGGCGAAGCTCCGCATTCTCTCTTTTTTCGTGCTCGGTGTGATCACTTTGGTCTCACCCCTTGCTTTCGCACAAGAAGGCAGCAGTTCCGTGTTTCTTGCCAATCAAGAAGTCCGCGTCGCGAACCTACCCTCCCTAACGGCGCCGTCGGCGCACCGATCCGCGGTGTTCGCAACGGCGCTGGAGACCGTGCTCCACGACAAAACCGTGTGCTGCGGAAAGGATTCGGCCCTGGAAGACGTCGCGCTTTACGCCAGCCTGTCAGCGCCACTGTCCTTGAAGGAGCTCAGCACCAAGTTGCAGGGTAGACATCTCTTGAGCGATGGCCGCCCGGTCATGGTCAATGCGGAATATATTCCGCACGACTCGATTAATCCCTCGCTTATCGTAAGCACTCTGACAGAACAGCACGCCTCGCTGATAGAGAGGAAGTCTCATGTCTACGTGTTGTATGGAGCGCTTTTCGACGAAACCCGTGACTCGTCGAGTGGAGTACGAGCGTATGCGATCCACAAACTCTTTCTACTGGATCTCCGATTTTCTGACCAACGCAGAGAAGTTGTATTCGACCGCGAAACCGACGATTGGGGGCAAATGCAAGGATTGCTCACGGTCGGATTCGTAATCCCACCATCCACCTGGAAGTAGTTTCCGAGCCTAGGGACGTAAGACGAGGAGAGCGTTTCGCTACGTGGCTGCGCGCTTCTTGGGAGCATGCCGCAGGCTGCGGCCTTCGATCAGGCTGTATAGATCCTCGGCAAGATTGGTGGTATGGTCCCCGGCTCGCTCCAGTGCTTGCGCCATGAGAAGCACTTCAAAGCTGGATGGATTGCTCTGCGCGCCATGATCGGTGAGGTGTTTCTGGAACAAAGCGTGACAGACGCGGTCGATGTCCTTATCCATTTGCAGGACCTTGCGGGCGCATTCCAGATCGAGATCAACAAATCCGCGATACACCAGATCGAGCATCTCGCGCAGGATGGTCGACATCTCGACCAACTGGCGCACATCGGAAGCCGCCGTCTTCGCAGTCCG
>JGI26341J46601_10000311_pt1 | contig 14929 bp, 16 predicted proteins | sample BogFormECP12_OM3_FD_46601 | JGI IMG/M metagenome (IMG submission 46601) | reverse complement strand
CCGGGCGGCGGCTGATCCAGACAAGTGCCGGCGCCAGAAGAACCCCGTGCGCGGAGACAACCAGCCAGACGCACTTAATTGCGCCAGCAACGCGCGGATCCATTCCGGCTTTCTCGAGTACTGGAAAGACACCCAACGATCCACCCAGTATATGGAGCAGTGCTCCAACGAACATGACGATGCTTCCCAAAAGGATGAGCAGGCGGGCGAGCTTCAAGCGTCCACTCCTTGCAATGCCGCGAAATTGACTACTAGACGGTGCGGTTGGTGAATTCTACCAGCAGTTGCAGGCGCTGGCGGGCGTGGCCGCAATCGATGGCGTAGGCGGCAAGAGGCACGGCCTCGCCGATGTGATCGGCGTGCGAGGTGGCGACCAGCGCAGCGGCGGCGTTGAGGATGACGACGTCACGGCGGGGCGAGCGCTCGCCGTCGAGCACCGCGCGAATAATGGCGGCGTTTTGCGCGGCGTCGCCCCCGGCGATGGCCTCGAGTGGTGCGCTGCGCAGGCCGAATTCCTCGGGCGTGACCTCATACGTGCGCACGCTGCCGTCGCGCACTTCGGCGATTTTGGTCGGGCCGGAGATCGTGATTTCATCGAGGCCGTCGCGGCCGTGGACGACCAGCGCACGACGAAGACCAAGCTCGCTGAGGGCTTCAGCGAGTTTTTCCACTAGGTCAGCCGAATAGACGCCGACCACCTGTGCCGAAGCGTGCGCAGGATTCGTCAGCGGACCGAGCAGGTTGAACACGGTGCGCAGACGCAATTCCCGGCGCGCGGGCTGTACGTATTTCATCGCGGTATGCATTGCGGGAGCGAACAGAAACGCGATGCCGGTCTCGCGGAGACAGGCGGCCAGGCGCGTAGGCGACAGGTTGATGTTCACACCGAGGGCCTCCATCACGTCGGCCGAACCGCATTTTGAGCTGATGCTGCGATTGCCGTGCTTGGCGACGCGGACGCCCGCGCCGGCGGTCACGAAGGCGACAGCCGTAGAAATGTTGAAGGTGCCGGCGGTGTCTCCTCCGGTGCCGCAGGTGTCAACCAGGGCGTCGCGGCCAGTGCCGCTGACATCGACGGTGTCGCCATCTTCGCCAACGAGCGGCGTGGCAGCGGCGCGAATGGCCTGCGCGAATCCGACAATCTCTTCGACAGTCTCACCCTTCATGTGCAGAGCGACCAGCAAGGCGCCGATCTGGGCGTCAGTGGCTTCGCCGCGCAGGACTTCAGCCATGACATCGCGGGCCTCGTCGCGAGTGAGCGATGTGCCGTGGTTGGCGATCTTGTGCAGCGCGTCGGGGATCATCGAGAAGCAATTAGCAGTTAGCGATTAGCAATTAGCTTAGCATTCGGCTATCAAGTGACGGTCACTGTGAAGAAGGCCCTCCAAGAGAATGTTCATCGGGAGTCGCGTGGATACTTGGGGGCGTCAGTGTTATCCTTTCGAGCGCAGCTGGCCGAGGAGGATTGATCCGTGAAGCGAATTCTTACCCTGGGAATTAGTCTTCTCATCGCGTCGCTGACCACTGCAACCGCCCAGCAGAAGGCAGAATCAAAGGAAACCAAGATCGCGCGCGCACTTTCAGCAGCGCCACCGAACATCGCAAAGGCAGCTAAGGTGGCCGATCGGGATGAGAAGGGGAACGACGCCGTGTTGCGGGAGGGCACGAATGGATTTACTTGTTTTCCGGGGCACCCTGGGGTAGTCGGCGACCCTCCGTTCTGCGCCAATGCTCCCGCCTTGCAGTGGGAAAAAGACATGGCGGAACAAAAGCCCAAGCCCACAAATACGGAGCCGGGTATTGAGTACATGCTGGCTGGAGCGACGGACTGGAGTGCGACTGATCCTCACGCAACGTCAGGCACCCCAATTAGGGAACCGCCTCATTGGATGATTCTCTGGCCGTTCGACCCCGCGACCACAGGGCTCCCAACCACGCTGAAGCAGACCGGAACCTGGATCATGTATGCGGGGACACCTTGGGCTCACCTTATGATCAATGGCAGGCCCTGAAAACAAGGGCCGCGCACGTTCGCGCCTGGATGACAGGCGACTGGGAAAATTGGGCTGATTGACCGGCGAGGAGCCAGTCTGGCATGGCGGACTGGCGGTTGGAGGCTTCGGCGCGTCGGCGCGGTGGGGCACTGCTGCCTCCTCGGGAATTGCTGCCCACAATCTGTTGTTCGGGTGGTGAACCAGTTGCCGGGTTGCCGACCACCCGTGACTCAGCTCATCCGTGACTAGTCTGAACCGGAGCGTACAAGACCTCAGCGGTGTATCGCCTGTTTGCGGCAGCTATCGCCGACACATGGACTTGGCACACGGGAAGATGTTCAATTCGCAGCCTTTCCCGCTGGCTCTTGTGGGCAACTCGAATCTTGCGAGCATCGCAGCGAGTCGACCAGCCTTTCTTTCCCCTCAATCCTAAAATCTGTGTAACTTTGTTCGATCTACAGCGTACTGCTTTATGGACGCCAAGAGAAACGATGCGAAAGGATCACCGCCCCGCGAGGACAAAGCCATGCAAATGGAGGGGCCGGATCTGCAGAGCGTGATAGAGCGCGCACAAGGCCACGATGCCGAGGCCCTGGGGGAGATCCATCGCCTCTTTGCCCGACGCGTATTCGGCTTATGCCGTTACATGCTGGACTCACGGGAGAGCGCAGAAGATGCCACCAGCGAAGTCTTCCTCAAGCTGCAACGCTCGATCGCGAGCTACGACGGGTCGACCCCGTTCCCCAGGTGGCTGCTGCGGGTGACTGGCAACCAATGCATTGACGCTCTGCGGCGCCGGAAGCGTGGACGGCAGGTGATTGTGGAAGCTAAAGAAGGAGTCGCGGTCATCGAGGCAGCCAGCCCGGAGCCGTCGCCGCTGGGCGCCGTCATCAGCACGGAAGAGAGGGCGCAAGTGCGGGATGCCATCGCACGTCTGCCGGAGAACTATCGCGTGCCTCTGGTCCTGCGCTATTACGGCGAATTGAGCTATGACGAAATCGCACAGCAGTTGGGCCTGAAGAGGGACTACGTGGCGGCGTTGCTATTTCGAGCCAAGCAGGAGCTGCGCCGGAAACTGGGCCGCGGGAGCAAGTGATCATGGAATGTTATTCGGAACAGATCGTCTCGATGTTCGTGGATGGTGAACTGGCAGGGGAGGAGGCGCAGCGCCTGCGAGACCACCTCTCCACGTGCCGGCGGTGCCGGCAGTTGTTGGACGCATTGCGCGCCGAGAACCGCGCTCTGACAGAAAGCCTGCAAGAGCTTACGGAAGAAGCTCCCAGTCCGGAGCGTGTCTTCCAGTCGCGCTCATCGTGGACATGGGGTGACCTGGTAATTGTGGCCGCGGTGCTGGCGCTCGGATCGATCGTTGCTTTTTGGATCGATGCGGTGAGTATTCCGGAAGCTCTGCAATGGTTGAATCCTTTCAGCCTGAGCGGCCGCACGAACCTGATCTTCAACCTTTCTTATTACTTTGCAAACGGAGGTACCGCCATGCTGAGCGAATATGCTGCCGTCATCGGAAAGATTCTTTTGGTGTTGCTGGTGGGCGGAAGCGCATTGTTGCTGGGACGCCGATTCCGGCTGCGCCAACCTGGCCTGCGCCTGCTGATCGTGCTGCTTGCGTTGTCGTTGCCGGTCTTAGCCCTGGAGCGGCGTCACAGTGACATCGTCACCGTAAGGGCGAACGAAACTGTAGACGATACCCTTTTGGCCTCCGGCAACATTGTGCGCGTGGAGGGCGTCGTCAATGGGGACGTGCTGGCTTTTGGCGGGACCGTGGAAGTCCGCGGCACGGTGAAGGGCGACCTGGTGAGCTTTGCCAAGAGAATCGTGGTCAGCGGAACTGTAGAGGGCAACATCTACAACTGTTCCAACTCGCTTGACCTGGACGGGCAAGTGAGCCACAGCCTTTACGGGTTGATGCAATCCTTGCGTGTGAATGACCGGGGTCGCATCGGTGAGGGTATGGTGGTTGGCGCCGGCGACGTCACCCTCGAGGGCGACGTGAATCGCAGTGTGACCGTGTACGCCGGCAATGCCGATGTGAGCGGCAGCATCGGCCGCGAACTGGCCATGGCCGGAGATAACCTTACGCTGACGAATACTGCCCGAATCGGCGGCAACCTGAGCGCTCGCGTGCGCGACCTGAAGAACGTACACATCGCCGACGGCGCCACGATTACGGGCACACGTGACATCCAGGTGCGCGTGAGGCAGAACCGTTTCAAGCACCCGATATTCTACTTCTTCTCAGCGGTTTGGCTCGCTGCCTCCATGCTGGTGGGATGGTTGGTCCTGATTCTGTTTCCGGGCTTCTTCCAGGCCAGCACGCACGCGGTGGGGGCAGGCTGGCGCAGCCTCGTGCTCGGGATCGCGGTCCTGGCGGGCGTGCCGGTGGCCATGATCGTGTTAGCCATCACCCTGGTTGGCCTGCCGGCCTCGCTCATGTTGCTCATGGCGTATCTGGCTGCGATCTACCTGGCGAAGATCTGGGTTGGAGCGTTCCTGGGGCAGGTACTACTGAAGCCAATTGGGGCGACCAGGAGCGATTGGATGCTTGGGTTACTGGTGGGCCTGCTGATCCTCACCGTCGTTGGGTACATCCCGTATCTCGGCGGACTGGTCCGCTTGGGTGTGGATTGCCTCGGTTTGGGAGCGTTTGCCTGGCAGCTTTATCGGGTTACACGACCGGCAATGGCGGCGTGATAGAGCCTCCCGTGGTTCGTCGAGGCCAAGCAAGATTTGACGATGGCGTCTTGAGAGGGGCTACTCGCGGTTTGCTGCCGTAAGATCGCCATTTCACCCGCGACCCCTTCAACTAGCAAGTCGCGGGCAAACCAGAGATTGATCGTCCTTAAGGGGCCCGGGACCGGGGAGTACTTCCTGATTGCCGACAACTCGGGGACCGTCCCACCAGCCTTGTTCTCCCCTCATTGCGGGGGCGTTAGGCGCTCAAGTACACTAGGCAGTTTCCTGTAGTACAGCCGTTCTTATAAGGAGCAGACAGTCCGGCCCTTTGGGGCCCGAGGGGCGGGCCGCGGCTTTGGGGTCGGTCAGGCGTTTTGTGAAGGTGGGCTGTGGTTTTTCGTTTCGAATCGTTCCAACTGGATGTCACGGAGCGCCGCCTGTTGCGTTCGGGTGAGCCGATTCCGCTTCGCGCCAAGGTGTTCGACACCCTCTGCATTCTCGTGGAAAACCATGGCCGCCTTCTTCGCAAGGATGAGCTGATGCAACGGCTTTGGCCCGACAGCGTCGTCGAAGACAACAACCTCGACCACAATATTTCCAGGCTCCGCCGCGCTCTACAAGAAGGCGCCAATGGTCAGAAGTTCATCGAGACAGTTCCGCGGCAAGGCTATCGCTTTGTTGCCGAAGTGCAGCGAATCTCGGGCGCTCCCGCCGTGCGGGCAGTCGTATCTTCTCCAGCCGCTGATTCGCCATCCGAGCAGGAAATCCAATTCTTTACCACCAACGACGGCGTACGGATCGCCTATACGGTGGGTGGGAGCGGTCCCCCCTTGGTGCGCGCCATCGATTGGCTCAACCATCTCGACTTTGAATGGAAGAATCCGTACCGCAGGCATTGGTTTTCGCAAATCATGTGCCACAACACCCTGCTTCGTTATGACCAGCGCGGCAGTGGCCTCTCCGATTGGAATGTTGACGACTTCTCATTCGAGCGTTCGCTCTCGGACTTCGAGGAACTCATCGCATCCGTCGGCTTTGACAAGTTCGCCCTTGTGGGCAGTTGCCAAGGCGGCCCTATCGGCGCAGCCTATGCGGCCCGCCACCCCGAGCGCGTCACCAAGCTCATCCTGGTTGGGTCGTTTGCCCGAGGATGGCCTCCTCCCGGCAGCATGATGACCGAGCAATTCAATGCCATGCTGACGCTCATCCGCCTCGGTTGGGGCCGCGACAACCCCGCCTTCCGCCAGCTCTGGACCACGCTCTTCCGCCCAGACGCCAGCCCCGAAGAAACCGAATGGATGAACGAATTCCAGCGCATCACTTCATCTCCCGACAACGCCGCGCTCATGATGGCCGAATTCCCCAAGATCGACATCGCCGACCTCTTGCCGAAGGTCTGCTGCCCCACTCTCGTCATTCACTCGCGCGACGAGGCCGTGGTTCCCGCCAGCGAAGGACGCCTCATCGCCTCGCGAATCCGCGGTGCCCGCTACGTCGAGCTCCCCAGCCGCAGTCACGAGGTTGTCCCCGGTGAGCCCGCCTGGCAAATCTTTGTTGACGACGGGCATGTCGCAGTCCAACCATCCACAGCAGCAAGCTAGCATGGCGGCTCGCCCGCCCGCCCCATCCAAGTAATTACGCGGCATTGTCGGCCTCACATTTCGGTCGAACCATTCGGAATCCTCTGATCGACCGTTTCAGAATTGGCGCTTGATCGCAATCGCTGGCCCGCTCGCTCGGTTCGAGTCGAACATACCGCTCAGGTTCCTCACATTTGACCTTCCCGAACAGCCTGCCTGCCAGGACGGCCGGGCCGCAGATCCCCGTGCTCACCTGCAAGCAAATAGAGGCCACGATTGCCCCTCCAACGATGTAGCCGAGCAAGGGCACGCCTGCTTGGAATGCCCACGCGGCCACCGTGATCATGGTCGTCGCCACCGCAAAGGCGAAGCGTCGCCGTAACCCATAGCGCGGCAGTTTCGGCGTACCCATCAGGTACCGCAGCCCCTGGTTGTACAGGACATCAAATGGATGCCCCTTCAAAATTGCACCCAGCGCTGTGAACGGCACCAAGGTCCCCAATATCTGGTGCGAGGCCAGCACCGTCCCCACTGCTACCCACACCATCATGATGCCGGGGGACAGGCGCAAGGGGTAATTGATCTGCGCGTATGTGGCGTCGCTCAAGCCACAAAACCCCTGCGCCTGTATCCTTTCGCGAGCTTTCGTCGAGATCTGCGACATGACTAATCCTCCTATGCTGCTTTCTCTGCAGTGGGTTCGTTCGCTTCAGTGCTTACCCCTCGCATGGTGGAACCGTTGGGAATGAACATAGGCACACTCTCGCGATACTGAATGTATTGCTCACCATGCGACTCGATCAGGTCATTCTCTTCCCATCGGATCGCCATCAGGATGTACACCGTCGTCATGACGGCGAACAGCAAGTGCGCGCCCGTCATCGTGGGAGTGAACCAGAACGCCATGAACCATCCGACATAAAGCGGATGCCGTATGTACTTGTAGAACAGCGGCGTACGGAAGGTCAGTTGCGTATAGGGCTTTCCGATCAGATACAGCGACACTTGCCGCAATCCGAACAAGTCGAAGTGGTTAATGAGGAACGTGGCGATCAGCACCAGGCCGAACCCCAACCCGAACAACTGGTACATCACCAACCGGCCAGTCGGGTTCTCAATATTCCAGACCGTCCCTCCCAGCGGCTGCCAGAACGCAAACAGCGCGATCAACGCCAGGCTGGAAAGCAACACGTACGTGCTCCGCTCCGCCGGCTCCGGCACAATGCGCGTCCACGCGCGCTTGAACCACGGCCGTGCCATCACACTGTGTTGCACGGCGAAGATTCCAAGCAGTAGCACGTCAATGCCCAGTGCATACAGAAACGGCATCCGGCTCGGCGAATCCATCGTTTTGGGAACCACCAGGTTTCCAATAAAGCCGACGGAATAAAGGAACGTGGCAAAGAAGACGCCATAGCTGGCGACTCCGTACGCGAATACAACGACTCTCTTCAGCATTTCTCTCCTCCTCCGCAATGGGCATCGCTACCCTCGCGATCTGGAGCGAGATTACGCCGACATACCACCAGACCGTATAGATCGCTTCAAAGGTCTTGCTGGTTCCGCTCCACACGCCCAGGGCGAGCGGCAGGGTCGGAATAAAGAGTACGCCGGCCGCCCCAGCGGCCATCGCCCCCCAGTCTTCTCCCATCAGAGCTCGCAGGCCGGGGCCGGCGGTGACGGCTGCCGTGAACAGGATGCCCGCTGCCAGCGTTGCGGATAGTTGCTTCCGCAATGGCTCCGGACTGGAGAACATCAGCGCACCGGTATCGAAGCGGTTCTCTCGCGTCCCCAGTTGTGACCACACCAGCAGCGCAGCCGCCAGTACGCCGGCACGCCCGTTGGCATCAGCAACCGCCGCCGACGCCACGATCAAGCCGGCCATCACTGCACACCACCACCAGCGCCTCCCTTTCAGCATGAGCCTCAGTTCGCAGATCACGAGGTAGCCGAAGCGGGAGCGGCGCGCAGACAGGGGGCTTAAGCTCCTTGGCCTGACGACGCAAAACGCCAATCGGAATTGCTTGCGCTGCGTGCCGTGGGCATTCCGTTGCGACCGTCCGCCACTCGGCTGGTGGAATGGATCCCGGAGCCGATTCTGGTGTTCTCCCTGCGCCGCGTCTGCGATAGCCAGCTGGCGGAAATGGGTGCACAACCGCATTTGGACGCGGCCCTGGACGAGATGAAGGAGTTGGCTGAGGAATTGCGCACGATTCTGCGCCAATCGGCCTTGCCAACGCCGGCAAGCGACGTCCTCTTCGCGCAAGTTGACGCTCGTTTTCAGGCCGCTGCGGATCAAACGACAAGGGTATAGGCCTTGGAATATTCGGCGTCGCCTCGATCGGGTGGTGGCCCGTCCTGGAGGCTATGAAATGATGGAACGGATTGCGGAAACATCGCCACGTCTGAAGGCCAGAATCGCTGGCGGCTTGTATTTGAGCGGAGTTCTGAACCTATTCGCCGGGACCGTTATCAGCAGGCTTGTTGTAAATGGCGACCCCGCAGCAACGGCGCACAACATCCTGGCGCATGAGACGTCATATCGGCTGGCCTTCGCAGCCGACATCATCACGGTCCCCTGCTATATCGCTGTGACGGCTCTCTTCTATGACTTGTTTAAGCCGGTGAACAGGAGCCTCGCTTTACTCGCAGCGTTCTTTGGCCTCGCGGGATCCACTATGTGGGCTCTGAACGACTTCTCTTATCTCGGCCCCTTGGTCGTCTTAGGAGGCGCGCACTCATCGACCGCGGCAGACCAATTGCCGGCGCTGGCGCTCATGTTTCTCAATTTGCATGCTCAGGGTTCCAACGTTGTGATGGTGGCTTTCGGATTCCATGTCATTTTAATCGGCTAACTCATTTTCAGGTCGACCTTCCTGCCCCGAATTCTGGGCGTGTGGCTGGCGATCGCGGGTGTGTGCTACCTGACCAATAGTTTCGCGAACTTCCTTTCCCCTCTGTTCGCGGTCCACCTGCTCCCGTACATCCTGATTCCCGGCGTGGTGGAGCTCTTGCTGGCCCTGTGGCTTTTCGTGATGGGTGTGAACGTTCAGCAATGGAATGAACAGGCCAGCGCCGGAGGAGAACATCAATGAAAGCCGCCGTCTATACCAGATACGGACCTCCGGACGTTGTCCAAATCGTGGACGTCGAAATGCCTGTTCCCCAGGACAACGAAGTTTTGATAAAAGTTCGCGCGGCTTCCCTAAATCCAATTGACGGGGGCTTAATGAAAGGCAGGCCGTGCAGTGCTCGCATACTGTTCGGGCTGCGCAAACCAAAGGACACACGGCCCGGCCGAGATGTGGCCGGCCAGGTGGAAGCGGTTGGCAGGAACGTAACGCAGTTCAAACCAGGCGACGAGGTGTTCGGCTCGTGTATCAGCGACCCGCAAGATTCGGGTGCGCAAGTCTGGATCCACTGCCAGGGGGCCTTTGCCGAGTATGTATGTGCTCCCGAGTCGACCTTGGTCACGAAGCCGGATAACGTGACGTTTGAGCAAGCGGCTTCTGTGCCTCTCGCGACATTCACCGCATTGCAGGGTCTTCGCGACAAGGGACGCATTCAGCCGGGGCAGAAGATCTTGATTAACGGTGCGTCGGGAGGCGTGGGTACGTTCGCTGTGCAGATCGCCAAGTCGTTCGGCGCACAGGTTACCGGCGTGTGTAGTACGAGGAATGTGGATATGGTCCGATCCATCGGCGCGGATCGGGTCATTGACTACAGCCAAGAAGACTTCACCAAAAGTGGGCAACGTTACGACGTAATTTTCGACTGCGTTCTGAACCATTCGTTGTCAGCATACAGGGGCGTCTTAAATCCCAGGGGGATATACATCGGGGTCGCAGGCTCCGGCAGTCGGTGGATGATAGGTCTTCTGGCTCCTCTGCTCAAAAGCGCTTGTGTTGTCACCGTTCGTGAGCCAGAAACTGGTCTCGGTTATGGCGAAGCCCAGCAAAGAGGACTTGACCATCGCGCGCGAGCTCTTGGTGACCGGAAAGCTAACACCGATCATCGACAGGTGTTACAGCCTGACTGAGGTCCCTGAGGCTATCCGGTATCTGGAAGAAAAACACGCTCGAGGAAAAGTAGTAATAACCTTGGAACACAACAACAAAAACTGACAAAACGCTGGTGAGTCCGTCTCAACCAATGGAGATTCCGGACGGATGGTCGGCAACTCTTCCCTTACTTTGAGATTATGTCAGGTTGCTCGTCACTCGGGTGCAGTCCTCATCTCGATCACCGTTCGGACCCTGTACTCACCGGTGCGTACGGCTTGATCGTGACTCCGGGCGAGCCACTTCGCCCACAGCCCGGAGGAAATGAAACGCTATTACTTCGATGTGCTCAACACGGGAGAGAGCCTGGGTGTGACCCTGCCGCACTTGTCCTCGCTTCGCGAAAAGATCGAATGTTATCGGGCAAACGAGGGTACGAAGACAGGTGGCACCGCGCGCCAATCTTGAATCGAAATATCCATGTTCTTTGATTTTTCTCCGTAAGTGGGGACCAGTGGCGCGACGAAGAGGTCCGCGCCTACATTGCGGTTTCTCGAAATCGTCGGCTGTGCCGACATTCCGGTTTCAATAATCAAGAAGGAAATCACAACTCATAGCGGTTGGTCGCGCACTGCGACTAACGCCGGTGTGACGGTCGATGGGCGGATTCTAATAGTGCTGAGGAAAGTGAACGGCAAGTAGGTGCCCGCACGATAGCACAGAAAGCCAGAACAGTTCTTTGGGTGTGGAAACTCTGGGATAGATGCTGAGTAAAGGCTCACTATTTACGGTCCACCGGTCAGTTGGCGGTTCGTCGGCAGCCCTTACCTTGGGATTATTTCGGGGTTGCTCATGACCCGACCCGCAATCAGCGGCAAGCGTCAACAGCATCATCTTGCCGCGCGTCCAGAAGTCTATGATCATGTGTGGGACGAGAGTCCTATCATTACAATGCTCATGGCCCATCTCTATGGGGGATACATAGATAGTATGAAGAAAATGCTCATTCTTGCTTTCGCGCTTCTCGCTCTGCCCGCTTTGGCCCAGGACAAGCCCGTCAAGGCCGCAGAAGCGCAGAAACTGCCGGAGCAGCTGTCGTTCGAGTGGTGGTTCGTCGGGGACTGGATCTGCGAGGGGACACAGCACGCCTCGCCGGTGGGGCCTGGAGCAAAGTTCACCGACCGGTTCAGCTTTAACATGGCGCTACGCGGCTCCTGGCTCATCTACCACATCGATCAGTTGAAGGGGCCGGTGAAGGGCAAACAAACGCTGATCGGATCGAGTACCTGGGACGCCAACGCAAAGGTACACGTCCGCCGGGACATGAACATAGGCGGCTCACGGGTGGACGCGACCTCGCCCGGATGGGACGGCGACAAGCTCGTCTATACGGGCTACATGATCACTGGCGATGAGAAGCTGCCTGTCAAGCACACCTTCACGAAGAAAGGCGATGCGGCGTACGATAGCGCGCTCGAAGTGACCGGCGCCGACGGCAAGCCGGCGATGTGGGAAGAGGAGAGCTGCAGGAAGGTTAGAGTCATAAGACGATGACGGCCAACACCTCGGCGGTCTGGTCCGGCAAATAGGCTTCAGCGCTCTCGTCGAACACACTCCCGCGCAACCGCAATCGCGCGGACTTAGCTCCACTGGGCTGCTCTTACGGTTGGCGTGGCTATGAAAAGGAAAGTACTGATTGTGTTCTCCGGAACACTGGTAGTCCTCGCGGCGCTTGCGACTTACGGCAGCATGCAGGTCCGCGCGACTCCTAGCGAGCAAGCCCAGAGTCTTCCCGGAGACGGCCTGATTCCCAAACCCATCGGCTCGGTCAATCACGCGGTCACCATTCGTCGCCCTCCTCATGACGTCTGGCCCTGGCTTGTCCAGATGGGATCCGGCCGAGCTGGGTGGTACGCTTACGACTTCATCGATAACGGCGGCCGCCGCAGTGCGGATCGCATCCTGCCAGAGTTTCAAAACATCGAGGCGGGCAGTGTATTCCCCGCGCTCCCGGGGGTAACCGACGTGTTTACTGTCGTGCAGTATGAGCCCGAGCATAGCCTTGTTCTCTCGTGGCGCTCGCCTAGCGGCAGGTATTTGACGACCTGGGCGTTCGTACTTGAACGGCTGCAGCCGAACTCTACTCGCCTGATTGTGCGCGGGCACGTAGCGCCTGACTATCATCCCTACGGTCTGCCACAATGGATCGCCCTACTGCTTGCTCGGCCGGCGCATTTCATCATGGAGCGTAAGCAGTTGCTTGGTATCGCTCGGCGCGCAGAATCTCTTCCATAGCTGACCGCCTCATGGAGCTTGAAGGGCACGACCAACCCCGACCGGTTCCATCAGCGACGTTCCGCCTCTGACCAAAGGCCTGTCGGTTCCGTTCCACTTGGACGCAACACGCCCTATCCGCGAATGTGGCCGGCTGGATTCCGAGCGGATGGTCGGCCACCCGGAGGTTAAGCTCGCTCCCCGTGTTCACCCGTCATTGCGGCATCCTTCGCCGCTCAAGTACACTAGGCAGTTTCCTGTGCAGCCATTCTCATAAGGAGCAGACAAGCAGGCCCTACGGGCTGTCTCATACGTGAGGGGGAGGGATTTTGATGTCCCTCAGGGGCTAAAGCCCTTTGTCGATGATGCCTGGAACGGCACGGCTGAAGCCGTGCTCCTTCAAGGCCCATCGGTTCTGACCTCACTTATGGGATCCGTTCGTGGGATCGGAGCAGCGGGCGAAGCGGCCCGTCCGTCACACCAACATGAAAATTCACGAGTACCAGGGCAAGGCAATCCTGTCGAAGTACGGAGTGGCTGTGCCGCGCGGGCGCATGGTCGAGAGCAAGGAAGAAGCTGACTCGGCGGCGCGTGAGCTGTTCCACGAAGGCGCAACCGGAGTGGTGGTCAAGGCGCAGATCCACGCCGGCGGGCGCGGCAAGGGCGGCGGCGTCAAGATCGCCAAGTCGGCGGAAGAGGCGGCCGAACTGGCGGGCAAGATGCTCGGCATGACGCTGGTCACCCACCAGACCGGGCCCGAGGGCAAGAAGGTGCAGCGGCTGCTGATTGAGGAGACGCTGCCTATTGCCAGCGAGCTGTATCTCGGCATCGTGCTCGACCGGGGCAACGGACGCAATGTCTTCATGGCATCGGCGGCGGGGGGCATGGAGATCGAAGAGGTCGCGGCCAAGAACCCGGACGCCATCATTAAAGAGCACATCATCCCGGGGATGGGGCTGCAGGCCTACCAGGCGCGCAAAATTGCGTTCAAGCTGGGGCTCGACCCGAAGTACATCGGCGGCGCGGTGAAGTTCATGATCGCGCTAGCGCGCGCGGCGGAAGATACCGATGCATCGCTGGTCGAAATCAATCCGTTCATCACCACGACCGACGGACGGCTGTTCGCGCTGGATGCCAAGATGAACTTCGACGACAACGCGCTGTACCGGCATCCCGACATCAAAGAACTGCGCGACCTGAGCGAAGAAGACCCGCTGGAGGTCGAGGCTAGCAAGTATGCGCTGAACTACATCAAGCTCGACGGCAACGTGGGCTGCATGGTCAACGGCGCGGGACTGGCGATGGCAACCATGGACATTATTCAGTACGCGGGCGGCATGCCCGCCAATTTCCTCGACGTCGGTGGCGGCGCCAACGAGGAGCAGGTCACGCACGCTTTTGAAATCCTGCTGGCTGACAAGAACGTCAAAGCGGTGCTGATTAACATTTTCGGCGGCATCCTGCGCGTGGACACGCTGGCTAACGGCGTGGTGAGCGCGGCCAAGAAGACGAACATCCAGTTGCCCATCGTGCTGCGGCTGGAAGGGACGAACGTCGAGCAGGGCCGCGAAATCCTGAAGGCGAGCGGACTGAATTTCATCGTGGCGGAGACCATGAAAGACGCGGCCGAGAAAGTTGTCGCGGCGGCAAAGGGGGTCAAGTGAGCATTCTGGTTGATAAATCGACGCGACTGGTTGTGCAGGGACTGACGGGGCGAGAAGGAACATTCCACGCAAAAGCTTCGCAGGCTTACGGAACGCAGGTGGTGGGCGGCGTGACTCCGGGCAAAGGTGGCACGACTCACGAAGGCTGGCCCATCTTCAATACGGTGGGAGAAGCGGTAGCAAAGACCGGCGCGAATGCGACGGTGATTTTCGTACCGCCTCCGGGTGCGGCGGACGCCATCATGGAAGCGGCGGATGCTGGTATTCCGCTGATTGTCTGCATCACGGAAGGCATTCCGGCGCTCGACATGGTGAAGGCGTGGGAGTACCTGAAGACGAAGAATTCGCGGCTGATCGGCCCGAACTGCCCGGGCATCATTTCGCCCGGCCGCTGCAAGATCGGTATCATGCCGGCCAGTATTCATAAGGAAGGCAATGTCGGAATCGTGTCGCGCTCGGGCACGCTGACCTACGAGGCGGTGTATCAGCTCACCACGCGAGGCATTGGACAATCGACGGCCATCGGCATTGGCGGCGATCCGATTATTGGGACCAACTTCATCGATGCGATCACGCTGTTTAATGCGGACCCGGAGACAGAAGCCATCATCATGATCGGCGAGATCGGCGGTAGCGCCGAGGAGACGGCGGCAGAGTACATCAAGAAGAACGTGAAGAAGCCGGTGGTGGGCTTCATCGCGGGACAGACCGCGCCTCCGGGACGA
>JGI26341J46601_10000309_pt1 | contig 14934 bp, 17 predicted proteins | sample BogFormECP12_OM3_FD_46601 | JGI IMG/M metagenome (IMG submission 46601) | reverse complement strand
GCGTACTTTGCCCGCTTCCCGGACTACCCGAGGGGCATCACGGTGCCGGCGATCGTCGACGTGCCCACCGGCCGGGTCGTCACCAACGACTTCGCGCAGATGACGCTCGACTTTTCCACCGAATGGACGCAATATCACCGCCGGGGCGCGCCGCAGCTGTATCCGGAGCCGCTGCGGGGCGAGATCGACGAGGTCGCCCGCCGGGTCTACACCGAGATCAACAACGGTGTCTACCGGTGCGGCTTCGCCGGCTCGCAGAAGGCCTACGACGCCGCATACGACCGGCTGTTCTCTGCGCTGGACCGGGTCGGCGAACGGCTGGAGAATCAGCGATTCCTCGTCGGCGACACGATCACCGAGGCCGACGTGCGGCTGTTCACCACGCTCGCGCGGTTCGACGCCGTGTATCACGGGCACTTCAAGTGCAATCGGCAGAAGCTGTCCGAGATGCCCGTCCTGTGGGCTTACGCGCGCGACCTGTTCCAGACGCCCGGCTTCGGCGACACCGTCGACTTCGTGCAGTGCAAGCAGCACTACTACATCGTGCATGCCGACATCAACCCGACCCGGATCGTCCCCAAAGGTCCCGACCTGTCCAACTGGCTGACACCGCACCGACGGGAAGCTTTGGGCGCCACGCCGTTCGGCGACGGAACGCCGCCGGGTCCGCCCGTCGAAGGCGAGCGGGTGCCACCCGCTCACGGGGCGCGGGCGGCCTAGGGCCAGACCGTTCGCACCGACCACTCGGCGTGCGGCATGTCGCCCACCTCCCCGTTCTGGTCGACAACGAGGGTGAGCAGCTGGACCACCACACCCAGCAGCCGTCCACGCTGGGGGTCGGTGGTCGGAATCGTGACGGCCAGGCGGGTGTCGGGACGGTACAGGGTCGCGGTCGTGTCGCGGGGATCCTCGTAGACCCGCAGCAGCCGCCACGGCGCCTGGCCGATCGCAGTCGGCACGGACAACTGCACCGGATAGCGCGCGCTGATTGGCAACTCACCTTGCGTATGCGGGTTCCGGCAGTCGGACAGGTCCAGTACGTTGCAATAACGGTACGGGCCGACCCGTGTGAGATGCCCCTGTGAGTACGCGCTGATCTCCGGATACTGCGGCGGCTTGCCGCGCACCAGCAGCCATACGCCGACGCCGACGACGACGGCGACCACCACGGTCACCGCCGCAAGCACGCCGACGACGCGCCTCACTCCGAGGTCACCACCGCGGTCGCGCCGCCGGGTCGGCTGCCCTCCGGCTCGGCCACGATCGGACGGTTGCCGCCGAAGCCGGGAATCAATGACTCGCCCCGGAAGCTGACCACGGTCTGCGCCAGCCCGAGAATCAGAAACGCTGAGATCGCGGTGAACCCGACCCACAGCTCGGTGTAGACCAGCACGCCGACCGCGCCGCCCGCCACCCACGCCAGCTGCAGCAGCGACTCGGACCGGCCGAACGCCGACGCCCGCGACTCCTCCGGCAGGTCGTCCTGCAGCGACGCGTCCAGCGACGCCTTCGCGATCGCGCTCGAGCCCGACGTCACCAGCGTCGCGACGGCGGCGACGAGCAGCTTCCCGGAGAACGCCGCGGCCAACGCGAAAACCGTGACCGCGGTGGAACAGCGCACCACCAGCAGCGACGGCCGGCCCAGCTTCAGCCGGGCGGCGAGGGCGTTGCCGCCGAGGTTGCCGACGGTGGCCGCGGCGCCGATGAGGCCCAGCATGCCCAGCTGCACCCAGCCGCTGGCCTGGTGNGCCTTGGCGACGAACGCCGGATACANGAACAGGAACCCGACCATCATCTTGATCGTGACGTTGCCCCACAGCGCNGCAATGATGTTGCGGCCCAATGGCTGTCGCGGCCTGCTCTGCTTGCGTCCNTGCGGTGGCCGCCGGCGCAGCGGCCCGCTGCGGCCGTGGTAGCTCAGGGTCGCCGGGACCTCCCCCTCGGTGACCTCCACCCAGCGCGGGATCTGCATCGACAACCACGCGCCCGCAATCGTCGCGAGCACCACCACGAACAACGCACCCGGCAGGTGGAAAACCTTGGTGAACACGTACTCGATGCCCGCCGCGATGCCGCCGCCGATGATGGTGCCGCCGATCAGCCCGAAGACCGTCAGCCGTGAGTTCACCCGCACCAGGTCGATCGTCGGGGGCATCACGCGCGGCGTCACCGCGCTGCGCAGCACGGAGAACGACTTGGACAGCACCATCATCATCAGGGCGCACGGATATAGAACCCAGCCCGCATAGCTGCCGGTGGCGCCGTCGTAGTTGGCGATCAGCACGATCGCGAACACGGTGCGCAACGCGAACGACGTCGCCAACGCCACCCGGCGACCGTGCTGCACCCGGTCCAGCGCGGGGCCGATCAGCGGGGCGATCACCGCGAACGGCGCGATCGTGATCAACAGNTACAGCGCGACCTTGCTCTTGCTCTCGGCCGAGGCCGCGGCGAAGAACAAGGTGTTGGCCAGCGCGACGGCCATCGCGGCGTCGACCGCGAAGTTGGCCATGACCGGGTACGTGAGCGCCGTCAGGCCCGACTTGTCCGCGCCGTCGGCCGTCGCCGCGCGGTGGAACAGGCCGTACATCTTCGAGCCCATTTCACGGCTGCGCATCGCCGCGGCGCGCGTGACGGTGACGCGCTGACCGCTCGCCGCGCCCGCCCGCGGCGGCGGCGAGCGGTAGTCGGAGCCGGGATCGTCCAGGGGCGGCAGGTATCGGTTCGCGCTGGGCATCGACGGCCGTCGCGGTTTGCGGTGGTTGACCCCGTCGCTGGGATAGTTCGCCATCCCGGGGTGCTCGTCTGCCCCGCCGGGGACGGGACGCGGCGGGTAGTAGCGGCGATCCTCGCTGCCCCGAGAGTCACGCCGCGCCCCGCTCACGGGTTCGATTGTCCCCCATCCGCACACCTGGCGTGGTTAGCCGCCCGGTGTGGCCGCCGGCCCGCGCGTCGGGCACTATGGGTGGCGATGGACGCCATCGACAATGCGCTGCTCGCCGGTGCGGTGGAGCAGGCCCGCGCCGCGGTCGCCGAGTTCAGCGGCGAGGACGCCGTCGGCGACTACCTCGGGGTGGGCTACGACGACGCGACCGCCGCGACGCACCGCTTCCTGGCCAAACTGCCCGGCTACCAGGGCTGGCAGTGGGCGGTGGTGGTGGCGGCGCATCCCGGTGCCGACCACGCGACGATCAGCGAGGTCGTGCTGGTCCCGGGTCCGACCGCGCTGCTGGCGCCGCGGTGGGTGCCGTGGGAGGAGCGGATCCGGCCCGGCGACCTGGGCCCGGGCGACCTGCTCGCCCCGCCGCGCGATGACCCGCGGGTGGTTCCCGGCTACACGGCAACCGGCGATCCGCAGATCGACGACACCGCGGTCGAGGTGGGCTTCGGCCGCAGGCAGGTGCTCAGCGAATGGGGTCGCGCCGACGCGGCGCAACGCTGGCACGACGGTGAGTACGGACCCCAGTCGGCGATGGCCCGTTCCACCAGGCGGGTCTGTCGCGACTGCGCGTTCTTTCTGCCGCTGGCCGGCTCGCTCGGCGCGATGTTCGGTGTCTGCGCCAACGAGCTGTCGGCCGACGGCCACGTCGTCGACGCCGGGTACGGCTGCGGTGCGCACTCCGACACGTCGACACCACAGGGCGGTGCCTCGGCCCGCTACGACCCGTACGACGACGGGCTGCTCGACCTCGTCGAAACCGACTGTTCCTAGCCGTTTTCCGCGGCGGCCTTGATCCGGGCCAGCGACGCGTTCATTCCGTCGACGAGCTCGCGTTCGAAGCTCGGCACTCCGCCGAACAGCGTGCTGACCAGAAAGTTGGACGACGCCTTGACGCCGTTTTCGGCGTGCCGGCGTTCGATGACGCGGGTGCCGTCGGCCGTGGGCTCCAGCTCATAGCTCCAGATGGTGTTGTTGGCGTTCACGCGGAAGGCCAGCTTCTTCTCCGGGATCATCTCGGTGATCGTGCTGGTGGTCGGCCAGAACAGCCGGTGGCGGCGGTTGAGATTGACGGTGCGCGTGCCCTGGCGAACGGGCCCCAACGCCTTCATCATTCGGCATTGCGGGCTCCATTCCGGCATTCGGCCCAAATCGGTAATCAACTGCCAGACCTTCTCGGCGGGGGCATTGATGTCGATCTCGGCCTGCAATAGCGGTGCCGGCATTGGCTTCTCCTCGCTCGGAATTCTCGAATTACGCAAGCCCGGTTTGGGCTCCCCGCGATCCGCTTCGGGCAGCACGACGTTGCCACAGAAACAGTAGGGTTCCGAACACGGCCAGGCCCAGCCCGGCGACCGTGACCGGGCGCCAGCTTTGAAGGCTTCCGGCCGTGAACGCCACGACGGCCGCAACGACCCAGGCCAGCGTGCACACGATGATCACGGGTACCGGGTCGAGCAGGATCGCGGGCAGCGGCGGGGGTGTGACGACGGCCCTCGCGCCGTCGCGTTCCCCGGCCGGCGGGCCGCTCGGTTGCTCGGTCATCGGGACCAACCTAGCCGATCCGGGAAAATGCCGGGCAAATTTCCCTTATTACCGTGTCTAACTGGAGGCCGATATCGTAACCTTTGCCACGTGAAGGACGCGGACGCCCGGCTGGCCAGCGACCTCGCGCTCGCGGTGATTCGGTTGGCCCGCCAATTACGTTTTCGCCAGCCCGACTCGCCGGTTTCACTAACCCAGCTTTCCGCATTGTCGACGCTGTCGAAGGAGGGCGCGATGACACCCGGTGCCCTGGCGGTTCGGGAGCGGGTGCGGCCGCCATCGATGACCCGGGTGATCGCCTCGCTGGCCGAACTCGGTTTCGTCGCCCGCACGCCGCATCCGGTCGACGGCCGTCAGGTGCTGGTTTCGGTGTCCGACGCCGGCGTTCACCTGGTCGAGTCGGAGCGTCGCGCCAGCCAGGAATGGCTGCGCTGCCGGCTGGCCGAGCTGGAACCCGGCCAGCGTGACACGCTGCTGCAGGCTGCCGATTTGTTGAAGGCCCTCATCGACGAAGGCGTGTGATCGTCCCCGTCGTCGATGTCGCAGATCCCGCTGACCCGCGGCTGGACGACTTCCGCGACCTGAACAGCATCGACCGCAGACCGGACCTGCCGACGGGCAAGGGGCTGGTGATCGGCGAGGGGATCCTCGTCGTGCAGCGGATGCTGGGCTCGCGGTTCACCCCGTTCGCGTTGCTCGGCACCGACCGGCGGCTGACCGAACTCGGCGCGGACCTGGCGGGCTTCCAGATTCCCTGCTACCGGGTCGACGCCGACGTGATGGCGCGGGTGGTCGGGTTTCACCTCAACCGCGGCGTGCTCGCCGCGGCCCGCAGGCCATCGCAACTCGCGCTCGCCGAGGTCCTCGCAAACGCCCGCACGGTCGCGGTGCTGGAAGGGGTCAACGACCACGAGAACCTGGGATCGATCTTCCGCAACGCCGCCGGCCTGGGCGTGGACGCGGTCGTGTTCGGTCCCGGATGCGCCGATCCGCTGTACCGCCGCGCGGTGCGGGTCTCGATGGGTCATGCGCTGCTGGTGCCCTACGCGCATGCGCAGGCGTGGCCGTCGGATCTCGACACGCTGCGGCGCAGGGGTTTTCGCCTGCTCGCGCTGACGCCCGACCCGCACGCCCTGGCGCTGCCCGACGCGGTCGCCGCGGTGGCGGGCGATCCGGTGGCGATCCTCGTGGGTGCCGAGGGGCCGGGGCTGACGGAGCGCGCCATGCGGGCCGCCGACCTGCGCGTGCGCATCCCGATGTCACGGGGCACCGATTCGTTGAACGTGGCCACGGCTGCCGCGCTGGCGTTCTACGAGAAGGCTAGGCTCGCGCGGTGACCAACGACTCCACGCCGTGGGGGACCGGGCTGACGGTGGCGGCGTTCACCGCCGCGGTGACGGCCGCGGCGATCGTGGTGCTGAGCCTCGGGGTGGCGCGGGTGCATCCGCTGCTGGCGGTCGGCCTCAACGCGGTCGCGGTCGGCGGCCTGGCGCCCACGCTGTGGGGGTGGCGAACCGTGCCGGTGCTGCGCTGGTTCGTGCTGGGCGGCGGCGTCGGCGTCGCGGGAGCGTGGTTGGGTTTGCTGGCGGTCGCGCTGTACCGCGCGTGAGGACTTAGCGCTGGCCCCCGGAGCGCACGTCGAGCAGCACGTCCTCCCATGCCGGCACCGCCGGCTTGCCGCGGCGCGTGCGCGGCGGCTGTGCGGGCGGCTCGTCGTTGTCCCCGGTCGGCGGCGGCGCCGCCGCATCGAAATCCAGTTGGGCCACCGGCGCGACCGGGCGCAGCGGGCGGTCGAACTCCGGGTTGATGAGCTCGCTGGCCGCGTCGTCGAGCGCGGTCACGGTGCCGCCGTGGGCGCCGGGCGTGAAGCGGAAGTGCGCGCGGTTGTCCGAGCGGCCGGCCTGCCACGTCAGCTGCACGGTCCACCGGCTGTCTTCGTTCTTCCACGCGTTCCAGGTCGTGGCGTCGTGCTCGAGGCCGCGGGCCACCAGCGCCGTCGTCACCGTTTCGAGCAGCGTCATCAGCGACGGCCCGTCGGCGAGCACCGGGTGCGCGGCGGTAGCCAGCTCGGCCGCGCGGGACCGCTCCAGCAACACCGGGTGGGCAAATCGCTCGACCCGGGACAGGTCGACGCCTGCGCTTTGGGCGACCTGTTCGACCGACGCCCCCGCACGGATCCGGGCCTGAATCTCCTTGGGAGTGAGCACGCTTGTGACCTCGATGTCGATTTGGGTTTGACCCGCACGAGCCTGATCGCCACACACCGCCGCCCGCAGGTGCTCGTCGGCGCGCAGCACGAATGTCTCCGCCGGGTTCTTGGTTTCGCAGATGATGCGTTTGCCGTCGACGTCGAGTCCAACAACTTTCAGTTCCCGCATGCCGACCTCCTCCGGGCCGCGGCGCCGAGCCCGTCAGGTGGGCACTCTAGCGCAGCGACCAGCGAAAACGGCGCTGACACGCCGCCGGCCTCACAGCCGTTCCACAACCCAATCGACGCATTCGGTGAGCGCGCTGACGTCGTCGGGCTCGACGGCTGGGAACATCGCCACCCGCAGTTGGTTGCGGCCGAGTTTGCGGTACGGCTCGGTGTCGACGATGCCGTTGGCGCGCAGCACCTTCGCGACGGCGCTCGCGTCGACGTCGTCGGAGAAGTCGATGGTGCCGACCACCTGGGAACGCAGCTCCGGATCGGTGACGAACGGCGTCGCGTACGACGACGCCCGGGCCCATGAGTACAGGCGCTGCGACGAGTCGGCCGTCCGCTTGACGGCCCACTCGAGGCCACCGTTGCCCAGCAACCAATCGATCTGCTCGGCCATCAGCACCAGGGTGCCGATGGCCGGGGTGTTGTAGGTCTGGTTCTTCCGGCTGTTGTCCACCGCGATGGGCAGCGACAGGAAGTCGGGCACCCAGCGGCCCGAGGCGTCGATCGCCTCGACGCGGGCCAGCGCGGCCGGGCTGAGCAGCGCCAGCCACAGGCCGCCGTCGCTGGCGAAATTCTTCTGTGGCGCAAAGTAATACGCGTCGGCGTCGGAAACATCGACGGGCAGGCCGCCGGCCGCGGAGGTGGCGTCGATGACGATCAGCGCGTGCTCGCTGCCCGCGGGGCGGCGCACGGGCACCGCGACGCCGGTTGACGTTTCGTTGTGGGCCCAGGCGATCACGTCCACCGATGGATCCGACCGCGGCTCCGGGGCGCTGCCCGCCTCCGCCTTGTCGATGATCGGCTCGCCGATGAACGGGTTCTTCTCGACGGCGGAGGCGAACTTCGAGCTGAACTCGCCGAAGGCCAGGTGCAGCGAGCGCCTGTCGATCAGGCCGAACGCCGCCGCGTCCCAGAACGCGGTGGCGCCCCCGTTGCCGAGCACGACTTCGTAGCCGTCTGGCAGCGAGAACAATTCGGCCAGGCCGGACCGCACCCGTCCGACGAGGTCCTTGACCGGGGCCTGGCGGTGCGACGTGCCGAACAGCGGCGCGGCGGTCGTCGCCAGCGCCTGCAGCTGTTCGGGCCGCACCTTCGACGGCCCCGAGCCGAATCGACCGTCCTTGGGTTTGATGTCGTCAGGGATGTTCAGCGTGTCGGCCATGCCCTCAAGATTAGTGATTGAGTCTGACGTCCGGATTCCGGCGGTGGACAATACCCGATACCTGCGGTACCGTTGTACATAGAGCGACCTGATGTAAACCCCACGGGAGGTTTCGAATGGCCCGCACGCGACTGGTCAAACGCTGGAAGCGCAACATGGAGGTTCGCGAGGACACCCGGTACGTGGACATGCTGAACACGCTGTCCGAGGGCTCGGTGCGCCGCAACTTCAACCCCTACACCGACATCGACTGGGATGCCCCGCAGTTCGCTGTCACGGAGAACGACCCGCGCTGGGTGCTCCCCGCGAGCGACCCGCTGGGCCGCCATCCCTGGTACCGGGCGCAGCCGCTGGAGAAGCAGATCAAGATCGGCATGTGGCGGCAGGCCAACGTCGCCAAGGTCGGCTTGCACTTCGAGAGCATCCTGATTCGCGGCCTGATGCAGTACACGTTCTGGTTGCCCAACGGCTCGCCCGAATATCGCTACTGCCTGCATGAATCTGTCGAAGAATGCAACCACACCATGATGTTTCAGGAGATGGTGAACCGCATGGGGGTGGATGTCCCCGGCATGCCGAGGCTGCTGCGCTGGGTCTCCCCGCTGATCCCCCTGCTGGCCGGCCCGCTGCCCGTCGTGTTCTTCTTCGGTGTGCTCGCCGGGGAGGAACCGATCGACCACACCCAGAAGAACGTGCTGCGGGAGGCCAAGTCGCTGCACCCGGTCATGGAGCGGGTGATGGCCATCCACGTGGCCGAGGAAGCACGTCACATTTCGTTTGCTCACGAGTACCTGCGCAAGCGGGTGCCGCGAATGCGCCCGCGGCGCCGGTTCTGGCTGTCGCTCCACGTGCCGTGGATCATGCGGGTGCTGTGCCAGGCCATCGTCGTGCCGCCGAAGAGCTTCTGGCGGGAGTTCGACATCCCGCGGTCGGTCCGCAAGGAGCTGTTCTTCCGTTCGCCCGAGTCCCGGCAGATGCTGCGCGACATGTTCGGCGACGTCCGGATGCTCTGCTACGACGTCGGATTGATGAGCCCGGTGGCCCGGCTGGTGTGGCGGATCTGCAAGATCGACGGCCGCCCGTCGCGCTACCGCAGCGAGCCGCAGCGCGAGCACGTCGTATCCACCGTGCCGGCGGCCTAGGCCGACACTGAGAACACATGCCGCACTTCATCACCCAGTCGTGTTGTAGCGACGGGTCCTGCGTCTACGCGTGTCCGGTGAACTGCATTCATCCCACGCCGGACGAGCCCGGCTTCCGCACGGCCGAGATGCTGCACATCGATCCGGTTACCTGCGTGGACTGCGGTGCCTGCGTTTCGGCGTGCCCGGTCGGCGCGATCGCGCCCGAGAGCAAACTGACCACCGCCCAGCTGCCGTTCATCGAGATCAACTCGTCGTTCTATCCTGAGCGGCCGCCGACTGAGAAGCTGCCGCCGACGTCGAAACTGGCGCGGGTGGTCGAGGCACCGCTGATCCGGCCGCGCCGCGGCGGCCCCCTGCGGGTGGCTGTCGTGGGGTCCGGTCCGGCGGCGATGTATGCCGCCGACGAACTGCTGACCCAGCGCGGTGTGGTGGTCGACGTGTTCGAGCGGCTGCCGGCGCCGTACGGGCTGGTGCGTGCCGGCGTGGCGCCCGACCACCAGACCACCAAACGGGTGACCCGGCTCTTCGACCGGATGTCGCGGGACCGCGACTTCCACTTTTACCTGAATGTCGAAGTAGGACAGCATATCTCGCATGAGGAGCTGTTGCGCCACCACCACGCCGTCCTGTACGCGGTCGGCGCTTCGGCAGACCGCCGCCTCGACATTCCCGGCTTCGGCCTGCCCGGCACCGCCACCGCGACCGAGGTCGTCGCGTGGTACAACGCCCATCCCGAGTTCGCCGGGCTGCCGGTGGCGCTGGACCGTGAACGTGTCGTGATCGTCGGCAACGGCAACGTCGCGCTGGACGTCGCGCGGATCTTGACCACCGATCCGCGGATGCTGGCCGGCACCGACGTGTCACGGACCGCGCTGAGCGCCTTGCGGGACAGCAAGGTGCGCGAGGTCGTCGTCGCCGCGCGCCGCGGGCCCGCGCAGTCGGCGTTCACCCTTCCCGAGATGATCGGCCTGGCGTCGTCGTCGCGGGTGGTGCTCGGCGCAGCGGATCACGACTTGGTCCGCGCCGAGCTGGCCGCCTGCACCGACGCGTTGACCCGGCACAAGTTGGAGCTGCTGTCCTCGCTGGAGGTCGCCGACGACCCACAGCAAGACCCCGACGACGCGCCTCGGATCCGGCTCGCGTATCGGCTCACGCCGCGTCGTGTGCTGGGCAGCGCTCGCGCCGAGGGCATCGAGTTCGTCGTGACGGGCACCGACGAGACGCGCGAGCTCGACGCCGGGCTGCTGCTCAGCTCGATCGGCTATCGCGGCCGGCCCGTGACCGGCCTGCCGTTCGACGAGGCCGCCGCGGTGGTGCCGAACCACGCCGGCCGCGTCGTGGATCAGAAGACCGGGGCGCCGGTGCCGGGCAGCTACGTGGCGGGCTGGATCAAGCGGGGCCCGACGGGATTCATCGGGACCAACAAGTCCTGCGCGCAGGAGACCGTCAACGCGCTTGTCGACGACTACAACCGCGGGCTGCTCGCCGATCCCGACGGCACGCCCGCAGGCCTCGACAGGCTGGTGCGGGACAGGCAACCCGACGTGGTCGACCGGGCCGGCTGGCGCGTCATCGATCGCGCCGAAATCGAGCGCGGCGAGGCCGACGGCAAGCCACGTGACAAGTTCACCACCGTGGCCGAAATGCTCGCCGTCGCCGCCGGGCCCCGGCCGCGCCCACGGCACCGCCTCGCGGCACTACTGCGCGGCTAAGCCTTCGCCCGCAGGTACTCGAGCACCGCCGGCCAGTCCGGGAATTCCGGTGACCCGAAGTGAATCCACTCGCCGTCGAACTTGTCCGCGCCGTTGTTGGGCCGGTCGTCCACCAGAAACTCGCCGCGGTTGAGGTCCTTGTGATGCGTCAGGATCAGCCGCTTGTAGGCCGGCGAGTCCTCCTCGCTGCCGAGATGCTCGTGCACCCACTCGATCTTGTGCTGCCAGGCCGAGGGGTTTCGCCACGGCGCCGTCGACAGGAGATAGGTGTCGAACAGCTCCGAGAGCTCGTTGAACGCCTCGATCGCGCCGGGCATCGACCGCATCAGCGCGAAGATCCCCGGCGCCTCGTCCATGCGCCCCTGGTACTTGGCCACCACCAGCGGGTCCAAACCCTCGATGCGATGGCCGAAGTCGACCATCGTGTTGTCCAGGTCGATGTAGAGGATCTTCTTGCGTTCGCGCTTCCTCAGTGCTGGCTCACCGCTTTCTGGATGTCATCCATGCTGACCTCGCGCACCGGCTGCCCCATCGACCAGTGATGCCCGAACGGGTCGCGCAGCACTCCGTACCGATCACCCCAGAACTGGTCTTCGAGCGCCGTGATGACGCCGGCTCCGGCGTCGATCGCCTGCTGGAACCGCGCGTCGACGTCGACCACAGTCAAGTGGATGGTCACCGGGGTGCCGCCCAGCGCGATCGGCGTCAGGGACTTGCCGCCCTGCATCTCCGGGAAGTCGTCGTTGAGCAGCACCGTGGAGCCGTTGATAGCCACCGCGGCGTGGATCAGTCTGCCGTCGGGGCCCGGAACCCGGCCGAGCTCAACCGCATTGAACGCGTTGACGTAGAAGTCGATGGCCGCGGCTGCGCCGTCGACGATCAGGTGCGGGGACAGCGACGGCTGAACTTCGATGGCCATGATGATCTCCTGTCGGTAGTGTCGCGCCCCCATGCAACCACCGCGCACCGACTACACCTACACCGCGGCGTGGGCGATCTCGCTCCAGCCCTCCACCGACTCCGGCGACCGCGGGTCCGGCCCGACATAGATCGCCGACGGGCGCACCAGCTTGCCGAGCTGCTTCTGCTCGAGGATGTGGGCACACCACCCGGCGGTCCGCCCGCACGTGAACATCGCCGGCATCATCTTGGCCGGCACCTCCGCGAAGTCGAGGATCACCGCGGCCCAGAACTCCACGTTGGTCTCGATCGCGCGGTCGGGGCGGCGCTCGCGCAGCTCGGCCAGCGCCGCCTGCTCCAGCGCCGCCGCCACCTCGTAGCGTGGCGCTTCGAGTCGTTTGGCCGTCGCGCGCAACACCCGCGCCCGCGGGTCTTCGGCGCGGTACACACGGTGCCCGAAGCCCATCAGCTTCTCCTTGCGGTCGAGGATTCCCTTTACCACCGTGCGCGCGTCGCCGGTGCGCTCGACCTCCTCGATCATCGGGATCACCCGGGCCGGAGCGCCGCCGTGCAGCGGCCCGCTCATCGCGCCGATCGCGCCCGACAGCGCCGCGGCGACGTCGGCGCCCGTCGAGGTGATCACCCGCGCGGTGAACGTCGACGCGTTCATCCCGTGTTCGGCGGCGGTCACCCAGTACGCGTCGATCGCCTCCACCTGCCTGGGATCCGGCTCGCCCTGCCAGCGGGTCATGAAACGCTCTGTGATCGTGGTGCATTGGTCGATGTGGCGCTGCGGCACGGCGGGCTGGTAGATGCCGCGGGCCGACTGCGCGACATAGGACAGCGCCATCACCGACGCGCGCGCCAACTGGTCGCGTGCGGTCGCGTCGTCGATGTCCAGGATCGGCGGGTAGCCCCAGATCGGTGCCAGCATCGCCAACCCGGCCTGCACGTCGACCCGCACATCGCCGGTGTGGATCGGCAGCGGAAACGGCTCGGCGGGCGGCAACCCGTGGCCGAATCTGCCGTCCACGAGCAGGGCCCACGCGTCTCCGAATGTGACGCGCCTGTCGACGAGGTCTTCGATGTCGACGCCGCGATAGCGCAGCGCGCCGCCGTCCTTGTCGGGTTCGGCGATCTCGGTTGTGAAGGCCACCACGCCTTCGAGTCCGCTGACGAAATTCTCCGGCACCGCAGTCATACGCAGATTCTCGCACCCGGGCACGCGCAACTGTCTACCGGTCGGTAACGGCCGCGGCGTAGCGTGGTGCCGGTGGTTCCGGAGGGCGGGAGACAAGCGGCTGCTGGCGGCGAGCACCTGGCCGGGATGCGGGTGGAGTACGGCTCGGTGGAGAAGGACGGCAGTCCCGACCTCGACGTCGACTGGCTCGCCGATGGCTGGGTTGCCTTGCTGCGCAAGTGGATTGACGAAGCCGAGCGTGCCGGCGTAGCCGAACCGAACGCGATGGTGCTGGCCACCGNCGACGCGGCGGGAAGGCCGGTGAGCCGCNCNGTGTTGTGTAAGAGCGTGGACGAAACCGGAGTGACGTTCTTCACCAACTACGACTCCGCCAAGGGCGAAGAGCTGGCCGCGACGCCATACGCCTCGGTCACCTTCCCGTGGTATGCGCTCGGCCGGCAGGTACACGTCCGCGGTCCGGTGCGCAAGGTCAGCCCGCAAGCCACCGCGGACTACTGGTCCAAGAGGCCGCGCGGCTCCCAGCTCGGCGCGTGGGCGTCCGCGCAGTCCCGGCCGATCCGGTCCCGCGCGGCGCTGCTGGATCAGCTCGCGGAAGTCACCGCGCGGTTCGCCGGCCGCGACGAGGTGCCGGTGCCCCCCAACTGGGGCGGCTACCTGGTCGCCCCCGAGGTGGTCGAATTCTGGCAGGGCCGGGAGAACCGGGTACACAACAGGATTCGCGTGACCGGCCGGCACGTCGAACGTCTACAGCCCTGATCGCGTGAGCCTGCTCGCCGACGTCGAACCGCTGCGCACGCCCGACTTCCGTCGGCTGTGGCTGTCCGGGATCGTGACCGTCGTCGGGGCGAACCTGACGATCTTCGCGGTCCCGGTTCAGATCTATGCGTTGACGCAGAACTCGGCCTACGTGGGCCTCGCGGGGCTGTTCGCGGTGGTGCCGCTGATCGTCTTCGGGCTGTGGGGCGGCGCGTGGGCCGACGCGATGGACCGCCGGGTCCTGCTGATCATCGCCTCGTGCGGGCTGGCTCTGGCGTCGGTGCTGTTGTGGGCGCAGGCTGCGCTGGCGCTCAACGACGTCTGGGTGGTGCTGGGGCTGTTGTCGGTGCAGCAGGCGTTCTACGCGGTCAACCAGCCGACCCGCTCGGCGGCCATCCCGCGAATGCTGCCCGGCGATCAACTGCCCGCGGCCAACTCGCTGAACATGACCGTGTTCCAGTTCGGCGCGATCGTCGGGCTGCTGCTGGCGGGGGTGCTGTTGCGGTGGGTCGACCTGTCGACGCTGTATCTGATCGACATCTGATCGACGCGGCGTGCTGCCTCGCGCCGATCGGGGCGACGGTGGGGCTGTCACCGATGCCGGCGACCGGCGTCAGCCCCGGGTCGTCGCGGTGGGGTTTCGCGGCGGTGTTGGAGGGCTTCCGCTGTCTGGCCGGCAACACGGTCGTGCTGATCTCGTTCGTCGTCGACCTGATCGCGATGATCTTCGGGATGCCCAGGGCGCTGTTCCCGCAGATCACTCACCAGAGCTTCGGCGGGCCACTGCAGGGCGGCACCACGATGGCGCTGCTGGCCGCGGCCATGGCGGTCGGCGCCGTGGCGGGCGGCGTGTTCTCGGGCTGGCTGCCGCGGATCCGTCGCCAGGGCCTGGTTGTGGTGGCCGCGATCGTGGTCTGGGGTGTGGCGATGGTGGGCTTCGGGGCGGCCACAGGTTTCGCGCACGGCCGGACCGGCCCGATGCTGTCGGCGGCACTGGCGTTCCTGGCCGTCGGCGGCGCCGCCGACATGGCGTCGGCTGCCTTCCGGTCGACGATCCTGCAGCAGGCGGCCTCCGANGAACTGCGCGGCCGGCTGCAAGGCGTGTTCACCGTCGTGGTGGCCGGCGGACCCAGGCTCGCCGACGCCGTTC
>JGI26341J46601_10000303_pt1 | contig 15038 bp, 15 predicted proteins | sample BogFormECP12_OM3_FD_46601 | JGI IMG/M metagenome (IMG submission 46601) | reverse complement strand
TGTCGGTCTTCTCCGAAGGCCTCAGCACAGCCACATCGACGACTTCGTGTCGCACCGTCAAGAGTTAGGTATGGTGTCCCCGGAACTCCCGGCTGGCCAAGGTATTCGGCAACCTGCTCAGCAAATAGCGCCAGGTACACCGACCGCGGCGGGCGCATCTGGCTCGCCGCCGAGCGGCGGGGCAGAGACGTGGTCGTGTCGGTGAGAGACACCGGCATCGGCATCCCCGCGGACGCCCTGCCGCGCATTTTCGACATGTTCTCCCAGGTAGATCGGAGCATCGAGCGATCCACTGGCGGCCTCGGCATTGGGCTCGCGCCGGTAAAGGGGCTGGTCGAAATGCATGGCGGCACCGTCACGGCCGAGAGTGCCGGGCTCGGAAAGGGCAGCGTGTTCACCGTTCGGCTCCCCGCCCCCGAGAGCCGGGCGGAGGAGCGAGCTAACGAGCAGACTCCGGAAGGAGTACCAGCCAACAAGAGTCCGAAGCGGCGCATCCTGGTGGTGGACGACACGCGGGACTCGGCCAGTTCGATGGCAACTCTCCTCCACCTGTTAGGCAACGAAGTCTGCACAGCGCACGATGGGGTCGAAGCGGTGCAAGCGGCGGAGCATTTCCGGCCCGACGTCGNGCCCATGGACGTGGGGATGCCACGTCTTAATGGGTACGAGGCGACCCGCCGGATCCGCGAGCAGCCCTGGGGCGAGGGCATGGTCGTTATCGCGCTAATCGGCTGGGGCCAGGAAGGCGACAGGGCCCGATCGCAAGATGCCGGGTGCGATGGCCACTTGGTGAAGCCGGTCAACCTGTCGGATTTGGAGACGCTCCTAGCGGAGTTGAAGAGCAGGGACAACAGCAAATAGGCCGGGCAGGTGCAGTATGTCGCCAGCGGAAGTTGCGATCGTCATCGAGAGAGTGCCCGTGCCAGCCCGAGTTATGGGCCGCCTGGACTGGCGCTGTGCGAGTGAGTTCATGCGGTCCCTTTAGCTCATCCGATGTGTCGCGGGAGGTATTATGGACAAGGCTTCATTGAGCCGCATCCCTGGTCAAGACGCCACCTGGTTCTTGGCTGGTTCGTTGCACTTTTCTCGAGGCAGTCCTTTCGACCGGTTGTTCTGAAGGGGGGGAAAATTCTCCGTTGTTGCACGGCCACACTGGGGCGCAACCCTCATTGTCCATGATTCCCTGGTGCTCCGTTTCTCGTCGCGTCCACTAAATGATGCTGGACCGACAGCACTTGATATTCACGTCCCTTCCAACCAGCCGGCTGACGTATCGCAGTACGTAACAAAGCGTGCCACTGAATGGCGAGGAAGATCAGAATGCCTGCCGGGTGCAGGAAGGCGCCGAGCCAGGATTGCCGAAATCGCTTCGCCGCGGCAAACCGCGGGTAGTAGGAGGCCACGGCGGCAAGCAAGGCAAGGCATGCGGCCAAAGGCGTGAGCCAGGCCACGGCGGCGAGGAGCAGGAGGGGAAACACTTGGCCGCCAAGCAGAATCGTGGTGGCGGGCAGGATCATGCCGGGGGATGCCAGCCCCTCGGTCGCGTTCTTGGCCAGGCCGCGCCAGACGCCGGCGGCGCTTCGGTACATTCGGCACGTGGCGATTTCGGTGATGTCGCAGAGGTCGGTCCGGAACCCAGCGGCACGGAAGGCGCGCGGCAGTGTGATCCCATCGTGGAGGGAAGCCCGGATGACCGCATGTCCGCCGGCTGCTTCGTAGGCCGAACGCCGTGCGAGGAAGAGTTGCCCGCAGCCGGCGGCGTAGGCAGGGTGTCGGCTGCGACGCATCCGCGCGAGCGGCAGGAAACCCAGCAACACGAAATGGATCAGGGGAATGACGAGTTTCTCGACCAGAGTACCCGTCTCCTGAAGAGGAATGCCGCTGGCAAGTTCCGCCCTGGACTCCTCCAGAAAAGCCGCCATTCGCGCCAGGCCGTCGGCGGCCAACCGGACGTCGGCATCAAGGAAAACGAGCAGCGGATGGCGAGCGGCCTGGGCAAGGAGCGAGCAAGCGAATTGCTTGCCACACCAGCCCGCGGGGAGAGGTTGTCCCTGAAGGAGGCGGACACGGGCGTCTCGGGCCGCGATCGCTGAAACGACATCGGACGTCGCGTCCTCGGAGTGATCGTCAAGCACCACGACTTCAAGTTCCGCGCCCCGGCTGGCGAGGACCGCCTCTAGAGCGGCGGCGATGGTTGTCTCCTCATTACGCGCCGGAATCAGCACCGAGAGCGCTGGGACCGTTCCATCCTTTCCCTGACTCGGTGCCGGAGGCGGCGGACGATACCTACGCAGGTTGGCGCGAAACAGAAGCGCGGGATTGGCAGCGAGGACGAGGACAACCACAGCCAGGCCGATCACACTCATGACGGACCTCCCGGCGCGGGAAGGACTCCCGTTACGCCGTGCTCGGCTCGGAAATGGGTGCCAAGGCGACGTCGCCGAAACCACTGCCAACATTCGTAGATGCCGCCAACGCCGGCCTTTCCCCCGACAAGTGTCTCGAAAGCAGCAGGGTCGCGGCGCTGCGCTTCACAGGCCAGAGCGTCCTGCGTGCTGGCCAGAGCTCCTTCAATGCAGGTACGCCACTTCTCAACGGATCGGTCGGNGCCCCGTTCGACAACGATGGCTTGGCCGAACCGGGCCAGCGCTTCGGGATAGCGCTCCTCCCAAAAGGGATACTCCAGAGCCACCGGCAGAATGACCGCCTGCTTCAGGCGGCGTGCGAGATGCGCCACTCCGGGTTGAACGCCCGGAGGCCGTTCGCGCGCATCGGCAAAGCGACCCTGAGCCGTGATCCAGAGCGCGGTCCCCGCTCGAGCAAGGATGGCGCAGCTAGTGCGAAGGAACTCTCGAGCCCCTCGCCTTGTTTCCCGCTCGACGCCAAACATTCCCATGCGATCGAAGATCCGATAGCGCCTCAGCGCGTCCGCTTCCATGGGCGCGAAGTGGGCACGGTCCGGAAACAACTCGGTAAGCACCATGCCTACCAGCGGGTCCCACCAGGAGGGGTGATTGAGCACTACGATCAGCGGGCCGGCCGGCAACGAACCTAGTCTGCCACTCCTCGACAGCCGGACCGCATGGAAGTTGCGCGCCAGGTAGAATCGCTTCACATGCCGAATGAAGAAACGAACGAGCAAGGGCGAGCGACGCGCAAGCACGGGCGGGGAGGAATCAGCAGGTGTCCCGGTTCCGGCGAGGGGAGTACGACTTCCGATCTCTTGGGATGGCAAACAAGGGACGTCGACAGCCGAAAGGGTTTTGCCGGAAACCGCCCGGCTTGCCACGCCGTCGCAATCGAGTGCGTCCGCAGCGATCCATCCCGACATCAGAACCATGGGCATCCCTGGACCGGGGTGGGCAGCGCCACCCGCGAGGTAAAGACCTTTTACGTCCGGACTGCGATTCGATGGCTTGAAGGCTCCCAACCAGCGCCCGTGCGAGGCAATGCCGTAAATGGCGCCGTTCAAGACGCCGTAGCGCTGATGGATGTCGGCAGGGGTCAGCCAGCGCTCGACGCGAACACGGTCCGCGATGTCCGTCAATCCACCCGTGCTACTCAGCTTTTCGAGGATGGTCTTGCGATACCTGGGGAAAAGGCGATCCCAAACGTGATGCGGGCGGAGGTAAGGCGTGTGGACCAGCACATAGAGCGCCTCGCCTCCAGGNGGCGCTACATCCGGCTCGGTCCGTGCNGGGGCGCAGACGTAGCAGGTTGGATCGGGAGCAGGCTCGCCCCGCCGGTAGATGGACTCGAATTCCTCCTCCGGGTCGTGGGAGAAGACGAAGTTATGGTGCAGCAGATGGTCGTAGCGCCGGTCCAGCCCGAGGTAGAGCACGACGCCGGAACAGGCCGGTTCGTAGCGGCGGCGGCGCTCGAAACGCGTGGCCGCCTTGCCCCCGAGCAACTCTCGGTGCGTCCGCACGGCATCGGCGTTGGAAACCACCGCATCGAGCGGAATGCATTCGCCCGTCTCCGTCTCGACTCCCCGGACGCCCCCATCCTCGGTGAGCAGGATGCGCCGCACTCCGGTTCCGGTCCGGATCTCGACTCCTAACTCGGTCGCGAGTCGGGTCAAGGCTCGCGGCACAGCACCCGTGCCTCCCAGAGGATACCAAACCCCCTCACTGGTCTGCATGTGGGCGATGCCGCAAAGTACCGCGGGCGACGCATCGGGTGCCGAGCCCACATACTGCGTGAAATGATCGAGCATCTGGGCAACGCGAGCGTCGGGCACATGCGAGCGCACCGTTGCCGCCACCGAGCTCCCAGGCCGCATGGCAAGGAGCTCGGGCAATAGAGAAGGTTCGAAGGCGGTCTTGATGTCGAACATATCCCGTAGACCGCCCACCGGGCGCCAGAAGAAGAAGCGATCCGAGATGCGATGCAGCCGGGCGGAGTGTTCCATAAAACGCCGATAACTTGGGCCCGTCCCCCGGGCGTAAGCCTCGAGACCGGCACTCATCTGGTCAATATCGGCCATCAGGTCGAGGGTCGTGCCGTCGGTAAAGAACGAGCGCCATTGTGGGTCGATTCGGACCAGTTCCAGGTAGTCGTCGAGCCGCCGCCCGGCCTCGTCGAAGATGCGGGCCAAAACCGAGGGCAGCGTGAGAATGGTCGGCCCCATGTCGAAACGGAAGCCCTGCTCCTCCCACAGTGCTGCCTTACCACCCAGCCAGGGGTTCTTTTCCAGGAGGACGACCGAGTAGCCGCGCGCGGCCAGGGTGCAGGCCGCCGCCAGACCGCCCAACCCCCCGCCGATGACACCTACTGTCGCGGAACGGTTCGTGCTCATGCGTCGCGCTCCTTATCGCCTGTCGCCCGCAAACCCCACAGCTCAAGCGCGCAGCAGGGCCCACCGGCCTCCTATGTTAACACGCAGACACCCAGGCCCCGTGTGCCTTCCGAATATCGGTCTGGTCGCGCAGCCTGGCGCCGTTAACCCATCCCGCTGAGGCATTTCCCACAAGCCGGGTCATACGGCCACCTCAGTTTCCTCGACCGGTGCGCTGATAACCTCTTCACGGGGTTCGAGGAACTGAGCGGGAAGATTGAAATCTTCAAGGAGAAGCCGTGTGGAGATCCGCGCCGATTCAAAAATGACCGGCAAGCCACTACCGGGATGGGTTCCGCCGCCGACCAGATAGACGCGTTCGAGGTCGTCAAAGCGATTCCGTGGCCGCAAGTGCAGCATCTGCCCAAGGTTATGAGCGAGACTGAAAGTCGCGCCTCGGTAGATCCCCATCCCCTCCCAGTCGGCGGGCGTAACGATTCGCTCGTAGCGGATGCGGCGCTCGACGCCAGGTATTCCAATCCGCTCGAGCTGGCGGAGAACGACTCCTCGGTAGCGGTCGCGCTCCTTCGCCCAGTCCACGTTCGGATGCTGGTGGGTGACAGGGACGAGGACGTACAGGGTGCTCATGCCAGGAGGCGCCAGCGTCGGATCGGTGACGCAGGCGTTCTGCACGTAGAAGGAGGGATCACCGGAAAGCACATGGCCCTGTTCGATCTCCTCGACGTTGCGCACATAGTTCTCGGCCATGTAAATGGTGTGGTGGTCCAGAGAATCGAAACGACCCTCGAGTCCCAGGTACATCATGAACGTGGAGCAAGAAAAACGCTTCGACGCGATGTTCCGGTCGGTCCAGCGGCGGCGAAGGTGGTCGGGCACCAACCGGGTCATGGCGTGGCCGAAGTCAGCGTTGACGATGACCGCGTCGGCCTTGTAGTACCCCTCGCTCGTGCGGACACCCACCGCTCGCTTGCCCTCGAAGAGAATCTCCTCAACGGGTTCATCGAGCCGGATCTCCCCGCCCAGTTCACGTACGACCCGGGCCATCGCTTCGGTTACTGCACCGCAGCCGCCGATCGGGTGATGGACGCCGTGCTCGTATTCCAGGAACGACAGGATGGTGAATAGGCTTGGACAATTGAAGGGGGACATGCCCAGGTACTTGGACTGAAACGAAAACGCCAGGCGAATGCGGGGATCACGGAAGTACCGGGCCAGTTCCCGATCTAGCGAGAGCCAAGGCCGCAGCAAGGGCAACAGCCGCAGGATTGGCCAGCGTAGAACGTCGCGCCAGCCGCGGAAGGGGCTTTCCAAACACCTCTGGAAGCTGGCCAATTTCAGCCGGTTGTCGTCCAGGAACGGTCGAAAGGAAGCGGCGTCGGTCGGTGACANGGCTGCGATTGCCCGCTCCATCCGTTCCACGTCGGGTGTGGCCAGGAGTTCTCCGCTGCCACCAAAGATCAGCCGATATTGCGGGTCGAGGCGGACCAACTCGACCTCTTCACGCAAGTCACGACCGACGGTGTGAAAGATTTCCTCGAGGACACGGGGGTAGAGAAAGAACGTCGGCCCCAGGTCGAAGCTGAATCCGTTGCTGCGGATCGTGGAAGTACGGCCGCCCACGTTGGACGACCTTTCGAGGACAGTGACTCGGAAACCGGATCTGGCGAGGAGCATGGCCGCTGCCAGCCCTCCCGGTCCTGCCCCGATGACGAGTACGCGCTTCGACATCACAATTTCCTTGCGTTTGGTTACTGAAAGATCGTGACTGGATGCTCGGTCACTGTCTCGGTCATGACATCGCCTCTCCAGCCAGCAGCACCGAACGCAACTTCCCCAGTGCCGACATCTGTACCTGCCGGACCCGTTCCTTCGACAACCCCAGATCGCGCCCGACCTGTTCCAGGGTCTCGGTCCTCGGGGCTTCGTCGTTCAGGTGGAAGCGCCGGGTGAGCACGATCTTCTCGCGTGGTGTTAGGAGAGTGTGCTCCTTGTCGAAGTACTCGTCCAGTCTAGCGATTCCTAGTGTCGAGGGCTCCTCGTCGACGGCGTAGGACGGCTCGCCGTAGGGCATCGACTCGAGCGGCATGGACCGGGACAACCGGTCGGCGGTGTGGCGCTGTGACAGCCGGGACAGGGCGCGCATCAGGCAGTTGAAGGCGTAGGTGCTGAAGCGAATGCCCAGCCACGGGTTGAAGGCAGCGACGGCCTTGATCAGCACAATCTGGCACTCGCCCGCCATGTCGTCGGCGCGCTGCGAGACCGAATGCCACTTAAGCACGGCCCGGTAGGTCAACTTCCGATTGCCGAGCACGATGCGATTGCGGCAGTCGAAGTAGCGTCCCCGCCAGCGCGCCGCCTCCCACTTGGTCGTCGCCCCGCTAGCCCGCCAAGCGGCGTAGTGCATGCTTTTGGTGCAGTCGCAAGTCACGTCATCGGGCATGAATCCGAGCGACGCGTCGTCGTTGTCCGCCGGAACTCCGCCATAAATCTCCTCGGCGCCTGGGTCCTCGAATGAGGGGTGGAAGATGAACCGCGGTTCATTCCTCGCCGCACCCTCGCCATGCGATAGAGTCTTGGTTGCAGTACTCACGGTGTTAACCTGCCTTCCTGCGGGCGAACAGCATCGCGCGGGGCGGCGGATCAAGATGGCCGCCACAATCGTCCAAAACATCCAATTTAATTCTTGCCAGGGATCTGCCGAAGTCAATAGTAATTTGGACGATTTGGCCGTTTATATACGGCCCGCGATGCGAATGGCATTTTCCTGCGGCTGGAAGCGTGCACACTTTTCTCCAGAGCGCCTGGCGATTCGAAACGGCGGTCTAGAAATTATTCGGACGATTCGTTTCTTTTTGGCAGACCGCCATGACGGACAGGGAGTTCTACAGCCCCGCGGAGGTGTCGCGGGCGCTCGGCGTGAGTGTGACAACCGTCAAGCGTTGGGTCGATGCGGGCGTGCTGCCGGCGCACAAGACTCCCGGCGGCCATCGCAAGATCCCGCGCGCCGACGTGCTTCGAGTCGTCCACGAGGGGAACTTCCCGCGCCTGGACCTGAGTCGGCTGACTTTCGCAGCCCGCCCCGAGGAACTGAAATCGGAGATGCTCTCACAGCGCCTGTTCGACGCGTTGCGTGCAGGCGACACAACCCGGACGCGCTCCGTGATTCACGGCGCCTACGCGGCGGGTGTGGCCATNGAGGAACTTGGCGACGCTGTGATTGCNCCGGCAATNTCCCGCCTGGGACACGAATGGGAGCACGGCCGCATCGACGTGATGCACGAACACCGCGGCACGCTTATCTGCACATCCGCGCTGCACGAACTGAAGCCAGCGCTGGAGGCGACTGCCGAAAAGGAGCGCCCCATCGCAGCCGGGGGAAATCCAGAGGGCGACCATAGCATTCTGGCCAGCCTGCTCGTTCAAATGGTGTTACTCGACGCAGGTTGGGAGGCCGTAAACCTCGGGCAGCATACGCCGCTGGCGTCGTTCTGCCTGGCCTTGCGGGAATTGAAGCCTCGCATGATATGGCTTTCGGCAAGCTACCTGCCCGACCCGCAGACCTTTCTCGATGAGTACCGCGCGTTCTACAAGGAGGCGGAAGATGCCGGAGTGGCGGTGGCGATTGGCGGTCAAGCGATCCACGGTTCGCTGCGGACGATGATGCCTTACACCTTCCACGGCGACAGCCTTGCACACCTCGCCGCATTCGCGCGCACGCTTCATCGGCGGCCATGCCAGCCGCAGCGTGGGCGGCCAATGAAGCGAACGTCATAATGCCGTTCGTGGTGTCCCCGTCAGCCGGTGTATCGCTCGAAGCGATCACTGCTTCGGCGGACGGCCGCGGGACGGGCGTTTCGGTCGCGGGTGGAGAGTACGGGCGAAGGCTGCCAGGTGGTTCAAGGCGTCCCCGTGCGTGGTATACGGCATGGCGGATCGGACCGGCTCGACCAGCGCCTGGCCGCCCACGGCGACGGCGACCCCCATCCGTTCAGCAGCTTGATAGAACTCGCGGTAGGACCGCAGGAACTCGACAGTATTCTTCAGGTAGGAAACGGACAGCCAGACCAGTCGCGGTCGGAGCTCTCGAATTGCCCTCGTGAGGCTCTCCAGGGGAGTATTCGGACCCAGGTTGACGGTTGCCCAACCCGCGTCCAGCAGCACGATCTGGGCAAGGAGCGTTGCCAGCAGGTAGGGGTCACCTTCCGGGGCCCCGCCCAAGGCCACTGGGCGCTTCCGTTCCGCACGTGCTTCCAACTCGTCCTTCAGGTCGTAAAGCGCCGCGGCACAAAGCTGGGTTCCCCAGTGTTCTTGCCAGACGTCGATGCGACCCGCCTCCCAATCGTGACCCACCCGCCCCATGACTGGTGCGATGACCTGATCAGCCAGGGTCTCGATCGACGCACCCGAATGGTAAGCGCGGCGGATGAGTGCGCTGACTTCAGTCCCGTCCCCACGGAGCACGGCAGCGAGCAGGGCCGCGGAGATTGCTTGGAGATCGAGGGGTTGATCCCCAGACGAGGCGACACTCAAGCCCGTCAAGTCGCGGTACGGCAGTTCGCCCTGTCGAGCCAAGGCCAGAACCTCGGCTCGGAGCAATTTGCGGTGCCCGCCCGCAGTCCGGTAGGCCGGCAGGATGTCCTCATCCACCCACCGCTTGATCGTGCTGACACTCACGCCGAGGGCGTCCGCAGCCTGCAGCGTGCTGATGTATTGAGAGTTGTCGCCTCTGTTCATGGCCCGCGTTCCACTTCCCCAACCCATCCATCGACCGCGACCGAGGGACATTGTCATCCATATCTTGTGCGTTATGAATGATTTTTTCCAGGCTAGATCGCGTTCTTGTTGGATAATCGGCTGGACGGTCGATCATCGTTTCGGCCACTCGTCCCTGAACGGCCGACCAATTCTTGCACTTTGGAAATAGCCAAATCCGTGATCAAGGCCGGCTTGACTTCCCTGCCTGGCCGCCTACAAATGTGATCGGTATGGACGTTTCCTGCGATTTCGTTTGTCAGCGGGACTGGTCGGACTCGGCGGCGTGTCGATGCCGACCGTGTACCTGGACGGCAAACTCGCCGCCAAACGGCCATGAGATGAACTGAGGACAACCGTTGGAAGCGGTGACATTTTGCGTTCTACGAGGGTGTAATCTCGTCGCAGGAATGTCTGGAGCTTCCAATCAGGAGGTGTAGCCGATGAGCTGGAAAATCATGGGAGCAGCAACGGGGTTTCTGGCACTGGTTCTCGGCATGAACGCTGGGATGGCTTTGGTGACGGCCGATGAGCCTGGGACGAAAGACATCGTCGACACGGCCGTTGCGGCTGGGAACTTCAAGACTCTGGTTACCGCGGTCAAGGCAGCCGGGTTGGTGGACACGCTCAAGGGCGAGGGGCCATTCACCGTCTTCGCGCCGACCGACGAGGCATTTGCGAAGATACCCGAGGACAAGCTGCAAGCCCTTCTGAAGGACAAGAAGGCGCTCACCGCAGTGCTGACGTACCACGTCGTTTCGGGCAAAGTCATGGCAGCGGACGTGGTCAAACTCGATTCAGCCAAGACCGTTCAGGGGCAGTCGCTGGGGATCGTCACGAAAGACGGCAAGGTCACGATCAACGGCGTCAATGCCGTGAAGACTGACATTGTCTGCAAGAACGGCGTCATTCACGTGATCGATGCCGTCCTGATGCCGCCGGAGTAGGTCTGCAAGTTCATGATCTGAAAGTGGGCGGGCTGTGATCAGCCAGCCCTGTGTCTCCCACCCCTCAATTCCAGTTTTTCAAGGAGATTGCTAGTTGAAGAACATCGTTGAGATTGCCGCTGGTTCTGATCAGTTCAAGACCCTGGTCGCTGCTGTCAAGGCGGCGGGGTTGGTGGAAACGCTTCAGGGGGCCGGCCCCTTCACCGTGTTCGCCCCCACTGACGACGCTTTCGCCAAGCTCCCCGCGGGGACTGTGGAAGGTCTGCTACAGGACCTACCGAAGTTGAACCGCGTCCTGACATACCATGTGGTCGCGTGCAAGGTCATGGCGAAGGACTTGGCCGGTGTGAAGTCTGCGAAAACGGTGGAGGGCGGCGAGCTCCGTGTCGATGCCAACCACAGGGTCAAGATCAACAACGCCACGGTCACGAAGGCCGATATCGAAGCGAGCAATGGTGTCATCCACGTGATCGACACCGTGCTCATCCCGGCCTGATGCCGATCGCAGGCCAGGCTTACCCCATTCAAGTGAGCCTGGCCTGCTTCTGACCTGTGCCCGATCGGGGATGGTTTGTTCGATCGCACGGACAGGTAACGGGACAACCAGTTTTGAAACCTTTTCCTGAAGACCAAGGCCCGGAACGCGGGAAGACTACTGAGGAGAATTAACTAATGTTTCTTCGCATCGATCGCCTCGCCATCGAACTCCCCAGACCCAAAAAGCAGGACCCGGCGTCCGCCGCGTCGGTCCAAGAACTGCTCGGGGGTCGTTTCGGCGAGATGTCCACGCTGATGAACTACACCTACCAGTCCTTCAACTTCCGTGGTCGCGAAAAGGCTAAGCCNTACTACGACCTCATCACCAACATCGCAACCGAAGAGTTCGGGCACATCGAGCTCGTCGCTGCCACCATCAACTCGCTGCTCAACGGCGATCGGAAGCCCGACGCAGGCGACGCGGCCGACGTCACCGGCATTCCCCTCGGCTTCGGCCAGGACGGCACGGGCAACCGCCACCACTTCATCGCCACCGGGCTGGGTGCCCTCTGCGGCAACTCGGTCGGCAACGCGTGGACAGGCGACTACGTTTTCTCGAGCGGGAACCTCATTCTGGACCTGCTGCACAACTTCTTCCTCGAGAACGGTGCCCGCACGAACAAGCTGCGCGTGTACGAGATGACCAAGGACCCCTGCGCCCGCGAGNTGCTTGGCTACCTGTTTGTCCGCGGGGGCGTGCACGCGCTGGCCTACGCTAAAGCGCTGGAGCAGCTAACGGGTGTCCAGATGAGCAAGATGCTCCCCATCCCCAGGATCGAGAACAAGATGTTCCCCGAGGCCGCCAAGTTCGAAGCCCAGGGATCCCATCGCCGGCTCTACCGCTTCAGCCCCGATGACTACCGTGAAGCCGGGGTCGTGTGGCAAGGAGCCCATCCCGACGACGGCCAGCCGCTCGAGTTCGTCGATGGCCCGCCCGATGGCGCGAAACTCCCCGAACTAGCGAACATCTCCGAAGCGTTCGCCCCGGAGTACAAGGCGGAGGAGATCTTCGAAATGGCGCAGAGGCTCTACAAGAAGACAAAGTCGTAGGCAGGGCGTTCATGGTTGAGTGGTTNGGGAAACTGGAAGTGTTCCCTAGCCCGAACTAATGAGTGATTTGAGCCCTGAGCCCGCANCCGAACCGAATCAAATGTCCACAAGGTTCTTACTTCTTCTCTCTGTCTGGGAGGCAATAATGACTGCTGAGCATACGACCAACTGGCCTGATCTCGCAATCGGGCTTTACGAGCGACTGACCGGCATGAACGCAGAGATCGCTTACGAGTTCGTAGATATGCACATCAAGATCCCCAGCGGGACGGGTCCGACGGCCGAGCACGCCGAATGGGTCCTGAGCGGGACGCTCAAAATCCGCACCAGGGATTCTGGCAAAAGCCCAAACTGAGTTTGGCCGGCCGTCTCGACGGCTACGTAGACGGCCGGCCTGTCAGCTTCGTCGCGGAGAACCGCGACCTCACTTTGAGCACCAGCAAGCTTAGCACTCTGCTCACTCTGCGGCGCAGCTGGCAGGCCACCGTACAACCTCTACGAGCGGTACGCGAGCGGGCTGAGATTCGGCTCATGATTCGGATAAGGTGGTTTGGTAAAGTGGAAGTGTTTCCTAACCCGAATTACCTGATTCGTCTGCTCCTCCCGCGAACGTGACAACGGAAGGAATTCCATGAGACTGCAAGAGCCAGGCAAGAATCCGATCTTTGTCACCGGTGCTAGCGGCTATGTCGGTGGACGTCTGGTTCCCGCGCTCCTGGCAGCGGGTTACTCCGTTCGCTGCCTGGCGCGTGAGCCCCGCAAACTCGAGGAGCGGCCGTGGCGCTCGAATCCGAACGTCCGCGTCGTGGCAGGAGACATGTCCGACTTGGACCAACTCGCCAGTCAGTTGCAGGGATGCACCGCGGCGTTCTATCTGGTCCACTCGATGGAGGCTACCGGCGGGAAATACGCCGAGCGGGACCTGCATCTGGCATCCAATTTCGCCGAGGCGGCTTCACGCGCCGCTGTGGAACGCATCATTTATCTCGGCGGGCTGGGCGAGATGGGCGTAGGTCTCAGCCAGCACCTTCGTTCGCGCCGTGAGGTGGAGGAAGCGCTGGCCTCCACCGGCGTACCGGTGACCACGTTCCGGGCCGCCATGATCATCGGGGCTGGGTCGGCGTCGTTCGAGATCCTCCGATACCTCGTCGAGCGTCTGCCGGTGATGGTCACCCCTGCATGGGTCAAGACTGAATCGCAGCCCGTCGCGATCACCGACGTCCTGCACTGGCTGGTCCGCTGCCTGAGCGTTCCGGAGACAAGCGGCAGAACGCTTGAGATCGGTGGGCCGGACGTGCTGCCGTACCGCGACCTGATGCGGATCATGGCTGAGGAGCTGGATCTGCCGAAACGGTTGGTCATCCCCTTGCCTGTCCTCACGCCGCGGCTCAGCTCCCTGTGGATCAGTCTAGTCACTCCGGTGTCTTACCGCATCGCCCGTCCCCTCGGCGAGGGGCTGCGAAATCGCGTGGTGGTGACGAACAGCGACGCGCAGCGACTCATGCCGCACCAGCCTCTAGGAGTACGAGAGGCGATCTGCCAGGCGCTACAGCAGGTCGAATCGAACGACGTCGAGACACGTTGGTCGTCGTCGGCGCCGATCCCGGGAGACCCAAAGTGGGCGGGCGGAACTGTTCTTACGGACCAGCGCTCGGTGTTGATCAAGGCGGACCCGCGATCGGTCTTTGCCGCCGTGTGCCGGATTGGCGGGGGCCATGGCTGGTACGCAGGCGACGTCCTATGGCGCATCCGCGGGTGGATGGACACGCTGGTGGGAGGCCCGGGGCTTCGGCGGGGCAGGCGCGACGCCGACCGCGTAGAATTCGGTGAAGCGCTCGACTTCTGGCGTGTCGTCGGTATCGACCGCGACCGCTCGCTGTCACTTCTGGCGGAAATGAAGCTGCCAGGCAAAGCCATGTTGAACTTTGAACTTGAACCGGAAAAGGACGGGCGACGGACAAGACTCACAATGACGGCGCGGTTTCGACCAAAGGGACTGCTCGGCATCCTTTACTGGTACGCAGTCCTGCCGCTGCACAACATCGTCTTCGGGGGCATGCTGAGAGGAATACGTAACACGGCGGAGGCGACTGGTTGGGCAATAATCAACCACGGCCAGAGGCCGTGGTATTAGGAAGGCCCCCCCGAGGGGGCCGTCTACGTGAGGTTGCCCCCGTTGGGGGCGTGGAGTCGAAGCGGTCCTGGCTTTCTCCCAGGCACCGGCAGAGGCTTCTCCGTTGATGACGAGTTCCAGCCTTATCCGCTGTCATGTGAGAGTCTTCGCAAGCCCTGACCAGAATGGGAAAAGCACGCCGGATCGCTCGAAGCTCTTAGGGTCACACGGCCAAAGGCCGTGGGTTTAGCGGTTACTAAAGCAGCTTTGGGACCTAAAGAATGCGTTTTTCACAGAATGAGATTGAAGCCGCCCGCCGGTTGAGGCAATTGGGGCTCCGCTCGTCCCCTGCGGAGTGGCCAGTTCGTTTTCGACGAAGCGGGCGTGATCGAGCAGCCTTCGCCGATTCAGGAGCGTGTCTATTTCATCCTTGACTTGTAGCATTTCTTGTGCCGGACAGGCTGCGTGGACCGCTTGAAGAGCGCCCTGTTCTGGCTTCCCACCTGGCACGACGCCCGAGACCTTTTACAGTGCCAGGGAGTCTCGGATGAGGAAGTCGCGGATGCGTTGCGAAATGCCCGCTCCATCGAGAGCAGGAGTGCGTTATTGACACTATACCGGCTTCTCGAAACCGGGCTGGGGCTGCAACGAAATGCGAGCTCCGGTGACTTTCAGCGTCTCGAGGAGATTGCACCATGACTCTGCCTGACTTCGACCCGACCCCGTCCTACCTCGTCTTCGGTGCCACCGGCGGTATTGGCTCGGAACTTTGTCGCCATCTAACTGCGCAGGGTGCCCGCCTAGTCCTTGCCGGTCGAAACGAGGAGAAGCTTCGAGCGTT
>JGI26341J46601_10000300_pt1 | contig 15074 bp, 17 predicted proteins | sample BogFormECP12_OM3_FD_46601 | JGI IMG/M metagenome (IMG submission 46601) | reverse complement strand
TGTCAGGTCCGAACGCGCGCCGCTTATCGACGAGATGAACTGATCCCAGTCAGCCTGAGCGCTATTGGGACCAAACGTCATACACCGCCCCGAGGCGGCCTCGATGTCGTCTGCCGCCTGCCGTAACCGGGGAGTTACCCGGGAGTCGGGACTGGGCAACATCGCGCGGAATGCCTGACCCGCGCCGGAGAGCTGTTGACACGCCGTGTTCGCCGCGTCCCAGTCCTGGTTCTGCACCCCGTTGGTCACGGCCTGCACCGCCGACTCCATTTGTTGGTCGACCGCACCAACCTTCTGCAGATAACTCGCCGCTGTCGTTTCGTCGGCGACTCCGGACACCGTCGCCGATGCCGTCGCCGTGGCCGTGGTGAAGGTATCTGCGCTGGCCGAACTGGCCACCTCGGTGCCGCTGGCCACATACACGGCTACACCGATGGCACCCGACGAGATGACGACCCCGACCACCCGGGCCGACGACTTCGCCCGGCGCCGTCCAACCGGGCCCGACTCGGTGGGCCGTCGCTCAATCACATCCCGCGTCGCCATGTCACCCTATCCTCCCTCTACCGAGCATAATCGAATAGCTGGAGGCAAACGCCGCATTCCAGCGCAGGCGAAGAATTCCCAGCGGTGGCAAATGAATCCAGCCTCGAGACGGGTTGATCAAAAGGTGTCTATTTGCCGCGGCGCATGCGACCACGGGACGTGCCGAACATCTTTGCGTGGGCCGGATTCGTCCGTATCTCCGCCCCGGCCGCGGTAGTGCGCGATGCTGATCGGTGGTGGGTTACCGCAGGAATGGGGATGAGTACATGCGCCAGCCGATTGCCGCACTCGCCATTGCCGGCGTCTGCCTTATCACCGCCGCGTGTAGCAGCGCCGGCAATCAAGGCAGCAAAACGTCTGTCACCACGTCGACCGCCACGTCGACCACTGCGCCTCCTGTTGCCGAGGGTGTGCTGGAGGGGTTGCTGCTCAGCCCCGACCAGGTCAACACCGCCATGGGGGCAACCGGAATGACGATTACGAATTCCCGCACGTCGATGTCTGACGACAGCGCCACGATGGCGCCCAGCGAGTGCCTGGCCGTCGACGGCTCGGCGCAGGCCCGGGTCTACGCGGGCAGCGGATACACCGCCGAGCGCGACCAGACCCTCCAGGAGGGCGATAACTTCACCCACTATGTCGAGCAGGCGGTGGTGTCCTTCCCCTCCGCCAACCAGGCCGGCGCCTTCTACACCGCCTCCGCCCAACAGTGGCCGGCCTGCCACCAGTACACCCACACCCAGACCAATTCGCTGTGGGCCGTGGGCCCGGTATCCAACACCAACGGCACACTGAGCACCACCGCAACTCAACTGAACGCCAATGCCCCCGGCTGGGGCTGTGGACGGGCGCTGGCCCTCAGAAACAACGTCATTGTCGACGTCAACACGTGCAGCGCCAACCCGGCGGACTCGGCCGTCAACATCGCCAACCAGATCGCGGCCAAGGTGCCGACTTGACCGGGGTTCGTCAGCTCTTGTTCCAGGGGCAGAACATGGCGATTGCGGCGGCGGCGACGGCGGCTGCGTCGTCGTAGCTGAGGCGATCGTCGCGACGCAGGGCCACCACAACCGTCCCGGGGGTGTACTCACCGGCATCGAGGGCCGCGCAGACGGCGTGGCCCATCGCCAGGCCGTGCGAGCGGGTGCCGTGGTGGATGTTGTTGTCATCGAGGACCTTGATGTAGGCGTGCTCGGCGGTGTCGGCGCGGGCGGGTGCCGTGGCAATCGCCGACAGGCCGATGCCGGCGGCGGTGATCGCAAGGCGGATCATGTTGTTCCTGGCTGGGTTGGCGTCCGATTACGCGCAGAACAGTGTCTCAGTCGCGTCGCACAATTCCGGGAGCTGCCCGGCGTGGCAGAATCCCCCGCCTTGTGCCACTGTTCACGAAGGTGCATGGCGCCGAAGCCGATCAGCGTGCGATGTCGCCCCAGTCCACGACGAAACGGTGCGAGGGGTCGGCAGGGTCCGCCACGCAGGCCAGTTGGAGCCCGAACGCGAGGTTGGGCACCTGCGCGCGGGGTACCCGCTGGACGGCTTGGCCTTCGATGGGAGCCAGATTGGGGAATTGCAGATCGACGTCGAAGATGTAGAGCGGGTCGTCAAGGAATTCCGGCCTGCTGGGAGCCTTGCCGAGGCGCCGGGGCGTACTTCCCGTGTCGGCAAACGACTTGAGTACCCCCTGGACGCGCTGACCCGACGCGAGTAAATCTGCTGCCGAGGCCGACTGGGTCGAACCGGGGCTTTGCCGGTATGCGTCGGCCAGAGCTGCCGCGGTCGGCGGCGGACCGGCCGATTGCGCTCCCGGCGGCGTGGTTACCTGAGTGAAGTCGATTCGAATGTTGACCGGGTTGGCGGGATCGACCCGTACCGCGACAGTCGTGCCGGGCTGCAGGGCGGCTAACCGGAGGGGGGTCGACGCGCTGCTCGATTTTCACGTCATACGGTTCACGGCCGGGGATTTCCACCCTCAGTCCGATTTGGCAAACGTACTCCAGGTTGATGACCGCGCCGGTCCACTCCGCCGATAGGACCCGTGCCGTTCCGGGTGTGCCCGACGTCAGCTGGGCATCGGCGGCGGTGGCATTGCCGAGCTGCCTGACGTTCTTGATGACCGCACCAATGGCGATCACCATCGCTCCTACGAACACGACAGCAACCGGAACGTGGTAGACCCACACCGGCATGGACGCAGGCTGGCACCGCTTTCGCCGTGCCGAGCCGAATCAGCAACGCGCGCTGGAGGCCGTTCATCTAGTAGACGCTGGTGTTCCTTGGCGGCAATGGCTACGCTGACCCATATAGTGAACGACCTAGTTCACAACGCGCGTGACAACGCGTGCGGTTCCGCAGATGTCGGAGGGACGACCGATGGCTGATCAGACAAGCACGGCAGTGGATTTCGATGCGTTGTACGGTGCGCAGCGCTCCGAGCGGGGCCCCATCCCCTGGGACATCGGCGGCCCGCAGCCGGTGGTTCAGCAGCTGGTGGCCTACGGCGCGCTTCGTGGCGAGGTGCTCGACCCGGGCACCGGCCCGGGATACCACGCGATCCACTATGCGTCGCGGGGCTATGCGACCACCGGCGTCGACGGCTCGCCCGCCGCGATCGAGTGGGCCCGGCGCAACGCCGAAAAGGCCGGGGTGGACGTGAACTTCGAGGTGGCCGACGCGACGGGACTGGCGGGGTTCGAGGGCCGGTTCGACACCGTGGTGGACAGCGCGTTCTACCACGTGTTCCTCGATGACGAGCAGACCCAGACACGGTATGTGCAGGCGTTGCACCGGGCTACCAAGCCGGGTGCGCGGCTGTTCATGTTCGAATTCGGCCGCCACAACGTCAACGGCATCCAGTGGCCGGGGCTGCCGGCGGAGAACTTCGAGCGGGTGCTCGGCGCCGGCGGCTGGCGCCTGGACTACCTGGGCACCTCCACCTATCAGGCCCGGTTCGGTCCGGACACGATGGCCGACATGGAGCGGCTGGGCACTTCCAGCAACGATTGGACGGAGCGGATGAAGCCGCTGCAGGACCAGCTGGCCGTGATCGGGCCGCTGTTGAACGATTATCTGGTGCACATGCCGATATGGGCGGTCGCTGCCACCCGCCTCGATTAGTCGCCGCCACCCGCCGCGATCAACCGCGGCAGCAGCGTGTCGATGATCCGGGTGAGGTCCCGCCGGGTGGGCGGCTTGCCGGTGAGCAGGAAGTGCTGCACGATCAGCGCGGGTCCGATGCGCGCGGTCAGGGGCGTGACGCTGCCGGCAGCCACCTCGCCACGGGCTTCCGCGCCGCGCAGGATGGTTTCGATTGCCGCCAGCCGCGGGGCGATGAACTCCTCGGCGAAGATCGCGCGCAGCTCCGGTTCGTGGACGAGCTGCCCGACGATGTCCAGGTGCGGGAAGTCGGTCTTTCCGGCCAGCACGTCGCAGTGAGCGGCGAAGATGGCCATCAGATTCTGCCGGGCCGGGCGGTTGGCGCGCGGCTGGGGCAGGGGGGGCATCGCGTGCCGCATCGCGTCCACCACCAGCGGGTGCTTGCCGGGCCAGCGCCGGTAGAGTGCCGCCTTGCCGGTGCGCGCCCGCGCCGCGATGCCTTCCATCGTCAGGCCGCCGTAGCCGGAGTCGGTCAGTTCGGCCAGTGTGGCCGCATACACGGCGTGTTCGAGTTCCTCACCCCGCCTGCGGCTTTGCGGAACCGTCATAGATCGCGGCATGCCCCCGATAGTAGCCGCCGGCGTTCCCTTTTCGGCGGAGGCCGGGACCGCTCGCTATACCTCGGCCTTGGGCGGGGTCGCTTTCCTCGGCCGCGCGGTTGCTTGCCTTCTGCCATTGGAGCGCACCGCGGCGCGCCGCCTGCCGCGCGGCGGGCCGGGCACCGGGTCGACGGCGGCGGGATCGGCCAGATATCCGCGGAAGATGCGCGCCATCGTCGCCGCCTGGTAGCCGTCGACGAACCGGTGATCCAGACCGATCGTCAGCGGCAGCACCGGACGAACGACGGGTTGACCGTTTCGCGCCAGCACCTTGTCGGTCACCGCACCCATCAGGATTCCCAACGGCACATGGCAGAACGTCGGCCACGGCGCGGCGGCCGAGTCGAGCCCGTAGGTGCCCACGTTGCTCACGAGGATGGAGCCGTACGGGCGGGCCTCCAGCCCGAAGAGGGGAAGGGGCAGCTGGAGGCTCTCCGTGATGAACGCGACGGCATCCATCACGGGGCGCAGCAGTATCGGTGGCAGCCCCTTCACCATGGCCTTGGTCTGCTTGAACTGCGGATCTGCGTCGTCGCGGATACGAGAGGCGCGGTCGGCCAGTTCCTCGGCGATCACCCACGGCGGCTTCTCGTCGACGCGACGTACGACGGTGCCCGAAAGATCGGTGCTTGCCGCCTGGACTCCGGTTACCGGATCTGTCCGCAGCGACACCACGAAGAAACAGTCGATCGTCGGGGAGGGCATGAAGCTTCCGAAAACGACCCGGCCATTGAGCCCCGGCAGCGCTTCGAGGACCTTGCCGGCGGCCCTCCCGACCAGGTCGACCGGTGTGACGTGCTGGCCTGTGGCGTCGCGGACGTGACGGATGTACGCCAGAAGCCCGGTGGCCTCGATTTCCATGGTGGCCCAGATGATCGGGTCTGTCCTGGGACGCCAGGTGGCCATGGCGATTTTCCGCCAGACGGAGAACGGGACGGACGACGCTGTCCAGATCATCGGAACTCCCTCTCTGACGAGAGTTGACCGTGGGCGCGGAGGCCCCTCGTTGACCGAATTGTCTGGACGCGCGCCGCGCCGCCAAAGAGCACAAGGTCACCTGATCGGTGGCTCAAGTACTCGTGATGTGGCTGATCAAGCCGCGTACCGCGCCGGCGGGTGGAGTGCGGTAGAAAAGAGTCAGGGTGATGTGGGGTAAACGCGACGACATGGTGGTGCGCGAGCGGTCGCCGTTCAACGCCGAACCGCCGCCGGCGGTGTTGGCCGGCAGCGACATCACCGCGGTCGATGCGTTTTACGCCCGCAATCACGGCCCGTTCCCCGACATCGCGCCCCAGCGCTGGCGGCTGACGATCGACGGCGCGGTCGATGAGCCACTCACCCTGACCTACGCGCAGTTGACCACCGGGTTCCCCCGGCATTCCGTGGTGGCGACGCTGGCGTGCGCCGGCAACCGGCGCGCCGAATTCCTGCGGGTGCGGCCGATACCCTGCAAGGATCCCTGGGCACACGGGGCGATCTCGACCGCGAGGTGGCGGGGCGCGCGGCTCGCCGACGTCCTCACGGCGGCCGGAGTCCATGCCGGGGACGGTCGCCACGTTGCCTTCGCCGCACCCGACGTGGCCCGCGAGGCTCGGCCGGTGCAGCAATACGGCAGCTCGATCCCGCTGGGCAAGGCGATGTCCGAGGAGGTGTTGCTGGCCTGGGAGATGAACTCCCAACCGCTTCCCCGCGCCCACGGCGGACCAGTGCGGGTAGTCGTGCCCGGATACATCGGGGCCCGCAGCGTCAAATGGGTCACGGCCATCACGGTGCAGCTGTTGCCGTCGCAGAATTACTTTCAGGCCCTCGATTACCGCGTTCTTCCCCCGGAGACCGATGCCGATACCGCCGCGCCGGGTGAGGGGATCTCGTTGTCGTCGCTGGCTGTCAACTGCGACGTCCTCGTGCCCACCGATGGCGACCGGATTCCGGCCGGCGAGCTGACGATCCGCGGGTATGGGATCGCCGGCGACGGCCGCGGCGTCGAACGCGTCGACGTGTCCCTCGATGACGGGCACACCTGGCGGCAGGCGGACCTGCACCCCGCACCCGGCAGGTGGGCGTGGCGGCCATGGTCGCTCACCGTCGACGTCGAACCGGGCCCGTTGCGCATCACCGCCCGCGCATGGGACGACACCGGCGCCACGCAACCCGAATCAGCGGCAGCCCTGTGGAATCCGAGGGGATATGCCAACAACGCCTGGGCCCGCGTCGAATTGACCGTCGACTGAGGTGGATCCGGTCAGGGTTTCGCGAAACGGGCCGCGCTCAGGACTTTCTGGCCCGTCGGGCCGGTGACCATGTCGACGAATTTGCTTGCCAGGCCGGGGTTTTTCGATCCCTTCAGCACGGCTATCGGGTAGGTGTTGACCGCTCCGGAGGCTTCGGGGAACGGGACCGCGGTGACCTTGTCGCCGGCCCCCGCCGCGTCGGTGATGTAAACCAGCCCGGCGTCGGCCTGGCCGGTGGTCACCTTGTTGAGGACGTCGGTGACCGAGGACTCCTCGCTGACCGGTGTCAGGTGCNCACCGGTGGCCTGTTCGACTTTCTGGGTGGCCGATCCGCACGGAACTTGCGGGGCGCACACCACCACGTCGAGACCGGGCTTCGTCAGATCCTGAAACGACGTGATCTTCTTCGGGTTGCCCGGCGCGACGGCGATGGTCAGCGTGTTGGATGCGAAATTCACCGGGGCGCCGGCCAGCAGGCCTGCCTGCGCCGCCTTGTCCATGTTTTGCGTGTCGGCCGAGGCGAACACGTCAGCCGGGGCGCCGTTGGTCAGTTGGGTGACCAGATCCGAGGAGCCGGCGAAGGAGAACTCGACGGAGCTGCCGGGGTTGTCGGTCTGGAACTGCTGCCCGATGTCGGTGAAGGACTTCTTCAGCGAGGCAGCGGCGAAGACCAGGATCTTCCCGCCCGCCGCTGACGTAGCCGGCGAGGAGGCCGGCTGCGACGGGTTGCCCCCAGAGCTGCAGCCGCTGATCAGCGCCGACAGCAGCACCCCGGCGAGCACCGGGCGGCTGGAGCGTTTCATGACTGTCCCGAGGGAGTTTCGACGATCACGGTGGTGGCCTTGACGACGGCCACGGCGACGCTGCCCGGCTCGAGTTTCAATTCGCGCACGGCGTCGGCGCTCATCAGCGACACCACGGTGAATGGCCCGCACTGCATTTCGACTTGTGCCATCACCGTGTCCGTCACCACCCTGGTGACCAGCCCGGCGAACCGGTTGCGCGCCGAGCTGGCCACGCTGAGCGGATCCTTCGGCGCGGCCGCCGCATTCGCGTGTGCGAACTCGGCGAGCACGTCGCCCGCGATCACCTTCCGGCCGGATTGGTCGTTGCCGGCGGCGAGACTGCCGTCGTCGATCCATCGCCGCACGGTGTCGTCGCTGACTCCCAGCAACTCGGCCGCCTCGCGGACCCGAATCATCGGCACCGCCGAATCGTAGCAAAGTATCCGCAGATACGGTCAATATGACCGATTAGTTCCGCATCCGCGGTTTCCCACGCCGATCACGGGATCAACCGTTTCCCTCGATGGCCTTCCGCACCTGATCGGCCAGCGCGTCGGCAGTTCTGCGGGTCGATCGCGGTGATCGGCGCCAACGTCGCGGCGATTCGTGTCGACACCATCTGGTAGGCCGGCGTCACCGGCGGCAGCGCCGCGTCGGTGAGCTGACGGCGGATCGTTTCGTACATCGGGTACCGCAACCGAAACTGCGGATCGTCGTAGAGCGAGGACCGCACCGGCGGTGGCTCCTCGGCGGCGCTGGCCCGCGGCTTGCGGGCAACCTGAGCGTCGGGGGGAGCGTGGGCGGATGCTCAACGGATTCTTGCTGCCGTCGCCTCCGTCAACGGGTTTCGTCCCGGCGGGCGCCTTTGCTCTCCGGACACGGGCGGCGCCTCGGCTTGCCGACGGCGGGCTGACCGGCGATTTGCCTGGCACCCGAACCGATGCTGGCGGCGCAACGATGGCGATTTCGCTACGCAACCGGCGCGCGTGGTGCAAGATGCTGACGTGATCGCGAGTCGGGGGATGGTTCGCGAGAGCCCAACTTCATCACTGCGTCATCGGGGAGGGTTCGGATGCGGGTAGTCGTGCGCTCGTTCTTGGTAGTCTTGTTGGCCCTCGTTGGCGCGGTGCTGTTGGCGCTGACCTCGACGATGGCGTCGATGTTCACACTCGCGACGACCGAACTCATCATGGGCGGCACCGGGCACCCGCTGAGCATCCCACCGGATACCCAGGGCTTCATCACCGATTACATAACCAGCGCGAACAATAACTACATCGTGCCCAGTGGGTCATGTACTGCAAACTGCACCTCGACCGCGGTCTACACCCCTGAGCAGTTCAGGTTCGACACAGGTCTTACGGATATGACGTTCGACCAGTCGGTGGCAGTTGGCCAGGCGAATCTCGACAACTGCATACACGGAAATGCGTGTACGGTGACTTCTGGCCCGCCCTATACGACGACCGGGTCTCAAAACCTAAGCGACTCCGGTTACGTGGTGTTTGGGTATTCACAGAGCGCAACGATCGCGACGCTCGAGAAGCAGCAGTTGATGACGCAATATCCGGGCGGCATTTCCGGGAAAACCGTGTCCTTCGTCCTGATCGGCAATCCGAACCGTCCCAACGGCGGCTTCCTGGCACGTGGCCCGCAGGGCCTGACCATACCGATCATCGGCGTCACGTTCAGCGGCCCCACGCCGACAAACAGCGGCACGACGCCCGCGACCAGTGCCTACCCCACTGTGGACATCGCCCAACAGTACGACGGGTGGGCCGACGGTCCCGAGAATCCTCTCAATGTCCTGGCCGACGCCAACGCGATTGCCGGGATCTACTACCTGCACGGCAACTACGGAAGCGTCAGTCTCACTGATCCGGGAGTCGTGAACCAGGGCACCTACGGCGACACCCAGTACTACTTGATCCCCACTGCGATCCTGCCTCTGCTGATGCCGCTGGAGTCGATACCCATCGTCGGCACGCCCCTGGCTGACACGTTGGATCCGCCGCTGCGCGTCCTGGTGGAGGCGGGGTACAACCGCACGATAAGTCCNGGGCAACCGACTCCGTGGAACCTGCTGTACTTCCCCAACCCCATCGCACTTGCCGTCAATTTCGTCGTTGCGATCCCGACCGGGTTGAACAACGGGCTGCAGGACATCACCGGGATTCGGCTACCAGGATTCCCCAGGCCTGGGCCTTTCGGTGTGGACGTCCTGTCCCTCAGCCCTCTGTCCCCAACGACACCGACGCTGCCGACTTCGACGATTCCGTCGCTGTTCGGCTCGCCGGCGGGGTTGGTCGCGCTGGTCGATCCGACGACCCTCATGTCGGATCTCGCAACGTTCACCCAGTTGACCAGTGTTCTGAACAATGGCCTGCCCCTGAGTATTTCGTCGCCGTTAAGTACGGGCCTCGCCCCGCTTAACCCGACCACCGTCGTGACCGGTCTCGGGGCGGCCGCCGGCCAAAGCTTCGACGTGGTGAGTAAAGGTGCGCCGGTGAACAATTCGGCCACCACGCCTACGCAGCTGGTGTCGACAAACACGGCCGACGCTGGTTCCGCTACCCCGCCGGAGCCGAAGGAGCACTTCGACACGACAGTCGCATCAACGCCCAAGTTGGAAACGACAACGCCCGATCCGGGTACTGTCACCAACCCTTCGGTGACCACCGAGTCGAGTCCCTCGATACCCCTGGTGACGAAGCCGTCGCAGCCGCTGGTGCGGCTGCCGATCGGGGCCACCCCGAGTGGCCCGAACAACACCGCCCCCGTCGGGAACGGGCCGGTGAGGACGGTGCTCAGCGCGTTGATGGGCGCGCCGAAGGCGAAGTCCGACACGGCGTCGGGCTCTGGCTCAAGTCACTGACCAGCCGATTGCCGCCCGCTGGACCCGCCCCGGCGGGTCCAGCGGCCTGACGTGGCAGGCTGGCGGTCATGAACGCAGAGCAGTACGAAAAGATGGGCAAGGGCGCCGGCTTCGTGGCCGCGCTGGACCAAAGCGGGGGCAGCACCCCGAATGCGCTCCGCTTGTACGGCATCGGTGAGCACGAGTACTCCAGCGAGGCCGAGATGTTCGACCTGGTCCACCAGATGCGCACCCGCATCATCACCAGTCCGAGCTTCGACGGCACCCGCATCATCGCGGCGATCCTCTTCGAAGACACGATGGATCGCGCGGTCGCGGACCGGCCCACCGCCGACTATCTGTGGAACGTCAAGGCGGTCGTGCCGATCCTCAAGATCGACAAAGGACTTGCCGGGGAAGCCGACGGCGCCCACGTGATGAAGCCGATCCCGGACCTCGACGACCTGCTGGCGCGGGCCCTCGACAACGGCATCTTCGGCACCAAGATGCGTTCATTCATCATGTTGCCGGGCAAGGGACTCGACGCGGTGGTCGAGCAGCAGTTCGCGATCGCGCGCCGGATTCTCGCCGCCGGTCTGGTGCCCATCATCGAGCCGGAGGTCGACATCCACAGCCCCCGCAAGGCCGAGGCGGAAGATCAGCTCAAGGCCGGTCTCCTCGAGGAGGTCAACAAGCTCGACACCGGCCAGGTCGTGATGCTGAAACTCACGCTCCCGGAGACGGACAACCTGTACAAGGATTTCGTCGAGCACCCCGGAGTGCTTCGCGTGCTCGCCCTCTCCGGCGGCTACAGCCGCGACGAGGCGTGTGCTCGGCTGGCGCGCAACCACGGCGTCATCGCGAGCTTCTCCCGGGCGCTGACCCAGGGGCTCACGGTCAAGCAGAGCCCCGGGGAGTTCGACGCGATGCTCGACGAGTCCATCGCCGAGATCTACGCGGCGTCAATCACATAGACACCGGGCCTACGAACCGGGCTTCGTGTTGATGTCACCTGACCCGGTCGCCTGTCCGGCGGCGACATCCTTGGAGTTGTAACAGCCGAGTGTCAGGAACACCTGGCCCGTCGTAGGCTCATTGGGAAGGTGGATCGGGTAGAGCGTCGGCTGGTCGTTGCCGGTGAAAATGGAGTTGACCGTCGATGCCGCCCACTGAGCACCGCCGGGGAAATCCTGTTGGCGCACGACCATGCAGTTCGCCTGGGCGGCCTTGTCGCCGATCACGGTCGACACCACGGCGGTGTAGCCCATCGACCCCGACGTCGCCTGGGCTTCGGAGAACGTCTTGCCCGTCACAGACGGCTGCGCCCCGGCCACGCCGGTGGACGACAACGTCAGTGCCGCCAAGCCCGCGGCAGCGCCTCCCCCGCCAACGACCACGAGCTTCTGAACGTACAACTTCGCCATTGATCGCCTATCTGCTTGTATCGAGGGGGTTTTGGGTCCGGCTGATCTATCAACTGCTCGAAGAGCTTGTGGAGGGCGTAGTTATGGGGTGGGTGCAGTCGGCGGTCACGTACACGGTGGTGTACACCGTAGTTTGGGCGAGCGTTTTGGCGCCGGCGGTGATCGGTTGGATGATCGCCTGTCCGGGCGACACCGAGGTCACCGTGCACTGATCCATCGGCAACGATCCGAACCGGTTGAGGATCACCTTGTAGCCGCTGGCCTGAAAGTTGCTCACCACGGTCGCAGCTGTGTCTGTCGGAGTCGCCCCCGGGGCATACGGCGTCGTCCGGTTCGGGCATCTCAGTGAACAGCGGGCGCCCGGGAAGCGAACGACACCCACAATCTCTGATGCCGAGAATCATCACCGACAATCGTCGGCACGGCAAATCAAGCGAACGTCGCTGCGGCCGGCCTCTACCGCGGTGGGGCGATCTTCTTGTTGGCGGCAGCCATCGCGGCGTTGACTCGGGCCGTGGCGTGATCGAACATCGCGCGCGCGTTGTCGCCGGCCATGCCGAGGTCGTCGGCGGCGCTGCGCATGTACGCGGTGAGATTGATGCGCCATTGATCACCGATGTGCGCCAGGCGCTGGCGCACCCGGTCGTCCACCTCGACGGTGACGTACGGCAGCTGGAACTTCATCGTTGTACTCCCCGATTCGTGCGTGGCTTGAGTTCAACCGTAGAGCCCGGCCGCGTCGACCGCCATCGCCCGGGTCGCACCGCCCGCCCCTCCGTGCTTCCTAAGATTGACGAATGGAAGATCCCGGGCCCGTCAGGGGAGCGGTGCTGGCGACCTACCGCTATCTGCGGCTCGCGATGGTGGTGCTTGTCGCCTTTCTGGCCGCATCCGTCGTCTTCGCCCGGCTCTCGGCCACCTGCCTGCAGTCGACGATCAGCGACTACTACTTCACGTCAGCCCATCCGGTTTTCATCGGCGCGATCTGCGCACTCGGCGCCTGCTTGATCGTCTATCAGGGCAGCTCCAATACCGAGGACGCGCTGCTCAACTTCTCTGGTTTCCTGGCGTTCGTCGTCGCGCTCGTGCCCACCGCCCGGCCGAACCGATGCGCCCCAACACTTCCCGAGGGGTATGACGCCGCGGTCGGGGACAACGTGCGGGCCCTGCTGGCGGCCGCGGCCCTGGCGCTGCTGATCTACCTGCCGGTCAAAGCCAGGTCGGCGAGGCGACGTCCGTCGACCACACCGCCGGGCCCCTCGGCCGGCGGTTTCGCCACCTTCTGCGACTGGCTTCAGCGGCTCCTGCCATGGCTGCTCGCGGCCCTGCTTCTGGCCGGCGTCGCCTACTTCGTCGCCTACCCGGGGCAGTTCGGGCAACACGCACACACCTGGGCGGCCGCGGCGATGTTCTCGGGCATCATTGTCGTCGTCGTGATCAACGCTTTATACGCGTGGCAGAGAACCGACCGCGGCCGCACGGGCAGATTCTGGGTGACCGCTGCCTACAGCGTCATCGCCGGATTGATGTTCATCTTCTTGTTGGCGGCCATCGTCGTGCACGCCGAGTACGGCCCCGGCTGGCACCAATGGGGAGTGATCGCGCTCGAAAGCGCCTTGATTGTCCTGTTTTCGGCGTTCTGGGCGGTGCAAACCGTGGACATGTGGAACGTCTCGGACTATCGGTGCGTGCTGCCGCCCAGGCCGAAGATCGCGATCCGATAGCGAGAAAGCCCGCAGCCGGCGGTTGCGACCGGCTGCGGGCCCGCATTGACCTGCTAGGAGGATTCGGCCGATGACTCGATGGTCGTGGGCTCGATCGACCTCTGGTCGCCGGCGCTGGTGACCTCGATGCGGCGCGGCTTGGCCCTCTCGGCAAGCGGAATCGTGATCGACAGCACGCCGTTCTCGTAGGTCGCCGAGATCTTCGAGCTGTCGATGCCCTCGCCCAGCGATAGCTGGCGGCGGTACGTGCCGAAGAATCGCTCGTTGGCCAGCCACTGCACCGTTTCTCCCGGCTTGGCCGTGCGGTGCGCGGTCAGCGTCAATGTGCCGTTGTCGACGTTGACCTCGACCGAACCGGGGTCGACGCCGGGCAGATCGGCGGTGAGGACGTAATGATCGTCGACTTTGTACAGGTCCATCGGCATGAACCGGGGACTGCGATTGGATCCGCTTTGGCTCGAGAGCAGTGTCCGGGTCAGAGCATCGATGTCGCTGAACGGATCAAAACGAAGCACAGCAATTCACCTCCCACGTCGCGCTCGGTGCCCGCCACCCTGGCGGGCAGCCAACCACTGTGCATGCCCGATATTAGCACTCTTACATCGAGAGTGCTAACGCTTGACCGCAGGATTTTCGCCGCTTCCGGCCCCCGCGGCAACCACCGGCCAGGTTTCTCCGATAATCTGCGGCCGTGCGAGGGATCACCGGGGCCCCGGCGCCATGACGACCCCGCTGACGTGGACGACCGTCCTCCAATCATGGCGGTGGGACACCGCGTCGGCGCCTCTGATCCTGGTCATCGCCGTCGGGTACGTCTGGGCGTACCGACGGGCGGGCGCGCGGGGCGCGGCGGTCAGTCCATCGCGGGCATGGTGCTTCGCGCTTGCTGTCGCGCTCTGGGTCGTGGCGACGATGAGCATGGTCGGCGTGTACGCCTACGTCTTGTTCTGGGTTCGGGCGCTGCAGGTTCTGCTGTTGTTGATGGTGGTTCCGTTCTTCGTCGCCAACAGCCGGCCCGTCAGCGTGCTGCGCGGGGCGCTGGGCCCGGTCGGCCGGCAGCGGCTCGACCGGGCATTGGGCTCGCGGTGGGCCCGCGTGCTGGCCCATCCCCTCACGACATCGGTTGCGATGTTGGCGACGCCGTGGCTGCTGTACCTGACCCCGTGGTACGTCGCGGCGCTTCGCAGTCCCGTGCTCGACGGCCTCACCCGGCTGCTGTTGGTCCTCGTCGGGTTCGGCTACTTCTATTCCCGTCTGCAGACCGACCCGGTGCCACACCGGTACTCGCAGATGATCTCGCTGGTCATCAGCATCGCCGAGACGATCGGCGACGGCTTGCTGGGCATCGTCTTGTGGCTCGGCCCGTTGATCGCCACCGACTACTACCAGGCACTGCACCGCGACTGGGGCCCGAGTCCGCGTGTCGATCAGTCCATCGGCGCGGGCATTCTCTGGCTCCTCGGCGACGCGCTGGGGCTTCCGTTCCTGATCGTGTTGATGCGCGCGTTCTCCGCCGACGAGGAGGCTCACGCAACCGAGGTCGACGCGGCGCTGGATCGCCTCGAGCAAACGCAACCCGAGCAAACGCAACCCGGACGCGCGGAGTCCACGTTGTGGTGGGAGAACGACCCGCAACTGCGGGAGCGGTTCCGGCGTGGCTAGCGGGTTGTCGTCCTCAGCGAAACGTCGCCGCGGCGAAGGGGGTGCATGGCCGACCTGAGCACCGTCACCGCCGACGATCTCGCCGGGCTGCCGGTA
>JGI26341J46601_10000299_pt1 | contig 15105 bp, 16 predicted proteins | sample BogFormECP12_OM3_FD_46601 | JGI IMG/M metagenome (IMG submission 46601) | reverse complement strand
CGGCGCATGGAGCGGGCGTCGCTGCGCGAGATGCTGATCCCGCTGGTGCCCGCCGCGGTGATCGCGCTCGGCCTGATCGTCGCACAGCCCGACCTCGGGCAGACCGTGTCGCTGGCGATCATCCTGCTCGGCCTGCTGTGGTACGGCGGGCTGCCGCTGCGTGTGTTCTTGAGCTCGCTGTTCGCCGCCGTGACCGCGGCGGCCATCCTCGCGGTGTCCGAGGGTTACCGCTCCGACCGGGTGCGGTCGTGGCTGAATCCGGGCGCCGACCCGCAGGACTCCGGCTATCAGGCCCGGCAGGCCAAATTCGCGCTGGCCAACGGCGGCATCTTCGGCGACGGCCTCGGGCAGGGCACCGCCAAATGGAACTACCTGCCCAACGCCCACAACGACTTCATCTTCGCGATCATCGGCGAGGAGCTCGGGTTCGTCGGCGCGTTCGGCCTGCTTTGCCTGTTCGGTCTGTTCGCCTACACGGGCATGCGGGTGGCCCGCCGGTCCGCCGACCCGTTCCTGCGCCTGCTCACCGCCACCACCACGCTGTGGGTGCTGGGCCAGGCGTTCATCAACGTGGGCTACGTGGTCGGGTTGCTGCCCATCACCGGCCTGCAGTTGCCGCTGATATCCGCTGGCGGAACAGCAACTGCCACAACGCTTTTGATGATCGGCATGATTGCCAACGCAGCGCGTCACGAGCCCGAGGCGGTGGCTGCGCTGCGGGCCGGCCGCGAGGACCGGGTCAACCGCCTGCTACGGCTGCCACTGCCGGAGCCGTATTCGCCCCCCCGCACCGAGGTGCTGCGCGACCGGCTTCGCTCGCGGCCTCCTGCGCCGAAGCCACCCGGGAAACCACCGAAGAAGCCTTCCAAGAAGCCCCAGCGCAAGACCGCGCACGTTCCGCCGGCCAAAACCCCGGTGCCCGCGAAGTCGGCGCTGCGGTCAGGGCAAAATAGAGTCGGCCGGCCCCATGGCGGCCGGCGTCGTACCGCTTCCGGCGCGGGCGGACGTACACGTGTTCTGGAAGGTAGGCGATGAGCCGCGAAGAGCAGAGGGCGCACTACGGGTGAACAGGGCGATATCCGTGGTCCTCGCTGGTGGCGGCACGGCCGGCCATGTGGAGCCCGCGATGGCTGTGGCTGACGCGCTCAGGGCGCTCGACCCGGATGTCCGGATCACCGCGTTGGGGACCGCACGGGGGCTCGAGACGCGCCTGGTTCCCGAACGCGGATATGACCTCGAGTTGATCACACCGGTTCCGCTGCCCCGCAAGCCGACCGGTGACCTCGTCCGGCTCCCGCTGCGGGTGCGGCGAGCGGTGAGACAAACCCGCGCCGTGCTCGACGACGTCGCCGCCGACGTCGTCGTCGGGTTCGGCGGCTATGTCGCACTGCCCGCCTACATCGCGGCCCGGGGCGGACCGCTGCGGCGGCGAGTGCCGGTGGTGGTCCACGAGGCCAACGCCAGCGCCGGAATCGCGAACCGGGTGGGCGCCCGGTCGGCGCGGCGGATCCTTTCGGCGGTGCCCGATCCCGGCCTGCCGCGCGCCGAGGTCGTCGGTGTGCCGGTCCGCTCGGCGATCACCACGCTGGACCGGATGGCGGTGCGCGCGCAGGCTCGCGCGCACTTCGGCTTCTCCGACGACGCGCTCGTGCTGCTGGTGTTCGGCGGGTCGCAGGGCGCCCAGGCGATCAACCGGGCCGTTGCGCCCGCCGCGAAAGCCCTTGCGGTCGCAGGCATTTCGGTGCTGCATGCGCACGGCCCGAAGAACACGCTCGACCTGCGCGAGCCGGCCGACGGCGACCCGCCGTACGTGGCGGTGCCGTATCTGAACCGGATGGACCTGGCCTACGCCGCCGCCGACCTGGCGATCTGCCGCTCGGGGGCGATGACGGTCGCCGAGGTGTCGGCGGTCGGCCTGCCCGCGGTGTATGTGCCGCTGCCGATCGGCAACGGCGAGCAGCGGCTCAACGCATTGCCGGTGGTCAACGCGGGCGGCGGCCTGCTGGTCGACGACAAGGACCTGACACCGGCCTTCGTTGCCGACGCGGTGATCGGCCTGCTCACCGACGCACCGCGGCTGGCGGCGATGACGGCGGCCGCGGCATCGGCCGGGCACCGCGACGCGGCGCAGCGGGTCGCCAGGGTGGCGTTGGACGTCGCGCGCGAAGCGCGGGAGGACCGGCTCACCAGGAGATCGTGGGCCGCGCTGGAGGTGGCGCGCCGGTCGCGGAGCGTACGGTGACCCCGCGGCCGCTGCCCGCCGACCTCGAGCGGGTGCACATGGTCGGCATCGGTGGGGCCGGCATGTCCGGGATCGCCCGGATCCTGCTCGATCGCGGCGCGCTGGTGTCCGGCTCGGATGCCAAGGAGTCGCGCGGGGTGCTGGCGCTGCGCGCCAGGGGCGCGGTGATCCGGATCGGTCACGACCCGTCGTCGCTGGATCTGTTGCCGGGCGGCGCGACGAGCGTGATCACCACCCATGCCGCGATCCCGAGGACCAACCCCGAACTGGTCGAGGCGCGGCGCCGCGGCGTTCCGATCGTGCTCCGGCCCGCGGTGCTGGCCAAGCTGATGGCGGGCTACCGCACGGTGATGGTCACCGGCACCCACGGCAAGACGTCGACAACGTCGATGCTGATCGTGGCGCTGCAGCACTGCGGGCTTGACCCGTCGTTCGCGGTCGGCGGCGAGCTGGGCGAAGCCGGCACCAACGCCCACCACGGCAGCGGTGACTGCTTCGTTGCCGAGGCCGACGAAAGCGACGGCTCGCTGCTCGAATACGCACCCGACGTCGCGGTCGTCACCAACATCGAGGTCGACCACCTGGACTTCTTCGGCAGCCCGCGGGCCTACACCGCGGTGTTCGACGAGTTCGCCGACCGGCTGGCGCCCGGCGGCTCGCTGGTGGTCTGCGTCGACGACCCCGGCGCCGCCGGTCTGGCCGAACGCGCCGCCTCCCGCGGCGTGCGTGTGCTGCGCTACGGGGGTAACGAGCCCGACGTCGACGGCGTGCTGCTGAGCTGGGAGCAGCAGGGCACCGGCGCGGTGGCGCACCTGCAACTGGCCGGCGAATCGCTGCCGCGGGTGATGCGGCTCGCGGTGCCGGGGCGGCACATGGCGCTCAACGCGCTCGGCGCGCTGCTGGCCGCGGTGCAGGCGGGGGCCGAACCCGAGTGTGTGCTCGATGGGCTTGCGGGTTTCGAAGGGGTTCGGCGGCGCTTCGAGCTGGTCGGTGTCGCCGACTCGGTGCGGGTTTTCGANGACTACGCTCATCACCCGACCGAGCTGCGCGCCACCCTCGCGGCGGTGCGCACGGTACTCGAGCAGTCCGGCGGCGGCCGCGCGATCGCGGTGTTCCAGCCGCATTTATATTCGCGCACAGAGGCTTTCGCACAAGAGTTCGGCCACGCCCTCGACGCGGCAGACGAGGTGTTCGTGCTCGACGTCTACGGCGCCCGCGAACAGCCGCTCGCGGGGGTCAGCGGGGCCACCGTCGCCGAGCACGTCGGCTCGCCGGTGCACTATGTGCCTGACTTCTCTGCGGTGGCCGACCGGGTGGCCGACGCTGCCGCGCCCGGCGACGTCGTGATCACGATGGGCGCAGGCGACGTCACCATGCTCGGCAAGGAGATCCTGAACTCCCTGCAGATCAAGGCCAACCGCAGCGCACCGGGCCGCTCGGGGGTGGTGCGGCGATGACAGAACCCGCGGGTGGCGAGGTCGAGGCGCCGGACGCCGAGCCGCGGGCCGCCTCCGAGGCGGAGGTCCCTCCCGCGTCCGAAGGACCGGCAGATTTCGAGGGCCCGCGGCGGCGCGCCCGCCGCGAACGGGAGGAGCGCCGCGCCGCCCAGGCGCGTGCCCGCGCAATCGAAGAGGCCCGCCGTGAGGCCAAGCGCAGGCTGACCGGGGCCCCCGGAGCGCCGAAAGCCGCTGTGCGAGGGGCTGTTCGGGGCCTCAAGGTGCTCACCTGGGCGGTGCTGCTTTCCGTCGCGGGTGTCGGCCTGGGCCTGGTGCTGTACTTCACCCCGGTGATGTCGGTGCGCAACATCGTCATCGACGGTATCCAGGCGCTCAGCCGCGACGAGGTCGTGGCCGCGGTCGCGGTGCGCCCCGGCACACCGCTGCTGCAGGTTGACACCGGCAAGGTGGCCGACCGGGTCGCGACGATACGGCGCGTGGCCAGTGTGCGGGTGCAGCGCGACTACCCGTCGTCGCTGCGGGTCACGGTGGTCGAGCGGATCCCGATCGCGGTCAAGGACTACCCGGACGGGCCGCACCTGTTCGACCGCGACGGCGTCGACTTCGCGACAGCGCCGCCGCCTCCCGGGCTGCCGTACATCGACGTCGACAACCCAGGGCCCGGTGACCCTCCGACGAAGGCGGCGCTGCAGGTGCTCACCGCGCTGCGCCCGGAGGTCGCCGGACAGGTCGGCCGGGTCGCGGCCCCCTCGGTGTCCTCGATCACGCTGACNCTGACCGANGGCCGTGTCGTGGTGTGGGGGACGACGGACCGCACCGACGAAAAGGCCGANAAGCTGGCGGCGCTGCTGACCCAGCCCGGGCACACCTACGACGTGTCGAGCCCGGATTTGCCGACGGTCAAGTAGCAGTGCGGCGCGGACTGCCCGAAAAAACGGCGCGAAATTACTGACGTACACGTCGGCGCGCCTGCATGGATACCACGCGGGGCCGCCATACCGTTCTGGTTGCGCGCAACTACTTGACATAACTCTAAGCCTCTGGTTGAGGTTGAGACTTTGCCGAGAGGTTGGGTACCAGACGACAGCCACGGAGGAAGGCGACCGATGACCCCCCCGCACAACTACCTCGCCGTCATCAAAGTCGTCGGCATCGGCGGTGGCGGCGTGAACGCCGTCAACCGGATGATCGAACACGGGCTCAAGGGCGTGGAGTTCATCGCCATCAACACCGACGCCCAGGCGCTGCTGATGAGCGATGCCGACGTCAAGCTGGATGTCGGCCGCGAGTCCACCCGCGGGCTGGGCGCCGGCGCCGACCCCGAGGTCGGGCGCAAGGCGGCCGAGGACGCGAAGGACGAGATCGAGGAACTGCTCCGCGGCGCCGACATGGTCTTCGTCACCGCGGGTGAGGGCGGCGGCACCGGCACCGGTGGCGCGCCGGTGGTGGCCAGCATCGCGCGCAAGCTGGGCGCGCTGACCGTCGGCGTGGTCACGCGGCCGTTCTCGTTCGAAGGCAAGCGGCGCAGCACGCAGGCCGAGACCGGCATCACCGGGCTGCGGGAGAGCTGCGACACCTTGATCGTGATCCCCAACGACCGGCTGCTGCAGATGGGCGACGCGCACGTGTCGCTGATGGACGCGTTCCGAAGCGCCGATGAGGTCCTGCTCAACGGCGTGCAGGGCATCACCGACCTGATCACCACACCCGGCCTGATCAACGTCGACTTCGCCGACGTCAAGGGCATCATGTCCGGTGCAGGCACGGCGCTGATGGGCATCGGCGCGGCCCGCGGCGATGGCCGGTCGCTGAAGGCCGCCGAGATCGCCATCAACTCACCGCTGCTGGAGGCCTCGATGGAAGGTGCCCAGGGGGTGCTGATGTCGATCGCCGGCGGCAGCGATCTGGGCCTGTTCGAGATCAACGAGGCGGCCTCGCTGGTGCAGGAGGCGGCTCACCCCGAAGCGAACATCATTTTCGGCACCGTTATCGACGATTCGCTGGGCGACGAGGTCCGGGTGACGGTGATCGCGGCCGGATTCGACGCGGGCAGCCCGAGCCGCAAGCCGGTCGTCGGGGCGGGCGCACGGGTGGCGGCGGGCCGGGCAGGCCAGCTGACCTCGACGCTGTTCGAGCCGGTCGAGGCGGCCACCGTGCCGGGGCACACCAACGGCGCGACGGTGCGCATCGGCGGCGATGATGACGACGACGTCGATGTGCCCCCGTTCATGCGCCACTAGATACTGGGCTGCGTGACGGTTCGCATCCGCCGAGTGACGACCACCCGGGCCGGCGGCGTGTCGGCGCCCCCCTACGACACGTTCAACCTCGGTGACCACGTCGGCGACGACCCGCAAGCCGTCGCCGCCAATCGCAAACGCCTCGCGGCGGCGATCGGCCTCCACGAGGATCGCCTGATCTGGATGAACCAGGTGCACGGCGACCGGGTCGCCGTGGTCGAGGGGCCTCGCGACACCCCGGTCGATGACAGCGACGCGTTGGTGACGACCACTCCGCGGCTGGCGCTTGCGGTGATCACCGCCGACTGTGTTCCGGTGCTGATGGCCGACGCCCGCGCCGGCGTGGTCGCGGCCGTCCACGCCGGCAGGGTCGGCGCGCACCGCGGGGTGGTGGCGCGGACGGTGGCGGCCATGCTGGCCGCGGGCGCGCACGTCGAGGACGTCTCGGTGCTGCTCGGCCCGGCGGTGAGCGGCCCCAACTATGAAGTGCCCGACGAGATGGCCGCCGAGGTCGAGGCGGCACTGCCCGGCAGCCGCACCACCAGCGTGCGTGGCACGACTGCGCTGGACCTGCGGGCCGGAATCGCCCGCCAGCTCAGGGATTTGGGCATCAATGCCATCGATGCCGACCCGCGCTGCACCGTCGCCGACCCCACATTGTTCAGCCACCGTCGCGACGCTCCGACCGGCCGGTTGGCGTCGTTGGTGTGGATGGAGCCGCCGTGAGCGCTCGCGCGAAGAGCGGAAGAAGATGACACCCAGAGAAGAACAATTAGCCGACCGGTTGAAAGCGGTGCGAAAGCGCCTCGATGACGCCGCGGCGGCCGCAGGCCGCAAAAGCAGCGAAATCGAGCTGCTGCCGATCACGAAATTCTTTCCGGCGACCGATGTCGCGATTTTGTCGCGACTGGGCTGCCGGTCGTTCGGCGAAAACCGCGAACAAGAAGCGGCGCCCAAGGTGCGGGAAGTGGCCGCGCTCGTCGATACCCCGGTGCGCTGGCACATGGTCGGCCAGATTCAGCGCAACAAGGCCCATTCCCTGGCGCGATGGGCCTATGCCGCGCACTCGGTGAGCAGCGAGCGGGTCGTCGCGGCGCTCGATCGCGCGGCGGCAGCGGCGCTGCAATCCGGCGACCGCGCCGAGCCGCTGCGGGTGTATGTGCAGATCAGCCTCGACGGGGACGTGTCGCGCGGCGGCGTCGACATCGGCAGCCCGGAGCTGGTGGACAAGGTGTGCGCCCAGGTCGACGCCGCAGCCGGGCTGACATTGGTTGGGCTGATGGGCATTCCGCCGCTCGACAGCGACCCCGGCGAGGCGTTCGCGGGGTTGCAGGCCGAGCACCGGCGGGTGCTACAGGCCCATCCGCACGCGACGGGGTTGTCGGCAGGCATGTCGGCGGACCTGGAGGCCGCCGTAAAACACGGGTCCACCTGTGTGCGTGTCGGTACCGCGCTGTTGGGGCCGAGACCGCTAACGTCACCTTGAGTAGTCACTCCTGTCACATCTTCATCAAGCCCGCAAGCCACCAGCGTCCGGAAGGGTCATTCGATGAGCACGCTGCACAAGGTCAAGGCCTACTTCGGCATGGCGCCGATGGAGGATTACGACGACGAGTACTACGACGACGACGACCGCGGCCCGGGCCGCTATTCGCGCCGTCCGCACGCTGACCGCTTCGGCGACGACTACGGCCGCGGCTATGACGGTCGCGACTACGACGACCGCGACGACGACCGCGACTACCCGTCCGGGCTCCGCGGCGGGTATGGCGACGAGCCGCGGTTCGATGGCAGATTGAGGGGTCCGCGCGATTTCGAGCGGCACTCGTCGCGATTCGGCTCCCTGCGCGGCTCCACCCGCGGCGCGCTCGCCATGGATCCGCGCCGGATGGCGATGCTGTTCGAGGAGGGCAGCCCGCTGTCGAAGATCACCACGCTGCGGCCCAAGGACTACGGCGAGGCCCGCACGATCGGCGAGCGCTTCCGCGACGGCACCCCGGTGATCATGGATCTGGTCTCGATGGACAACGCCGACGCGAAGCGTCTGGTGGATTTCGCGGCGGGCCTGGCGTTCGCACTGCGCGGCTCGTTCGACAAGGTCGCGACCAAGGTGTTCCTGCTCTCGCCCGCCGACATCGACGTCACCGCCGAGGAGCGCCGCCGCATCGCCGAGGCCGGCTTTTACGCCTACCAGTAACTCACCGATGAGTCGGTAGGCTGGCGGTCGCTGTACTGCCGCCACGGCAGCACACGATTGTCGTCAAAGTCACACAGTGAGGGTCAGTTGCGGCTGTTCTTCGAAATCCTCGGTTTCGCGCTTTTCATTTTCTGGCTGCTGCTGATCGCCCGCGTAGTGGTCGAGTTCATCCGCTCGTTCAGCCGCGACTGGCGCCCGCGCGGGTTCACGGTGGTCATCCTGGAGATCATCCTGACCGTCACCGACCCGCCGGTTAAACTGCTGCGGCGCATCATTCCGCAGCTCACCGTGGGGGCCATCCGCTTCGACCTGTCGATCATGGTGTTGCTGCTCGTCGCGTTCATCGGCATGCAGCTGGCGTTCAACGCGGCCGCCTGAAAGTGGCCCCGCGAGAAGTGCGAAGTCGACCGCAGAAGATTGAAATAACTTCTTAATTATTGGCCACTCCTGCAACCGGCGGTTCAGATGTGACAGGATGGACGCCAGTTACTGCACGGCTAGGGTTTACACTTCGAGGTCAGCCTCGACCGTCAAGACTTTGAGGGGGCAGACAATGCCGCTAACACCCGCAGACGTACACAACGTCGCGTTCAGTAAGCCACCAATTGGCAAGCGGGGTTATAACGAAGACGAGGTTGACGCCTTCCTCGATCTCGTCGAGGGCGAGCTTACTCGGCTGATCGAGGAAAACTCGGACCTGCGCCAGCGCGTCAACGAACTCGACCAGGAAGTCGCTGCGGCCCGCTCCGGCGCCGGAGCTACGCAGGCGATGCCGATCTACACACCCGAGCCCGAGCCCGAGCCGGCCCCGCCGCCCCAGCCCGTGTACGAGGCGCCGCCCGCACCGGCCGGCCCTTCCGACGAGGAGCACCACGTCAGGGCCGCCCGGGTGCTCGCCCTGGCGCAGGACACCGCCGACCGGTTGACCGGCACGGCCAGGGCCGAGGCCGACAAGCTCCTCTCGGACGCCCGCGCCAACGCCGACCAGATCCTGTCCGAAGCGCGGCACACGGCCGAGACCACCGTCGCCGAAGCCCGCCAGCGCGCCGACGCGATGCTCGGGGACGCGCAGGTGCGCTCCGAGACCCAGCTGCGGCAGGCACAGGAGAAGGCCGACGCGCTGCAGGCCGACGCGGAACGCAAGCACTCCGAGATCATGGGCACCATCAACCAGCAGCGCACCGTGCTGGAAGGACGCCTCGAACAGCTCCGCACCTTCGAGCGCGAATACCGCACCCGGCTCAAGACCTACCTGGAATCGCAGCTCGAAGAGCTGGGGCAGCGTGGGTCCGCCGCGCCTGTCGATTCCAGCGCGAACAGCGACAGCGCGGCGTTCAATCAGTTCAATCGGGGTCACAACTAGCCGCACCCCGATTTCCAGCGCCCCTTCGGCGAAGGGAGTGATCGATGCTGATCGTCGCACTGGTGATGGCCGTGATCGGCCTCGCCGCGCTGGTGACCGCGGTGGTCACCAGCAATGAAGTCATCGCCTGGGTCTGCATCGTCGCCAGTGTCATCGGCGTGGTGCTGCTGATCGTCGACGCGGTGCGCGAACGGCAACGCAGCGACGCCGCACCGTCGGGCGACGCGGAGGCGGCGCCCCCGGCTGAGGAGCCCGAGCCGCGTCACGAAGAGTTCGACGAGGAGTACCCGGAGGACGCCGCGGCTGACAAGGCCGAGGGCGACCGCTGACGCTCAGCGGGTCGGCGTGGCCAGCAGCTTGCGCACCTCGTCGTCCGTGGTCTGGCTGAAGTCGCCGTAATACTCGCCGACGGCCATGAACGACGCCGGCACCGTCACGCACACCACGTCGTCGGCGACGCCGGCGAGCTGCCTTTGTGCCGATGCCGGGGCCACCGGCACCGCGACGACGATCCGGCCCGGCCGGGCGGACCGCACGGCCCGAACAGCGGCGCGCATGCTTGCACCGGTCGCGATGCCGTCATCGACCAGAATCACCGTCTTGCCGGTCAGCTCTGTCGGTGGCCGCTCGCCGCGGTAGGCCGCCTCCCTGCGGGCCAGTTCGGCGGTCTCGCGCTCGATCACCTGTCCCAACTGCTCGTCGCTGATCTGCAAGCTGCGGATGACCTCGTCGTTGAGGACGAGGCCACCGCCGCTGGACAATGCGCCCAGCGCCAGTTCCTCCCAGCGCGGAGCACCGAGCTTGCGCACGACGAACACATCCAGCGGCGCATGCAGCGCCGCCGCCACTTCCCATGCCACCGGCACGCCGCCGCGCGGCAGCCCGAGGACGAGCACATCGGGCTGGTCGCGGTATTCGTCCAGCGCGTCGGCGAGCACCCGGCCTGCCTCGCGGCGGTCGGAGAACGCGCGCCGCACCACCCCGCGCGCCAGGCTGCTGAATCGCCCCACAGTCGTTGCTCCCTTTCCCGAGTCTAGGCTTTGACCGGCGCCAACCCGGCGCGTTCCGCGGCCCGGGTGTGACTTTCGGCCCGCTGCCGGTGTCGCAAGGCCCTCGTTTCCGGCAGGCTCCCGGCGCGACGATGTCCGCGTGACTGGGCGGGCGCTTCCGGACAGCGCGGTATTGTCCGAGGATGGCCTGCGCCGACTCGTCGAGGAACTGGCCGGGCGTGGCTACCGTGTGGTCGGGCCGACATTGCGCGACAACGCGATCGTGCTGGCCGAGCTGTCGTCCGCCGACGACCTGCCCAGCGGGTGGGGTGTGGACGTGGCACCGGGGCGTTATCGGCTGCGGCGGCGCGAGGACGACGCCCGGTTCGGCCATTCGGCCGGCCCGCAGTCGTGGAAACAGTTCCTGCACCCGCCGCGTCAGCGGTTGTGGTCGGGCGGCCGCGACATGACGGATCACGACGGGCCAGAGCAGGTTCCGCGATATGCGTTCCTCGGTGTGCGGGGTTGTGACCTGGCCGCGATCGCGGCCCTCGACCGGGTGATCGGTCGTCGGGTGCAGGCGTTCATCGTCGCGGTCAACTGCACCGAGCCGGGCGGGCTGTGCTTCTGCGCATCGATGGGCACCGGCCCCGCCGCCGGCCCGGGTTACGACCTGTCGCTGACCGAGCGCCTCGACGGCGACGCCCCGCGCTACCTGGTGGACGTCGGCACCGAGCACGGTGCCGGCGTGCTCGCCGCGATACCGCATCAACCGGCGGACACCGATCAAATCGATTCCGCGCGTGCAGATGTCGCTGCGGCGATTCATAAGATGGGTCGGCGGATGCCCTCGACGGACCTCCGGGACCTTCTTGCGCGGTCGCGGGAGTCGGCGCAGTGGGAGGAAGTGGCGAGCCGCTGCCTGACGTGCGGCAACTGCACGATGGTGTGCCCGACGTGTTTTTGCACCAGCACAGAAGACGTCAGCGACCTCACCGGCGAGCACGCCGAACGCTGGCAAGAATGGGCGTCCTGCTTCGAATTCGACTTTACGTTCGTGCACGAGGGCAGCGTCCGCCGGTCCGGCGCTTCGCGGTACCGGCATTGGCTGACCCACAAGCTGGGCACCTGGCACGACCAGTTTCAGATGTCGGGTTGCGTCGGCTGCGGCCGGTGTATCGCCTGGTGTCCGACCGGAATCGACATCACCGAGGAAATGACGAGGATGGCGGCCTCCGATGGCGAGTGAGATGGCGCCGGTCCCCTACCGTGTCGGCAGCCGCGTCGTCGAGAACGGGGATTCGGCCACGCTGCTCCTGGAGCCGCTTCGGACCGCGTTGGCCGCCCCGCGGCCCGGCGAGTTCATGATGCTCTACGCCTTCGGCGTCGGCGAGGTGGCGATCTCGGCCAGTGGTGACCCGACGATCGCCGACGGGACGATCACCCACACCATTCGCGCTGTCGGCGCGGTGAGCCGGGCCCTGCACGACGCGACGCCGGGCACGGTGATCGGGGTGCGGGGGCCGCTCGGCACCAGGTGGGGTTTGGACGGCGTCGATGACCGCGACCTGGTGATCGTGGCGGGCGGCGTGGGATTGGCCCCATTGCGCCCCCTGCTGTTGGGCGCGGTGGCGGACCGGGACCGCTACGGCCGGGTGGTGCTGATCGCCGGCGCGCGCTCGCGTGCGGACTTCCTGTTCGCCACCGAGCTCGCGGAGTGGGTGGACAATCCGGCGGTGGAGGTACATCTGACCGTCGATGTCCCCGTCCAAGGCTGGCCCGGAGAGGTCGGATTCGTCACCGAGCCGCTGCGCCGGCTGGCGCTGGATCCCGCGCGCACGACCGCGTTCCTGTGCGGGCCGGAGCCGATGATGCGGTTCGGTGCCGAGGCGCTCATGGATAAAGGCCTGGCTGCCAACGATATTCGGGTGTCGCTGGAGCGAAACATGCAATGTGGGATCGGCTGGTGCGGCCACTGCCAGCTCGGGCCGCTGTTATTGTGCCGCGACGGGCCCGTGGTCGGCTACGACGTCGCCGGTCCGCTGCTCAAAGTCAAGGAGCTCTAGATGGCAAGGCCCACACTGGCCGTGTGGAAGTTCGCGTCGTGTGACGGCTGTCAGCTGACGCTATTGGATTGCGAAGACGAACTGCTGACGCTTGCCGGGCAAGTCGAGATCGCGACGTTCGCGGAGGCATCCAGTGCGCTGGCCGGCGGACCCTACGATGTCTCGCTGGTGGAGGGCTCGATCACCACCCGGCACGACGAGCGGCGCATCGGCGAGATCCGCGAGCAGTCAACGGTGCTGGTGTCCATCGGTGCGTGCGCGACCGCAGGCGGGATCCAGGCGCTGCGCAACTTCGCCGACGTCGGCGAGTTCGCGTCCGTCGTCTACGCCCGGCCGGACTACATCGACACACTGGCCACCTCCACGCCCGCCTCGGCCCACGTCAAGGTCGATTACGAACTGCCCGGCTGCCCGATCGACCGTGGCCAGCTGCTGGACACCCTGGCCGCGTTGCTGATCGGACGCAAGCCGCGAATCGCGCCGGCGACGGTGTGCACCGAGTGCAAGCGCAGGGGAGTGACCTGCATCGTGGTGGCCGACGGCATTCCCTGCCTGGGCCCGGTGACCCACGCCGGATGCGGGGCATTGTGCCCGTCGCTTCACCGTGGCTGCTACGGATGCTTCGGCCCGGCCGCAAAACCGCAGACCGCGACCCTGATCCCGTTGCTGCGCCGCGACGGGATGTCCGACGGCGACGTTGGTCGCGTGTTCGCGACGTTCAACGTCGGCACGCCCGAATTCAGTGACCCGGGCGCGCGGTGAGCGCCGCAGTCCGGACGCTGAGCGTGGGCACGCTGACCCGCGTCGAAGGCGAAGGCGCGGTGCACGTCACGCTGAAAGACGGAGCGCTGCAACGCGTCGAGCTGAACATCTACGAGCCGCCGCGGTTTTTCGAGGCCTTCCTGCGGGGCCGCGCGTATACCGAGCCGCCGGACCTCACCGCGCGCATCTGCGGCATCTGCCCGGTGGCCTACCAGGTCAGCGCCTGCAACGCGATCGAGGACGCGTGCGGCGTACGGCCCGGTCGGGAACTGGTCGAACTTCGCCGGCTGTTGTACTGCGGCGAGTGGATCCACAGCCACGTGTTGCACATCTACCTGCTGCACGCACCGGACTTCCTCGGCTACCCCGACATGATCAGCATGGCCCGTGAGCACCGCGCCGCCGTGGAGCGCGGGCTGGCGCTGAAGAAAGCCGGTAACCGGCTGATGGAGTTCATCGGGGGGCGGGCGATCCATCCGATCAACGTCCGGCTGGGCGGCTTCTACTCGGTGCCGACGAAGGCCGACTTCGCCCCGATCGCCGATGAGTTGCGCGTGGCGCTGGACCACGCGCTCGAAACGGTCCGATGGGCGGCACAATTCGACTTTCCCGACCTGGAGGTCGACCATGAGATGCTTGCGCTGACACAGTCCGGTCGCCGCTATCCGATCGAGGACGGCACCATCGCGCGAAGCGCGGGACCGGCCTTTGCGGTGGCCGAGTTCACCGACCACGTCGCCGAATCCCAGCTGCCGCATTCCACGGCGCTGCACGCCACGCTGGACGGCGGCCGTCACCTGACCGGCCCCCTGGCCCGGTATTCGCTGAACTCGTCTGCGCTGTCACCGATCGCCCGCGAGGCGGCGGCCGCCGCGGGCCTGGGTGCCGAATGCCGAAACCCGTTCCGCAGCATCGTCGTCCGCGCGGTCGAGGTGGTCTACGCGGTCGAGGAGGCGCTGCGCATCATCGATGCGTATGAACGCCCGCCCAGGCCGTACGTCGACGTCCCCGCGCGTCCGGGCGTCGGCCACGGCGTGAGCGAGGCGCCGCGTGGACTGCTTTACCACCGCTACCAGGTCGGCCCCGACGGACTGATCCGGGCAGCGACGATCATTCCGCCGACGTCCCAGAATCAGGGGGCTATCGAGGCCGATGTGGCGCATGCCGTGTCCGATCACCTCTCGCTCGACGACGCGGCGCTGACCATGTTGTGCGAGAGAGTGATCCGCAGCTACGACCCCTGCATCTCGTGTTCGGTGCACTTCTTGACCCTCACCGTGTCGCGAACATGACCGCAGGTGTCGTCGTGATCGGAGTCGGCAACAGCTTCCGGCGCGATGACGGAGTCGGCGTTGCCGTCGCCGAGGAGATCGCCCGGCGGCACTTGCCGGACGTACATGTGGTGACGGGGACCGGAGAGCCGGGCGCGATGCTCGAGGCGTGGGCCGGCGCACGGCTCGCGGTCATCGTCGACGCCGTGGCCGGTGACGGCACGCGGCCGGGGCGAATTCGCCGGTGCGGCATCGACGAGGTCGCCGCCACGGACGGGCTGAGCTCGCACGCGGTGGCGCTGCCGCAGACATACGAACTGGGCCGGGCGCTCGACCGGCTGCCCGACCGCCTCGTGGTGGTCACCGTCGACGCCGCCGACACCGCGGACGGCATCGGGCTGACCGCAGACGTCGCCGCCGCAGTCCCCGAGGTGGTCGCGGCCGTTGTCGCGGAGGTGACCGATGCCATCCGTCGGGGGTCCCGCTCCGAATTCCCCATATGACGATCGAACACTCCA
>JGI26341J46601_10000298_pt1 | contig 15106 bp, 18 predicted proteins | sample BogFormECP12_OM3_FD_46601 | JGI IMG/M metagenome (IMG submission 46601) | reverse complement strand
TCGAACCCTCCACGTCAGCCAACAGCAGCGTCACCGTGCCCGTCGGCAAAAGCCCGCTCACGCCAAGATCGCTCCAGTCCAGCAGCGGCGCATCCGCGCGCGGATCGATGTCGCTCATGCTAACCAGCATGCAGCCACCACGTGCGGCAAAACATCAGCGCAAACGCGCAGATTAAAGCCGGTCGCACGCGTATCTACGACCCCTGAGCGCGCAGATCTAAGCTAAGCGCTGCGGCCGAAGCACAACCAGAGCCAGGCAATCACCGACCAACAGCCTGGAGCCAATTCGCCCCGCTCAGCCCGGGGCCACTTCAACTTGACAGCGCGACCGGGTCAGCCATCGGCGTCCCCTGTCGAGTGCGGCTTGGGAATCGGTGAGCGGCCTCGACTGTCGCCTAACTTCGTTGTGCCCGCAGGAGTTTCGATTCCAACCAGATACCCAGACTCTGGCTCGCCGGTGTCGCCGGCCGGCACCGCATCCAGGTCAGCCAACCAGCGCGCCGGAACCGTATAGCCGTGGTTCTCCCGCATCGCCCGTTCGATGAACTGCCTGGTGGTCTCGGTCGGTCGCCGGCGTATGGGCGATTTGCAGGGCTCCACCTTTGTCCAGCGTGGCGAGGTTGAACGAGCCGACCGAGATCACATACAAAAAGTGGTACCGCGGGATCCATTCGGCACGGCCCCCATAACGCAATGCCGAACGCAGTTGACCAGGGTCATGATTCCACAACGTTAATTTCAGGTCGTGGCCTTCGATCTCCACGCGTCCGTCGTCGTGAACGGCAACCACTTTCACCTTGATTTCGGCCGTCCTTCCTCATGCGATTTCTTCGCCTGTATCCAGTGCACGAGGTGGCCAGGGCCATAGGACCCGCAGGAACTCCATATGACATCGCAGTACTCCCGAATGTCGGTCCTCCGCTGCCGGAGCTCCGGAGGCGCTCTTGCCTGCACCGGGTTGGTGCCGGCCGCTTCGTCATCCGAGCCACCCACGAGCGGGGTTTGCGCGCCGTCCAGTCGGAGCTTGGCGACGGCATCTCGTGAAGCAAAGTCAGTCTACGAGGAGGCACTGACATGCTGTCGGCCACGAACGACAGTTTGGGGCGCGGTAATGCGGCCCAAAACATTGACTGGTTCAATCCGAGTATCGCGCACCAGTGTTTGTGCAGTTCAGAGCATATTTTCGGAGCGACTGATCGGCGGCGTTCCCAATTTATGCCCAACCGTCACGGGCGTGCGGCTCAGCCAGCCGGCGGCCTTGCCGTTGCCTTCCAGTGCCCGGAATAGTCGGGACTCAACGACGAGCCGAGAGAGGCAGCAGATGCGGTGCGAAAACCCCAGACCTGTACGGAACCCGTGCCACAGTACGCTCCGGTACGGCGACGTGAGGGGCGAGGGGTAGAGTGCCTGCCCCTCCGCGGATGGTCACTGATCACATGGGACGAAGCCATTTGGGGCGGTGCTTCCGGGTCCGCTGTGGTAGCGTGTCGCTTCCACAGCTGGCTTTGAAGCGGGGAGATAAGATGGGCTTCGGGCAAGCGATTTTGGCCGGGTTCTCCAATTATGTGAATTTCCGCGGTCGGGCCTGCCGGTCCGAATACTGGTATTGGATTCTCTTCCTCATCATCGCCGGCATCGTGGCGGGCATCATCGACTCGGTGCTGCGCATACAGCTCGTTACCGGACTTTTCAACCTCGTCACCATCATTCCCTACTTCGCCATCGCCATTCGGCGGCTGCACGATCTCGACCGCACGGGCTGGTGGATTCTGCTCGGCTTTATCCCGCTGATCGGCTGGATCATTCTCTTGATCTGGTACATCGACACGGGCACCGACGGACCGAACCGGTTCGGACCGGATCCCTTGGCCGCGAATCCATTCCCGGATCAGCAATTCGGTGCTCCGGCTTAGGGCAGGGCGTTCTGCTGCATGACGACTGCGTACTCACTGCGCGTGAGGCCGGCGTCGATGAAGCTGCCCCAGTTCACGCTCACTACTTCAATCCCGGGTGGCGTTCCGGTTGACGCTTCCAGCGGTTGCGGCCAGCGGAGATTTGCTTGCGTGTGTCGATGCCGTGGCAGTGTCGGCAGACGCCGACCAGGGGCTTCGCGCTGAGGACCGATTTTCGGCGGGTGCCGCTGGCGGCCAGCCCATCCGGGTGGTGGAACTCGTCGATGGCGCCGGTGCATCCGGGGTGGCGTAGCACGCAGTGTCGGTCGCGCTGGCGGACGGCTGCTTTCACCCTCGGGCTGACGTAGCCGCCGCGACTGCCGTCGTTGCCTTCCCAGGGCTTGCGGCCTGCCGCGTCTGCCATTTGGTTAACCGCCGGCGAGGGTGTTGATGGCTTCGATGAACGCGTTACTGATCGCGCCGCCGAGCGGCCCTGGCAAATCCCTATCGTGGGTGTCGAGTGCTTCGCAGAGTTGCTGGACGACCGCCGGCAGCGATCCGCCCGCGATGTATGTGTCCCATGTGTTTTGCGCCATTTAGACGTCCATTCTTTCTCGGTTTGATGCGCCGATTACCGTCGCGATGCGGTCGTAGTGGTTGCGCGGGGGTTCATTGAGCACCTGGCGCACGGGTCGTGGTTGGGTTTCGCCGTCCGGGTGTGCACGGTCGCGAAGGCACTGCTCTTTGAGCGCGTCGAGTTGCTTGAGCGTCGGCACCCACGCTTCTGCGCCGCTGGTGACCAGCCACACGAGCTGTTCGATGGGATCGGCAGGCCAGGCTCGCGGGTCGGGTGGACCGTCCCACCGTCGAATGGCCTGGTTCTGCGGCGCGTGCTTCCAGTCCGGAAATACGCTGTCCAAGTTCGTGATCGCTAGTGTCGCGTGTTGGAAGTCTTCTTACGGTGTGATTTGGTCAGGATTTCGTCTGCGGTCTTGGCAATGCTATCGAACGTTAAGAATTTCGCCGATACTGGTCGAGCAGTCATCGAGATTGTGTTCCCAGGCCGGGTATAGGTTTTCCTTCCATTCTGCGGTGTCGGACGTGCCGGCCGTCGCGAACTGGCGCGCCATCCGAGCATAGTTGTTGGCATGAGCGAGATGTCGAACATACTTGTTCAGGGCTTGGATCTCATCCGGGTCTGTCTTCCGCAAGAAAAGCGGGTTGGCAAGGCTATTCAGCGCAACGTCCACACGAACTCGTTCAGTACCAACCCTCTCACCAGCACATATTTTTTGAAGCTAGTTTCCAAGGTCTTTTTGTTTGTTTTGGCCTCGAAGTGAACGGATTTGTCAATTGCATGGTAGACGCCCTTATCGCTCCTGCGAGATATTACAAGGGTTAGAAACAGTCCCAGAAAAACCCCGATCGCTGTAACGATCAGGTTCAAAAACGCATCTACGACTTCTTTATTCATTTTGCCACCTGCTTCGTTCAACATGAGAGAGAATTGCTTCTAAGATCCTAACTCTGCCCCGCAGCCTGGGGCGCTTTCGCCATCGCGCGCTACTGTCTCACCGCCGACACCGCTTCATCCAGGGGTGGCCGCGAAACACCAAACGGCAAATCCTCGCTGCAGCCGGAGCGCATACCCGGCACGCCGGCGAGATCATCACCAGCCACGTCACTGAATTCCGCCTGGAGCGACCTGCGGTAATGACCGGCGCGGAACTTTTTCGCGCCGACCTTGTTGCACGACGAGTGCGCCCAACATCTTTCGGCGGCACGAAGACCGGGGTGCGGTGAGTACGGATGAAGCAACCAAGGCGCATGCCGATCTGCTCGATCTGCCCACCAGCCTGTGGCCCTACGAGCTCTTGTCCACGCGGGTATGGCAGCTGCGTGCGCCCGTCGAACTTCATCCACCCGTCCACGCCGGTGTGGACGAATTTTCCCTTGAGGTGGGTCTCGGCGATCCACTCGCCGATGTGGGCGTCCTCGAATCGCTGGGGCCCCTCGTCACCAGGTGGACTGTCCCGAGGGGGGTCTTGGGCTGAGTCAGCGCCCTGGCTGTCGCTGTCCAGGCATTTGGGTGGCTCGGGGTCGCTGTACTTGGCCTTGTATTTGGCCATGAAGTCGTCGTGTGCCATTGGTGTGGCCCCCGGCGGCGCAGTGTCGGGCGTGGATGCCGCACGATGCTGGCGTGCGAGTACGTGGCTAGGTGGCAGTGGGCCACTGCCGTTGAGGTCTGGCATTGCCTATGATGGTCCTATTCCTTCCCACGGATAATGTTCGGTCGGAAAGCCCGTCACACTGCTGGTGGCGGGCNTTCTTTTGTCGGTGGCCCTCATCAACGGCACCGCCGCTCTGGCTCTGGCCGGGGTTCTCAATCCCCCGTAACCAGTCCTCAACGGATTCACGCCGGTAATACACGCGTCCAGCCGGACCTATCTGCAGATGCGGCGGCCAAGATTCGCTGCCGGTGCGGCCCCTGCGTTCTGAGCTGTCACTGAACCCGTATTCGTGCATGAATTGCCGCCGGGTCAGCAGCGTACTTTTGGCTACGACGTCACTCATCGCCTCTCCCCAATCCAAAGCGAGAACTGGAAGCGTTCCCGTTCACGTTCACTGGTTCTCTGTTGGGGCGAGTGCTTTGACATGTTTTGAACACATGACTGTCGGGGTCTTTACGGAATCTTTGCGGGCCACCGAACAGCCGCTCACTGGACTCGTCGGTCAACGACAGTTCAGCGATGACCTTCTCCAAGGCAGCAGCCCGCAGGGCGGCGCTGGCCTCTCGGGCAGCCGCCATACGCTCTGCCTCTTGCGCCTGAATGCGTTCCCGTTTTGCCCGGTCTGCAGCGGTGGGGCCTTACGTCGGGCCTCCTCAGTCCTCACGGACCGGCTTGAACGCGGCGTCCACATCGCTCTTGCGCAGCCTGACGACGTTACGCCCCAGCCGGACGGCGGGCAGCCATCCGTCGGCGACCATGTCGTAAATGCTTTTCGTCGTTAGTTGCGTGTATTCGGCAACCTGCCTGACTTTCATCAGGATTTCGTCTTCTTGGGTAACAACGGGTGTATTGGTTTTGTCCAATGCAGGTATAGCGGGGCTGGCCATTTAATTCGTTCTCCTTGCTGAGCTGGGCCGTCGCCAATCACCGTACCCCGCTGTCAGGCGTTGTGCACGTTACCATAGGGGCTTAGATGGGCCGACCAGGGTTATCACAACCCCTTTAATACTGGAGTAATACTGGCGTGAGATTGGTGTCCAACAAGGGGGCACGGAAAAGCATCAAGAGTCGGCGAGTTTCGACAACATGGCCGCTATTTCCCGGTCCCGTCCACGGGCCGCATGCTGGTAGACCAAAGCAGCTTTGGCGGTCGAGTGCCCCAGCCTGGCCATCAGCTCAGCCAGCGACGCTCCGGTTGCTGCTGCCAGCACCGCACCCGAATGCCTGAGGTCGTGCCAGCGCAAGTCTTTCCGCCCGGCCTGGGCGCGGGCCACGGTCCACGACCTGTACAGCGCCGTCATCGACAGGTGCCGCCCACCGCCCCGGGTGGACGTGAACAGCAGCGCGTCACGCGACGTGTCGACGTGCTCGGCCAGGTGGTCGCGGATCATGGTCACCACGTGCGGCGGTATCACCACGTCGCGGATGCCGGCCGCACTTTTCGGCTCGCCGACCATGTGGCCGCCCTTGACCCGCACGACGGCGCGGCGGACGTGGATGACTTCCTGGTCCAGGTCGATGTCTCCCCGGCGAAGCTCGACCATCTCGCCGAAGCGCAGGGCACACCAGGAAGCCAGCGGCACGGCCAGTCTCAGCCGCTCTGGCATGGCTTCGGTGAGCGCGGCCAACTCAGCCACGCTGGCGGGGATGACCTTGCGCGCGCGTGTGGTCTGCCCTGCCCCCCGGATCCGGCACGGGTTGGCGCCGATCAGCTCATCGGTGAACGCAGTCGCCAGGATGGTGCGCATCAGGCCGTAGGCGTGCGCCTGCGTGGTGGGCTTGTCGGCAGGCAGGTCGGCATACCAGTCGCGGACAGCGGCCGGGGTGATCTCGGCCAGCGCCATGGTGGCGAATCTCGGCAATATGTAGCGCTCCAGGAGGTGCTGATACTGCGCCCCGGTGCGCGGGCGCAGGGGATGGCGGTTGGCCAGCCAGCGGGCAGCGTAGGGGCCAAAGACGGCCTTCTCTGGCTTGGTGGCGGCTGCCGGGTTCCACAGCTGGCTGTCGATCTCGCGGCGCCGGTCGGCCAGCCACGCCTCGGCGTGCAGCTTCGCCGCGAAGGTGCGGGGTGCGGTGATGGTTTTGCCGGCAGACGTGGAGTATCTGGCTTGCCAACGGCCGCTTGGCAGTTGGCGGATGCTCCCGAACGATCGCTTGCCGGCCATCATGCCTCCGTTGTCGTGCCAGATTCGTGCCAGGAGGAGGTTACTTTGCCGTCCACACGCTTCGCCGCGCTTCTATGGATCCTCGCGGTGTCCACAGGTCAGGCCCGGTGTTGCCTCAGGTTAGACACTACCTGGGTTTTGCCGTGAAGTCTGATTGGCCATCAGCCGCCGATGATAGGTAAGGGCGTGCCAGAATGACGGCGGCAAAGCGGGGGCGTGGACGTGGGGAGGCACTAGGCCGATGGTTGACTTCTCGCCAATCACCAAGCCGGTCGGGCGCCTGATCGCGACCGCGCAGAACGGGCTCGAGGTCTTGCGCTTCGGCGGACTGGAGACAGGCGATGTGCCGTCGCCGTTCCAGATCGTCGAAAGCGTGCCGATGTACCGCCTCCGGCGGTATTTTCCGGCGGACAATCGCAACGGCCACCTACCGGTCGGCCCGCCGGTGCTGATGGTGCACCCGATGATGATGTCGGCCGATATGTGGGATGTGACCCGGGAAAACGGTGCCGTCGGGATCCTCCACAGGGCCGGCATCGACCCGTGGGTGATCGACTTCGGCTCGCCGGACCGGGTGGAGGGCGGTATGCAGCGCACCCTCGCCGACCACATCGTCGCGGTGAGCGACGCCATCGACACGGTCAAGAAGGTCACCGGGCAGGACGTACACCTGGCCGGCTATTCGCAGGGCGGCATGTTCGCCTACCAGACCGCGGCCTACCGGCGGTCCCGCGATCTGGCCAGCATCATCACGTTCGGCGCACCGGTGGACACGCTGGCCGCGCTGCCGATGGGCGTGCCCCCCAACCTGGGCGCCGCGGCCGCGGACTTCATGGCCGACCACGTGTTCAATCGCGTCGATATACCAGGTTGGTTGGCGCGCGCCGGGTTTCAGATGCTCGACCCCGTCAAGACGGCACAGGCCCGCCTCGACTTCCTGCGCCAATTACACGACCGCGAGGCCCTGCTGCCGCGTGAGCAGCAACGGCGATTCCTGGCATCGGAGGGCTGGATCGCCTGGTCCGGTCCGGCGATCTCCGAGCTGCTGAAGCAGTTCATCGCGCACAACCGGATGATGACGGGCGGCTTCTCGGTTCACGGCGAACTGGTGACGCTCAGCGACATCGACTGCCCGATACTGGCGGTGATCGGCGAGGTCGACGACATCGGGCAACCGGCGTCTGTTCGCGGCATCCGCCGGGCTGCGCCGCAGGCCGACAGCTATGAATTCCTCATCCGTAGTGGGCATTTCGGCCTTGTCGTTGGATCCAAGGCGTCCGCGCAGACCTGGCCGACGGTCGCGCAGTGGGTGCTGTGGGTATCCGGCGAAGGGGAAATGCCCGAGCAGCTCACGCAGATGTCGCTGCAGCCCGCCCAGCACAGCGACTCCGACAGCGGGGTGGCCTTCGCCTCCCGCGTTGCCCACGGCGCCGGCGTCGCAGGCGATGTCGCATTGGATCTCGCCCGCTCCGCGGCGGGTGCGGTGGTGGCCGCGAACAAGTCGGTGCGGTCGCTGGCGATTGAAACGGTCCGCACGCTGCCCCGCCTGGCGCGTCTGGGACAGATCAACGAGCACACCCGCATCTCGCTGGGCAGGATCATGTCCGAGCAGGCGCGCAGCGCACCTCAAGGCGACTGCCTACTGTTCGACGGCCGGGTGCACACCTACCAAGCCGTGGACACCCGCATCAACAACGTCGTCCGCGGGCTGATCGAGGTCGGCGTGCGACAAGGCGACCGCGTCGGGGTGCTGATGGAAACCCGGCCGAGCGCCCTGGTCGCGATCGCGGCACTGTCCCGCCTCGGCGCTGTCGCGGTGCTCATGCCGCCGGACGGCGACCTGGCCGCCGCCGCCCGGCTCGGGGGTGTCGCCGAGATCATCACCGACCCCACCAACCTGAAGGCGGCCCGCCGGCTGTCGCTGCAGCTGCTGGTGCTCGGCGGCGGTGAAACGCGGGATCTGCACCTGCTGCCCAGCGACGACGACGTCGTCGACATGGAACGCATCGACCCCGACGCCGTCGAGCTGCCCGGCTGGTACCGGCCCAACCCGGGGCTGGCGAAGGATGTCGCGTTCGTCGCGTTCAACACGGTGCGCGGCGAGCTCATCGCGCGCCAGATCACCAACTACCGGTGGGCGCTGTCGGCGTTCGGCACCGCGTCGTCGGCCAATCTGGGGCACGGAGACACCGTCTACTGCCTCACTCCGCTGCACCACCAGTCGGGTCTGCTGGTCAGCCTGGGCGGTGCGGTCGTCGGCGGCTCTCGCGTCGCGCTGTCCCGGGGGCTGCGCCCGGACCGGTTCATGCAGGAGATCCGTCAGTACGGCGTGTCGGTGGTCTCGTACACCTGGGCGATGCTCCAGGAGGTCATGGACGACCCGGCGTTCGACCTGAAGGGCCACCACCCGGTCCGGCTGTTCATCGGCTCCGGCATGCCGACGGGCCTGTGGGAGCGAGTGATCGACGTGTTCGAACCCGCCCACGTCGTCGAGTTCTTCGCTACCACCGACGGCAACGCGGTGCTCGCCAACGTGTCCGGCGCGAAGATCGGCAGCAAGGGCAGGCCACTGCCGGGTGTCGCGGAGGTCGAGCTGGCCGCGTACGACCCCGAGGATGATCTCATCCTGGAAGGCGACCGCGGATTCGTCCGTCGGGCCGAGACCGACGAGGTCGGTGTGCTGCTGGCCCGACCGCGGGGGCCGATCGATCCGACGGCGTCGGTCAAACGCGGCGTGTTCGCGCCGGCCGACACCTGGATCTCGACCGAGTTCCTGTTCCGCCGCGACAGCGACGGCGACTACTGGCTCGTCGACACCCGCGGGTCGGTCATCCACACCGCGCGCGGAGCGGTCTACACACAACCGATCACTGATGCCATCGACATGATGGGCGCGGTGGCGCTGGCGGTGACCTACGGCATCGATGCCGGCGAGCATCAGGTCGCGGTGACCGCGGTGACGACGGTCCCGGGGGCCGCGATCTCGGCGGCGGACCTGAACGAGGCGACCGCCGCACTGGGCGATGACCGCCCGGATTTCGTGCACGTCGTGCCCGAGATCAAGCTCAGCGCGTCATACCGGCCGATGGTCGGGCCGCTGCGTCAGGCGGGCATCCCGAGGGCGGGGCGCACCGCCTGGTATCTGGACCCGGAGACGAACCGCTACAAGCGGTTGACATCGCCAGCGAGGGCCGAGTGGGTGGACGCCTCGCAGTAACACGCCGCCCGAGGAAGCCGACACACTGTTAGGCTCCCGCTGGCGGCACCTGGCCGCCTCGCCATCAGCGCGCCGGAGGATCGCATGACGACGAAGGGCCCGACGAAGACCGCATTCGCATGGCGACGGAGCACGACGGCGGCGCTGGCCAGCACCGGGATGGCGGTCATGCTGATGCTCGGCTCCAGCCCCGGGCTCGCCCGTGCCGACGTCCTGGACGACCTCGCCAAGGAGTTCACCACTGCCTCTGGCGCCGGCCCCGTCGCCAATCTGGTCAATCAGTCGCTGAGGCTGCGGGCGATGGGCTTCATGCCCACCAAGGGCGAGTTGGACAGCATCACGCAGGCCGAGACATACCGGCCGAACCAGACGCCGTTGATCAAGGCGCTGCAGGAGACCGTCGCCGGCCAGGCCAAGCTGCAGCAGGAGTCGCAGGCGCTGGGAGGCGGGCAAAACCAGGTCGGCTTCGGCATCAACCAGTACGACCCGAACAACCCCGGAGGCCTCACGGCCGGGCCCGGGGGCGTCAACCTGGGCGGTGGCAGCAACCAATACATCATCGGCGGCGGCAAGCCCGTGGCTCCCGGCGGCTGATCGGTGCCGATGCTCGACGAGAGGCTGCTGAGCATTCTGGTGTGCCCCGCCGACCGGGGTCCGCTGCTTTACGTGGACGACGTGCTCTACAACCCGCGGCTGCGCCGCGCCTACCGCATCGAGGACGGCATCCCGGTGCTGCTGATCGACGAAGCGGTCGACGTCACCGAGGAGGAGCACCAGCGCCTGCTCGCGGACGCCAACCGGTGAAGTCGGCCCTCAGAACGGCAGATCGCCGGTGAGGTAGCGCTGGATGTTCGGCGCGACCGTTTTCGCGATCTGCTCGGCGGGGAGCGATCTGAACGGCTCCAACTCCAGGATGTAGCGGGCCATCGCGACACCCAGCAACTGCGACGCGACGAACTGGACCCGGATCGTTCCCGTCCCAGGCGGGTTGTCCACCCGGGACCCGATCTCGGCGGCTATCACCTCCTGCAGAAACGAGCGGATCAGGCTGACCTCGGATCCGACCAGCAGCGACCGCAACTCGGCGACGAAGCCCTTGCCCATCTCGGAGTCCCACAGGGGCAAGAGCAGAGAAGGGATCTTGTAGCCCATGTCCTCGATAGGCGTCTCACGCAGCGGACCCAGTACTTCCATGGGATCGATGGGGATGTGAATCGCGGCAGCGAACAACTGCTGCTTGACGCCGAAGTAGTGGTGCACCAGCGCCGGATCCACGCCGGCGTCGGCGGCCACCGCCCGAATCGATGTGTTGTCAATCCCGTTGCGCGCGAACAATTCACGAGCGCTAGCCAAGATGCGCTCCCGGGTGTCGGAGGTACCCGGCGGGCGCCCGGGGCGTTTGCGTTGCGCGTTGGCGGTCAATTGTCTACGGCGTCCGTCTGCGCAGCGTCGCCGCTGCCAGGCACAGCGCCAGCACAGCGAAACCCACGACGACAACGATGTCGCGCACCGCGATGCCAGTCAGCTCTTTATGGGTCCCGACCTGCTGCAGGGCTTCGAGTGCGTAGCTGGCGGGCATGACGTTGCTGATCCACTGCAGCCAGGTCGGCATCAGAGCTCGCGGGACGATGATACCGGCCAGCAGCAGCTGCGGGACGATTACGACCGGCATGAATTGCACCGCCTGAAATTCGGTACGTGCGAACGCGCTACACAGCAGACCGAGCCCAACGCCGAGGACCGCGTTGGCGATTGCAATCACGAACACCCAGATGGGACTGCCGGCGGTGGTGAATCCGAGAAGCCAGAACGACACGATGCAAGCCAGGGTGGCCTGCGCCGCCGCGGCGACCGAAAACGCGGTCCCGTAGGCCGCGAGCAGGTCCGGTCGGCGAAGCGGGGTGGTGAGGATCCTTTCCAGCGTTCCCGAACCCCGTTCGCGCTGCATGGTGATCGATGTGATGAGAAACATCACGAAAAGCGGGAAAAGGCCCAGCAAGATCAGGCATGCGGTGTTGAACGGCGACGGGCTACCGGGACGATGGGGAACGTTCTCGAACATGAAGTACATCAGCGTGATGATCACGATCGGGATCAACATGATCATCGCAATGCTGCGGCGATCGGCGGCCAGCTGACGCAGGATCCGGGCGGTGCTGGCGAGATAGCCCTGTAGCGTCAGCCGGCTGCGGGCGCGGTGGTGCGCCGGATGATGGACAGAAACGCTTCCTCCAGTGACGTGCATCCGGTGTCCTCTCGTAGTCGATTCGGCGTGGTGTGGGCCAGAAGTCGGCCTTCGCGCATCAACAGCAGGTCGGCGCAGTGGTCGGCCTCGTCCATCACGTGGCTGGAGACGACCAAGGTCGTTCCGGCGCGAGCCAGCGCGTTGAACTGATCCCACAGGTCCACGCGCAGCACGGGGTCGAGGCCAATGGTCGGCTCGTCAAGCACCAGGAGGTCGGGGCGGCACACCAGCGCGCAGGCCAACGAAACCCGTGCGCGCTGGCCGCCCGACAGGTTGGCGCAGTACGAGGCTCGCTGGTCCGTCAGACGGACCGCCTCGACCGCCTCTTCGGCGGCTTGCCGGTCCTCGCCGTAGAGCGCGGCGAAATATCGGATGTTGTCGATCACACGCAGGTCGTTGTAGATGGTGGGGTCCTGGGGCATGTAACCGACTCGTCGACGCAGTTCGGGCGATCCCGCCGGGTGGCCGAGCACCGTGACAGAACCGCCTGCGACGATCTGGGTGCCGACAATGCACCGTATCAGCGTGGTCTTGCCAGAGCCGGATGGCCCGAGGAGGCCGGTAATCGTGCCACGCGCGATCGTGACTGAAAGGTCCTGCACCGCAGGACGTTTGCCGCGGATAACGCGCAGATCCCCGATGCTGATCGCGGGCTCGACGCCATTGCGGAGTAATTCATCACTCGATGAACTCATCACATGGTGAATAATCCTCCCGGCTACCGCCGCTGTCAATACCGGGGGCAGAATCTGTCTGGTGAGCGCTGAGCTGCTGGTCACGGACCCGCCGACCGCGGCGCGGAGACTGCTCGGGGCCGTACTGGCGGTTGACGGGGTGCAAGCCACGATCGTCGAAGTCGAGGCCTACGGTGGGCCGCCGGACGGTCCGTGGCCTGATGCGGCGTCGCACTCGTTCCGGGGACCCGGCGCGCGCAACGCCGTCATGTTCGGGCCGGCCGGCCGGCTCTACACCTACCGCAGCCACGGCCTGCACGTCTGCGCGAACGTCGTGTGCGGTNCCGATGTCGCGGCCGCCGCGGTGCTGCTGCGAGCGGCGGTGGTCGTCGACGCCGGCATCGAGACCGCGCGACGGAGGCGCGGTGAGGCGGCGCGCCCGGCCGCGCTGGCCCGCGGACCGGGCAATCTGTGTGCGGCGCTTGGGATTACGATGGACCACTACGGCATCGACCTGTTCGACCCGGCAGGCCCGATCACCCTGAAGCTCGGTGACGAGCAGCCCGCGGCCAGTGGACCGCGGGTTGGCGTCAGCAAGGCCGCCGACCGGCCGTGGCGATTCTGGCTGGCCGGGCGACCCGAAGTGTCGCCGTACCGCCGCAGCCCGCGTGCGCCCGCACCGGGAGCCAGCGACTAACGACTGGAAAGATCAACCTCATGGGCACGATCCTCGACGAGTTGAGTTGGCGTGGGCTGGTTGCGCAGTCCACTGACCTCGACGCGCTTGCCGCCGAGGTGGCCCGCCCACCCATCACGGTCTATGCGGGTTTCGACCCGACGGCCCCAAGCCTGCACGCGGGNCACCTGGTGCCGCTGCTGACGTTGCGGCGCTTTCAGCAGGCCGGGCACCGGCCCATTGTGCTGGCCGGCGGGGCAACCGGCATGATCGGCGATCCCCGCGAGACCGGCGAGCGCAAGTTGAACGCGGCCGACACCGTCGCCGACTGGACGGAGCGCATCCGCGGTCAGCTGGAGCGGTTCGTCGATTTCGACGGGTCGCCGTCCGGCGCGATCGTCGAGAACAACCTGTCATGGACCACCGGGCTGGGGGCGATCGAGTTCCTGCGGGATGTCGGAAAACACTTCTCCGTCAACGTGATGCTGGACCGTGACACCATCCGGCGCCGGCTCGAGGGCGAAGGCATCTCCTACACCGAGTTCAGCTACATGCTGCTGCAGGCCAACGACTACGTCGAACTGCACCGGCGCTATGACTGCACGCTGCAGATTGGCGGCTCCGACCAGTGGGGCAACATCATCGCCGGAGTGCGGCTGGTACGGCAGAAACTCGGCGACACCGTGCATGCGCTGACCGTTCCGCTGGTGACTTCGTCGGACGGCGCAAAGTTCGGCAAGTCGACCGGCGGCGGCAATGTGTGGCTGGACCCGGAGATGACCAGCCCGTACGCCTGGTATCAGTACTTCGTCAACACCGCCGACGCCGATGTGACCCGATACCTGCGGTGGTTCACGTTCCTGTCGCCGGTGGAAATCGCCGAGCTGGACGAGGCGACGCGGGCGCGTCCGCATGAGCGGGCCGCGCAGCGACGGTTGGCGCGCGAGCTGACCACCCTCGTGCACGGGGAGGCGGCCACAATCGCGGTCGAACACGCCAGCCAGGCGCTGTTCGGCCGAGGGGAACTGTCTCGGTTGGACGAAGCGACGCTGGCCGCCGCTCTCCGGGAGGCGTCGGTGGCCGAACTGAAGCCGGGCGCCCCGAGCGTAATTGTCGACCTGCTCGTTGCGACGGGNCTTTCGGCAAGTAGGGGCGCCGCGCGGCGGACCGTAGCCGAAGGGGGCGTGTCGGTGAACAACGTCAGGATCGACAGCGACGAGTGGACCCCCGCGCCGGAGGACTACCTTCACGGCCGCTGGCTCGTGCTACGCCGCGGAAAGCGGAATATCGCCGGCGTGGAGCGCGTTGACGGGGGTGGCTGACGCTGGGCGGAGTCGGGAATATCCCGCCGTCCGGCCGCGTTGGACCCAACCGGGAGTCGAAACCGGCCACCTAGCAGGTAATTTGACTCCCAGTTTTCTCTCACGTAACTTGTTGAAGTCGTCGCGACCCGGTCAGTCCGTAAGGCGCGACGGCCTCCTTGAGGGAAGCACCGTTTCGGCGGTGTCCTCGCCGTCCGCACGATCTGTCCGCGGCCCAGAGCCGCGCGCTGGTTGGGCGGTCGGTCGGGTGTGTTGTTTGAGAACTCAATAGTGTGTTTGGTGGTTTTTGTTTTTTGTTTTTTTGCTGCGCTCCTGGCGTCCCCGTGTTGGGGGTGTGGCGTGTTTTGGTCAGGTTTCTCTGATTGGGTTTTGTTTGGAGAGTTTGATCCTGGCTCAGGACGAACGCTGGCGGCGTGCTTAACACATGCAAGTCGAACGGAAAGTGCCCTTTGGGGTGACTCGAGTGGCGAACGGGTGAGTAACACGTGGGTGATCTGCCCTGCACTTTGGGATAAGCCTGGGAAACTGGGTCTAATACCGGATAGGACCGCATGCTGCATGGTGTGTGGTGGAAAGCTTTTTGCGGTGTGGGATGGGCCCGCGGCCTATCAGCTTGTTGGTGGGGTGATGGCCTACCAAGGCGACGACGGGTAGCCGGCCTGAGAGGGTGTCCGGCCACACTGG
>JGI26341J46601_10000295_pt1 | contig 15192 bp, 18 predicted proteins | sample BogFormECP12_OM3_FD_46601 | JGI IMG/M metagenome (IMG submission 46601) | reverse complement strand
CGTCCGCATCCTGATGCTTGACGATCCACTCAACGCAAAGACGTATCGCAAGCTCGCGACCCGGCTGGATCGGGAACTCGACGTACCGGCTCAAAAGCCTATCCGCCATAAAGAAGAAACTCTCCCACGAAAAAAATCTCTTCTTCGGCGTGAGCCGGTGATCGAAGTTTTCTCTTCCACTCGGGTACAGCTCGTCCAATCGTGACCCTGCCGGAAGCGGCTTTACCGGTCGCCGCGCCGACATCACGCTCAACGGAATGATTGTCGCACGGGCCCACGACGCAAAATGATAAATATTGAACGGGAACCAGAGCGGTGTGCAGATCAGTTCCGGCGGCAAAGTCGGCGTCGCCTGCCATGGCCATTCGCCAATTAAGGCCAGCCAGTAACGCGTAAACACCCGCGTTTGACTTAGTCCGCCTCGCGCGAAAATCCAATCCCGCGCCCGCTCGAGCACATCGGCATCGGCCAGGTATCCGGCGCACCGCAGCGCGGCATAGCATTCGACGGTTGTATTGATGTCGCCGGCGGGAGCATTGTGGTAAACCTCCCACGAACCGTCGGCTCGCTGCTCATTCAGAATTGAAGCCACCATCCCGGCACGTTTCCGCTCATCTTCGATCCCGAGAAAGTGCATTGCCAGGATCCATTGAGCTTCCATGCAGGAATTAGATTCCAGCATTCCCACCCAGAATCCTTCCGTTTCCTGGCGATTCAAAAGCCAATCGACTCCATTTGTGATCGCGCTGCCGAGCCGATCGGCGCTTTCCGGAATTGGTTCCCGGCTTACTACCTCATGCGAATGTCTGAGACGTCCACTCATCAGATTAGCTCAATCTCAACTCCCTTATTGCCGTTCGGAGGTCCTCCGCGTTCCGGATTTCGCCCGGTCTTGTGTCAATGTGCCGTGCAGAAAGACCTCGGTCATTGCCTCCAAAACTTTCTCGTCAAGATTTTCGTCTCCAGTTATCCCCCGGTATAGGCGCAGATAGCTCTCCCTGTATTCCCACCAGGAAAACATAAACCCTTCCACCAGAATCGTTAGGAGTATCGGATTCAGATCCGACCGCATCCTGCCGTCGGCCTGAGAGGCGGAGAAAAAACGCGAGACACGTTCCAACGCCTCGAGTTCACCCGGCCATGGCGCGTTGTCGCCTTCCAGTTGCGACCAGGCACCCACTCGAAGAACAGTCGGGTTGTCTCTGATAAACTCGAATATCCGCCGGAGCACCGCCGCCGGAGCGCATCCCTCATTCGCCACTTCCCGCGCCGTATCGGTCCAGAACGCGTCAAACCGGAGAATCATCTGGCGCTTGATCTCGTTGTAAAGATCGCGCTTGGTCTTGAAGTAATGATGAATCAGCGGCTGCGACACGCCCGAAGCCCGCGAAATATCGCGCATCGATGTTCCCGCAAACCCGTGCCGCGCGAAAACCCGCTCCGCCGCTCGCAGGACGGTTGCGGATGTCTTCTTCTGACTGGCATGGATCCTCTTCGAGGCGAGAACATTACGTCCCATTTTTGACTGATCGATCAGTAAATTACTTCCACAACCAAGTCAAGTCCCGGGAATTAAAGGCAAAAGTCAGAAGGCAAAAGGAAGAACAGCGTCGTACGCGAGTCCGGCGTTTAGACGGCGACGGATCGCCAAGTATGGTTATACGCAGCGGCAGCCGATTGAGAGGAGGATCCATTCTTCTTTTTTCCCTTTGCCTTCTGCCTTTTGCCTTTATATCAGCGTGGTATCCGACTCAAATAACGGCGTGCAAGCCGACAAAGCCGCTGAGTCCAAAAAAGCGATAACCGCCGCTTCAGTTGCTGCGAGTGGAACCCTGGCCGCTCTCAAACTGCTTGTCGGTTTGCTCTCCGGCAGCCTTGGCCTTCTGGCGGAAGCTGCGCATTCCCTGCTCGATCTCATCTCCACGTTAATTACACTGCTGGTTGTTCGCATCGCGGCCGTCCCGCCCGACGCCAATCACCCCTACGGCCACGAACGCGCGGAACAGCTCGGTGCGCTCGCCGGCATGACCCTGCTCGCAGGTACCGGTGTGCTCATTCTCTATCACGCGTTCGACACGATCTTTTTTCATCCCGCAGCACCGGTGGTGAGCGTTTGGGCGTTTGGTGTTCTCTGCATNTCGCTGGTGATCGACTTTTNTCGCGCTCGCGCGCTTCGAAAGGCGGCCGCCGGCTACTNAAGCAGTGCGCTTGCTTCGGATGCCGAGCATTTCGCAAACGACATGTTCGGAGCGCTCTCTGTTCTCGCCGGCCTGGCCGCCATCGCGCTGAAAGCTCCCCTTCATTTACCCGATTGGTTCGTTTTACGCGCTGATGCGTGCGCGGCACTGTTAGTCGCGTTGATCGCATTTCGGTCGGTCTGGTCGCTCGGTTCCCAGGCGGTCCGGGCGCTCATGGACGACGTTCCGATCGGACTGACCGACCGGCTGAAAAAGCGAGTCGAATCGGTCGACGGCGTCGTCCACGGCACCGTCGTTGTCCGAACCAGGTTTGTCGGGAATCGCCCTTTCGTGGAAGTGAAACTTGGTACCCTCCGCGGCACTTCATTGGAATCGGCCCACCAGCTAAGCGAGATCGTCGAGAAAGAAATCAACGCCGAACTCGGGGACTCCGAAGCAATCGTGCATATCGAACCGGCGGCAACACCCGACGAACCCCGCGCAGCCAGTGTCCGCGCTGTGGCGGACAGACTCGGTCTGCGAGTCCATAACCTCAATATCTACCTTGTCGCGCGCGAAACGCACATCGAGCTCGACCTGGAACTCCCGGACACCCTCACCCTGGCGGAGGCACACCGGCACTCAGAGACCCTCGAAAAAGCGATCATCAAAGAACTGCCGGGTCGCGTGCTGGTAACCGTCCACCTCGAACCCAGAAGCGACGAACCGAAACCTGCCGTCCGGCATCAACCCTCTATACGACGGATCGAAGAGGCGCTTTCAATCCTGCCGGAAGCCAAAAACGTTGCGGTCCAGGATGTCATGGTTACCGACGAAGGGCTGGTGGTAACGCTCAAAAAAATGTTCAGCGGCACGACATCTCTTGCGCAGACCCATGAGGTCATGGCAGGTATTGAACGCGCCATCCATGCGTCCGTACCGGAAGTAACGCGTGTCCACATCAATCCCGAGATTGAATGATAAAGCGATTCACAGCAATTCGCAGTACGAATTATCGCGAAGAATTCCCTTGCGGTTCCCACCTCTTGATATAGAGATAATCCCAGTGGGTAAGCACGGTGCACATTTAGTCGATGTTTCCATAAACCCTGTTTCCACCGATATTTCCGGAGCTCATCTCTGGCTCATTTTAATGAAGGCTTACCGAGCGCTTTCGCAAGTGGACGCGCGCAGCATTGCAGCTTTCGGCCTCGGGATTTCGGATTTTGCGGTGCTTGAAGTTCTGCTCCACAAAGGTCCCTTACCCGTCAATACAATCGGGCGACAAGTAATGCTGACCAGCGGCTCGATCACCACCGCAATCGACCGGCTTGAGAATAAGCAACTCGTCCGCCGCAAAGCCAACCCCGAGGATCGCCGGGTCACCTATGTCGCGCTGACAAGAGCCGGCAGCACACTGATCCGGCGGATTTTCAAGGTGCATGCCGAACGGCTGGAGACGCTCTTTGAGCCGCTGAGTATGACAGAGCGTTCCAGCTTGGGAACGTTGTTAAAAAAGATCGGCAAACACGGCGAATCACTTCTGACCGAAAGCACTTGAACCAAATTTTTTGGCATTTTATCTTGATGCCATGTTACTTGATATCAAGTTACATTCCGCATGATCTAGCGAATCCTTTAACGAATCCATAACGAAAACAAATTGTCTTATGCCTAAGTTACTCTACATCGAATCTTCACCCAGAAAGACACGGTCAAAGTCGATCGAGGTCGCACAGGTTTTCTTGGCTGAGGTCCAAAAGAAATATCATGCTCTGGAGATCGATAAGCTCGATCTCTGGGCGGCCGATCTCCCTCCCTTTAATGGTGATACCCTCGAAGCCAAGTACGCCATTATGCAGGGACAATCTCATACACCCGACCAGGCCAAAGCCTGGAGCCGCGTTCAAGCTGTGGCAAATCGATTCAAAGAGGCCGATTCCTATCTCTTTTCATTGCCGATGTGGAATTTTGGAATTCCATATATCTTGAAGCATTTCATCGATGTGATTGTTCAACCCGGGCTCACGTTCAGCTTCACGCCCGAAGAGGGTTACAAAGGACTTGTTACTGGGAAGAAGGCGGCCATCGTCTATGCACGCGGCGGTGCGTATGGTCCCGGAACAGGGGCGGAAGGTTACGACCTTCAAAGCAAAACGCTCGCAGGGATCCTGGGCTTCATCGGGATTACGGACCAGTCCAGTATTTTCGTGGAACCGACGATCGGCGCGCCAGCGGATGTCGACGCCATCGTGGCGAAAGCCAAGGANGCCGCAGTGGCCGCCGCCGCCGCGTGGTAGGGCNCNTACGCCTCGAAGTATGAATGAAGAATGAAGAAGTAAAGACACATCGTAATCGCGGTACTTCTCCATTCTTCATTCATACTTNTTCCTTTCCTNGTGCCCTCACTCCCCTAGCTCAAAGACACGAATAATCTCCTCCGGGTTCTCCGCGTGAAGCAGGTCGCCGCGGAGCTTGTCGTCCCGGAAGACCCGCATCAGCGTCCCGACAAGACGCAAATACTCAGAGTCCATCGCTCTGGGAACTCCGACTAATATGACAAATTGAATCGGGACGTTGTCNTCCTGGACCNGTTCTGTTGTCCGCCCNAATGCCATCAGCATTTTCGTCACCGCTGATGTCCGGACGTGCGGGAGTGTCAGACCAAATTCCAGGTTCANTTTCCCGNCGGCTTCCNGGGCACGCAGCGTCCCNATAAATTCCTGCCAATTCGAGATCCTGAAATCNNCCCGCAGCGTCTCCGCAACCTTNTGCACAGCGTCAGCCCGCGATTGGACGNCGAGATTNAGCAGGATATTCTCGGGTAGCAGCGTGCCACGGATCCGAATCATATTGCAGTCCCGCTCCACCGAAGCTTTGCGCCGAGGATATCGGCAAACGAAAGATCTTTCGGTAGAAGCAACGGGAGAGTAGCTGAAGCGCGTCGCACTGTGACCACGTCCCTCGTGCGCAGCTGAATACAATCCTGGCCGTCAACGCTGAGGGAGAGATGCTGCCTGCCGCCACTGGGTATCAGCCGAATGGCTGATCGGTTCGAGACAATCACGGAACGATTTGTCAGGACGTGCGCGCAGATTGGCGTGACCACGAAAACTCCGGAATTCGGAATGACAATTGGGCCGCCGGCCGAGAGCGAATACGCAGTTGATCCCGTTGAAGTCGCAATGATCAATCCGTCGGCATTGTATTGTGTCAGGTGCCCTTCATCGATGTAGAGGTCGAGACGCACGAGGCGGGAACGGTCGCCGCGTGAGACCACGACGTCGTTCAAACCGATCTGCGAATAGATGATCTCTCCTTTTCGCTCAACGGTCGTTTCGAGAAGTGTTCGATCGTCCACGCGGTAGTCGCCCGTTGCAAGCGCCTTGGCAGCAATCGCAAACTCGGGTCCGCCAAAACAGGTCAGAAATCCGAGAGAGCCGAAGTTAATTCCCATCACCGGTTTCATCTTGCCGCGCAGATCACGGATGAGCCGCAGAAGCGTCCCGTCGCCCCCCAGAGCAACGAAAAGATCGACCCGCTTGTAAAGATCATCCAATGAGTACCCTTCCGTACCGGTTAATTTTGCCGCGTGCTCTTCGACCAGCACACTGATGGAATGCGCGGCGAGCGCCTGCATAAGCCCTTTGAGCGAATCCGCAGCGCCTGGTTTTCGCCAGTGTGCGTAGATGCCGAGACTTAACGAAGACATGCTAAGAATTCCCTGTTACCTTTGGCGCCTGTGATCGGCGAATCGATCACCCCGATCCATTCCCGGTCCAGTTGCCCGACCACAAAGTCACGGATCTTGCTGACGCTGCGCAGGCGGGCCTGCTCATCGCGCACAATCCCTCCTTTTCCTACCAGGCCGGGCTCCAATTCGAATTGAGGCTTGATCAATGCGATCACCGCTCCTCCCTCTTGCACGCACGAAAACATAGGAGGCAAAATTAGCGTGAGCGAGATAAAAGAGACATCAACAGTCGCAAGCTGGACCTGGGTTCCGATCAATTCCGGGCTCAAGTTACGGGCATTTACTCCTTCCCTTGCATCGACCCGCTCGTCGGCTCGAATCTTCCACGCCAGCTGGTTGTGCCCGACATCGATCGCGATGACTCGCCCGGCGCCGCGTTGCAGCAGGCAATCGGTGAATCCGCCGGTCGAAGCGCCGACATCCAAGCACACAAGGCCAATCGGATTAATCCCGAAATGGTCCAGGGCCGCTTCCAGTTTGTATCCTCCACGCCCAACATATTTTTCTTCCGCTATAACCCGGACAGCCGCATTCGACCGGACCAGCGTACCGGGCTTGTCAACGACAATCTCTTCGACCAGGACCTGCCCTGCGAGGATAGATCGTTGCGCGCGCTCTCTGGATTCGAAATAGCCATGATCCACGAGAAGTTTATCGATCCTGATTCGCTTCGGCTTATCCATTTTTGAATTAATCCGTTTCGAACTTCGCCAAATTTAAGGCTTGATAAACAGTCAATTCAGCCAAATCTATGCGATTCTTGCTTTCCGATTCCATCTATGTCGTCTGAAGAACTCAAAGAGCAGATAAAAGAGATGCTAGTGACCAACCTCATGCTCCGGACGCCGAAGGAGGAGATTGCGAACGACTTACCACTGTTTGGCCCCGACGGCCTCGGGTTAGATTCGATCGACGCCCTGCAACTGGTTGTGAGCATGGAGAAAACATTTGGAGTCGGCGTCCCGAATTCCGAGGTCGCTCGTGTCGCGCTCGCGACAGTCAACTCGATCCACGACTACATTGTCGAACAAGGCGGCCAATCTCTCCTGTCCCCCCCGAAATAACAATGACCCGGTAGAGGCGCGGTAGGGATGCGTGTCGGCCTCTGGCTATTCCGTGACCGTTTCCGCTTCGTTCACCGCATCCAGCATCTGGCGCAGGCGACCGAAATTTCGACGGTGTGAACCTGCAACCAGCCGCGGCAGATTCATTAGCTCCGCTTCATTCTGTTCCTGCTTCAATGCTCGGCTCCCCCGCAACGGACCGCCGTCAAGCAAATCGGAGAACCGCTTGTTCAGGTCTTGAATCGCTTCAGCGGTTAGCTGTCGTTGGAGCCGAATGACGAGTTCTTGTCCGACCCATCGATACGAATGAAAATTCTGGTAAAACCTGAGGACCATGTTCTCCGCCTCGTCCACATCTTCCGCGATCGAGAAGAGGCTGAAATCATCCGGTGAAATGAGGCCTTGTTCTAGAAGGTGCGTTCGCAAAAATTCCGTCCAGCTCTTCCAATAGGTACCAGCGGGCTGATCGACCAGGACAACGGGGATAATTCTCGCTTTTCCGGTCTGCATCAGCGTGAGACACTCAAACCCTTCGTCCATCGTCCCGAAGCCGCCAGGAAACAGCGCGATCGCATGNGTCTCTTTGACGAAATTCACCTTNCGCGTGAAGAAGTAATTGAAGTTCACCAGTTTAGGATCCCCGGTGATGGTCTCATTCGCCTTTTGTTCGAACGGTAACCGGATGTTCAACCCGAAACTGTGCTCTCTGCCGGCCCCGCGCTGGGCCGCGCCCATAATCCCGTCTCCTCCTCCGGTAATGATCATATAACCGCGTTCACGCATCCGCCGGGCAAACCGCTCGGCGGCCGAATAAACTTCCAGATGCGGTTGGGTGCGCGCAGACCCAAAAATCGCAATCTTCCGGATCCCCTGATACGGCGCAAACATCTTCGAGGCCTGACGAAGTTCTTTCAGCGAGCGATTGATCAGCTTCAGGTCCGGTACCGGCACGGAATCGCTTCCCATCCGAAGCGCAGTCACAATCATTTCAGCGATGAGATCCCGGGATTCGCGAACTCCCCAATCATTGACCATCTGCTGGATGCGGCGGTCGAACTCTAAGTCTCCCGAGGAGGCAAACGATGTGTGGAGGGCATGGATGCCCCCACCTGTAAAATCTTGCACGAGCAGTTCTAGAACGAGAAGGCAGGGTTGTCCAGTGGCATCAGGCACTCTGGAGCGGGACGCTGGACGCCTGTTCTTNGCGGCTCCCGCGAGGCCCGCGCGGAGTTTTCTAATTTGCCTCTCGAACGGGATATGATATTTGCTCCGCTTCCCATGATTGTCATCCTCAAGCCTAATACACCGACCGACCAGATCGAAGAAGTCGTTCAGGAGGTCGCAAAACTTGGATACCGCCCCCACCCGATCTACGGAGAGCTTCAGACAGTCATTGCAGCGATCGGCGACGAGCGGACGCATCACACGCTGGAGTCTCTGAGCGTCTTTCCTCAAGTCGAACGGGTATTGCCTGTACAGAAACGCTACAAACTCGTCAGCCGTGAGTCCAAGTCCGAAGAAACGGTCGTCGATGTCGATGGGGTCAAGATCGGCGGCGAAAACTTTGTGGTAATGGCGGGTCCCTGCAGCGTGGAGTCCGAAGAGCAGCTGATGTCGACCGCGAAGGCCGTAAAAGCGCTCGGTGCGAAAATACTGCGCGGAGGCGCCTACAAGCCGCGGACTTCGCCCTACGAATTCCAGGGACTTGGCCGCGAAGGATTGCGGATCCTTGCCACCGCCAAACAAGAGACAGGATTAAAGATTATTACCGAAGTTCTCAGCGAACGAGACGTGGAACATGTCAGCGAATCCTCGGACGTCCTGCAGGTCGGAGCCAGAAACGCTCAGAATTTCCAGTTATTGATAGAGTGCGCAAAGTCCCGAAAACCGATTCTGTTGAAACGCGGAATGAGTGAACGGATCGAAGAATGGCTTTTGGCCGCGGAATATATTCTCGCGAACGGCAACCCGAGCGTGTTACTGTGCGAGCGCGGGATCCGAACTTTCGAGACATATACCCGCAACACGCTCGACCTTGCGGCGGTGGCGATCGCAAAAATGGAAACCCATCTCCCGGTGATTGTGGACCCGAGTCAGGGATGCGGCAGAGCCGACCTCGTTCCGGTCCTGTCCCGAGGTGCCGTCGCTGTCGGCGTAGACGGACTTCTGATTGAAGTTCATCCGTTTCCTGCCGAAGCATTGAGTGACGGCCAGCAACAGGTTGATTTTAACGTTTTTTCTCGNCTAATGTCAGAGTTGCAGCCGTTTCTGAATGCGACGAACCGAAAACTCGTCTAGGGAAACAGCGAGTGCGACTTGATATGAGCTTCGGTACATTCTCACTACATGATTGAAGCCTTCGATGTAGCGATCATTGGCGGCGGACCTGCCGGAAGTTCAGCAGGAACTCTTCTCGCGATGGCTGGCCGGCGCGTGGTCATTTTCGAAAAAGAAAAATTTCCTCGCTTTCGCGTCGGCGAATCGACCCTGCCTGCTACTCTGAACACCATCGATCGAATGGGAGCCGGCGAGAAAATCAAAAACGGCGGCTTCCTGGTAAAATTTGGTGGCGAGATCGTCTCCGCCTGCGGGCAACGCGTCCGTTTCTACTTCCGGAACGGTTTCAAAGCGAAGCGCCAATCGGCTTACCAGGTCCTCCGCTCCGAGTTTGATCGGATCCTGCTTGATCATGCGGCCGAATCGGGTTGCGACGTCCGGCAGCAGACAACCGTCGAGTCATTCGGAATCGATAACGAGGGAGTGACGCTTTACTTGGGTGAGGGCCGGCGTGTCGTCCGAGCCAGGTACTTGATCGATTGCTCAGGCCGGAATTGCGTCGTCGGGAACAAATTCTCGCTAAGAGAGTGTTACCAGCATCTGCGAAAATTTTCTTTGTACGCTTACTACGAAGATGTCCTCCGCGAGGATGGCCCCGACGGAACACTCACCAGAATGGTCCGAACGAAGGATTCCTGGTTCTGGATGATCCCTCTCAGCGGCAATACCACCAGCATCGGGGTCGTCATGGACACCGGAAAGTTTCGGAGCATGAACATGAGCCCCGAAGAGGCCCTGGCGCGTTGCATCGCGGANCAACCGGTGGTGAGCGAGTATATGCCCAACGCCCGCCGAGTGACCGAGGTCTATGCAACCGGCGATTTCTCGTACCGGAACAAGAATTTGTGCGGCGATCGGTGGCTATTGGCCGGCGACGCTGCCGGATTCATCGATCCGGTCTTCAGCAGCGGCGTTTACGTCGCGCTGCTGTCCGGTGAGCAAGCGGCTGACTCGCTGAACATCGCGCTGGACCACCCCGAAAAGCGGGCGAAAGCGTTCCGATATTACGAACGCCGCGTCGGGCGCGTCCTCGACATCTATCTCCGCTGGGCTTCTTCCTGGTATACCCAGGAGTTTGTGGAAGTGTTCCTCTATCCCAAGGAAATCTTTGAACTCGTTCCGGCTGTCAGTGCCGTTCTCTCCGGAAACGAGGTCCGCGATTTCAGTATCCGTTGGCGACTTTGCATTTTTGAGATGCTGGTTGCCCTCCAGAAACGAACAGCAAAGATCGCTCCAAAGCTCTCATTGATTCCAAAAACGACATGATCCGCCGGTTCTCCATTTTTCTGTGCATGGTTTTGCTCGCCGGTTGCCAGGCTGCAAAGGAGTTGTCCGGCCTCGGCCCTGAGGCAAAAACTCGCGTCGGCCAACTGCTATATACCTACGGCGGGCATTCGATTGTCGGCGACATCATTCTCCGCAGCCTGAACGGCGGCGATTACGATCTCTACTTTTCGAAAGGAGGTGTCCCGGTCCTGGAGTTCCAGACCCGTGGCATGCATATGGCCGCCACCGGTGTCCTGGCCCGAAACGGGTGGTCAGGCGAAACCGCCGAAGCACGCGGACCGCTCCGGCCTTGGGCAACGCTGAGAGAGGTTCTGCCCTATTTTGATTCGGACGTTCCGAGCGCCCAGCGACCGCACCGATGGTCCGCGACTTTCGTCCGGAAAGGCGGGACATTGTTGCGTGCCGATGTACAATTCCCGGGCCGCAAATCAATGGCATTCAGTTTCGCCCAATAACGAAATGAACCAGATTGCGCCTCAAGTTGCGACCCAGGTCCAAACTCCCGAAGTGGAGCTGAATCTATCCCGCAACAGTTGGTACAGCCCCTTCAGCTTCGAAACTGCCACCTGGCTGATCCGGCATTTTCCGCGTACTTGGACCCGAACGTTAAGCGTTGCCGCCGGCGAACTCGGGTATCGCCTCTGCACAAACCGCAGGGAAGCTCTACGCCGCAACCTGGCTGTTGTTACAAAAAATTTACATAAGCGTAATNAGCTTTCCCGTAGCTGCTTCCATAACTTTTTATGCATGTTGCATGACTTATGCGACTGTGCCGATACCGGTTTTGGGCGATTGAACGAGATGATGGTTGAACGGCGCGGCTTCGAATTCCTGGAGGCCGCACGCAAAAAAGGCAAGGGTACACTACTGATCACGGGGCATCTCGGTGCGTGGGAGCTCGGCGGCATGGCCCTTGCCTCAGACGGGTTCCCTGTCAACGTCGTAACCCTGGCCGAACCGACAAGCGAGCTCAACGAGTGGCGCCAGAAATTTCGCCAACGCTTCGGAATCAAAACGGTGACGGTCGGTGAAGACAAATTCGCATTTGTCGAAATCATCCAGGCGCTTCGCCGGAACGAACTGGTTGCGATGCTGGTGGACCGCCCCTATCTGAATAGCGGAATCGAAGTTCGCTTCTTTGATCGGCCGACGCTCTTTTCGGCTGCGGCCGCGCGTGTCTGGCAATACAGCCAGGCATCGGTNATCCCTGCTTTTGTATTACAACTCGAACCGGGACAATACGGCTGTTACGCCTATTCGCCCATTGAAATGAGCCCGGATCAAACCATCGAACAAAACAGCCAACTGATCGCCGACGTGTTCCAGGCGGTCGTCCGCGAATTTCCAGAGCAATGGTTTAACTTCGTGCCAATCTGGAATCATCAGTAGTAGCCTGCCATGAGAATGCTCACCCTCCTGTTTCTTGTCGGACTCGCCNCCCTGGCCGACGCGAGTCCCATGACCTCAACTGAAATCGATCAACTGGTTCAACGGCTTCAAGCGACAACGAGCCGGCAACCCTCCCTTCAGGCGAATTTTCGTGAGGAACGCCACCTTGCGATGCTCAAAGAGCCGATCGTGAACGAAGGCAAAGTCTGGTTCACCTTGCCCGATAAAATACGCCGCGAGATCGAAGGAAAGACACCCAGCACGACCGTGATCGACGGCAGAAAAATGTCGATCTATTATCCGAATTACCAGCAGGTTGAAGTCTACGATCTCGAAAAGCGCCCCATTATCAANGACTCATTGCATGCCCTGACGGCCGGCCTCGACTTTCGCGANATCAAAGGCTATTTCGACCTGCAAGGCTCCAAGGACGGCAATCAATACCAGATCACACTCATTCCGAAAACAGCAGCCGTCCGGAAAGTGATTCAAAGCGTCGACCTGACGATCGGTGAAGATNTGATCCCCGAAAAGGTCACTGTCCACAATACCAAGGGCGAAGTTTTCACCAGCNCCTACTCGAACGTGCGCCGGGAAAACATCCCGGACTCCACATTTGAGTTCACTCCACCCCCCGGAACGAAGGTCACCACGCCGTTAGGCAATTGACATCCGTCCGTTTTGCAGTAACGAATTCCTCCCGGATCGGCTCAAATCGGTCCAGCACCCATTGCCTCGTGGTGTAACGGTAGCACAAGTGACTCTGGATCACTTTGTCATGGTTCGAATCCATGCGAGGCAGCCAAGTATAATCGACTCACAATAAGATACTTACGCGTTGAGAGTAATATATAAAAGACGTAACATACTCGTATGTTCTCACTATGTGCTCACTTTTTCGACGCACCGTGCTCACCTTCCCGCGCCGCGCCGCTCGTCGAGAAACTCCGCGATCGCCTCTTGGATTAACGCTTCGATCGTGAGCCCACGCTCCGCGCCCATTTCGAGCAGCCGGTCGAGCTTGACGTCCTCGATTCCGACGTGAATGCGCTTTATCGACTCCGGCGGCTGGGGATCCACGGTTCCGAAGCGTAGCGTCAGCGCCGGGTTCCTGGCGAGCGCCGAAAAAGTAGATGCTTCAAATGAAGCATCTATCGGAATAAGTCGCAGAGCGGGCTTCCGAGCCGTCAGAAATGGGTGCTTCAAATGAAGCACCCTCTTCGCTGGAGGTTCTCGAAACCGCGCGCCGCTTGCTTGAGGGAATCGCAAATACCGAGCTGCGCGGGCCGCGACCCGGCAGATTGCGCAAGCGATCGAGGCGAACGGTCGAGATAACCGATAAGGCGGGCGGCTGTCCCGGCTGGTATCATCCTTCAGATTACAACGGTGGCTCTACAGGAGGAAATATACCAATCTTTGCCTGATACATATCGTACTGTCTGCGGAGCTCCTGAGAGATCTCTTCGGGTCCGTCCTCCGGTGTCGTCGAATGCTGGCTATCGAAAATCAGGTACTCAAGAACTAAGTCGACCCCTGATACAGCGCCAATAAATTGAGCTCGAGGAATATCGACTCTCCGCTTCATATAGTGGTAAAGCTTTGCGCAGTCAGTTTTGATCCCGCTATCGTCGAAATCCATATTCTCGGAGGAGTGCGCAAACCGATTTCGAATTTCGCGAATCACGCAAAGGTCTTGGTAGACGCTTTTTGAAATAAATCCGAGCAAGCAGCTAAGGTGCGTACGCGCAGCGAATGATCCTAACGGACCAACACCCTCAAAAAAGAAGTCGAATTTGTTCGCCGCCGCCCGGTTAATCATCCGCGCCTGTAAAAGAATAAGCAGTTGTTGCTCCAGAAAGGCACCAGCAACTAATGCGCAACCGCGAGGCGTCTCGTTCGTCAAAACATCCCCAAATCTTCTTGATCGCTCACTACCTTCTTTAAGTTTTCCGAAAAGCCGCTTCTTATCCTCGGGGCTTAATCCCATGAGCTCAATGATATTACGAACGCGCGGATAGCGCAACGGTTGCGCTATCCCACTTTCGGGTTATCTTCCGCTTCCCATTTATGATATGGACCGTCTATCTTGACGAGAGCGGTACTCATGATTCACCCATCATGCTGATGGGAGGATTTCTCGCGAATGAAGATCAGTGGAAACGCTTTGATAGTGAGTGGCGCTCACTTTTAAATGCTTCTGGCGTTCAATATTGCCGCGGTAAAGAGTTGGTACAGGGAACAAAGCAGTTTAAGAATTGGCCGATTATTAAGCGTAAGGCATTTCAAGACGACGCGAACCGAATTATTCATAAGCATTTGGAGTTAGGCGTTACGACGGTTATAAGGCAAGACGATTACGACTCGATTTATAAATCGGCACCGAATCCGCGAAAGCTACGCAAGGATAGTAAATTTGGCGTACTGTTTCGAGGATGTATTTCGTTTATCGTGTCGATAGTAACAACGAATCTGGAACTCGCAAAACGATCTACTATTAACTTTGTCTCGGAAGCCGGGGCGAAAAATTCGGGCGATGCGGTGCGTCTCTTTGATCTCGCTAAGTCTAACAACTTACCAGAATGGTCACACTTATTAGGTAGTATCACTTTTGGCCAAAAACAATCTTACGGTCTGCAAGCGGCGGATCTGCTCGTCTACGCGTCAATTAGACTTGAGCGAGATGATCATGGAGATAAACCAACCGAGATCGAAAATTCGCCGCACATCCTATCTCAAGGAGATCCAATTCCGGCCTTTATATACTACCGTATGCCGATAAGGAAGAAAAGTTTGACTAGTTTGCAGGAGGACTTTCTGTTGTCGCAAGATCAGTGGGTCAACATGCAGAGTAGGTAATGTTGGGTTTAGTCGGCGTCGAACTCGTGAATTTTTTCTGTGACCAAAATCGGCAGGTTGCGTGCAGAGCCGGTAGGAATGGGCGAAACATTGGGTTTCTGAAAACCTATCTCAACTTGCGTTCTCCAAACACCAATGCTCGCATGGTGTCCAAGGGGATAAACAAGAGCGCCGTCGCTATTCCGGATCCCCTGAGCCAGGAGCGTGACCGAGGTCATCCCAGTCATCATCGGCGGCGGGTTTTAGGTGAAAGCCCTTAAAGTCTGCGCACGAGCAGAGCGCGAAAGCCAGGATCGCCAGAATAAATATTCTCACCATTTGGGAGTAC
>JGI26341J46601_10000293_pt1 | contig 15228 bp, 15 predicted proteins | sample BogFormECP12_OM3_FD_46601 | JGI IMG/M metagenome (IMG submission 46601) | reverse complement strand
TCTCTTCTGCGGCAGGTTTGTTCGGCCTGGCATTCACCGCGGGCTACGGCGCCTCGAAGTGGGGTGTGCGGGGACTGTCCAAGATCGCCGCCGTCGAGCTGGGCCCCGATCGCATCCGGGTCAACTCGGTGCACCCCGGCATGACCTACACCCCGATGACGGTCAATGTCGGGATCCAGGTCGGCGAAGGCAACTATCCCAACACACCGATGGGACGCGTCGCGGTGCCCGAGGAGATCGCCGGCGCGGTGGGCTATCTGCTATCCGACGACGCCGCCTACGTCACCGGCGCGGAGATTGCGGTCGACGGCGGGTGGACCGCTGGNCCCACGCTGAAATACGTTATGGGTCAATAGGACCAGACAGGAGCGCAGATGAAGCGATTAGCACACAACCGAATCCTGGTGACCGGCGCCGCCTCGGGCATCGGGCAGGCCACCGCGCTGCGCCTGCTGGACGAGGGTGCCGCGGTGGTCGCCGCCGACGTCGCCGCCGACGGGCTGGACAAGACCCGAGCCCGGGCCGGGGAGATCGGCGCCGGCGATCGGCTGGCCACGGTGGAGATGAACGTCGGCGACGAGCGGTCGGTGGTCGATGGTGTCCGCTCGGCCGTGGACACATTGGGTGGCCTGGATTCCCTGGTCAACGCCGCCGGCATCCTGCGCGCCGCGCACACCGAGCAGATGGGCTTGGACCTGTGGAACCAGATCATCGGGGTCAACCTGACCGGGACCTTCCTGGTGGTCCGTGAGGCGCTCCCGACGCTGCTGCAAAATCCCCGCAGCGCAATCGTCAACTTCAGCTCGACGTCCGCGTCGTTCGCCCATCCCTACATGGCGGCTTACGCGGCCAGCAAGGGTGGCGTCCAGTCCTTCACCCATGCGCTGGCGCTCGAGTACGCGAGTAAAGGACTGCGTGCGACCTGCGTGGCGCCGGGCAGCATCAAGTCCGGAATCACCGATGCCACAGGCGGATACATCCCTGCGGACGCGGACTGGACGCTGTTGACCCGGCTGATGCCGATCATGCCCACCACTGAGGAATCCAGTGGCGCGGGCATGGCCAATCCGGCTGTAGTCGCCGGCGTCATCGCGATGTTGGTCTCCGACGACGGCGCGTTCATCACCGGTACCGAGATCCGCATCGACGGCGGAACGCACGCATGACGGCGCCCCCAACCTACGAGGACACCCTTCGTGAAATCACCACCGACGCAGGCGTTCTGCGCTATCACGAGGCAGGTCTGATCGACACCGGGCCGCCGTTGCTGCTGTTGCACGGTTCCGGTCCGGGCGTGACGGGTTGGCGCAATTTCCGCGGCGTGCTGGGCGCGTTCGCCGAATTCTTTCGCTGCCTGATCCTGGAGTTTCCCGGCTTCGGCGTCAGTGACGATTTCGGCGGCCACCCGATGATTACCGCACTGGATGCGTTGGTGCGCTTCGTCGATGCACTTGGGCTGGACACCGTCGACATTGTCGGCAATTCGATGGGTGGCGGTGTCGCGATCAACTTCGCGATCGCTCATCCCGAGCGAGTGCGCCGGTTGGTGACCATCGGCGGCATCGGTCGCAACGTGCTCAGTCCGGGGCCGCCGGAAGGCATTCGGCTGCTGCAGGAGTTCACCGACGAGCCCACCCGGGAGCGGTTGGTCCGCTGGCTGCATTCGATGGTCTACGACCCGGCAATCGTGACCGACGAGCTGATCGAGGAGCGGTGGACTCATGCCACCGATCCGCAGACACTGGCCGGGGCGCGGCGGATGTACAGCAGCGAAGCCTTCGCGCAGATGATGAAGGCCATGGAGTCGTCCAAGAGTCCACAGCCGTGGGCGATGATGCACCGGGTCAAGGCGCCGACATTAATCACCTGGGGCCGCGACGATCGCGTCAGCCCACTGGACATGGCGCTGCTCCCGATGCGCACCATCCCCAACGCCGAATTGCATGTGTTCCCCAACTGCGGTCACTGGACNATGATCGAGGCGAAAGATGCCTTCGAGAGCGCCGTGCTGGCGTTCTTGCTGCGGAANGATTCCGCCGAGCTCAGTTGACGCAGGGCACGCCGCCGCCGCCGATCGGTGCGCCCTGATCGGGCGTCGGCTCGGTGGTGTCGGTGCTCGTGGTTGATTGGTGGTAGCCGTAGCTGCCGGAAAGGCTTGAGGCCGAACTGGACGAGGTGGAATCGTCCGAGCTGGAATCGTCCGAGCTGGAATTGCCCTGCGACGGCATGGAGAAGTTGTCGTCGACGATGACCTCGACATGGCTGTACTGCAGGGTGCGATTCGGTTTGTCAGGCGCATCGATGCCAAGCAGCGTCGCGACGTTGCGTGCGTCACTTTCGGCGCCCGGCGCGTACTCGATCGTGGTGGTGGTGGGTTCACCGCGAACGCGGTCCCGTACCGCCCCGGTGGTGTAGCCGTCTTTCTTCAGCGCACGCGCCAGCTGGCTGGCGAGGCCGCTGGTGTTACTGGCGTTGACCACGTCGACGACGGTCGACGGGCTCGGCACATCGGAGGTGGCCGTCGACGTCGCGGCCGAGGAGGTTCCGAAGGCTTTTGCCACTTCGGCCTTGATCGCGGCGGGATCGATGATGTTGACGTCTTGACCGTTGATGTTGTCGTAGCGCACCACCGGCAGGGTCCGGTATTCGATGGAGCCGCCCGCGAGAGCGCCCATCCGGCGGAACTGGTCCTCGTCCCAGCCCGACGACAAGACGACGTCCTTGCGCGCCACATTGATCAGGCCCTTGAGCTTGCCCAGATTGGTGAAGGTGCCCGAATCCTGCAGCTGGCGCATGACCGACGAGAGAAACGCCTGCTGACGATGGGTACGGTCCAGGTCACCATTTTCCAGGCCGTGGCGCTGCCGCACGAACGCCAGCGCCTGCCCGGCATCCAGGGTCTGGCGCCCGGCCGGGAAGTCGGCGCCGGAGTATTCGTCGTACACGGCGTGTTTCAAGCACACGTCCACGCCACCCAGGCTCTTGGCCAGGTCGTAGAAACCGGCCAAATTGACCTCAGCGAAGTAGTCGATGGGCACCCCGGTCAGGCTCCGCACCGCCTTCAACGTCGCGGTGCGGCCGGCTTCGCGGCCCCGCGTCTCCAGCTCCTTCTGGTCGCCGACGCCTTTGTCGATCAGCTTCTGCTCGACGTACTGCTTGGTGAGCCCGTAGGCCTCTTTGATCTTGATGTGGTTGTAACCGGGCACGCCGTTGAACGGCACCCAGTCGTCACGGGGGATCGAGAACGCGGTCACCCGGTCATCGGCGCTGACGTGCGCAAGGATCAAGGTGTTGGTGTTGTAGCCGCCGTCGTCGGAGTCGCCGGCGTGCAGGTGTTTCAGCACGGCCCACGGCAGATCGTTGCCGTCCTGGTCCTTTCGCGAGTCCAGCCCGATGAGCAGGATGTTCATCCCGTCACCGGTGGATTTCGGATCTTCGGAACGCAGCGCCTGCGAAACGGTGATCCCGCCCAGCATGCCGTGGGCCATCCACCATCCCGACCCGGTCGCGACCAATGCGACCACGGCAACCAACGCGAAGAAGGCACCGACAAACCCGCGGCCTTGGACCGCGGCCGGCGTCGCACGATGGCGATGCTTGGGGCCGGATCGCTGCAGGTCTACCACTACAACCTCGACTGTCCATGGGCGCCGCGCGTGACCCCCGGGTTGCAATGTGCGCGGTCTACGTAGAGAGCTCGGTGTCTAGTATGGGGCACCTTCCTGTGCAGCGCGTAGTGACCCAACTAACGGCTCCGGGTTGACGATGCCGTCAAAACAACGGCTACCAGCGACAACACCTCGCTGCAGATCGCCATCTTCGACTGAGAGAAGCGCCTAGTTGTGACCAAATCGTGGTCACAATTCGCTGGCTACAGCTCCAGAACCGCCCCGTCGGTGGCTGACACCGCGGCGGCGAACCGTGCCTGGGCGGCGGCCGCCGTGCGTTCCGGCACGCCGGGAAGGGGGTGGCTGTGGGTGAGCAGGAGGCGTGACACACCGGCCTCGATGGCGATGGTGCCGACCTCGTCACCGGAGGTGTGGCCGCGCTCGGCGTGGGTCGGCTGCCACGCCTCGTGCAGCAGCGTGGTCACGCCGGCCGCGTGGCGGATGGTCTCCGGGTCGAATTCGGTGTCGGTGCAATAGGCCAGCCGGTTCCCGACCCGGAAGCCCGCGGAGGGCAAAGTGTGTCGGGTCTGCTCCCAGGTCTCGATCTCGTGACCGGCGAAGCTTAAGGTGTCCCAACCCAGCTCCGCCCAGCGTGCCGGCGCCACTGGCGAGGCGGTCTGAAACGGCGAGGCGAGCAGCTGATCCGCCACGATCGATCGGGTGGGCCGGCCGTAGGACTGCGCGCCCGGGCCCGCGATCGTCAGTTCTCGGCCGCCCAGGCCGCGCGCACTGATGAAGCCGAGCCCGGTCACGTGATCGAGGTGGAAGTGGCTGAGCACCACCGTCACGGTCGCGATGCCATCCAGCAGAGCAGGGTTGATGTGCAGCGTGCCCAGACCGGTTCCGGCATCCAGCACCAGAGCTTCGGTGCCCGAGGTGATCAGGTAGCAGCTGGTCTGCCGGGTGCTGGTGGGAATCCATCCGCCGCTACCGAGAACCGTCAACCTCATGGCTAGAGAACCTATGACGGCGGGGCGGCCGCCTACGACAATGACTGCTTGAGCGCGGCCACCGTCTCGAGATCGGTCAGTGCCGCGACGCCGCGTTTGACGCCTTCCATGGCGATACTTTCGTCTTGCATGCCGCCCATCCCGGCGGTGATCAGCGGCGCGACGTAGGCGTACAGCGACCCTTGCCGATAGCGCAGCCACAGTTCGTCGGCGTCCAGCTCGGGGCCGCCTCCGGCCGCCAATGCTTGGCGATAGACGTCGAGCAGGTCGCGTTCGCAGGCCTGGCGGTCGGCGGTGGTCATGCTGGTGATCAGGGTGTAGCTCAGTTCGCGGCCGGGGTGCCCGCGGCGAAGCGCCTGCCAGTCGAGCAATCCCGCTTGGCCGTTGCGGAAGTAGACGTTGCCCGGGTGCGCGTCGCCGTGCATCACTGTATTCGGTTCTCGGTCAATCACTTTCGCGACCGCCCGATAGTTGTCGATGATGTAGCGACCGTCCTGGACGGGAATGGAGGTTCGCTCGGCCAGTCGGCGAGCCGAGGTGTTCAGCAGCGAACCGGTCAGCAGCGATGTGTGATCGCCCGACGCCGAGTAAACCCAACCGGGCGGACGTTCCCAAAACGTCGCGTGCAGCCGGGCCAGCAGCTCGACGATCATGCTCGCCTGGTCCTTGTCGAGCGGATGCAAGGTATCGGGAAACTCGCAACGATCGACCGCCAAGTCTTCGAGTACGAGCACGTAGCGACCGGTCAGCGAGTCGAACGCCGAGCCGTAGGCCGCGGGCCGGCCGGTGAGCTGGGGTGACAAATCGCGATAGAACAGCACCTCGGTCTGCGCCAGCCGGCCCAGTTCGCCCATCAGCCGAGTGGCGACGGTCTCGGCGGGCATCTTGACGAACACCGAGGCCGGGACGTCGTCCCCGGTCAGTGCCAGCCGAGCCCGCGACGACGTACCGGCGTCACCGCCGATCACTGACGCGGAGGTCACGCGGCGGCCCATCATTTTGGATAGCGACGGGCCGTCGAGCCCGCTGATCGTGCGTGGCAGCGACCGCAGCCGACCGATGACGGCATCGGTTGCCACACGCTGGATTCCGCGGCCAAGGTGCGCCGTCAAGCCGAGAACCGGTACTACCCGACTCGTTGGATCGGCCATCGGTCACCCCTTCCGCTCACGATGCATCTTTACAAAAAGTCGTCATTCTGTAAAGTAAGTGCATCATGGGTTACTCAGCCGCCGACGAATCCTTCACCCACCAATTGCCGCGACCATTCGACGAAGTCCACCACCCCGACCCCACCTGGTCGGACCGTTGCTACTTCTTCGCGGCCTCCCCCGACGGCGGGCTGCTGCTGGCCTCGGGCTACGGCAACAACCCGAACACCAAGTCCGGAATGGGCTACGTCAAAGTCACATTGGCCGACGGCCGCCATTACGACCTGCTCGCCGGCCGGCCCGTGGATGGCGGCCAGCGTGCCGAGGTAGGCGCTGGCCCGATGCGATGGACTTGTGTTGAGCCGCTTAAGAAATGGAAGCTGGAGGTCGAGCCGAACAACTCCGGAATCGCGTGGGAGCTGTACTACGAGCCCACCGCGCCGATGTGGGAGTTGTTGCCGCTCAAGGTGCATGGCAAGGACGGCAAGGTGATTGCCGACATGTACCACATGAAAGAGCCCGGACGATGGACGGGCTGGGTTGACATTGACGGCGAGCGCATCTCGGTCGACGGGTTTCACGGCGGCCGCGACCGGACGTTCGGGGTTCGGGTCGCCGACGAAATCGACTTCTGGCTCTGGCTCGACGCCGGCTTCGAGGACCGCGCGATCGAAGCCTGGATCTTCGAAACCTCCGACGGCGACGTCACTTACGTCGACGGCGGTATCACCCACAACGACGGCACGCTGTCCAAGCGGTTCGTCAACATCGAGCACGAAATCGAATTCGACGGCGACCGCAAACGGCCCGCCCGCGCCGTGCTCGTCTTCACCGACGAGGACGGGAACCGCTACCGGGTTGGCGCCGAGTCGCCGAACCAACACGTGAACGCCTACTACGGCATGCCGATGGCGAAGTGTAACTACGAAAAACTGGACGGCGGAGCATATTTCATCCATTACCGATGGGATGCCACTAACCGCGACGAGCTGATCGAAACCGAGGACAAGTCCATGGCGATCGATCAGCTGATGCGCTTTGACTTCGACGGCCGGATCGGCTGGGGCATCTTCGAAATCCTGATGGGCGGCAACGCCTACCCGCGGTATCCCAACTGGAAGCCGATGGACATGGCGTCGTTCAGGCAGGACAAAACGCCGGTGGACCGGCTGGCCGCGGACAGCGAGGCGTAGCGATGACAGCAACCGATGAGATCGGCCCGCGGCTCACGCAGTGGCTGCAAACGAAATTGCCGGACGCTGACGAGGTCCGGATCGAGGGACTCGACCGGGTCACCTTCGGACACTCGGCAGAGATGATGGTGTTGACGGNCGTGGCCCGCCACGGCGACGCCGAGGAACGCCAAGACGTGGTGTTGCGTCTGCGCCCTCGACCGCCCGCTCTGTTGGAGCCCTACGACCTCGAGCGGCAATTCGACATCCTGCGTGGCCTCGCCAACACCAATGTCCGGGCCCCGCGGGCGTTGTGGCTCGAAGACTCCGGCGAGGTGCTCGGCCGACCGTTCCTGATCATGAACCGGGTCGCGGGCAGCGTCTACGAGATGGAAGCGCCGACCGATGCGACGCCCCAACACATCCGACGGATGTGCGAAAGCATGGCCGAGCAGCTTGCCGCGATCCATTCGGTGGATCTTTCGACGACCGGCCTGGCCGCGCTGGACGATGGAAGAACTCACCTCGATCGTGAGATCGACCACTGGGCAAGCGAAATGCATCGGGTACAGCACGGAAGGCTGCCCGCACTGGAGCGCCTGCGGCAGGGACTGCGGGAGACCAGGCCGGCGCCGTCCGCGAAAATCACCCTCGTCCACGGCGACGCCAAGCCGGGCAACTTCGCGTTCGTGGACGACGAGGTGAGCGCGGTCTTCGATTGGGAGATGACGACGGTCGGCGACCCGCTGACCGACATCGGCTGGATGGAGCTGTTGTGGATGCAGCCCGTGGGCATCACCAGCCACGACGCCGCGCTAACGATCGATGAATTCATCGAGCGCTACCAGGCCGCCAGCGGCATCAAGGTCGAGAACCGCAGCTGGTATCGAGCGCTGAACGCCTTCAAGATGGCGGTGATCTGTTTGATCGGGGCGATGCTCGTCGACCAAGGCGACGCTGACGATCCGAAGCTGGTCTTAGCCGCGGGCGGCACGCATCTTCTGACCCAGGTCGGGCTGGCCGATCTGAGTATCAACGAAATCCTCGAATCCGGACCGATCGGCATCCGCCAGGAACGCATCGACGAAGTACTGTCGCACGCGTCGCGAACCGGCTAGCAGAAGTTTGGCCGAAGCCACCCCACGAACGTCGGCAAGAGGTCAAATGGGGCATGGCCCTAGTCGGCGTTCATCAACGGGGTGAGATGTGAAGCGGCTCAACGGCGTGGACGCCTTGATGCTGTACAGCGAAACACCCGAGATCCACATGCACACCATCAAGATCGGCGTGCTCGATGTCTCAGCTGTGGAAGGCGGATTCAGTTTCGATCTGTTCCGCGAAGTCGCGTATCCACGGCTCATGGCGCTGGCACCGCTTCGCTTTCAGCTGGTGGACATCCCGCTGAAGCTACATCACCCGATGTGGGTGCAGAACGCCGACATCGATGTGGACTACCACCTACGCCGGGCCTGGGTACCCGCCCCGGGCGGCCGTCGTGAGCTCGACCAGTTGATCGGCGAGATCGCGAGCACGCCGCTGGACCGCAGCCGCCCGCTGTGGGAGATGTACATCGCCGAGGGACTGGCCGAGAACCGGATCGCGATCATCCACAAGGTTCACCATGCGCTGGCTGACGGCGTCGCATCGGCCAATCAGATGGCCATGGCTTTGGAGCCGCACCAACCCGCATCCGTCGCGGTGCCCAGCCCTGTTACTCGGCCGCTCACCCGGGCGGACCTGCTTCGGGCGGCCACTCGCGACCACGTGGGACTGATCCGCAAACTGCCTCGGCTGGTCAAGGAAACGGCTGCCGGGGTTTCGCGGGTGCGGCGCCGGTCCAAGGAACGCGGCGCGCATCCCGACCTTGCCCGCAACTTCGCCCCGCCGCGTTGTTTCATCAACCACCGCGTGACGCCGGGGCGGCGGTTCGCCACCGCGCCACTGGCGCTGTCCGATGTCAAGGAGACCGCCAAGCACCTCGGTGTGACACTCAACGACGTCGTGTTGGCGATGGCCTCCGGCGCGTTGCGTCAGCTGCTGTTGCGCTACGACGGGCACGCCGACTCACCGCTGATTGCCGGTGTCCCGGTGAGCTACAACACGTCGCCGGANCGCTTGGACGGCAACGAGTTCACCTACATGACTCCGTCGCTTCCGGTTCATATCGACGACCCGCTGCAGCGGGTGGAGCTGACGTCGATGGCGACCAAGATCGCCAAAGAGAACCACCACTTGCTCGGGCCCACCTTGCTACCGGCCTGGCTGTCCTACCTTCCGCCCGCGCTCGCGCCCCGTTTCTTTCGGACGCAAGCCCGGCGCGTCGAGTCGGCCAGCGTGATGAATTTGACGATCTCCAACGTCCCGGGGCCGCGGGAGCGCGGTCACATCGAGGGCGCGACGGTCAGCGAAATCTATTCCGTCGGGCCGGTTGTGGCGGGAAGCGGCCTGAACATCACGGTGTGGAGCTACGTCGACCAGCTGGCCATCTCGGTGTTGACCGACGATGTCACGCTTGTCGATCCGCACCAGGCTACCGACGCAATGATCGATGCCTTCACCGAAATACGAAGAGCTGCAGGGCTTTCCGATCAACTTCAGCCGCTGGGCGCAGCCCTTCCGCTGGCCGCGGCGGCGAGCTGACTCGCTATCCGATGACCGGCAAGCGGCGCTGGCGCGCAAGCCGGTCGAGCGCCCTCTGCATCACCTTGCGGACATAGGCATCGACCGCGGCGACATCAGGGTCCTCGCCGAACCGGGCCGTGACGTCGATCGGTGTCAGCACCTGAGTGACGATCTTGCTCGGCAACGGCAGGTTCGCTCCGCCCAGTGACAGCCCGAACGGGAATCCCGCGGCGATCGGCACCATCTCAGTGCGCGTCAGTCGTTTGATGATCCCGACACGCTTGGCCAGGCCGGTGCCGCGGGTCAGGAAGAACTGCGTCTCCTGACCGCCGATCGACACGATCGGCACGATCGGAACGCCCGCGTCGATGGCCGTGCGGACGTAGCCGGTGCGGCCATTGAAGTCGATGACGTCCTGCTTCAGCGTCGGCCGCATGGCGTCGTAGTCTCCGCCGGGGAACACCATCACCGCGGCGTCCGACGCCAAGGCGCGGGCCGCGTTGTCCCGGCTGGCCGGGATAAATCCGATGCGTTGGAAGAACTGCTTGGTCGGCCCGACCGACAGCACGTCGTGGCTGAGCGTATACAACGGCCGGTCGTAGCCGAATCTGTCGTAGAAGTGCACGGCGAAGGTCGGCAGATCGGTCGTCGTCGGTCCGCCGGAGTGATTGGACACGAACAGGGCGCCGCCGGCTGGAATACGCGCGAGGTTGCGGACTTCCGATCGGAAGTAGTGTTTGGCGATCGGGCGGAGCAGACCCACGACGCGCTCGGTCAACATCGGGTCCCACTTGGCAACATCCGGGATTCGTTGCTCCGCAGGGTCTTTGACCAGTCGAGCTGATGGCATAACTACCTCTTGTGATGTGGTTGGGGGCTGCGGCAGTTCCGGCGAAATCGTCCGGACCGCACCTGAACAGCAGCATCAGCTTTACAGATTCGGTTGAAAATGTCACGTTATGTGATGCACTGCATAATGTCGGTCGTCCGACATGCCGGAAGCGACACTTATGTGGCTAGAAATTTGCTACGGTCCCTAGGTGGCGGAGCAGGACTGCCGCGATCGGCTGATCGATGCCACCCTGAATCTCGGTGTCAGGTTCGGGTATGAAGCCACGTCTATTGATCAGATCGCTGCCTCCGCTGGTGTGACGCCGGCGGAGTTCGGGCGCTACTTCGCGACCAAGGATGCGGTGATCATGTCCATTATCGACGACTTGGTGCAGGCCACCGCCGCAACGCTTCCGCATGTTGAGGCAGCAGCCAGTCCAGAGCAGGCGCTGCTCATCGCCACCACCGAGGTGATGACCGCGATCACCGACGGCCGCGGCGTGATCACCCGGGACCNGATGCTCGCGATGTCCGAGATCGTNAGCACGCAGCCCGGCCTGCGAAAACAAGCATCGCGAACCCGGAAGCGAGTACTGACCCAGGCGCTCGCCGATCGGTTGGGCGTAGCGGCGGATAAGCGGCGCGTGCGCCAGGCGGTGACGATGTGGTCGGCGGTCGCTTCCGGCGCCTATGTGTCCCGCTCTACCATGGCGGACCACTACGACCCGGGCCTGGATGATCAACTGGAACAGCGGATGGTGGTCGAACTCACCGCGAGCTTCACCGAAGTCATGGGTGACAATCACGCTGAGCCGGACGCCTCGTCGTAGAGATGCCATTGCGGCGTACTGCTCGGACCAAACGGGTTTCCGTTGAGCCCGTCTGTCGGGAGTGACTGCGTTTTTCGTCAATCGGCGAACACGATGACAACCTAGGATCACCCCCATGATGACGCGGTTTACCGCGGCCGCTGCGCTCCTGGTGGCAGCCTCGCTAACAACCGCGCCGGCCGCCGGAGCTGAGCCCGGCGATACCGTGACCTACAACGTCGACGCGGACGGCCCACTGCCGTTGGTGTCGTATCACGACGATATGGACAACATCCAGCAGCTGACGAACCAGCCGGCCCCCTGGACCACCAGTTTTACCGGCGCGGCGACCTACGGGCTGTTTGCCGTCGGCGCGAAGACGAGCGGGGAGCGGGTATNTTGCGAGATCATCGTCAACGGCGAGGTCCGCGACCAGAAGTCCGGCAACGGCCGACACTCCTTGGCCGACTGCGAGGCGGTAGCGACTGCACTCGAGCCGTGAGCGACTCGCTCGGGCCTTCGCTAATGGCCCTTGGTAGTCGCGTTTTGCTGTTGACTACGTCGAAAACCGCAATGGCGTGCGCAAATGGTTGTGGGGTGACACCGAGTGGGCCAAAAGGGCGGTCGAGTGAAATAGGTCTCGTGCGTGATGTCGGGGTAGTCCGCCGCGACCCGCTCGGCCCCGCGGACGAACAGCCCGTCGTGCGTGGAACGTTGCGCGAAATCCCAAAGCACTTCTGCGCCGTCGGNATAGAGGTCACGTGACGCCAGGGCGTGTGGTCCGACGTTGTCCAGTAACCAATCGATCGAAGGTCTGGTCCGCTGCACCTGCACCTGCACCCCGGCGCGACGCGCGTTCTCGGCAGAATTTCACAGCTGACAGCAGCCTTACACTTTAGATAACTCTTTCGCTGAATCTGAGCTGCTGGATCGGGACCGGTGTAGTGTGCAACCTGGGATTTGGCAGTGACCGGGAGTGATGCCATGGTCAAACTCGTTCTCGCAGTTGCCACTACCCGACTGTAGTCACTAGGACCCTCATGCTCTTGGGGACTACTCAAGGTGGTTCGAGTAGTCGATTACGCTAGGCCACTCCACCGGCAGGCGCGAAAATCAAGGCGCAATTAGCACCTGGAAGTCGTCCCGCACAGCGTTGCACCAACGAGGCCCACATGAATGTCTTGATATCTGCCCCTTCGTCATCTGCTCCTGCCGCTCCAGAGCGGTATCCCGCCATCACGGCAGAGCTCCGGCCAGAGCCGGCAGTGGCCACGGCGGGCCGGGGAGTGCTCGACGGTGCATTCGCTGTACTGGACGCTCTCGCCCACGCCGACCAGGGTCTCGGACTGACCTCGCTGGCCCGGGTAAGCGGNCTAGCNAAATCATCCACCCACCGGCTCGCCGAACACCTCGTCAGGCTCGGCGCGGTGCAGTGTTTCGAGCACCGCTACTATGTCGGGCCGCGGATGTTGCGCATTGGGCAGCGCTGGCAGCCGGATCCGCTGCTACGCGTCTCAGCCCAGGTGCCGGTTCACGCCCTTGCCGTGCAATCGCGCGCCATCGCGTCGCTGCGGATCCTGCATGAACAGCGGCTCCGATATATCTGTGCTGCAGCGCCCCACGGCCACGCCTACATGCCTGACCTCGGCGACCCCGAATCGATTGCCCGCACCGCCACCGGACGCGTCCTCTACGGGGCCCAGCCCGCCGGCCACGTCACGCTTCCCGACGGCTGGACCCCACGTGAATGGCGCAACCTTCGCGAGTCCATCCGCGATCCGCACGCGACAGTGGTCGACCATCAGGACGTGGTTGCCGGCGTCTGTTGCGTATCAGCGCCCGTGTGGTGGCCGAATGGGGACTGCGCCGGCGCAGTCACCGTCACGGTCCACGCAAACGACCTCCCCGTCGGCCTACCCACCCTGGTGTCGCACACCGCGTGCCGCATCGGCACCGCCCTTCAGAAACTAAAGCCGAACTGACGCGTTGGTCTGCCTGAGGGGCACAAACAATTCGGCCTGACAATACTCGAGGGTGGCTATGCCGGGCCATAGCGTACCTTTGGTATCAGATAGAGTATTCTCGCATTCGGGCCGCCGCTCGACGACCACCCGCAACATCGACCACCGCGCGGGCCCGATAGCTCGATAGGAGCGGCCCATGCCCACCTCCGTATCACATAACTCGGCCGCGCGGCACTCGTCTGCCACTCCTAATATCAGCGCCCAGGGGCACCTCGTCACCGGCTCCGGCTTTCTGCCCGACCACAATGTCGCCATCCGGATCACGCACGCCGGAGAGGACATCGACGACTACCTCGCCTATGTGACGGACGGCGACGGTTACCTCCATTCCGAGCTACCCAGAAGCGTCACGGGCACGTTGTCCATCGCCGCAACCGACCACCGTCCTGATCCTGACGGCGAGTGCGGCTGGCTGTGGAGCAACACCGTCACCGTGGCCCCTACCGGCAGGTGAGAGACGGCATGGCGGGTTGCGCCCACAGATCGCGTGCGACGCCGGCGGGGCGCCGTTCACTGGTGGTCCACTCAGCGGACCGCACCCTTGTCCGTTTAAACACTGTTGGCGTGCAATAGGACTGGCATTTCATTTCGCTGGCCATTCCGTCGATAAGCCACGGAATGCCACGGCAGCAGTCACCTCGTTTCCAACGTCATCAACACTCGCAAGCGGCAAATGACCTACACATCAGAAATGACCGGCACAGGCGCTCACTGTGTCACAGGTACGGACAAGAAGATCGCTTCAGAGAAAGAAGCAGCGGATAGGCAATAGGACAGCGCGGATCAACCAGACATATCTATCCAGGCAGAAGAGGCAACAGTGTAATGGCAGGAAACCGACAACCAATCACTCAGCCGTCGATTGCACCCACCACGAAGGTCGCCGCAGGGGGCATCGCCGGCGCACTCACCGTCCTGGTGGTGTGGATCCTCGGTCTGCTCCACTTGACCGTGCCCCCTGAGGTTGCCTCAGCCCTCACGGTCATAATCTCATTCATCTCCAGCTACGTTGTAAGGCAACGCGTTCCGGCTGCGCAGTAAACCCCAGCACGAATGGACGGGCGCGCATCCTGGCCCGGTAAGAGTCAACCAGACCAGCTAACTTCTTACCGGGCTCAAGGAAACGGTTCAGCAAACGATGTGAAGTACCTGACCAGGCTTAATCAGGTTAGGATTACTACCAATGACGGCTTTGTTCTCGTTGTAGATCTTCTCCCAATCTTTATTTCCGCATACCTTCTCTGCGATCAGCGTGAGATTGTCCCCCGGTTCCACCTTGTACCATATGCCCGGCTTACCACAGTCGATATGAAGGACTTGCCCGGGATGAATCAAGTTTGGGTTGTCACCAATAACCCATCTATTTTCGTGGTAGATCTTTGGCCAAACACTTCCGTCGCCGCATTCCTTCTGTGCGATTCCCCAGAGTGTGTCACCCGGCTGGACCGTGTATGAACTCATTTACTTCTCCTCGTGTCTCACGACCGCCCCACGACGCGCCGCTGTAGTTGAATACCTCATGATTGACAGGGGCAATTCCCGCCAACTTTTTATTCGTAGCAGCGGATCGCGACCGCATCAATAGGCCGGTCCACTGAGCGGACCGCACCTCGGCTCAGGGCTGTGATCGGCGCCGAAGACCCTCCGGCCTGGGACATCCACTGTTCGTGGAGATTCTGGGCGAACGGGCACGACGCATTGCTATTGGCCCATACACCACCACCAAAGTCTTTAACGAATTGCCCGATGCCTCGACTACCCATGGCAACGTCCTTCCGGCACACGATTCCACGCAATATTCGCCGAGCCGTGCTAGCGAACAAGGCTTCGGTCCGCTCGGCGGACCGGGATAGGCACAATTTGCGGCCGCACGCTAGTGCAGGCGACCAGGAGCATCAGCGGGCAGACGACGTGCTGCGCTTCGTCGAGCACGCGATTTCGATGAGAGCCTCCTGTCAGGATTGAACTGTTATCGGCGGTGCTGGTCAGGGGGTCAAACCG
>JGI26341J46601_10000286_pt1 | contig 15319 bp, 15 predicted proteins | sample BogFormECP12_OM3_FD_46601 | JGI IMG/M metagenome (IMG submission 46601) | reverse complement strand
GGTGACGGCCTGATTAAAGGCAAAGTCAAAGCTGTCGTAAAGGGTGGCTTGACTGTCAACATTGGCGTCGAAGCGTTTCTCCCCGGTTCTCAAATTGATATTGTTCCGCCGAAAGATCTTCAGCAGTTCGTCGGTAACACGTACGATTTCAAAATCGTAAAGATTAACGACGAACGCAAAAACGTGGTGCTCAGCCGCCGCGAAATTATCGAACAGGAACGCGCAGAAAAACGGACGCGCTTCCTCGAAACCGTCAAGTTGAACGACACCGTCAAAGGCGTTGTCAAGAATCTGACCGATTTCGGCGCATTTATTGATCTCGATGGAATGGACGGCCTTCTACATATCACTGATATGACCTGGGGGCGGCTTACACATCCAAGTGAACTCCTCAAGATAGGCCAGGAAATCGATGTTGTTGTCCTCGACATCAATAAAGAAAAGGAACGCGTTTCGCTCGGACTCAAGCAGACCCAGCACAATCCGTGGGACAAGATCGAAGAACGCTTCCCTGTGGGTGCCACAGTCCACGGCAGAGTGACAAATCTCGTGCCTTATGGCGCGTTTGTGGAGATTGAAGAAGGTGTTGAAGGATTAATTCACGTCTCCGAGCTCTCCTGGACCAAGCGGATTACCCGTCCTTCAGATGTGCTCACCCAGGGCCAGGAAATCGAAGCGGTTGTTCTCGGAGTGAACAAAGAGGAGCAGAAGATTTCTCTCGGTGTTCGCCAGCTCGAACCGAATCCGTGGGATGCAATCGAGCACAAGTATGTGACCGGATCGCGCGTTCAGGGCAAGATCCGCAATATGACCGCCTACGGTGCATTTGTTGAACTCGAAGAGGGCATCGACGGAATGATTCACGTTTCAGACCTCAGCTGGACACGGAAGATCAATCACCCAAGCGAAATTCTGAAGAAGAACGACGAAGTCGAAGCTGTCGTGCTGGACATCGACAAGGTGAACCAGCGCATCAGTCTCGGCGTGAAGCAACTCGATTCCGATCCTTGGAAAGAAATCGATCAGAAGTACAAGATCGGCGACCTGGTTCACGGCAAGGTTACGAAGCTCGCCAGCTTCGGAGCGTTTGTTCAATTGCAGGATGACATTGACGGTCTCGTGCACATTTCGCAGCTCAGCGAAGAGCACGTCGCCAAGGTCAAGGATATCCTCAAGGTCGGCCAGGAAGTCGAAGCCCGCGTCATCAAGGTGGACAAGGCAGAGCGCCGGATCGGTTTGTCGATCAAGGCTGCGCACTACTCCGATGATGAACTGCGCCGGGAAACCGAAGCGTTCGACAGTCTGCGCCCGGGCGAAGACATGGTTGGACTGGAACAGGCCTTCCAGGCTGCGGAAGAAGAATATCGTCCAAGCGATCGGCGCAAGTAAGGCCGANCGTCCAAATACAGGTTGCAACATTCCCGACTCGGATCATCGTTTCAGTCAGACNATATGGATAAACCAGAAATCGTTGCGTATCTGAAAACCCAATGCGGATGGAGTAACGGTGTTCGNGCAGTTCTGGCAAAGTATAATTTGCCGTACGACGAAAANGACATCATCAANAACCCAGCGTTTCGGTGGGAAATGGAGCAGAAAAGCGGTCAGCCTCTTTCTCCGTGCATCGAGATCAATGGGACGATACTCGCTGACGTCAGCGGGGAAGAAGTGGAACAGTACCTTGTGACCAACCATTTGGTCCAGGCCAACGAGACACCAAGCGATGTCCCGTTGAATGCTCCCTGCCCGCCCGAACAGCACGAACCAAACGTTTTTTTCAGAAAGTAGTTTTTGGACGCGCTTTGCAGCGCGTGCAAAAACTGAAAAAGAGCCGCACCAATGGTGCGGCTCTTTTCTTTGTTACTCCGCAAACTCCGGTATTACATCAAGGCGGAGCTAAGGGTTGCACGCAGGTGCCGCTCTTACTGGACGAATTCGGGCGCAATGTCCTCAGGAATCAGGCCCTGTTTACTTGCCCGTCCCAGAAATTCGCGAATCGCACTTCTGCCGGTTGGCCCGTAGTCGATCGTGAAATCGTTGACGTACATCCCGATGAATCGATCAGCGCCCGCTTCATCCAGTCCGCGCGCCAGCGGCATCGAATGCTCAACGCCGGCTTTCCGATGTTTCAGCCCGTAGGCGATGCTCTCTTTTAGGATGTCGGAGATCTCCTTTTGTGTCTGCCATGGTATATCCTTTCGGACAACATTCCCGCCCAACGGGAGCGGGAGCCCGGTCACAGACTTCCACCACGCGCCAAGATCGAGCGCCAGTTTGAAGCCTTGGCCGGCATACGTGATTTGGCCCTCGTGAATAATCAGACCCACATCGGCTTTGCCAGCCTTCACCGCATCGAAGATCTCATCGAATGGGATCGTCACCGTCTTCACTTCGCCGGCAAACAGACGCAGCGCCAGATACGCGCTCGTCTTGACCCCTGGAATCGCGATGGTCTTTGAGTGCAGCCATTCCAGAACTGCCGCTGCGCCGCTCGGCGGCTCCTGAAGAGTGACAAGCATCGGACCGTAGCCATCTCCCATGCTGGCGCCGCACGGAAGCAAGGAATATTTTTCCGTGAGATAGGCGTAGGCGTGGATTGAGACTGCTGAGACATGCAGTTCGCCCCGCAACGCGCGCTGGTTCAGTGTCTCGATATCCTGCAGGATATGTTCAAACCGNTGCCCGCGGGTATCGATTTTGTTCTGCGCCATGGCGTAAAACATGAACGCGTCATCCGGATCTGGCGAATGTCCAAGAAGAAAATCCATAGGTCCCCAATGCTAGCGTCCTGGCCCCGAAATAAGTAGTACTTTGTGCTGGCCCAGGAGTCCAGGAGTTGCAGAATGCAAAGCCGCCCCGCGGCGGCAAAATAAAGATCCACGGCTTTAATTGAATGCCAACGGTAAGAACTTACAATTGTCGTCGAGGCCTAAATCCGCGGATCCATTCTGTAACTCCTGCGACTCCTGGACTCGCTTTCGCCTCAATCGGAGTAACCATGTGCGCGCCGGACTTCGTCTTCCATGACACGCCATCTCGAGTGCTGCTTCGGAGCGTAGAACAGGTAGGTGATGCCGCCTGCAATGCCAAACAGCACGAAGTACGCAAACCCGAGGAGCGAAATCAAAACGCCAACCTGATTCGGGACATTGCAAAGATCCTTCAACAGGATCTCCAGGAGCGATTCGCGGAACCCGATTCCACTCGGCGTGATCGGTAACGATATGATGCATGTCACGATCGGCATGATCGAAGCCATATCCAGGACCGAGACCCCAGCTCCGAGCGCCTTCGCCGTGCAATAAAACGCGCCGTAGAAAGAGAATAGCACCAGGAACGAGAGAAGGAACGCGTATAGCAACGATTTCTTCGATCGGGCAAACAGCCGATACGCTTCCGACATCTCCACTAGCCGCTTCCGAAAAGGAAAGTGTTGCGGGAGCCGCTCCAAAAGATTGAAACCGCTGATAACAAATGACCCGCCCATCGCGATCACAAATCCAATCAGCATGCTGATCAGGACCCAAAGGAGAACCGTTGCCTGAGGTGTCCGTTGCAGCCATTGCCAGCGAAGAACCGTGGTCAGGACAGCCGTGACGACCAGAGCCGCCACGCCGATCAATCGNTCCATCACCACCGTCAGAATTGCTTCTTTCCNTTTGTCGGGAAATTCGCGCATCAGATAGTAGAGGCGGGCAAAATCGCCGCCGGTGTATCCGGGCATAAACAGATTAAAAAACAGCCCGACGAAAAAGAGCATCGTCGCGCGTCGCCAGCTCATGATCATCCCCTGGACTCGCATTAATATCTGCCACCGCATGATGTTGGCGACTTCGCCGATGAGCGCAACAGGTAAGCCGATGATGAGCCATGTCTGATCCGCTCTCGCAACGGCACCAGCCATCAACGCGCGTTTTTCCGGGCTGTGAAACAGCCAGATCAGAATGCCAATCGTAAAAACTGCCTGGAACGTGCGGATGATCGCTTTGTTCATTGGGAAGGATAGGGCCGCGCGAAGACCGCTGTAGGTAGTCACCCGATAGGAGCAGCCTGTCGCATTCGCAACGCCTTTCCAGAGATATAACTTGTTGTGATGGCGAACAATACCCGACCGAACCGCGATGGCACGACAATTCTGCCGCTCGAAAACTGATCGGCTCTCGGTAAATCAGCATACCTGCGAGGCACCGCTTGTCGACCGGGACATTCGCCACTTGCCGGCAAGGCGCCGAACGCGGAACCTGGAACTCCGAACCCGGAACTCCAANCCGCGCGACTGCGTGCGGGCCTCTTGCACGCGTCCCGAGAGCAGTGCAAAGTTCCGCGCCCATGAAAGTCATCGATCTTCGCAGGGAGCAGAATATCTCCTCCATCAATCAGTTATCTCGCAAATATGCTCCGGACGAAGAGCTCGTCACCCAGGTATCTGCCATTCTTTCCGATGTCCGCCAACGGGGCGATTTGGCGTTGATCGATTTGGCGCACCGGTTTGATCGTGCCGAGTTCACACCTCACGAGCTCGCTGTTTCGGAACTCGAGATCGAAGCGGCGACTGGACGGGTGAAACCGGAATTGGTCGACGCGCTGGAAGCCGCCCATTTGAACGTAATCGAGTTTGCGTCCCGCGGCTTGCGCGCTGATTGGAAGTCGACCAACGCGCAAGGGGCAGAGGTTGGTGAACGCTTCGATCCGTTCAGAAGAGTCGGAGTCTACGTCCCCGCCGGGACGGCACCACTCGTGTCGACGGCGATTATGACGATTTCACTCGCTGCCACGGCCGGTGTGCCCGAGATCGTCGCCGTTTCCCCTGTCGGCGCCGATAAAACGATGAATCCCGGCCTTCTGACCGCGTTGAAGCTGGCTGGCGCGACCGAGATTTACAAGATTGGCGGGGCTCAAGCCATCGGCGCACTCACGTTCGGGACCGAGATCATCCGCCCCGTGTACAAGATTTTTGGTCCGGGGAACGCTTACGTTACAGAGGCTAAGCGGCAAGTATTCGGTTACGTTGCAGTCGACCTGATCCCTGGTCCAAGCGAGATCATGGTGATTGCGGATAACACGGCCAACCCAAGCTGGGTCGCCGCGGATTTGCTTGCGCAGGCGGAACACGGACGAGGAAGCGTGATCTGTCTGGTCGCACTGGAAGAAGAGATGCTCGAGGCTGTGGAAAATGAGATTGCCCGCCAGGTCAAATCGCTCTCACGAGGGACAGCGTTGCGGGAGGTCCTCGAGCAGAACGCGTTCTTCGTTCTCGCGAAAAACGAAGAACAATCCATTACAATCGCAAATGCGTTCGCGCCTGAACACATTTCGCTGGTCACCCGGCACAGCGAAAAGATGTCCGAAGCAATCCTGAACGCCGGCGCAATTTTCATCGGCGGGTTTTCACCAGTTGCCGCGGGTGATTTTCTCGCCGGCCCGAGCCATGAGCTTCCAACAGGCGGTGCGGGCAAGTCGTTCAGCGGACTCACCGTTGATCAGTTCCAGCGGCGAACGAGCATCATCCGCTACGATCGGGAGTCTCTCAGCAAATCGGTCTCGATCATTTCGCAATTCAGCGAAATTGAGCAACTCGACGGCCACGGTCGCTCGGTAGCTATACGCTTCGAATAAGGACTGGTGCATGGCGCGGAAAACGCGGAAAAACCTGCCCTGGTTTCGCCTAACAATTCTATTTCTCATTTTGCTGGCGGTTATCCCAGTGATTGAAGTTCTCTATGTCCGCTTCTTCAATCCACCGATCACAACCCTCATGGTTTTTCGCCGAATCGAGGCGCTGATCACAAAACGCTATCGGGGTGAGATTCACTACCGCTGGATACCGCTCGACAGAGTCCCCGATGATTTTTTGGACAGCGTCTGGCAGATGGAAGACAGCCGTTTCTTTACCCACGACGGTTTCGACTGGATCGAAATGGAGAAAGCGATTCATGTCTCGGAGGAAAGGCATCGCCCGGTGCAGGGCGTTTCCACTATCTCAAACCAGTGCGCGCGTTCCCTGTTCCTGTGGCAGGGCAGATCCTGGATCAGAAAAGGGGTCGAAGCCTACTTCACCTTTCTGATGGAGCATCTTTTAACAAAAGAGCGGATTCTGGAGCTGTACGTCAACGTCATTGAGCTCGGAGACGGAATCTACGGCGTCGAAGAAGCCGCGGAGCATTATTACAATCTCCCTGCGAAGCAGCTGAGTCGTTCGGAGTGCGCGATGCTTGCCGCCATGCTGCCGTTCCCGCGCGGCTGGGATCCGCGCAGTCCGAGTCCCCGGCTTCGCGCGCGCTATAGTATCGTGCTTCGCCGAATGAATGCCGGCGGCCCGATTGAACGCAAACTTGGCGAGTGAACGACCTTAACTAACCCGCATTTCTCACGGCCCCGTGAGAAATGCGCACGGAGTGCCGATCCGGCAGCCGCCGGACCGGGGTTCCCCGCAAGCTTTCGGGGCAACGGGTGAACTTCTCATCCGGCCTAGGCCGGATGAGAAGTTCAGGCTAATGTGGTTGCTTGCGTCGTTTGAACCTGAGCTGCGCAAGGGATCGAGCCAGGGCGCTTTCAGTCTCGGCTACCTCATCTGAACTCAACTTCTTGTCCTGAAGGGTTGTCTGAGCCCGCTTGATCGCTTCTTCTGCGGCTCGCTCGTCGACATCGCTGTCCGCCAGCGCCATGTCGGTCAGGATTGAGACCCTGTTCGGTAGAACTTCGATAAACCCGTTCCCGACGACCAATTCCACCTGCTTCTGCCCTTGTGTGATGCGAACTTCGCCCGGTAACAGTCGGGTCATCAGGGGGACGTGCAACGGTAAAACACCCAGCTCCCCTTCGGCACCAGGCAGGACCACCATATCCACTTCCTCCGAAAATACCTTCGCTTCCGGTGTGACAATCTCGAGCTGTAGTTTTGCCATGGGCAGTTATTCCTGGGCTTCGCGAATTTCTTCGATACCACCCTTCATGTAGAAATTTTGCTCCGAAACGTCATCATGTTTGCCNTCCAGAATTTCCTTNAACCCGCGGATCGTTTCGGTAATCGAAACATATTTTCCGGCCTTGCCAGTAAATACTTCGGCAACGTGGAACGGCTGGCTCAGAAATCGCTGCATCTTGCGCGCGCGGTACACAGTCAATTTGTCTTCCGGGTTTAATTCGTCCATGCCGAGAATCGCGATGATATCCTGCAGGTCCTTGTAGCGCTGTAGCACGCGCTGAACGCCGCGAGCTACGTCGTAGTGTTCTTGTCCGACGAGCTCTGGTGCAAGAACCTTCGAAGTCGACGCCAGCGGATCGACCGCCGGGTAAATTCCGAGTTCCGCGATTGAGCGCTCCAACACGATGGTTGAATCGAGGTGCGCAAACGTGTTTGCAGGCGCCGGGTCGGTCAAGTCGTCCGCGGGGACATAAACCGCTTGAAACGAGGTGATTGAACCTTTGTTCGTTGAGGTGATTCGCTCCTGAAGGTCGCCCATTTCAGACGCCAGTGTCGGCTGGTAGCCGACCGCGGAAGGGGTGCGCCCAAGCAACGCGGAAACCTCGGATCCAGCCTGCGAAAAACGAAAGATGTTGTCGATGAAGAGCAAGACATCCTGATTTTTCTCGTCACGGAAATATTCAGCCATCGCCAAAGCCGACAATCCGACCCGCAGGCGCGCGCCAGGAGGTTCGTTCATTTGCCCGTACACGAGCGCGACCTTGGACTTGCCCAGGTCTTGCTGGTTGATGACGCCGGCTTCGGACATTTCGGTGTAAAGATCGTTGCCTTCACGGGTCCGCTCACCCACACCGGCGAATACAGAATAACCGCCATGACCTTTTGCGATATTGTTGATCAGTTCCATGATCACAACAGTCTTGCCCACACCCGCGCCACCGAACGCACCGACTTTGCCCCCCTTGGAGAAGGGGCAGATCAGGTCGATGACTTTGATGCCGGTCTCCAAGATGCTGGCGCTTGTGTCCTGCTCAATCAGAGACGGCGCTTTGCGATGAATGGGGTATCGCTTTTCCGCATTCACGGGACCGCGCTCATCGACGGGATCCCCGGTCACATTGAATACTCGGCCAAGAATACAGTCGCCAACCGGCACGGAGATCGGTGCGGCAGTGTTGGTGATCGGCATCCCGCGCTTCAATCCCTCGGTGGATGACATCGCGATCGCGCGAACCCATCCCCCGCCGAGATGCTGGTGCACCTCCAAAGTCAGCTTTTTCGCCGGCCCTCCATCCAGCGAAATCTCGACCTCCAACGCGTCGTGGATCATCGGCAGCGCACCGCTTTCACTGAAATCGGCGTCTATAATGGGGCCAATGACTTGGATTATGGTACCTGTATTCATATTTCGGAGCTATCCCACGGCGAGCTGCGCCGTGGTAATTTCAAGCAGCTCTGTCGTGATGTTTTCTTGGCGAGCCTTGTTGTAATCGAGGGTTAAATCTTTGATCAATTGTTTGGCGTTATCGGTCGCATTCTTCATCGCCACCATCCGCGCACTGTGCTCCGATGCCCGGGCATCATGCGCCATTTGGAACAGCTGAAATGCAATGTAGTGAGGCAGGATCGAGTCCAGAACACCATGCGCGTCGGGCTCGAATATGAACTCTCCCGACTGTCCTTTTGCGTCCAAGTCCTCAGCCGGAATCGGCAACAAATCCCGAATCAGCGGCTGTTGCGTCAGCGTATTCACAAATCTCGGGTATAAGACCCGGACTTTGTCGACTTCGCCTAAAATGAATTTTTCGGAGGCTAATTTCGCGATCGGCCGCACGTCCGCAAACCGACCAGGATCTTTCAAGGGAAAGTCGGCAATGAGGCTCCGCCGTGTGCGAGCGAGATACTGAGCCGCCCTTTTGCCCATTACGGCGAAGTCCGTTTTTGCGGGGTCGGTATCGGCGAGCTCTCTGAACAAGTTNGTGTTCAGCGGTCCGCAAAGCCCTTTGTCCGTCGAAANGATTACGATCAGCTCCTTCTTCACTTCGCGGATCGCCAAGAGCGGATGACTCGCCGGCTCGACGCGCCCCTTGAGCGCAGCCAGGACCCGGAACAGCATTTCCTGGTACGGACGCCCCGCAATAGCCGCAGCTTGCGCTTTCCGCATTTTGGCGGCGGCCACCATCTGCATGGCTTTCGTGATCTGAGACGTGTTCTTTACCGACTTGATTCGTCGGCGCAAATCGAGGGTACTGGGCATCGGAAAGAGTTACGGTCTGTAAAATCCTTTGAAGTCTTTGATCGCAGCGTGGAGTTTNTCTTCCAGGTCCTTGTCNATCGCCCTTTTTTCAATGATGTCGGTCAGTAGATCNACTTTCCGCGTCTGGAAGTATTCGACCAGCTTGGCCTGGCAGTTTTTGACTTTGTCGACAGGGACGTCGTCAAAANACCCCTTCTGCATCGCAAACAGAATCACGACCTCAATTTCCACCGCATACGGGTTGTACTGGGTCTGTTTGAACAATTCGACGATTCGTTGACCGCGCTCCAGTTTTTTACGCGTTCCCGCATCAACGTCGGAGCCGAACTGTGCAAATGCCTGCAAATCACGAAATTGCGCCAGATCGAGTTTGGTTGATCCGGCAACCTGCTTAATGGCCTTGATCTGCGCAGCGGATCCGACTCGGCTGACCGAGATACCGACCGAGATGGCCGGGCGGACGCCCTGGTAGAAAAGATCTGTCTCCAGATAGATCTGGCCGTCGGTTATCGAAATAACGTTTGTCGGAATGTAGGCCGACACGTCGCCGGCCTGCGTCTCAATGATCGGCAGTGCCGTCAGAGACCCGCCACCGTTAGCGTCATTGAGACGAGCACTGCGCTCCAATAACCGGGAATGCAGGTAAAAAACATCTCCAGGGTAGGCTTCACGTCCGGAGGGGCGTTTGAGTATCAGGGAGACTTGGCGGTAGGCCGCGGCATGCTTGGTCAAATCATCAAACACAATCAGCGCGTCCATCCCGTTTGCCATGAACCATTCGCCCATGGCAGCTCCGGCATACGGGGCAAGATACTGGCTCGTCGCACCTTCCGAAGCAGGCGCCGAAACAATAATCGTGCTGGAGAGCGCGCCGGCTTTCTCGAGCACATCAANCGTGCGGGCAACGCTCATGTTCTTCTGGCCGACCGCGACGTAGATGCAATAGAGAGGTTTGTGGTTCTTGATCTTTCCTTCCTCGGCCGCTTTGTTCAGCCGGGCCTGGTTGATCATCGTGTCCACCGCGATCGTCGTCTTGCCGGTCGCACGGTCGCCAATGATCAATTCGCGCTGGCCGCGTCCAATAGGAATCATTGCGTCGATCGGTAGGATACCGGTCTGGACGGGAACGGAGACGCTCTTTCGTTTGATGATGCCCGGAGCGATTTTCTCCACCGGGTAAGTTTCATCCGATTTGATCGGGCCTTTGCCGTCAATCGGCTGGCCAAGCGCGTTCACCGCACGGCCGAGCAACCCTTTTCCGACAGGAACGGACAACAGTCTGCCGGTGGTCTTAACTTCGGTTCCCTCTTCAACATGGGTGTAGTCGCCGACGAGAATCGCACCGACCTCGGTCTCTTCCAGGTTCAGAGCGATCCCGTAAAGCCCCTCTGGAAACTCGATCATTTCATTGAGCATGACGTTGCTCAACCCCTCGATCTTCGCAACGCCGTCACCGACTTCGCGGACTGTTCCGACATTCGAACGCGTCGTGTCGGTTTTCAGGCCTGAGATCGTGTCCTCCAGCTCCTGTAAAATTGTATTCATGATTCGATGTCTATAGCTGTTCCCGAAGCTGGTTAAGNCGGCTCTTAACGGACCCATCCNAAACATCGTTCCCAATCTTGATCCGCAGACCGCCCAGCAGCTCCGGATTTGTCCGGAACTCTATCGCCAGGTCATCCCCATACCGGGCTTTCAAATTCTCTATGATTCGATCTCCAAGAGACCGATTCAGNGGCGTNGCACTTTCAATCACTNCGCGTCGTTTCTCTACTTCCAGGTGCANCAGACGCNGGTAGTCTTTAAGCGTGTCGACGTAATGACGCGGTTTGGCTGTTAGAACGGACTGAACCATTTGCGAAATCTTTTCCTCATCTAATTTCCCGGACGTAAAGCTGTTGCGTAACATCAGACGCGACACTTTCCGGGCTTCTTTGGTGGCTTTCATTGCCGGTCAAAATTTAAGAACGTGATCAGGCCGCAATCTGGCGAGCCGTCTCTTCGCTGATGCGCTGCTGGTCTTCAGGGGTTAGTATTTTCCCGGTCACGCGCGTCGTTGTGTCGACCACCAGCCGACCAAGTTCACGTTTCATCTGGGCCATGAGATGGTCTCTCTCCAGCGCCATCGCTTCCTGCGCCTTCAATGTAATCTGCTCAGCTGCGGTAATCGCTTCCTGGCGCTTCTGATCGGCGAGCCGATCCCCGCTCGCGCGCACTTCTTCGAGCAGCCGCTGCGCGTCTGCGTTCGCCTTCGCCAGAATTTCTTCGTACTTCGCCTGAGCATCCGCGAGTTGTTTCTTAATGTTTTCTGCGTTGATCTGGCCCTCTTCGATTCGACGGCGCCGCTCTTCAAGCATCGCGATGACCGGCTTGAATGCGAATCGCTTCAGAACAAGGTAAACAATCGCAAATAGCACCACCTGCGCTATCAGGTTCGGCCAAGTAACGCCAAATTGGTCAGCCACTTTGCTCAGTGCGTCCATAGATTCTCTTGATCGGGAGGATTCCTTTAATCAGCCAGTGTGCGGATGTTGCAAGGCTTTTCCACCTTGCAACCCCCCACATTCTTTCGCTACGATTTCGTGAATGCAATAACCAATCCGTAAATCGCGATCGCTTCGGATAGCGCCATTCCGATAATTGCCATCACCAGAATGCTACCGAACGCGCTCGGATTGCGCCCGACTGCCTCGGCGGCTTTGCCCCCAACTATTCCGACTCCAATTCCTGCCCCAAGCCCGGCAAAGGCTAGCGGCAAAAACGGACCGAAATTCGCGGCCTCAGCTGCCAGTATTGGAAGAGTTTCTAACATGCTTCTTTCCTTTCGTTTCGTTCTGCTTTTCCTACCAGCCGCCCACGCGTAGCATGGTCCCGGCCGGCAAATTTTTCGTTCTTTAGTGCGAGCCGCCCTCGCCCTCGTGTCCCGTCGAGAGTTTGATATAAACCGCGCACAACATTGCAAAAACGAACGCTTGCAACAGGCCGACCAATAGCTCGAGGAAATAAAACGGTAGCGGGAACAAAATCAGCGCAATCCAGCTCAACGGCACCGGTAAACTCGCTCCAATCGCGGCCATCGTGTGCAGAAGCGTTTCACCAGCATACATATTCCCAAATAACCGGAAAGAGAGCGACACCGGCCGAATCGCAATCGAAATCATTTCGATTACACCGACGAACAAAAATAGCGGCAGAAGCGCATACCGGAGAAACCCTTTGAGATCCCCTTTCGGAGCAAAATTCTCCTTCAAAAATCCGAGGACGCCGACTTCCTGAATCGTCCAGACTGTCCACCAGACCATGAAAAAGAGCGCCATCCCTAACGTCATGTTCAGGTCGGCATTGGCGGGTCGCAAAAGAGGGTTGTGCATCTCCTTCAGACCGAGCGGGCCGCCTCCCGGTTCCCCGAACCCGATCGTACCGACACCCGGGACTAACCCGAACCAGTTGGCAGTCAGAATAAATAAGAATAAAGTCGCGACGAGCGGGAAGACCTTGGGGATCATGTGCTTCCCCACAACCCCTTCGAACGTGATATATAATGTCTCAACCAGCGCCTCGAACAGGTTCTGAACCCCGCTCGGAATCAACGTCATTTTCTTCGTCGATTGACGTGCCCAAATCACCACAAGAACCGTGACAATGATAGTCACTAACATCGAGTTCGTGAACCACGACACCCCGGGAATCAGCGGGTTCGCCCCCACCGTAAGTTGTTCCGCAGCCAATATATAGGTCCGTTCCATGGGCGTATCGCCCTCCAATGACTCGGACGCACTCCGGCAGATCGGGAGGATCAGAACAAGCAGGTCTAAGTCTTGGAGGGTGGATCCTCATCAAAGCAATCAGCCTGAAGACATGCAAGCGGTTTTGTGAAATTATTCACAAACTCCAAAATCCGCACGGATCGGCTCTGATTGCGCCTCGAACGGCCGTTTCTCTACGCGCACTAACTCCGTTTCCGGAATCGGAGAGCTCCATATCCCTTGCGGTTTTCAACACGTGCGCTTATCGGCAGACAGTGAATCGAAAGTTGGGGTACCTCTTCGAGCGGTTCCCGGCATTTACGCAAACGTTTTGTGCCCGCGAACTGGCCGAACTCTATCGGCAGGGAGCAACTCCGCCGGTCTATTCCATCCGGCGCCCGGCTGAGGCGCGACCCGCAAATATTCCGCTGGAGAATATTCCTGTTTACTATTTACCCAACACCAATAGCCTCGGATTCAAGCTCCGAACCAAACTCATTTCATCGCGCATCAAAAATCTCTGGTCCGGCTCAGGCGATCTTCGGGACAAGGGACGTTTCCGCGAAGCCATATTCCTCGGTCATAAACTGAAAGCAGCAGGCGTCTCTCACCTGCACGTTCATTTCGCGGGGCTCGCCTCCCGGACGGCCTGGTGGATCAAACGCCTTTATAATATCCCCTACAGTTTCACGGGCCATGCGAACGATATTTTCTGTCCGAAACCGGATCAGAGACTAGATCTTGCTGACCTCGTCCGCGACGCGACATTCGTCGTCGTTGTTAGCGATTTCGGCGCCAATTGGCTTCGGAGCCGGTTTTCTGATTCCGCTGGCAAGATCCACAGGGTCTACAACGGGTTGGATCTTTCGCGCTTCAAGCCGGCCGCTCCTGCCTCCGGACCTCTGCGGCTCCTGACCGTCGGGCGTCTGATCGAGAAAAAAGGATTCCGCTACCTCGTCGACGCGTGCCACCTTCTCCGCGAGGCAGGCCTCAGCTTCGACTGTAAAATTGTCGGTGAAGGTCCTGAACTGAGCCGGCTTCAGCGACTGATCGACGACTACAAATTATCCGATGTCGTGCGGTTGACCGGCCCCCTGCCGCAGACTGAATTGACCGAAATCCTTGCGCGGAGCTCGATATTTGTCTTTCCCGCGGTGCACGACAGCGCCGGCGACACGGATAATCTTCCGACGGTTTTGATCGAAGCGATGGCCAGTCGTTTGCCCATCATCTCAACGGACATCGCCGGTATTCCGGAGATCGTCCAACGGAACGAGAACGGGATCCTCGTCCCAGAAAAAGACCCGGCTCAATTGGAAACTGCGATCCGGACAATCGCTGGTGACACGACTCTTCTGGAGCGTTTCGGAAGAGCTTCCCGCAGAATCGCCGAAGAAAAATTCACCCTCTCCGCGACGGTCGGTCAATTGAAGCAGCTGTTCGCTCAGCACGGATTAGACGTGTAACACGCGTTTTTCGGACAGCCCCACCTGGGCCACACCCGTCGCATCGATTCCACCGCGCTTTCAGCGCTTACCGCAAGGGGTAATTGGTACCTGGGCTGAAGCGAAGCGGAGGCCCAGGACCCGGCCAACCCGCATTGGGACAAGCGCAGCGCGTTGGAATCGCGCTCGAATGTTCGGCGCTTGAGAGCGCGAAGCGGACTCCAACTGGCAATCGCGCACCGTCTCCCTCGGACAAGCGGCAGAATCGCCGGAAGGTCACTATGGCAAATTCTGGTTGATTTCCTGGAGAGTCGTTCTTTAATCCCTACCTATGTCGAACGATAACAAAGCGAAAAGCGCATTCATGAAACCGGTCCAGCCAGATGCTGCGCTCGCGAAAATTGTCGGTGAAGCCCCCCTCCCCAGGACGGAACTGACCAAAAAGCTTTGGGAGTACATTAAGAGCAACAAGCTTCAGGAGAAAAAGCTCATCAAGGCGGATACCGCACTCGAAGCCGTGTTCAACGGGAAAAAAGAGGTCGACATGTTCGAGCTCACCCGGCTTGTCAATACACACATCATCAAGTAAAGCTTTATAGGTCGAGCACGTCCTTTGTCCTCTCGACAAGCCAGGGAGGACTTTACAGGTAAACCGTGTCCTCGTTAACCAAAAAGCTTATTGCGGCGGCCGCATTCCTCGTTGGGTTTGCGATCGCTTCGTATTTCTTTCCGGTCGTACCTGCGATTCAAGCGTTGTCCGCCTGGGTGGGTGGTCTAGGTCCTATCGGTGCATTCCTGCTTGCGCTGTTCCTTGGGATCGGCTCGCTGTTTTTCATGCCCGCAAGTCCGTTCATTATCGCAGGGACTTTCGTTTTTGGATTTCCTCTCGGAGTAGCCGCAGCGCTCATTGGTGTCGCTTTGGGTGCCGCCGGCGGTTTTTGTCTGG
>JGI26341J46601_10000282_pt1 | contig 15464 bp, 14 predicted proteins | sample BogFormECP12_OM3_FD_46601 | JGI IMG/M metagenome (IMG submission 46601) | reverse complement strand
GGCGCCACACCCGACGAACTGGCGCCCGTCGTCGAGGCCTACCGCCGGACGAAAGGCTGATTCGATGCCGCACCGCTACCCCGGCTTCAAGATCGGCTAGGCAACCATGACAGACCGCTCGCTCCTGGTTATCCGCGAATTCGGCCTGGTGTTGCCGCGCGCGGTCAACGCGCTCACGCGGTCCGCCGGCTGGTCGCCGGCATCCCCCGCCGGCATGCGCCAGCTGGGCGAGGTCATGCTCGATGAGCTTGTGCTGACGGGCATGTCGGTGGTGGGCGGCCCCGGCGTGAACTTGACGAAGCCGCTGAGCCACTACGCGCCGGCGGCGCAAGAGCTCTCGGCGCTGGGAGTTGCGGCGCACGCCGATCCGGAACCGCTGCAGGTTTCCATGATCCGTCCGCGGCGGGTCGGGCGGCTCGCCTACGAGACGGTGACGTTCGAGCACGATCCGCGGCTGCCGCGCTCCTTGGCGGCCGAAGGTCTCGGCGGACCGGTCACCGCGGGGGCCCACCTGTGCCGCCACCGCGACGCCGGCCGGCCCTGGCTGGTGTGGGTGCACGGCGCGGGTCAGGGCGGCCCGCTGGACCTGCTGCTGTCCCGCGCCGGCCGCATTCACCGCGAACTGGGCTACAACATCGCCTTTCCCGTCCAGCCCGGACACGGTTTCCGGCGCGCCGCGTGGCCGTCCTATCCCGAAACGGAGCCGTTGGCCAATGTCGCCGGCATGATGCGGGCGATCTCGGAGGTACGCGCGCTCGTGCGCTGGCTGCGGCCCCAGGCGGCGAACATCGTGGTATCCGGTGTGTCCCTTGGCAGTCCGGTCGCCGCACTCGTGTCGGGTCTCGAAGAGGTCGACGCGGTGGCGCTGTACACCCCGATTCTGGGCCTGAACGCGATGATCGCCCGCCACATCCATCGGCAGGGGGCCGGGGCCGTACGCGCGGGCAGCGTCATGCGCTCGGCAACCATTACCGCGCTGACATCGGTGATCGACCCGCTGGCCGTCGAACCGTCGGCACCCGCGGATCGCCGCCTGATCGTCGGCGCGCGCAACGATCGGATGGCCATGCCCGACCCCGCGATCGCGCTTCATCGGCGCTGGGGCGGACAGCTCTACTGGTACGAGGGCAGCCACGTGGGGCATGTCTTCTCCCGGCGGGTGCACGCCGTGACCGAGCAGTTCCTTCGCGGCCTGCGCTGAGCTACGGCGCGATGACGGTGCGGCGCACCGGCTCCGCGGCGGCCTGCCGGCTGTAGATGCCCCGCTGCAGCGCGACCAGTAGCGCGTCCCGCGTCTCCCGCGGATCGATGAGCTCGTCGAAGCCCAGATGTTCGGCCGACCGGTAGGACGCTTCGAGCTCCATCGTGCGGAGCTTGGCCTCGAAGTCCTCGGCGGCGTGCGACGCCCGGCTCAGCGCGGCCGCGCTCATCGCNCCCATCGTCGCCCCCGGGTANGCGAATGTCGCCACCTGGTCGTCAAACCCCAGCAGGGACATGACCATTGAGCCGAATCCGTAGGCCTTGCGCAGCGTCACATGCAATTTCAACGTGGTGGCCGCCGTCTGGGCGGCGAACATGCGGGCCCCGCTGCGAAGAACGCCGCTGCGCTCGGACTGGCTGCCGGGCAACATCCCGGGGTTGTCGGCAAGGAAGACGATCGGCAGATGAAACGAGTCGGCCACCATGATGAAATGCGCCGCCTTGTCAGCGGCGTCGGCATCGATGGAGCCGGCCAACACCTTTGGCTGGTTGGCCACGACCGCAACCGGATGCCCGCCGAGGTGGGCGAGGGCGCAGATGATCGCGCGCCCGAACGTGGGCTGGACCTCGAACCAGTCGGGCCGGTCGAAGACCACGTCGAGCACCCCGCGCATGTCGTANACGCGCCGGTTGTCGCGGGAGACGANGTCGAGCAGCTCCGGCGTGGCGCGCGGTGCGGTGGTCTCGCCGGCGGGCGTACCGGACGGGTACGACCACGCGCTCGGCGGGAAGTAGGACAGATAGCGGCGGATGTCGTCGAGCACGGCCTCGTCGTCCTCCGCGACGTTGTGCACCACCCCGCTGGGAACGGCGACGCCCGGGCCGCCCAGCTCCTCCTTCGAAATCTCCTCGCCCGTCGACTCTTTCACGACCGGCGGCCCCGCCGTGAAGATGGCGCCCTGGCGGCTCATGATCGTGAAGTCGCAGACGGGGGCGACGAGGGCGCCGTGCCCGGCCGAGGGGCCGAGCACCGCCGCGACGGTCGGGACCCGGCCCGAGCAGCGCGCCTGGGCGAGCAGATCGGTGGGGGTTCGCCCGTAATGCCCGCCGGTCGGGCGGAAGCCGGCCCCCTCGAGCAGCATCACCAGCGGGACCTTGGTGCGCACCGCCAGCTCGGCGATGCGGTACCGCTTGGAGTTGCTGCCCGGCGCGATCGTGCCCGCCAGGGTGGTGAAATCCTCGGCGCCCACCATCACCGGCGAGCCGTTGATGCAACCCGAGCCGGCGACGATCCCGTCGGCGGCGACCTCGCCGCCGACGAGCGTGCCCAGTTCGCGGAACGTCCCGGGGTCCAGGAGTCGTCCGACCCGGGCCCGCGCGTCGAGCTTGCCCTTGCCGCGGTGCTTGGCAACTCGCTCCGGGCCGCCCATGTCCAACGCCCGCTGACGACGACGGCCGAGGTCCTCGAGCGTCTCCTGCCAGTCCTGGCCCTTCGTCATGCGCCCTGTCCTCCTCCGCGAGCGGCGACCGGTTGAACGGTACTCGCATTGACCATACTGAATCGCTTACTGTAGCGTCGCCGGGCGTGGCCGGCGCGACTGCTCGTAGCTGCACGGCTGGGGCGACCTGCAGACCGAGTTGCACCGGCGCTCGCTGCTGGGCGATTGGGACGCGATGGGTTCCCCTCGATGACGAGGTGCTCGGCGCGTTCGCGGTGGTCGCGCCCGTGGACAAGCTGGCCGCCGGGCTTCGGAGTCGCTGCGACGGGGTGATCGACCGGGTCATGCCGGCCTTTCCGGGGACCCTGTCGGAGGGCGCCGTCGCGTAGGTATTGAATGAGTTACGCACGAGCTGANGGAGAATTCGCGCCGATGACCACCGCCTCCGANACCACGCCGAGGCCGCCCGAGGGCGACTGGCTGGGAACCCCGTACCTGTCGTTCCGGCGCGAGGGCCCGATCGCGATCTGCACACTGGACCGCCCCGAGGCGCGGAACGCGATGACACCGGCGATGTACTTCGGTATCCGCTGTGCGGTGGGGCGGGTCAACGACGACGATGGCCTGGCCGGCTTGTTGATCACCGGCACCGGTGACGTTTTCGCCCCCGGCGGCGACATGGGCGGCGGCGGCGCGGACAACTGGATCACGTTCGGCTCGGCGCTTTCGATGGACGTCACGCCGTTCGACACGCTGCGCACCTCCGCAAAGCCGGTGGTGTCCGCGGTCAACGGTCTGTGTCAGGGCGGGGGCCTGCAGATCGCGCTGTGCAGCGACATGGCCGTTGTCAGTGACCGCGCGACATTCCGTGTCCCCGAGCTGTTTCGCGGCATCGCGGACACGTACTACAGCCAGATGCTCGCACGCCTCATCGGGCCGGTGCGNACCCGCGATCTGATGTTCACCGGTCGCGTGCTCACCGCCGCCGAGGCGCTGGACTGGGGGATGGTCGCGCGGGTCGTCCNGCACGACGAGCTNATGGACGACGCCCGCGCGGTGCTCGCCCAGTGCTGNCGCACCGCGCCGGGCGCGCGGGCCGTGGTCAAGTCCAGCCTGGACGGCTATCTCGGCCTGTACGACCGGATCGGCATGACCACCAGCATCCGCGGCCAGGAGGCCGTCGAGGGATTCCGCGCCTTCAAAGAACGACGCTCGCCGGGGTGGGTGCACCCCGGACTCCGGGTCGACGGGCGGATCTGATCCGCGGGGAGCCACGCTCAGCGATGGCGCTCGCCCCGTTCGCGATACCAGTCGATCAGTGCCGGATCGTCGATCGCGCGCGGGTCGATGGCGACGTCGGCGCGACCGGCCATGATGCCGACGACCGGCACCTCGAGTTTCTTGCCGGTGCGGGTGTGCGGTATCCCGGGCGCTTCGATGATCTCGTCGGGCACGTGCCTCGGCGACAGCCTGGTGCGGATCTGCCGGCGGATCTTGTCTGCGAGAGCATCGTCGAGCTGCGCACCCGGCGCGAGGGTGACGAACAGCGGCATCCAGTAGTCGCCGTCCGCGCCGTCGATGCCGACGACGAACGCCTCGCTGACCTCGTCGATCGCCTCGACCACTTCGTAGATGTCGGCCGACCCCATCCGGATGCCGTGCCGGTTGAGGGTGGCGTCGCTGCGGCCGTGGATGATCAGCGAGCCCCGTTCGGTGACGGTGACCCAGTCACCGTGGCGCCACACGCCCGGCGCCGGTCCGTTCGCCCATTCGTGGGCGAAATACGCATCGCGGTACTTCGAGCCGTCGTGGTCGTTCCAGAACTTGACCGGCATCGACGGCATCGGCGCGGTGATCACCATCTCGCCCACCTCGCCGACCAGCGGGCGACGGTCAGGTGACCAACTCTCCAGTGCCACACCGAGATAGCGNGTGGCCAGTTCGCCGGGAACGACCGGCACCCCCGGCGTTCCGCCGGCGAATGCGGTGACCACGTCGGTGCCGCCGCTGATCGAGGACACCGAAACACCATNGCCCACTGCGGATTTCACCCATTCGAACAGGTCTGCGGCCAGAGGCGAGCCGGTGCTGCCCACGGTTGCCAGGCGCCGCAGGTCATGCGACGAGCCGGGCTTCAGGCCGGCCTTGCGCGAGGCCAGCAATTGGCCGGGGCTGGTGCCGAAGTAGGTGACCCCCTCGTCGGCCAGTAANCGCCACAGCCGGTCGGCGTCGGGNGACAGCGGATGGCCGCTGTAGCACAGCACCGTCGAGCCGCACAGCAGACCCGACAGCCGGAAGTTCCACATCATCCAGCTCAGCGCGGTCTGCCAGAAGAAGACGTCGCCGGCGCCGATCCCGCCGTGCAGGTTCACCGCCTTGAGATGCTCGAGCACCACGCCGCCGTGGCCGTGCACGATCCCTTTGGGGTGTCCGGTGGTGCCGGAACTGAACAGCACCCACAGCGGATGGTCAAACGGCACCGCGGCCACCTGCGGATCGGCCGGCTCGGGTGCGTCGTGGAATCCGCCGATCAGGATCACCGCGGGTTCACCCGCCAGCAGCCGCTGCAGCTCGGCNGTGTCGGCGCGTTTGTCGATCCAGCGCCCGTTGTANCGGTAGCCGTCGGCGCTGAACAACACCTTGGGGTTCAACTGGCTCAGCCGNGCCGCCGCNCCTTCCGGTGCGTAATCCTGCCCGCACGCCGACCAGATGGCGCCGATCGCCGCGGTGGCCAGGAACGCGACCATCGCCTCTGCGATGTCCGGAAGGTACGCCGCGACGGTGTCGCCGGGCCCCACGCCGACCCGGCGCAGCGCGGCCGCGGCCGCCCCGATCCGACCGGGCAGATCCGTCCAGCTGATTTCGGTCCGGGCGCCGTCCTCGTCGACCCCGATGATCGCCGGCGACCTCTGGTGCGCCTGGCGGAGAACCTGATCGACGTAGTTCAGCTCCACGCCGGGGAACCACACGGCGCCGGGCATGGACGCGTCGGCCAGCACACCGGCATCCCCGTCGGCGGGTGCGCTGCCGCCGGGGCCGCGCACATCGAAGAAGTCCCACACCGCCCGCCAGAATCGCGCCGGATGGTCGACCGACCACTGCCACAGCTCCGGGTAGTCACCCTGCGGCGCGCCGTGGCGCCGGGCCGCGGCGGCGGCGAATCGGCGCCAGGCGGGCTCATTCCCGTGGCTCATCGCCACCGTTTCTGATGATGCGCTCGGCGCGCCGCAGCACGGGCATGTCGACCATCATGCCGTCCAACTCGAACACCCCGCGCTGATTCTGCGCGGCGGCCAGGACTTTTCGCGCCCATGTCAGCTGCTGTGCAGTCGGGGCGTAGCCGTCGCGAATGACCGGGATCTGGGCGGGATGAATGGCGACTTTGGCGTCGAAGCCCACCGCGACGCCGTCGTCGACTTCGGCGCGCAGTCCGTCGAGATCCTTGATGTCGAGGTACACGGAATCCAGCGCCAGCCGGTGATAGGCCTTCGCCGCCAGCAGCGACGCGGACCGCACGTGCTGCGCCACGTCGCGCAGCGTTCCGTCGGAACGCCTGTTGGCCGTCCCGCCGAGCGCGGCGAACAGGTCTTCGGAGCCCCACATCACGGCGATGGCGTTGTCCCGGCGCGCGCACTCGCTGACATTGACCGCGCCCAGCGGCGTCTCGATCAGCACGATCACGTCCAGCGGCGCCAACGCGCCGATCTGCTGCGCCGACTCGGATTTCGGCAGCATCACCGTCGTGTACCCGGTGCGCGCCAACATCTCGAGGTCGGCGTGGTGCTCGGCGGTGCCGGCGGCGTTGATGCGTACCACCGTTCTGGTCGGGTCCAGCGGTGTGGCCGCCACGGCCGCGCGGGCGGCTTGCTTGTCGGCGCTCGCCACCCCGTCTTCGAGGTCGACGATGACCACGTCGGCGACGGCGGCGGCCTTGGCGAAGCGCTCGGGACGATCTGCCGGGCAGAACAGCCAGGCGGGTCCGGCCGGCTGCAGGCTCATTCGCCGGCCGCCGCGTCGGGCTTCTTCCGCACCAGCGTCTTGCGGGTCGCGGTCGCGACGACGTCGCCGTGCTGGTTGCGGCCGGTGTGCAGAAACGTCACGATGCCCTCACCCGGGCGGCTGCGCGACAGGCGCTTGTCGGTGACCACCGTTTCGGCGTACAGGGTGTCGCCGTGGAACAGCGGGTGCGGGAACGCGATGTCGGCGAAACCGAGGTTCGCCACGATCGTGCCCTGGGTGAGCTGGGCAACCGACAGGCCGACCAGCGTCGACAACGTGAACATCGAGTTGACCAGACGTTGGTGATACGGCGGCGCCGTCTCGGCGAACGCGGCGTCGAGGTGCAACGCCTGCGTGTTCATCGTCAACGTGGTGAACAGCACGTTGTCGGCCTCGGTGATGGTGCGGCCGGGCCGGTGCAGATACCGCACGCCGGTTTCGAATTCCTCGAACCACAGGCCGCGCTGAACCACGGTGCGCTCTGTCACGGTCGCCTTCTGCCTCGATCAGCCGATGAACAGGTCCAGTATGGGCTGCGCTCCACCCCCGTAGCGGGACAGGTCGTAGCCGCCGGCAGCCGCGGGTGCGGGGCCGGCGGGACCACGCTGGCGCCCTGCCCGGGCGGCGGCCATGCCGATGGCGAGCCGGATANCGCGGCTGACCACCGTGCGGTCGGTCAGCGTGCTGAGCTGCTCGGACCCCATCCCCTGCGCCGTCCCTCCTCGCTGGTCGTCGCAACAGATGGTATTGGCATTCTCTTTTTTTGCAAGTACGTTATTCACTGATGGATAACGCAACCCACACGCCNTCCGGCNTCCCCCTCAAGCCGGTCTACGGAGCCCGGGACCGAAGCGGCGAGCCGCCCGCCCCCGGCAGCTTTCCGTTCACCCGGGGAAACTTCGCAACCGGTTACCGGGGCAAGCTGTGGACGTTTCGCCAGTACTCGGGGTTCGGCACCGCCGAGGAGTCCAACCGTCGCTATCGCTACCTGCTGGACCAGGGCGGAACGGGGCTGTCGGTCGCGCTTGACCTGCCCACCCAGTGCGGCTTCGACTCCGACGACCCGGAGGTGGGTGAGGAGGTCGGCCGCGTCGGCGTGGCGGTGGACACCCTGGCCGACGCGGAGATCCTGTTCGACGGCATCCCGCTCGACAAGATCAGCACTAGCTTCACGATCAACGGGACAGCGGCGATCCTGCTGGCCTTCTACGTGGCGGCCGCCGAGCGCAGGGGGGTCCCGCGCGCCGGGCTCACCGGGACGATCCAGAACGACATCCTCAAGGAGTACGCGTCGAGGGGGACGTGGATCTGGCCGCCGGAGCCGTCGCTGCGGCTGATCGCCGACACGATCGAGTTCTGCGCGGCGGAGGTGCCCAAGTTCAACGCGATCTCGGTGGCTGGTGCCCACTTCCGCGATGCCGGCGCCAACGCGGTGCAGGAGATGGCGTTCACGCTCGCCGACGGCGTCACCTACTGCGACACGGTGGTTCAGCGCGGCCGGATGACGATCGACGAGTTCGCGCCGCAGATCTCGTTCTTCTTCTACACCCACGGCGACTTCTTCGAGGAGATCGCCAAGTACCGCGCCGGCCGCCGCCGCTGGGCGACCATTGTGCGCGAGCGCTACGGCGCCGGCACCGACAAGGCCTCGATGTTCCGCTTCGGCTGTGTCTCCGGCGGCGCGTCGCTCTACGCCCCGCAGGCGCAGAACAACCTCGTCCGGGTGGCCTACGAGGCGCTGGCGTCGGTCCTGGGCGGCGTGCAGTCGATGTTCACGGCGGCCTGGGACGAGCCGTTCGCGCTGCCCAGCGAGGAGTCGGCCACCCTGGCCCTGCGCACCCAGCAGATCCTGGCCTACGAGACGGGCGTGGCGAGCGTGGCGGACCCCCTCGGCGGCTCCTACTTCGTCGAGGCGCTGACCGACGCGACCGAGGCCAGCATCGTCGAGATCATGGCCGACCTGGAGGCGCACGGCGGAATGGTCAGGGCCATCGAGGACGGCTACCTGCAGGGTCTGATCGCCGACGAGGCCTTCCGGATCCACCGGGAGATCGAGGACGGTACGCGCCCGGTCGTCGGTGTCAACAAGTTCGTGACCCCGGAGCCGCCACCCGAGATCTCGACCTACGAACTGGACGCCGAGGGCCGCGACCTTCAGCTCGAGCGGCTGGCCAAAGTCAGGGCGGAGCGCGACGGCTCAGCCGTTCGCGCGAGCCTTGCCACCCTCTCGCGGGCCGCCGAAGGCAGCGACAACCTGATGCATCCGCTGGTCGAGTGCGCCAACAGCTACTGCACCGTCGGCGAAATGGTCTCCGCCCTCAAGGCGGTGTGGGGCGAGTTCTGCCAACCGGTGGTGTTCTAGATGACAGCTCGAATTCTGGTGGCCAAGCCCGGTCTCGACGGCCACGACCGCGGCGCGAAGATCGTCGCGCGGACCCTGCGCGACGCCGGCTTCGAGGTCATCTACACCGGCATCCGTCAGCGCATCGAAGACATCGTTTCGATAGCCCTGCAGGAAGACGTCGCGGTGGTGGGCCTGAGCATCCTGTCCGGCGCGCACGTCGCGTTGACGACACGGGTTGTGCAGGCCTTGCGCGAAGCCGACGCCGGGGACATAGCCGTGGTGGTGGGCGGCACGATACCGCAGGCCGACGTCCCGAAGTTGCTGTCCGCGGGTGCTGCCGCGGTGTTTCCCACCGGCACGCCGCTTGACGTTCTCGTGCGCGAAATCCGCGCGCTGACATCGCAATCCGTGGAGGAATCGTGCGCGTCGGAGTGATGATCGGGCCCGAGCGGCGCGACACCGCCCGTAAGGCCGAAGGAATGCTCGCCGACGTCGAGTGGGCCGAGTCCGCCGGCATGGACACCGCCTGGATTCCGCAGATTCCGGGCGACTTCGACGCGATGGTGACGGTCGCGTTGATGGGCACCAGGACCTCGCGCATCGAGCTCGGCACCGCGGTCATCCCGCTGCAGGCGCAGCATCCGATCGCGTTGGCGCGCCAGGCGTTGTCCACCCATGCCGCTACCGGCGGCCGGCTCGCGCTCGGCGTCGGCCCGTCGCACCACTGGATCGTGCGGGACATGCTCGGGCTTCCCTACGAGCGGCCGGCCGCGTACACGCGCGACTACGTCGAGGTCCTCGAGGCCGCGCTGCACGGGCCGGGACCGGTCGACGTGGAGAACGAGACGTTCACCGTCCACAACCCGCTGGACCTCGGCCCCGTTGCACCCCTGCCGGTGCTGATCGCCGCGCTCGGTCCGGTGATGCTGCGGATCGCCGGCGAACACGCCGACGGAACCGTGCTGTGGATGGCCGACGAACGCGCCATCGCCGACCACATCGCGCCCCGGATCACCAAGGCCGCCGACAACGCCGGCCGGCCGGCCCCCCGCATCGTCGCGGGCATCCCGGTGTGCCTGTGCAAGCCCTCGCAAGTCGACGCGGCGCGTGAGCGCGCGAACCGGATCCTCGGCGAGGCCGAATACTCGCCGAACTATCAGCAGCTGCTGGATCGCGGTGAGGCCGCCGATGTCGGCGACATCTGCGCGGCCGGCGACGAGGAGGCGATCCTGGCGCGGTTCCGCCGGTTCGCCGATGCCGGCGTGACCGATTTGTCGGTGCGGCTGTTGCCGATCGGCGATGACCGTGACGAGCTGGTCGCGTCCAAGCGTCGCACCCGCGACGTGATTTCTCAGCTCGCCGTCCAGGTGCGATGACGCCCGGCCCCCTGGCCGGCATCAGGATCGTCGAGGTCGGCACGATGCTCGCGGGCCCGTACGCCACGATGATGCTCGCCGACCTCGGCGCGGAGGTCGTCAAAGTCGAGCCGCCCGGCGGCGAGATCTCGCGGCAGGTCGGCCCGAGCTACTTCGCCAGCCTCAACCGCGGCAAGCGCAGCGTGTGCCTGGACCTGAATTCCGCGACGGGCCGGCGCCGGCTGGGGGAGCTCGTCGCAACGGCGCACGCCCTGCTGGTCAACATGAAACCGTCGGTGATTCACCGGCTGGGGCTCACCTACGCGGCGCTGCGACGGTTCAACGACAGGATCGTCTGCGTCGCCATGACGGGCTTCGGGTTGGACGGGGGTGACGATCCCGCGTTCGACTACGTGATCCAGGCGGCCACCGGTATCGCCGCGCTGACCGGCGATCCGGACGGGCCGCCGATCCTGCCCGGCTACTCGTCGGCCGACAACTCGACCGGGCTGGCGGCCGCGCTTGGGCTGCTGGCCCAGATCATCTCCGGCCGTGGCGGTCAGGTGGACGTGTCGTTACGCGACGTCATGCTCTCGCAACTGAACTACCGCGCATCGGCCTACCTCAACGACGGCATCGAGCCGCGCCGGCTGCCGTTCGGCGCACACTCGTACTACGTTCCCGCACAACTTTTTTCGACAGCCGAGGGCTATCTCGCGCTTTTCATCACCCACGACGGGTTCTGGAAATCCTTTGCCGCGGAGGCGGACATCGACGGCTTTGCGACGATGGCCGAACGCGCCGCCCGCCGCGACGAGGTGCTCGCCGTCGTCGCGGCGGCGTTGGCCGCCGACACGGCCAAGGGTTGGGAATCGCGGTTGCGTCCGCTCGGAATTCCGGCGGCCGCGGTGCGGACCCTGCCCGAGGCGCTCGCGGCCACGCCGGAAGTGGTCGTGACGGCGGGAGAATTCCGCCTGGTCGGCAGCCCGATCCGCGTCGCCGGCTACACGCCGGACTACCGGCCGCCGCCTGGCCTCGGCGAGCACGACGACGTGCTGTCTCAGCCGTCGTAAACCACGGTGACCGACTCGCTGTCGGGTACGGCCTGACACGTCAGCACGTATCCGTNGGCGACCTCGTCCTCGGTCAGCGCGTCGTTGACCCGCATCGTCGCATGTCCGTCGGTCAGTCGCGCCATGCAGGTGCCGCAGTTGCCGGCCTCGCAGCTGAACGGCGGCGCCAGCCCGGCGCGCCGGGCGCTTTCCAGCAGGGTCTCGTTGGGCACGCGTCCCACCGACACCGTCTTGCGGTCCAGCCGGATCGTCACCGTCCCGCCGGACGCCGGTTGGTGCTCGCGGGGCGCGGCCGGGGACTGCGGCACCGCATCGAAGTTCTCGACGAACACCCGCCCCGGTCCCGGCAGTGCGGACTTCACGACCGTCATGAAGCCCTCCGGGCCGCACACGTAGCAGTCGGCGTCGGCGTCCGCGCCGACGAACTCGACGACGCCCGCCGCGTCGAGCAGCCCGCGCTCGGCGTCGAGGTGGCGGACCACGTCCAGCCGGCCGGGGTAGCGGTGGACCAGCTCGGAGATCGCCGTGTCGAAGATCACCGACGCACGATCGCGGTCGGCGCACAGCAGCCGCACCTGCCGGTCGGTGGCGGCAAGGGCGCTCTTGGTCAGCGACAGGATCGGGGTGACACCGCTGCCGCCCGCGAACCCCAGCAGGGGCGCGGATGTCGAGTCCAGGCAGAACGTCCCCGCGGCCCTGGTGATTGTCACCTCGTCGCCTTCCCCCAGGTTGTCGAGCATCCAGTTGGAGACCTTGCCGCCCGGCACCCGCTTGACGGTGGTGGCCAACTCGGAGTCGGTCTCGGGCGCGCTCGACATCGAGTAGGAGCGATACAGCTCCTCGCCGTCGACCCTCACCCGGAAGGTGCAGTACTGGCCGGCGCGATACGGGAAGGGCTTTTCGTGCGGGGCCAGCACGAACGTGCGCGCGTCGGCGGTCTCCTTGACGATCCGGGCCACCGTGNCCCGGTGAAACACGTTGGCGATCCCCACATCCCCTCCTTTGGTATGCTGATTCTATCAAATGGAGAATGATGTTCTCAACGGACGGGTAGGATCCTCCCGATGTCCCTTGCGTTCGCGGAACGCCGGTACAGTCGCCCGCAGCTCGATGCGCTGGCCGGCGGACTGGCCGCAACGCTGCGCCGGCGCGGGGTGCGGGCCGGGCACCGGGTCGCGCTGATGTCGTCGAACCGTCCGGAGTTCGTGGCGGCGGTGCTCGCGATCTGGCGGCTTGGCGCGGCGGTCGTGCTCCTGAGCCCGGCGTGGAAGCACAGCGAGGTGAACCACGCCCTGTCGCTGACGAACCCGTTCGACGCCGTCGGGGACCACCCGGTGCTGGCCGGGTCCATGCCGATGCTGCACCTGGACGAGCCCGTCGACGGGGCGCAGGGGGCGTTCGGCAGGCCCCGCCCGGAAACCGACGCGCTGTTGGTCTTCAGCTCCGGCACCACCGGCATGCCGAAAGCGGTCCGGCACACCCACGCTTCGTTCCGCGCCGCGATCCGGCACTGGCGCACCGCGCTGCAGATGACGGCGCACGATCGGATTCAGGTCGTCACGCCGCCTTCCCACATCCTCGGGCTGCTCAACATCATGACCGCGCTCGACGCCGGTGCCCGCGTCCGGCTGCATCGGCGCTTCGACGTCGACGAGATGCTCCGGCACATCGAGTCCGACCGGATCACGATCGCGATGGCCGTCGCGCCGATCGCGCTGGCGCTGGCGAAACACCCCGGACTGGAATCCTTCGACCTGTCCTCGCTGCGGTACATCGTGTGGTGTGCCACGCCGGTGACCGCGAGTGTCGCGGAGACCGTCAACCGTCGCACCGGGGTGGGCTTCCTGACCGCGTATGGGACCACCGAGTTACCGGTCGTCGCCTGCAATGAGCTCCAAGGAGCCCGGCTGGACACGGTGGGGCGTCCCGTGCCGGGTGTCAGCGTGCGGGTGGTGTCGTTGGACACCGGGGAGCCGGTCGCTGCGGGACAGATCGGCGAGATCCAGGCGCGGTCGGACTCGTTGATGGCCGGTTACCTGCCCGGCGAGGACACGGCAAATGCGTTGTGCGACGGCTGGTACCGCACCGGTGACGTGGGNCGTCTCGACGGCGACGGCTGGTTGCGCATCACCGGCCGGTGCAAGGAAATGATCAAGGTGCGCGGATTCCAGGTCGCCCCCGCCGAAATCGAGGCCGTGCTGCACGGTCACCCGGCCGTCAGGGACTGTGCGGTGTTCGGCGCTTCCGACTCCGCCGACGGGGAAGCCGTCGTCGCGGCGGTCGCGGTCACCGCCCCGGTGCCCGCCGGCGAACTGACCGGGCTGGTCGCCGACAGGCTCGCCTCGTACAAGCGGCTGAGCCGCGTGATCTTCGTCGACGAGATTCCCCGTCTGCCGTCCGGGAAGGTGTTGCGCCGATCTCTCCAGGAGAAATATGGACGTCCGTCTGACAACTGAGCAGCGGCAACTGCGTGATGCGGCCGCGAAACTGGCCGACGACCTCGGCCCGGGCTCGGTCAACGACCTTTCCGACGACAACCGGATAAGCCGGTTGGAGAAGGCGATCCACGTGACCGGCTGGCGGTCCCTGCGATCCGACGGCGCCTCCGGCGTCGAAGTGGCCGTCGTGGCAGAGGAATTCGGGCGGGGGCTCGTCGATGTGCCGTTCCTGGGTCCTGTCCTCGCCGATGATCTGGCCCGCCGTCTGGGCGCCGATGCGCAGGGGTCCACGATCGCCGTGGACGGTGTGGCAACCGATGCGCGGGGCGCTCGGCGTGCGCTCGTGCTCGATCGGGGCAGGGTCGCCGCCGGCGCGGTCGGCGAACACCTCGCCGGCGCGGACCTGACCCGCAGCACCGCCGAAGTACTCGACCCGCTGGAGCCGCTCGGCGACGTCGGGGCCGAACACGCCGGGCGCTGGCGGGCGCTGGCCTTGGTCATCACGACCGCCGATCTGGTCGGGACAGCCCGCGGCGCACACGCTTTGGCGTGCGACTACGCGAAGATCCGCCGGCAGTACGGCAACACGATCGGCTCGTATCAGGCGGTCGGCCACCTGCTGGCCGAGGCTCTGGCCCTGATCGAGGGGTCGGAGAGCGTGTTGCGGCACGCGGCGTGGGCCGTCGACGAGTTCGCCCCCGCCGAGGCGGTGGCCGCGGCGAAGGTCGCGAAGATCTACTGCGCCCGCGCCGCCAGGACGGTGTGCGAAACCTCCATCCAGGTCCACGGCGGGATCGGCAACACCTGGGAATGCCTGGCGCATGTGTTCTTGCGCCGGGCCCTGACATCGACCGAGCTGTGGCCGGTGAGTTTGAGGGAGATCAACGTTGGACTTTCGTGATTCGCCGGACGAGGCGGCGTTCCGGGACCGGCTTCGGGCCTGGCTGCAGCAGCGCGCGCGGGGGTTTGCGGCGTCGGGCGACGACTATTGGGCCCGCCAGGGCGAGTGGCATCGGGCACTCTACGAGGCGGGGTTCTTCGGGCTCTCCTGGCCACGCGAGTACGGCGGCCACGAGCTGCCGCCGGTCTATGACGTGATCCTCGACGAGGAACTGGCGCGGGCCGGCGCGCCGCCGCGGCCCAGCCTCGGGTATCTGGTGGTGGGCCTGGGCCGGCACGGCAGCGCCCGGCTGCGGCAGCGGTTCCTGCCCGGCATGATCAACGGCACCGAGCGCTGGTGCCAGGGCTTTTCCGAGCCCGACGCGGGGTCGGATCTCGCGTCGCTGAAAACGACGGCGACGCGCCGGGGCGACGACTATGTGATCGACGGGCACAAGATCTGGACGAGCTACTCCGATGTCGCCGACTGGTGTCTGCTGCTGGCCCGCACGGATCCGGATGCGCCTCGCCACCGCGGCATTTCGGCGTTCATCATCTCGATGAAGCAGCCGGGGGTGGTGCAGCGGCCGCTGCGCATGATCAACGGCGTCACCACCGAATTCGGCCAGGTGCTCTTCGACGGCGCGTCGGTGCCCGCCGAGCAGATGGTCGGCGCGCCGGGGGAGGGCTGGGCGCTCGCGATGACGGTGGTCGGCCACGAACGCGAACCGTCCACG
>JGI26341J46601_10000273_pt1 | contig 15682 bp, 14 predicted proteins | sample BogFormECP12_OM3_FD_46601 | JGI IMG/M metagenome (IMG submission 46601) | reverse complement strand
CCTGCGCGCGAAGATCAAGGTCCTGAGCACGAAGGACATCGGCTTCTACTTCGGCGGGACGCTCTTCGAGAAATACGTGCTGCAAGGCCGCTTCGACGATTTCAGGAGATTCTGCCAGCTGCACTGCTGCCAGCACGTCGAGGTATCGAACGGGACAATCCCGCTGTCCAACTCGGAAAAGGCGAGCTACATACGCAAGCTCGCCGATGACTTCACCGTCGTATCGGAGGTGGGTTTCAAGGACCCGGTCCGCTCCGGGCAGCTATCGCCCGATACGTGGGTCGAGTACATNGGCGAGGACCTCGGAGCCGNGGCGTCCCTGGTCACCCTAGAGGCCAGGGAGAGCGGGAAGTCCGGCATCTGCCGGCCGGACGGCACGCTCCGGTCCGGGCTGATCGAGGACGTCCTGGCCCTCGGGCATCAGCCAGGAGAGCCTGCTCTTCGAGGCACCCACCACGACCCTGCAGACGTATTTCATCACCAGGATGGGGCCTGACGCCAATCTCGGCAACGTCCCGGTGCCTTCAGTTATCGCGCTGGAGACCCTCCGCCTCGGACTGCGGGCCGACACACTGACCGCCTTCGAGTGAGAGGGAGTTCAAGCGGGCAGGCGCCAAGCTGGNCACTGCCATCCCGGCATGAGCGTGCATGNGTGGGTATGCGGGCCGGGTCCTTGTGTGACAGATCTGGTATCATACAAGTATGACAACTGCTATGACGGTCCGGCTGGATGAGGAAACGGCCCGCGAGCTCGCTGAACTCGCCAAGCGCTACCGGAGCCGGTCCGCCGCCGTCCAAGACGCCATTCACCGCGCGTGGCAGCAACTGCAGGCCGACAAGCTAGACGCCGGATATGCCGCCGCAGTCGCCGAGAACCCCCACTACCCCTACGAGTCGGCCGAGGAGGCCACCACGCTGCGCGCGCGCCGCCGCGCCCGGCACGAACGTGACGCCCTCGCGTGAGCACGACTCCGCAACGCGGCCAGGTGTATCGCTGCGACCTCGGCTACGGCCCGAAACCATGGCTGGTGGTGTCCAATAATTCCCGCAACCGCCTGCTCGGTGACGTGGTCGCGATCAGGCTCACCACTGCCATCCGCGACCTGCCGACCTGGGTCAGGCTCTCCCCGGCCGACCCGCTGGCCGGATACGCCAACGCCGACTGCATCGAGCAGCTGGGCAAGGACGAACTCGGCGAGTACCTCGGAGCCCTGTCACCCGAATCAATGCGCAGCATCAACCAGGCCCTGGCGATTGCCCTGGCCCTTACCTGAGGCTTAAAAGGACCCGCCACCAGCCCGGCCCACTGCTTCAGCGCTGATCAGGCGGACGAGGGCCGGATCGCGGCGCAGCCTGTCCAGGTAGCGGCGGCGGTTAGGCCCGATGCTCCCGACCGGTATGCCAAGCCTGGCGCTGATTTCGGCGTACGGCACCGGCGGGTCCGCGATGAGCAAGGCGAGCAGTCGCTGGCAGCGCAGAGGCAGGCGGGCGAACGCCTCGCGNAGCGCGGCGTCGCGCTCCGCTACCAGCAACTCATGCTCGGCGGTCACGGCCTGCTCGTCCTGCATGTTCTCCAGCACCTGCCCGTCGGCGGGCAGCTTGCCCGTAGCGCGCAGGACCCGGCCGCATTCCCGCCCCGTGGTGGTGACGAGCCAGGAGGGAAGCGCGGCCGGATCGCGGACTCGGTCAAGATGACTTACGAGCATCAGCCAGACGCTCTGGGCGACGTCCTCGGCGTCAGTGCGGCTCAGCCGGTACCTGCGGCAGACTGACCAGATCAGCGGGGCAAACCGTGCTACGAGTGCGCCCCAAGCCTGGGTGTCGCCGTTTTTCGCGCGTATCACCAGGTCAGCCGTCGACGAGTCATCGCTCATCGGAGTTGTGTCCTTTCGGGTAGCCGCTCGGGACTGGGCTCTTGTGTTAATTGCGGCCGAAGGCTCCTAGATCGTGGGNACTGCCAGTCGGCGGGCATCGAGAATTCCCATGCACCTATGGTTGCGCCACCGGTCGATGTTCGAAGCCTTGCGGCGCGCGATAACCTCCCCACAGGAAGGTAATTCATTACATTGAAGAAACGAGGACTAGTTCAGTCCTAGGTGACTTAGGACTGGGACTGGTGTCCGTTTCCTAAGGTCACCAGAATGCCTGAAGGCGACGGTGTTACAGTTTCTCTCGGTCGAGAGATTATGTTGCCCACCCTATGTCAGGCCCTCCGGCCAATCCGTTCGGCGGGCAACACTGTCAGTGTCGGCGTGCCAACACAGGACGAACGCCTGGTTCACCCGCCCGGCCCGTGCCACGCCCGCACCCGGCGGCGGGCGAACCTAGCCCGGCGCGGCACTAGTCCTGTCCGGCATAGCCTGCTCGCTGGTGCAGAGCCGTGCGGTTCAACACGACGATCTGGCTGCGGCTTACCTCTACTATCTCGCTGGCCACGAGCCGTCGGAGGACCTGGTTCGCCGTGGGACGGGTAGTTCCAGCGAGGCTGGCGAGCATTTCCTGGGTCACTGGGATAACAATACGTTGATCGTCCCCCATATACAGATCGCACAAGTCCAGGAGCCGACGTAGAACACGCCTTTCGGCGGGTATGTACAGCGCCTCGAGCAAATAGGTGTTGAGCTTCTCCACTCGTGCGGAAAGGAGCTCTACGAGGAAGCGGTCGATGCCGGGATAAGACGTCCGGAGGCGCTCGAACTGGTCCCGGCCAAGAGACAATGTCTCGCACCGTTCCAACCCGACTACCGTGGCCCCCCGGTGATGGAGACCGCCGACCAGAGCAAGCTCACCGAAAGCGTCTCCGGGCCCAAGGATCGCGACCACGACGAACTCGCCGCCGCGCAGCGTTACGCGCACGCTGACGTGGCCCGCGGCAATCAGGTGGAGAGTGTCTGCCGGGTCGCCCTGATGAAAGATCACCTCATCACGACGGTAGGCCCGCCGCCTCAGGCTGGCGAGCAGCCTGCGCCGGTCTGGTAGAGGCAACGACGCGAGAACCGGCCAGTCCATGACTCCACTATGCCGCTAAATGACCTGCACCGACGACCCGGCGGCCGCGGAGCGGTTCTACGCCGAGGTGTTCGGCCGGACGGTCTCGCGCCCGAGCGGTATCGTGCGGAATTCAAGACGGCCGAGTGGATCTATTATATGCGGTTTCTTCCAGTGCCGCCTGCGCTTGAAGGGTGGCTCGTGAAACATTTGTTCTATTTGCTGGTATATCATGAAATAGGTGACAATGAAACGCATGCGCTCGTTGTAGTCTAGCCAGTTAGATACACCTTTCAAATCAGCCGGGTCCGGCGGTCCATACTGTTGAACGAGGTCGGCTACCTCTTTGGTCTGGAACGTTGAAGCGGCGCGCAGCAACGGTGGAGTTTTTCCTTGCGGGAAGTTTAGCGGCTTATTTAGCATGATCGTGTCGACGGCGGTCTTGAGCCAGAGGGTCCGCGAGTACATCCGAACCCAGCTGTCCTCTATCGATCGCATGGCCGGTGCCTGCTCCTCGTGCGCCCTGCCGTAGAATTTGAACCGTTCACAGGTGTGGTGAGTCGCGTAAAGGTAAGGCATTCTCCAGGATACTTGCAATGTCCACCTGACCGGCCGGTAAAAGACGTACTCGAGTGCGGGCTGGACGCGTTTCTGCTCGTACGCCGAGAGAGCGATACTGGCACCCAGTACCAGCTCGCTGCGGAGCGGTCCGGGAGCAGATTTTGCTCTGCTCAGGAGGCTATGGGCGGTGCGGAGCAGAGCTAGTCCCTCGTCGCCCAGATCCTCGAGTAGAGGGGGATACTCGTTTAGCGGAGTGACCTTCATGATCGCGGGTTCTCCGACGTCGGACAGAATATTTGTATGAAATGAGGCCATCTCCGCAAAGATCGAACGATTTGCGATAGATAGGCCGATGCCGTAGGAACCCCCGAGGAGAGTCAGCGTGAGCAGGCGAAATAGCTGTTCAGCAACCATGGGCACGTGATACAGGCGGCTAAGTTTCTGCAAGAATTTTGAATTATCGCCAAGCTGCAGTTCGGACCCGACTGCCCTGGATGACCACTGTGCGAAGCCGCACCAATTCAGATCCTCCCCGCCAAGCAGATTAGCGGAAAGCGCCTGGCTGATGCGACTATATTGGTGAGCAATTTCATATGCCTCGTCGGAGAGTGGGATATTTGTGTTTCTGGCAATAGCGCGGATTTCTTCGTTCGTGGGCCACTCGCGGGATATGGTCACATCGATCTCCTAGCCGGACCCAGCCGAAGGGCATGATGTCCGTGTGGTCTTCTCATCTGGCAACCAGCTTCGCTCGATGTTCGAGAAGCCCGGCCTTACGCCCGGCGAGCGTCTCTGCCGACCAGCGCCGAAGCTCCGCGGAACGGGGTCCGGCCACCTGATGGCGGTCAATCGCATCCGCCCAGTCGAGGAGCGACTCTGCGAGCAGGAGCGGGACCTTGCGGCGCTCGTGGATCTCCGCAGCCGCCTCGAAATGTCCCATTGCCTTGCTGACATCCCCCGAGGTCGCGGCGAGATGAGCGAGATAATGGTGACCACAGTGGTGCGCGACCGCGGACTGCCCGAAGGTCTCGGCATACGGTTCGAGCGCAGCGTACAGCGGACCCACCAGATCGCGGCGGTGTAGCCGGCACGCTGCCAGTGCGAGATTGTCGAGGGCGGCTCGCTCGGCAAGATCCCGGCGAGGTATCAAGCCGTGCGTGGTTACGATTCTGTCCAGGGCCGAGGCTGCCGTGGGATCGTCCAACTCGACGAGGTAACGCAGAGTGGAATGGACGGGGTCGAGCTGTGGTGCCTGAATCGCCCGCCGCAAGCCTTCCCCAAGCTCGCCGAGGCGGCCTTGGAGGCGGCGAATTTCGGCGATCTGATCCGCGCGGAACGCCTTGGCCTCCGTGCGCTTACCGATGCCGACACCGAGCGTCAGGGCCCGCTGTGCTTCCCTTTCTGCCTGGTCCAGTTCTCCAAGCATGATCGCCAATCCGGCGCGGGAGAAGCTGACGAGCCAGATCAAATGAGGTTGTGCAAGTTGCCGCGCCAGATTATCTGCCCGGTTCAGCAGCTCGGACACGCTGGTGACGTCCCCCACTGCTAGCGCTGGCCCAGTTTGCTGGAACGTTGCGTGGAAAAGGGCTAGGTCGTCTCCGAGGTGGGCGGCAACCTCAAGCATCTCCTGGCTTTCCGTGCGACGCGTGTCGATGGTGTCGGCCGCGCTGATGGTCAGGTTGCGGAGCCCAAGAACGCTTACAATTGTATGTGGGTCGCCTGATTGCCGGGCCAACGCAATAGCTTCGTCGCTCAATGCGAATCGGCGCTCGCCATCTGCTGCCCACGTCAGCTCTGAGGCGAGCATAGCGGTGAGCAGAGCACGGTTTCGCAGGTCTGCGGGTGGGACCAGTTCCTTGGCCTCGGTAAGCAGCGCGATGCGCTGCACGTCGGTCGCGCCGGTAGTGCTGAAGAAACCACGATCACCGGCGAGTGCGGCGGCGATGATGAGGTCGGGCCGATCACAAGTCCGTGCCAATTCCGCGGCGCGGAGCAATGTCGCCCTGGCGTCCGGATGACCAGCCAGCCACATCGCCCGGCCGCAGTCTATGAGCAATTCCGCATGCCGCTCTCTAGGCGTCGCAGGGACATGTTCCACCAGGTCCAAGAGCTGCTGATACCAGGTCACGGCCTCTTGGTACGCAAGCCGCGAAATCGCGTGCTGAGCCGCATGTTCAGTGGCGTACACGGCCTCTGCGAAACGCTCTGGCCGCCCACCGAGCTGCGCGGACGAAACCAGGTGTGCCGCGACAACGTAGGGACGCGACTGCATCACCGCCGGATCTGCGGTGCGCAGAGCGTCGGCGACAATCCCGTGCAGTAGGCCAGCACGCGGCGCTGACAACGATGCATAAACAGCGCTTCGGGTAAGTTCATGAGAAAACTGGCACGGACGACCGGGAATGAGTATGACCATGCCAGCGGCCGTCGCCTCCTCCACGGCGACGACGAAGCTGGCCTCGTTGACTCCCATGGCCAGGCTGAGCACTGCCGGTTCCAGTTGCTCGCCGACCCCAAGCAGATTCACCAGATCGCGAGCGGCAGGACTGAGTTGCGCCATCCGTGCGGCCACGACGCGAGTGACCGACTCGGGCACCGTCCAGGTTTCAGGGTCTGCGCGGTCAGGTAGATCCCTGATCATCTCGGTGACGAGGAAGGCGTTTCCACCCGTGACAGCGTGCAGACGAGCGGCATCCCGTTCTGTGGGGCCTCGCCAGGCCAGGGCGGTCAGAGCCCGCTCCACGTCCTGCGAGCTCAGCGAGCCCAGAGTGAGAAGCCGACTCTCGGCCTCCAGTATGCGCAGTTCGGCCGCGGTCACGGCGTGGGATTCGATGGCGACCGGGCGGGCGGTGGCCAAGATCAGGAGAGAAAGACCCTCGGTGTCGTAGTTGAGCGAACGTACCGTCTCGATGGATTCAGGAGTCGCCCAGTGCAGATCGTCGATGACAAAAAGCACCGGCCTGATATCCGTCAGCCGCTTCACCAGGGCTCGTAGGGACGCCAGCATTTGGTAACGATCGGAAAGCGGATCGGCGGTCGGCGGAACTGACAGTGCCAATGGCGGCGAGGCCAGGGATGGCGCCAGGCGCGCGAGCGGGCCGCATTGCTCGTCGATACCGGCGCGCAGCAGCACCGCGGGCGATGTGCTACTGAGCCATTCGATCGCGGCGGCGATGGGCTGATACGCCTGATGGGGCGGATCGGTGCACCGGCCGGCAAGCACGGTGAATCCTTGCTCGATGGCCCGCCGCACTACGACAGATGCCAGGCGGGTCTTGCCGCTGCCCGCGGCGCCCTTGAGAAAAACCATCTGGGTGCCAAACCTGGCACCGCGAAGCGCATCGTCTATCGACTCGAGTTCTTCGCTTCGGCCGACGAACGGGAGCAGGTACTTGCTCGTCAGCCACGGCGGGACTTGGTCGCCCGGGTCCCTATAGCTGTTCCGCCACAGCAGTTCGTAGATTTGCAGCGGCTCCGTGAAGCCCTTCGCGGGCACGGGGCCAAGGTCTTTGAACTCGTGTCGCCCCCGTCCCTGCGCGAGACGCCTTACCAGGTCGGTGCACAGAATTTGGCCGCCGTGAGCGACAGCGACCAGGCGCGCGGCCTCGACGATGGGCAGGCCGCTCACGTCCTCTTCCGTCCAGCACACGTCGCCCGCGCTGAGCGCGGCGCGGATGGTAACGGGAGTTATCGCCTGTTCGTTCTCGTTTTCGATTGCCTGCTCGATAGCCACGCTGGCGTCAAGCGCGACCGTGGCGGAAGCGAACAGGGCCATGAGCCCGTCGCCCAGGCCTTTGACGAACATCGATCCGTGCGCGGCCACGACGGCGCGCTGGAGTTGGTCGTAGCGCCTCAAGTGGCCATCGGCTAGCTCTTCGCCGAGACGAGTCCGCGTGACGGTCGAGCCGACGACATCCGTGAACAGCACCGTGGCCGTAGTCAGCGTGCCAGGCTGGCGAGGCGTCATAGTGCGCCCCGGCCGTGCGCACGCTCGGTGCGGCGTCGACCTTGCGCTCGGGCGGCGTGCCGGATGCTACGCCGGACCGTGCGGATCCTGCTGCCAACTGGCGTGGCGCGGATCCCCCAGCGGCTCGCCACCTCGTCGGGAACGCGGAATGGCGCCTGCCCATTCGAATAGCGGTCTGCGTAGCCAATAAGTACGTGGCGGCCCAATTTCTGAATCAGCAGGTGCGCCAACGGTGCCACGGGGCCAAGCAACCAGGAATCTCGATTGGCAGCTCGGAGCGAGGCCTGCAGTGGTGTCGACCACCAGGCCGCCGGAGGGACGTTAAGCATGTCCGGTACGCAGCTGACGAGGCCGGGCGCATCCTGGAACAGCCAGCGGACGACGCTGCGGGGCAGCTTGCGCCACCCCAGGGGCATGAACTCTTCCATTTCGTCGAGTAGTGCCGTCATCAGGCGCTGGCCCGCCTCGCTCGGTCCGAGCAGGCGGGTCAGCCCGGCGCTGATCTGCTGGACGTCGCCGAGGCTAAGCGGTCCGTCTTGGCACGCCTCGACGCCCATGAGGAGCCCGATGAAACTCCAGGTATGGAGGTTGGCGTCGCGAGCGGCGTCGCTCAGCACCACGCCCATCCGCGCCATCGCTTCCCACGACACAGTGGTGAAATCGAGCAGTGTCCCGAGCATGAGCTCCTGGTTCACAGGGCGGCCGTACGTCTGCGATGGCCATCGATCGGGTCCCTGCTGGTCAAGAATCAGGACCCGGACGGACGCATGCATAAGACGCAGGCCTATGGCCGTCGCGTAGCCAGTCGCGCCGGGCTCGAGGCTATGGTTGCCGCGAAGCCCCATCACGTCCAGCAACATCTGGCCAGTCTCAGCCACCCGCCGGGTCAGGTTCGCAGTGGCGAGGTCAGAAACGCGGGCCAGGACCTCTGCACCGTCAACGGTCGCATAGGCCATCGGGAGAGAGGCGAAGAACAACGCGGACGCTTGGTACAGACCATAGTCCGCAAACACCTGTTGCCCACGCTCGCTAAGCCGTCGGTCAATATTCCAGCGCGGCGGGGCGAGCGCGAGATTTAGCGCGGCAGCCAGCCATGTCCCGTCCTGATCAGTTGCGTCACGCGTGAACCGCTGAGGGTCGCTCTTTGCCTGACTCAGCTCCTGAATCATTGCTCTCACCAAGTCGCGAGCATCAGCAAATTCGGGATGTTCGCGATGATAGGCCTCAACTATCTGATCCATCTCGGGGTCGGTCGCACCGCGAAGTCGGGCGAGTTCATTCCGCGACCAGCGCTCGGTCGGCTTCTGTTCGCGACCGCCGCCCCCACCACTTTGAGCATCGATCACGCGATCACGCATCCTTCAACCGCTAACTACGTCGCCGTCGACGTTTGCATACTGTGGGCAAAACGGTCACAGTCGTTCGGCGCATCCATCGCGCATTGTTCAGGACGGATTAACGGCCTACCACCCTCGTTATATGACTCATGAGACCCTGGCCGGGCCCGAAACGCAAGCGCTGGTCAGGAGACGTACGTAACACGCCGAGTTCGGTGAGCCCCAAAGTTTCACGATCTCGGCGGAGCCGGGTGGCTTTCGTGTCTCACCAGCACCACGAGTGCTTGGTGATAAGCAGCNCGGCTTCTGACCACCCGATTCACCGNGCCGCCCTGCGCTGCCTGGCGATCTCGGTGAGCCGGTCCCAGGCCGGCGACGACACGTCGACGGTCGTGGTGACCAGCGCGGCGATGGCCGGGTCCTGAACCGGCCGCTGCGCGCTCTCGGACCTGTAGTACCACTTGGCCATCCACCGCTCGGTCCGATCGGCCAGCGCGGGCAGGCGCGGGTCGTCCGGGGACCAGTCGAACGCCGCGTCGCAGGTGAGGTAGATGGCGCGGAACTCCGGGTCGCGGATCGCGTCGCGCTTGTCGGCGATCCAGATGGCCGCCTGGTTCGGCGCGACCGACTGCANCAGGATCCAGATGTCGCGCTCCATCTGCACCGTGCGCTGGCTNACGCCGAACTCGCGCAGCCGGTCGAGGTAGTCGGCGACCTCCGCCGAGACGAACAGCCGGTCGCCGGCGCTCAGCTGGGCGATCCGCTTACGGGTGCGGACGATTTCGGTGGCCCGTTCGGCCAGGTTGCGGTCGATCTCGGNGATCGCCGCGGCGAACCGGTCGGGGTCGGCGGCGAGCAGCTCGTTGATCCGGCCGAGCGGCACGCCGGCCTCGGCCAGCGTNTTGATCTTGACCAGGTCGATGGCGTCCTGGGCGGTATAGCGCCGGTAGCCCGAGGAGTCGCGCGGCGGCTCGGCGAGCAGGCCGCGCNGGTGGTAATGGCGGATGGCCTTGATCGTCACGCCCGCGTAGTCGGCGAGCTGGCCGATGGTGATCAAGTGCCTCGACCTCCCCTCGCAGTCCGGGACGTTCATGATCTCACCGTGCGGAACGCGGCCCGCGCCCACAGGTAGCCGGCCAGCGCGATCGCCGCGCACCAGGCCAGGGCCAGGTAGGCGGTGTCGCCGACCGGCGCGCCGGTCAGCAGCGCGCGCACGCAATCCACCACCGCCGTGAACGGCTGGTGCTCGGCGAACCAGCGCACGCCGGCGGGCATCAAGGCGGCCGGCACGAACGCGCTGGACAGGAACGGCAGCAGGAACTGGATCGGCAGGGTCGAGCCGTTCGCGCCGGCCACGGTCTTGGCGACCAGGCCGAGGGCGNCCGACAGCCAGGCCAGCGCGAAGGCGAACGCCGCGAGGATGCCGGCGACGGCGAGCCAGTCCGCGACCGAAGCCCGCGGCCGGAAGCCNGCCAGCAGCGCCACCCCGGTGACGACGGTGGCGCTGACCAGCGNACGCAGGACGTTGCCGCCGACNTGCCCGGTCAGCACCGCGCCGCNGGTGATCGCCATCGTGCGGAACCGGTCGATGATGCCCCCGGTCATGTCGGTGTTCACGTTGATCGCCGTGGTCCCCGATCCCGCCGCCACGGTCACCACCAGGATGCCGGGCACCAGGAAGTCGACGTACGGCGCGCCCCGTCCGGCGGCACCGAGCCCGTGGCCGATCGGGCCGCCGAGGATGTAGACGAACAACAGCAGCAGCACCACCGGCACCAGGATCGAGCCGACAAGCAGCAACGGGAACCGGAGGGTGTGCTTGAGCTCGCGCCCGAGCATGGTGGTGGAGTCCTGGGCGGCGATGGTCAGCGTGGTCACGGGGTCTGCTCCTTCGCGGGGGTGCCGGTCAGGGCGAAGAACACGTCGTCGAGGTCCGGCGTATGAATGGACAGGTCTTCCNCGGCGATGCCGTCGCCGAGGCGGGCGAGTACGTCGCGCAGCGAGGCGAGGCCGCCCTCGTACGGCACCCGTAGCACCAGTTCCTCNTCCTCGCGCGTGCCCTCGGGCAGCGCCCGGGCGGCCGCCTCCAGGGCCCGAGCGTCGGCGAAGCGCAGCCGGATGTGCGCGCCGGGGATGCGCCGTTTGAGCTCGGCCGGCGTGCCCTCGGCGACGATGCGGCCCCGGTCGAGCACGGCGATGCGGTCGGCGAGCCGGTCGGCCTCCTCCAGGTACTGCGTGGTCAGCAAGATGGTGACGCCCTCGGCGACGAGGTCGCGGATGAGCTGCCACATGGTGTGGCGGCTGCGCGGGTCCAGGCCGGTGGTGGGCTCGTCGAGGAAGATCAGCCGGGGCCGCCCCATCAGGGTCATCGCGATGTCGAGGCGGCGCTTCATGCCGCCGGAGTAGGTGGCCGGGGTCTGCCTCGCCGCCTCGACGAGGTCGAAGCGCTCCAGCAGAGCGGCGGCCCGCGCCCGCCGCTCGGCCCCCGGCAGATGGAGCAGGCGGCCCATCAGGAACAGGTTCTCCTCGCCGGTGAGCAGGTCGTCGACCGCGGAGAACTGCCCGGTGACCCCGATCACCGCGCGCACCGCGCCGGCCTCGACGCGCAGGTCGTGCCCCATGACGCTGGCCATCCCGGCGTCCGCCGGGATCAGCGTGGACAGGATCTTGACGATCGTGGTCTTGCCGGCGCCGTTCGGCCCGAGCAGGGCGAAGACCGCGCCCTCGCCGATGGACAGGTCGACGCCGTCCAGGACGGTCTTCCCCCCGTACGCCTTGCGCAGCCCCTTCGCGGAAACCGCGGTGCGCGTCGCGTGCCTGGTCGGTGCGTTCATGCCTCACATGCTCGAGCCCTGCCCCAAGGTCAAGGTCAAGCCTTTCGGCGCAACTATCGCGGCAGCAGCATTTCCAGGCTGACGGCGTCGGCCATGGCCTGGTATCCGGCGTCATTGGGGTGCAGGTGATCACCGGAGTCATACGTGGGGTTCAACCACAGCGGTTCAGCCGGATCGCACATCACCGCGTCGAAGTCGATGACGCCGTCGAAGGCGCCGCTGGTGCGGATCCAGGTGTTGACCGCCTCGCGCGTGGCCTCCCCCGCCGCGGTGTAATACCCCGCTCCCCGGAACGGCAGCAGGGTCGCGCCGAATACCTTCACGCCCCGGGCGTGCGCCACCGCGATCAGCTGCCGGTATCCGGCGATGATCTGGGCCGCGCTGACGCNGCCCAGGCTGAANCCGATGTCGTTGATCCCCTCCAGCACGATGACGTCCCGGACGCCGGGCTGGTCCAGGGCGTCCCGCCCGAACCGCGCCTCGGCGCTGGCACCGCAACACTGCGCGCCGGCGAGCACCCGGTTGCCACCGATCCCCTCGTCGGNCACCGATAGCGTGNGGCCGTTCAGCGCGTCCAGCCTGCGGGCCAGGTCGTTGGGCCAGCGGGCGTCGGCGCCGATGGCCGACTGGACGCCNTCGGTGATCGAGTCGCCGATCGTCACCACGGTTCCGTCCGCGCCGGGCGATCGCACCACGAGGCCGCTGACGTAGTACCNCGACAGGGTCGGGATGGTGAACGCGCCCGCATCGGAGTCGGCGGCGTGGTCACCGGCGGCCGACACCCAGTTGACCTGCTGGGCGTCCGCATGGAACGTGGCCGCGCCGGTCTGGCCCGGCAGGTACACGCTCACCGCCAGATCCTGCAGCGGTGCTATCTGCATGGCCACCGGGTCGCTGAGGATCTGCGCCCCGGCCGGGATCTGGAACGACTCGCGGCCGCGATAAGTCACCGGGTGGATCGTACCCGGCGCCACCGCGGCACCCGGGCCCGCCACCGCCACCGTCACGTGGCCGACCCGTAGCGGCGAGGCGCCGAAGACGTTCGTCAGCTCCAGCCGGATCGGATCGCCGCCGACGCTGCTGAAGATGATGTCGCGGACCGTCTGGTTATCGAAGCCGGCGGCGGCGAGCNTATCGGGCGCGGCAACCTGCGGGCTGGCGCCCCAGCTGGTCACCCAGGCGTCCCCGCCGTGCCGGGCCGCGGCGGCCGGGCGGGAGTCCGCGAAGACGGCCAGCGTGACCGCCAGCAGCAGCAGGACGATGGTACCGAACAGCCCGAGGCGGATCAGCCGGCGCAAGCGCCGGTCTGGTCGCGAGTCCACACCGGGTGTTATGCCACGTTCCGCCCGCGGGCAAGCGGGGCCACGTAATTGTTGGCCCGCGGGAGCCTGCTAGCCGGGGATCCGGTATTCCTCCAGCAGCCGACGCCCGATGATCATCTTCTGGATCTCCGCGGTGCCCTCGCCGATCAGCAGCATCGGCGCCTCCCGGTACAGCCGCTCGATCTCGTACTCCTTGGAGAAGCCGTAGCCGCCGTGGATGCGGAAGGAGTCCTCCACGACCTCCTTGCCGTACTCGGACGCGAGGTACTTGGCCATCCCGGCTTCCAGGTCGTTCCGCTGGCCGGAGTCCTTCCGGCGGGCCGCCATCACCATCATCTGGTGCGCCGCCTCGACCTTGGTGGCCATCTCGGCCAGCTTGAACGCGATCGCCTGGTGCTGGGCGATCGGCTTACCGAACGTGTGCCGCCGCTGCGCGTAGTCGATGGCCAGCTCAAAGGCGCGCAGCGCGATCCCGCAGCCGCGGGCGGCGACGTTGACCCGGCCGACCTCGACGCCGTCCATCATCTGGTAGAAGCCCTGGCCGGTGCGGCCGCCGAGCACCCGGGCGGCGGGAACGCGGACATCTTCGAGGATCAGNTCGGTGGTGTCGACCCCCTTGTAGCCCATCTTCTCGATCTTCCCCGGCACGGTCAGGCCGGGCACCGCCGGATTGGCGCCGAAGCCCGGCTCCTTNTCGATCAGGAAGGTGGTCATGTTCCGGTGCGGAGCGTCGTGGCCGTCGTCGGTCCGGCAGAGCACCGCCACCAGGTTGGAGGTGCCGCCGTTGGTCAGCCACATTTTCTGGCCGTTGATCACGTAGTCATCGCCGTCGCGCACCGCCTGGGTGCGGATCGCCGAGACATCCGAGCCCAGACCGGGCTCCGACATGGAGAAGGCGCCGCGCACCTCGCCGGCCGCCATCTTCGGCAGGAAATAGTCCTTCTGCTCTTGGGTGCCATGGCGGGCGATCATGTGAGCAACGATGAAGTGGGTGTTGATGATGCCCGACACCGACATCCAGCCGCGGGCGATCTCCTCCACCACCAGGGCGTAGATGAGCAGCGAGGCGCCGAGGCCGTCGTATTCCTCGGGGATGGTCAGCCCGAACAGGCCGAGCTTCTTCATCCCCTCCACGATCTGGGCGGGATACTCGTCCCGGTGCTCGAGCTCGGTCGCGACCGGGATGATCTCCCTGGCGGTAAAGTCCCGCACCGTGGCGAGAATGTCCTGCTCGAACTCGGTCAGGCCTTCGGTTTGTGCGAGGCGTCCCATGGCGAGTTCCTTTGGGGTCAGCTGGCGGGCTCAGGGCGGCCGGGCTGTTCGCCGCCGCGCTCTTTGATGTACGTCTCGGTCGGCACCATCACCTTGCGGCGGAACACGCACACCAGGGTCCCGTCCTGCTTGTAGCCGCGGGTCTCGACCTGCACGATGCCCCGGTCGTCTTTTGACTTTGACGGCCACTTGTCGATCACGGTGGTCTCGCCGTAGATGGTGTCGCCGTGGAAGGTCGGCGCCACGTGCTTGAGCGACTCCACTTCCAGGTTCGCGATCGCCTGGCCCGAGACGTCCGGTACCGACATGCCGAGCAGCAGCGAGTAGATGTAGTTGCCCACCACCACGTTCCGGCCGAAATCGGTGGTCTTCGCGGCGTAGTTCGCGTCCAGATGGAGCGGATGGTGGTTCATGGTGAGGAGGCAGAACAGGTGGTCGTCGTACTCGGTGACCGTCTTCCCGGGCCAGTGCTTGTAGACCGCCCCGACCTCGAACTCCTCATACGTCCGTCCGAACTGCATCGTGCTCACTCCTGTGGGGGCTCGAATTTGGAGGTGCGTTGCATGCCCGCGGCCCGTCCCTTGGCCGCGATCACCAGGGCCATCTTGCGGGACGCCTCGTCGATCATCTCGTCCCCGAGCATGGCCGACCCCTTGGCCCCGCCGGCCTGCGAGGTGCACCAGTCGTAGGCGTCCAGGATCAGCTCCGCGTGGTCGTAGTCGTCCTGCGACGGGGAGAAGATCTCATTCGCCGCGGCGATCTGGTCCGGGTGCAGCACCCACTTGCCGTCGAAGCCCAGTGCGGCGGCCCGCCGGGCGACCTCGCGGTAGCCGTCGGCGTTGCGGATCTGCAGGTAGGGGCCGTCGATGGCCTGCAGGTCGTAGGCGCGGGCGGCGATCAGGATGCGCATCAGGATGTAGTGGTAGGCGTCCGCCGGGTAGCCGGGGGGCTGCTCGCCGACCACCAGCGACTTCATGTTGATCGAGGCCATGAAGTCCGCGGGGCCGAAGATGATGGTCTCCAGCCGCGGCGAGGCGGCGGCGATCTCGTCGACGTTCATCAGGCCCCTGGCGTTCTCGATCTGGGCTTCGATGCCGATCCGGCCCACCGGCAGCCCATCGTCTTCTCGATCTGGGTGAGCAGCAGGTCCAGCGCTTTGACCTGCTCGGCGTCCTGCACCTTGGGCAGCATGAGGCAGTCCAGGTTGGCGCCCGCGCCCTCGACCACCGTGATCACGTCCCGGTAGGTCCAGTGCGTGGTCCAGTCGTTGACCCGGACGACGCGGATCTTGCCGCTCCAGTCGCCGTTGTTCAGCGCGTCGACGATCATGTGCCGGGCGCTCTCCTTGACCAGCGGCGCGCAGGCGTCCTCGAGGTCCAGGAACACCTGGTCCGCGGGCAG
>JGI26341J46601_10000265_pt1 | contig 15844 bp, 12 predicted proteins | sample BogFormECP12_OM3_FD_46601 | JGI IMG/M metagenome (IMG submission 46601) | reverse complement strand
ACTTAACCAGCACCGGTACCACGACTGTTGGCTGCAAAATCTATTGATCTCCGCATCGCTTGGGGGATACCGACGTCCAGCCCCCCAAAATCAGTGACGGTCAGCGGTTTCGTACGGACCCACAACCTGCTGACTTCCGGGGACGGCACGCCGGCCCTGAAGTGGGGCTCGACGGGCGCTTACACCGAGGACGCACAGGGACGGCCCCATTACGACTAGACGATCGGCGATCACGTCTCCCTGCTGGCAGCGGCCGCAAGCCGGCGCGCTCTCACTCAAGTTCCCCCTGCCGCGGCAGGCCGTCTCGCTGGTCACGCTGCGGTGGTGAATCAATTAGCGAGGGCTTGTGAAAAATAGAAGAATGAGCGAAAATCTAGCAACTCTGCAATGAATTAGCGGCAACGAACAGCCAGTCGGAGCGACCGCTATCGGGAGTCTACAGTGCTGATCAGTGAAAAAATCAATCATGCGTTCAACAAACAGATCGGCCATGAGCTCGGCAATTCGATCCAGTACCTCGCCATCGCCACCCACTTCGAGAGGGAGTCACTGTTCGGGCTGGCGAAGCTCTACTACACGCAGGCTGACGAAGAGCGCGAACACGCCATGAAGTTCGTCAAGTTCTTGCTCGACGCAGGGGGCAGGGTCGTCATTCCCGCGATCTCCGCGCCCCAGAGTGAGTTCGAGTCAGTGCTCGGGGCTGCGCAACTGGCGCTCGATGCGGAAATTGCCACCACCCGGCAAATCTACGATCTGGTGGAGCTGGCGACCAACGAGAAGAACTACATCGCGTTGAACTTCCTCCAGTGGTTCGTCAGCGAGCAGCTCGAGGAAGTCTCAAGCGCCGAGGCGCGGCTCACGGTGATCCGCCGCGCCGGCCCCAGCGTGCTCATGGTCGAGGCGTACCTGGCTCACGAAACGAAGTGAGCGGGATACACGCGGGTTCCTGGTGAGCCAGCGTGGAAGCGGCGAGTGGCGAGAGGGGCAGATAAGGTGTCAGGAACCAATTTCGGGCAGATTGGTCAAAGAAAACTGTTTTCGGGTTCCTGACACCTTTTCGATTCCTCTTCGCCCGATCCATTGTGACTTCGACATCTCCAGCGGCTCGGCGTTGGCGACGAGAGAGAAGCTGGAGGCGACAGGATGACGCTCAAGCCCAATTCGTCCCGCCGAGGCGAACGCTCCCTGAATCCGAGCGAGTCGGGGAGCTCCGGGCCTTGGAAAAAGCAAGGAAGATGTGCATGCCCTGTTCGGAACTCCTGCGGAACTCAAGGAAGATGCGTATGCTGTCCCCGGAACTCCCCGACTTGAAAAACCTCGAGTGGCTTGACGACCGAGTTTGTCCTGGTACGATTGGGATTGGGCGCGACATGGGTGCCGATCAGGAAACGAGATCCAGATCCGAAGAAGAGGGAAAACGGTGCAAATCCGTTGCGGTCCCGCCGCTGTAACCGGGGACGAACGCCACATCGGCCACTGCGGGGACTGAAACCCGTGGGAAGGCGTGGCTTGTAGGTTGATCCGGGAGCCAGAAGACCTGCCCATTGTCGGTATCGCGAAGAGTCCTCCCCGGTCGAGGTGTGGACGCGATGATGAAGCCACGGCAAGTGGGGTATGGTCGCCTTGATTGCACGTCGCTCTTCGCCTTTCGCGCGAGCCGATTGATTGATCGGCAGCTCACGCGCACACTCCGCGCCGACGACTCTTCGCTTTCCCGCGGTGCTTCGCACAGACTCCGGACAACGAGGAGATTGTCATGGTCGCTTCCCGCTTTGTCGGTTGTTTCCGCGCGCGATTCGCGCCCAGACGCGGCTTCACCCTGATCGAGCTCTTGGTTGTCATTGCGATTATCTCGATACTCATCGCGTTGCTCTTGCCGGCCGTGCAATCGGCACGAGAGGCGGCACGACGTTTCCAGTGCGCGAACAATCTCAAGCAGATCGTTCTGGCACTGCACAACTACGAAAGCGCCAACGGCTCGTTCCCGATGGGCTTTTGTTGGCAATGGTATAACGACGGCAACGGCTATTCGGATGCGGCCGGCGAGCTGGTCCGGCTGACGCAATTCATCGAACAGAGCGCAATCTACAACGCGATGAACTTCTCGATCCCGATCTATTACAGCGCCAACTCGACCGTCTGCGGCACGGGGCTGAGCGTCTTCTGGTGCCCCAGCGACGGCTCGATCGTCAACCTTCGCTACACGGCTTCAGCTCCCGGGATGGTGTACGACGGCTTGCCCATGACCTATAGCAGCTATGCGGGCAGCCTGGGCACCTGGAAATACTTCCCGTACGGCACCGGCGCCGACCAGACTCAGCTCGGTCTGATGAACGGCATGTTCCAGTACATCGGCATGGTGCCAGGAGTCAACCCGTTCACCATCTGGGGGACCCCCTATTCCAACTCCGGCAGCGTCTCGCCTGTGAAGATCGCGTCCATAACCGACGGCCTGTCCAACACGATCGCTTTCAGCGAGCACGTTCACGCATTGCCCAGCAACACGACAGACTTCTACTGGCACAACATGTGGTTCTCGGGCAACTATGGCGACACGCTGTTCACCTCCTTCTACCCAATCAATCCGCAATCGAAAGTTGGGGTGGTTTCCACTCTCATCAACAACCCCTACATCCAGTACGATGACATCGTGTTGTCGGCCTCGAGCTACCATCCTGGCGGCGCCAACTTCGCCTTTGCCGACGGCTCGGTCCGTTTCCTCAAGGACTCGATCCAGTCGTGGCAACTGATCGTCAACGGCCAGACCCAGACCATCATCCCGGCCGGCTTCACCCAGGATTCCAATGGCACGTTCACCGCGACCGGCCCGAACGCCCAGCTCGGGGTCTACCAAAAGCTCTCGACACGCAATGGCAATGAGGTGGTGAGCTCCGACTCCTATTAAACTTGAGAGTCGGGCAAGACGCCTCATGATCATTTTCCGGCTCGCGAGGAGATCGAGGTTTTGAATCCGCCGATTCGTTGAGGTGGGCTCTTCAATCGGCAGATCGTGGAGCAATCCGATGAATCATCTGCATGAAATGCTGGTCGAGGATGAGATTCTGTTGTGCGGGCTCGTGACCGTTCTGGGTTTTCTCGCCGGGGCAGCCGCGCACCTTGCCCGGACAGNTTGGCGTCATTGGGTTCTCAAGTCNCGTTNATCGCGAGTGATTGATCAGTTCCAAGNAGAGGAGGTTTTTCATGGCATTGCTTTTCGCACACCATCTTGCGCCGGAGCACCTGCCGGTCTTGGCCATGCTGTTCGTCGCCGGCTTCGCGTTGGGCTGGCAGAGCGCCGGCCGGCTCCCCTGGCTGTGGGCAAACCGACTCTCATGACGACGCTCGAGCGGCACCGGACTGTTCGACCGGATGGAAAGCCGGTTTATCTGGTCCCGAAGAAGGGGCACTTGCTCGTCTGCGCCAAGGGGTGTTGCTGTGGGCGGACGGACCGCGGTAATCCGGCCGTGCCGGTCGAGTTTTACAAGGAGGAATACGCGCGGCGAGGGATTCGCAAGCACGTGCAACTGACGATGAGCGGCTGCATCGGCCCCTGTCCGATGCTCAACGTCGTGCAAGTCGTCTTCGACGGCCGGCCGGTCTGGTTCCAGTCGATCAACACCAAGGACCAAGTCATCGAGATTTACGACTACATTGACGGCATGCTCGCGGCCGACGCGTACTTGCCTCCGCCGCCACAACTCTCCAGCTTCGTGTTCAACTATTATCGGTGGAACCATACCAACGAAATGAGCGGTCTGCCGGCGGCGCTTGCGAGCATGAGAGTGAACGACTCGGAGGGGGGCATCCTCTTCCTGACACACGCCGATACCGATCTCCAGTGCCTCGATCGAGCCGCTCGTGATCTGCCGGAGGCGTTCCCAGCCGTTTGTGCGCTCTCCTTGAATGGCATCGCCGACCTCGAGCAGGTGGGCATGTCGCAGAGCACCGGAGGGTGCAGTGCTCGGATCGTCGTGGCGCGACTCTTGGGGAGCGTCGCCGGGGTAGCGGGCTTCAGCCGGTTGGCGGAAGCGGCCGGGGAAAGCCCTCGCCACTTGATCGTCGTCAGCGGAACGGAGGGTCTCGATCCCGAGTCGCTCTCGNTATCAAACGTCTCNCCGGCGGTCGTCCAGGACGTGGCAACCTACTTGCGCGCCGGTGGACACGTCAACTTCGGCCAATGCCTCCGGTTCCTGGCCGACCATTTTTTCATGACCGGCTTCGGCTACGATCCGCCGGCCGAACTGCCCGAACACGGCATCTATCACCCAGATTTCTCTCGCCTTCTAACTTCGGACGAATGGCGGGCGCGGCGCGATTCCGAGAAAGCGGTCGTGGGGCTCGTTTTCTACCGGGCTCATTGGATGAGCGGCAACCTGGCGTTCGTCGATGCGATGATCCGCGAGATCGAGCGCCGGGGGGCGAGCGCGCTCGCGGTCTTCACAACGTCCCTGAAACGAAACTCGGCACAATGCCATCCGTCGGCCCCCGATCGTGGCTGGCCGGCGGCTTTCGACTTGCTGGTCGAGCCCGGCACTGGCAACCCGCTTTGCGACGCCCTGATCACGACGATCTCCTTCGCGATCGGCGGCCAGGACACCGGAGCGACGGCCCAGGGGCCGGACTCGGCCCTGTCGGTTCTGGACATGCCCGTGCTGCAGGCGATTCCCTCAGGCCAGGCGCGCTGGCAGTGGGAAGTGAGCAGCCGCGGCTTGAACCCGCTCGATACGGCCATGAACGTCGCCTTGCCCGAGTTCGACGGCCGGATCATCACGACGCCCGTTTCGTTCAAGGAACGGGCGCGGCAGGAGCAAGGAGGGTCGTCGTTCGAGGTGATGCACTATGCTCCGGTCGGGGACCGGGTCGCTCGCGTCGCCGGCTTGGCTTTGCGACTCGCCCGACTCCGCCGCCTGCCCAATCACGATAAGCGCATCGCCTTCGTCTTGACGAACTCCGCCGGCAAGGCCGGCCGAATCGGGAACGCCGTCGGGCTGGACGCGCCGGCCTCTCTGATCGGCGTGCTGGAGGCGATGCGGCGTCATGGCTACAAAGTGACCGATCTGCCGGCCGACGGCGATTCTTTGATCCACGCCTTGATCGCCCGCTGTTCTTACGACGAGAACTACTTGACCGCCGACCAATTGGCTAATGCAACGGGGCGAGTGCCCATCGAGGCGTATGCGGCCTGGTTCGACGAGCTGCCCGAAGTGCAACAAGAGCGAATGCTTCGCCAGTGGGGGCCTCCGCCGGGAGAAGCCTACGTGCACGACGGGGCCATCGCGCTCGCGGGCTTGGAGCTCGGAAACGTGTTGGTCGCGCTCCAGCCGCCGCGCGGGTATGGGATGGACCCCGACGCGATCTACCACCGCCCCGATCTGCCGCCGCCCCACAATTACTACGCGTTCTACGGGTGGCTGCGCGCCGGGTGGCGGGCCGACGCGATCGTTCATTTCGGCAAGCACGGCACGCTCGAGTGGCTGCCCGGCAAGGGAGTGGGGCTCTCGGCCGAATGTTTTCCTGACAGCATTCTCGCCGACATGCCGCTTTGTTATCCGTTTATCATCAACGATCCCGGCGAGGGCGCGCAGGCCAAGCGCCGGGCTCACGCCGTGGTGATCGACCACCTCGTCCCCCCCATGACGACGGCCGATGCTTATGGCCCGCTGGCCGAGCTGACCCAATTGGTCGACGAGTACTATCAGGTCGAACGGATGGACCCCTCGAAGCTGCCGATCCTGCAGCAGCAGATCTGGGAGCTGATTCGCGATGCCCATCTCGACGAAGACCTGAAGCAGGTGATGACGCGCGGGCACGGGCATACCCACGAATGGGACGAAGGGGCCACTGCGGACGGCACGCCGCTTGCTCTGGCCGCCATGCAGGGAAACGAGGTCGCTCACGTCCTCGGGGAGCTCGACGCCTATTTGTGTGAGTTGACAGGAGCCCAGATCCGCGACGGCCTCCACATCCTGGGCCGGCCACCGGGCGGCGAACAGCTCCTGGGTCTTTTGCAGGCGATCACCCGCGTGCCAAACCTGGAGGCGCCGAGTCTGCGCGCGAGCGTGGCCTCGTTGTTCGAGCTCGATTTGGGCTCCCTGCTCGACAACCTGGGCGCGCGGTTTCCCGTCGAGCCCGGCGAGCTGGCCCGACTCGCGGGCCGCCCGATCGCGACGGGAGGCGACGCGCTTGAGGCTGTCGATGAGCTCTGTCATCATCTCCTCGCTCTGTTGCAACAGCATTCGTTTGACGCTGGATCAATTCCCGTCGTCCTGACCGAGACTTTTCCGCGCTGGGACCGTCTGCGCCTTGATCGAGAAGACGCGGTCGCCGCGATCGGTCGCGTGCTCGAGTTTGTCTGCAAGCATTTGACACCCGCCTTGGCGCGGACCACCGACGAGACGGCACACCTGTTACGCGCCTTGGACGGCCGTCACGTACCGGCGGGACCGAGCGGGGCACCGACGCGCGGCATGGCGCACATCCTGCCGACCGGGCGTAATTTCTACACGGTCGATCCCCGCGCGGTCCCGTCGATGGCCGCATGGCGGGTCGGGCAGGAGCTGGCCCGCGAAGTGTTGGAGCGCCACATCGCCGAAACCGGATCGTTTCCGGAAACGGTGGGCATCAGCGTCTGGGGCACGAGCGCCATGCGGACCCACGGGGATGATGTAGCCCAAGTGCTGGCGTTCTTGGGCGTTCGGCCGTGCTGGCAGAAAGAAAGCCGGCGGGTCGCCGGCATCGAGGTGGTCCCACTCGAGCAGCTTGGCCGGCCGCGGGTCGATGTCGTCGTGCGCATCAGCGGTTTCTTCCGCGACGCCTTTCCCCACCTGATCGCACTCTTGGACGAGGCCGCCAGGCTGGTCATGCAACTGGATGAGCCGCCCGGCCAGAATTTCCCGCGCAAGCATTTCCTGGCGGACGTGGAAGCGGCCGCAAGCCCCGAGACCTGTGTGTTCGACCTCGAGAGGAAGGCTGCGTACCGCATCTTCGGTTCCAAGCCGGAGAGCTACGGTGCGGGGATCCTGCCGCTGATCGACCAGCAAAACTGGGATGGCCCCGCCGACCTGGCGGAAGCGTACGTTAACTGGGGCGGCTATGCGTACACGGCCGACGAGCAGGGCATCGACGCCCGCGACCTGTTTCGAAGGCGGCTCGTCGGTGTGCAGGTCGCGCTGCACAACCAGGACAACCGCGAGCATGACATCTTCGACAGCGACGATTACCTGCAGTTCCACGGTGGCATGATCGCCACCATCTGCGCCCTGACGGGCCGCAAGCCGAAGCATTATTTCGGCGACACTCACGACGCTTCGCGCCCCGCCGTCCGCGACCTCAAGGAGGAGGTGCTGCGGGTTTTCCGCACGCGCGTCATCAACCCCAAGTGGATCGAGAGCATAGGGCGCCACGGCTACAAGGGAGGGTTGGAATTGAGCGCGACGGTCGATTACCTGTTCGGCTTCGACGCCACCGCCGGCGTCGTTGACGACTGGATGTACGAGCAAGTCGCTCAGACGTATGCGCTCGATCCGCGCATGCAAGAATTTTTTGAGAAGAGCAATCCGTGGGCGCTGCACGCGATCGCCGAGCGGTTGCTGGAAGCCGAGCATCGTGGAATGTGGTTGGAGCCAGACCCAGCCACGATCGAGGCGCTCTGTCAAACCCTGATCGACAGTGAAACCATGTTGGAGGCGCGGGCCGAAACTCGAGCCCAGGAGGCGCGTGTTTAACATGGACCTCTATGAGGCAATCTACAGTCGCAGAGATGTGCGGCACTTTCGCTCCGATCCAGTGCCGGACTCGGTCCTGATCCGAGTGCTCGATGCCGCCCATCACGCCGGCTCAGTTGGTTTCATGCAGCCGTGGAACTTCGTCGTCGTCCGTGCTCCAGAGCTGAAGAAGCTCGTCTTCGACTCATTCGCGCGGGAGAACGCGCGAGCCGCCGAGAACTACGCCGGCGACCGGCGGTCGCTATACGATTCGTTCAAGCTGGCCGGAATCATGGAAGCTCCGGTGAACCTCGCGGTCACCTGCGACCGCAGCCGAAGGGGGCCCGCCGTTCTGGGGCGCGGCACCATGCCCGAAACCGACCTCTTCAGCACCTGCTGCGCGATCCAGAACCTCTGGCTGGCAGCGCGGGCGGAGGGAATCGGCGTGGGGTGGGTCAGCATTCTCGACCCCGAGACGGTCAAGCGACTGCTCGAGATTCCGCCGGCCGTCGTGCTCGTCGCCTACCTCTGCTTGGGATATCCCATTCAATTTGAGGAAAGGCCCATGCTCGAGCAAGCCGGATGGGAATCCCGCACGCCACTCGACCAGGTGGTTTTCGCGGAGCGGTGGAATCACAGGTGGAGCGCCCTCTCACCCGAATAGGTCAAGTCAGGCCCTGTCCAATGCGTTACCCTTTTTCAGCCCTAGTCGGCCAAGACCAATTGAAGTTGGCATTGTTGCTCAATGCCGTCGATCCGGAGATCGGCGGCGTGCTCGTCTCCGGCGAGAAGGGGACGGCCAAGAGCACAGCGGCCCGAGCGCTCGTCGATCTGCTCCCCGCGATTCAGGTTCGCGAAGGCTGCCCTGTCAACTCGGCGCCCGATGACCCGATACCGGAATGGCTGCTTTCGACTTCCGAGCCGGATCGGACGACGGGGCGCGAGATCGAGCGGCCCGTGCCGTTTGTGGAGCTGCCGCTCGGGGCGACCGAAGATCGGGTAGTCGGCACGCTCGACTTCGAGCGGGCCCTCCGCGAAGGCCGGCGAGCCTTTCGGCCAGGTTTGCTCGCGGCGGCCAACCGGGGAATCCTCTATGTCGACGAGGTCAACCTGCTGGCGGACCATCTGGTCGACGTGCTTCTGGATGCCGCCGCCTCCGGGATCAATGTCGTACAGCGCGAGGGAGTCGAGGTCATTCACCCCGCCCGCTTCCTCCTGATCGGGACCATGAACCCTGAAGAAGGGCTTTTGCGGCCGCAGCTCCTCGACCGGTTCGGTCTGATGGTCGAAGTGGTCGGCCCTCGCGATCCGGAGCTTCGTATCGAAGTGGTCCGGAGGCGAGTTGCATTCGACGCCAACCCAGTGGGGTTCGTCGATGCCTGGAGCTCGGAACAGCAGGCCTTGCGCGAGCGGATCGCGGCGGCACGACAGCAGCTTTCCGACGTGGTTGTCCACGACGAGATGCTGCAGATAATCAGCCAGATTTGTTGTCAGGCTGGCACTCAGGGGATGCGGGCCGACGTCACCTTGTACAAGTCGGCCCGCGCTCTGGCGGCCTGGGAGGGAAACCCGAGCGTCGCCGCAGACGACGTGCACCGAGCGTCGGAATTGGTGCTCCCACATCGCCGCCGGCCAAGCGACTCTTCTCGATCGCGGAGAGAAAATCTCGGGCCGAGCCCTTTGGGGAGGGCCAGGGACGAGGGAGATGCGGCAGGCGAGCCCCGATCCCACGGCGCGCGGTTTGAGCCGAACGCTTCGAGCCCCGAGAAGGATCGAGCGGAATCTGGTGACGAGACCGGGCCTGAAGCGCCTTCGGGTCGAGTGGCCGCGAGCACGATCTTCCGCGCCGCGGCGTCCGGAGCGGTGCTGCCGATTCGAATCGCGGCGGCTCAGGCCGAGGAAAAGCGGCGGCCCGGCCGCCGCAACCGATCGGCCCAGAAAGAACGGGGGCGCTATGTTCGGGCCGTTCCCGACCCCGATCCGCCCGAGCTCGCTGTCGATGCGACGCTCCGTTCTGCCGCGGCCCGTGGTCTCGACCCGGAGGGACGAATCGACATTCAGCGGTCCGATTGGCATCGCAAAGAGCGGTCGGGCCGAGCGGACTCCTTGATCTTATTTGTCGTCGACGCATCGGGGTCGATGGCTGCCCGGCACCGGATGGAAGCCGTCAAGGGTGCGGTGCTCGGCTTGCTTGCCGATGCATATCGACAGCGCGATCGGGTCGGCGTGATCGCATTTCGTGGTCCGCGGGCCGAGCTGCTCCTGCCGCCGACTGGCAGCATCGAGCCGGCCGAGCGCGCCCTGCACGCATTGCCAACAGGAGGTCGCACGCCTCTGGCACACGCGCTTGTGCTCACGTCCGAGACTGTCCTTCGCGCCCGACGGGCAGACCCGAAGCTGCTGGTCCTGGTGATTCTCCTGACCGACGGCCGGGCGAACGTCGCACTGCCCGATACCGATCAAGATCCCTGGAACCAATCCCTGAGCGCCGCGCGTCAACTGGCCGAGGTCGACGTGCCGGCGCTGGTGCTGGACACCGATTCGGGTTTTATCCGTCTCGGCAGGGCGCGGGAGCTGGCGCGGGCCCTCCGGTCGGAATATCTGCCACTGGAAGACCTGACCGCCGATTCGCTGACACTTGTGATCCAAGAGCGCCGGCGATCCGCGGCGCCGGCCTTTGAGATCGGGATGACAGATCGATGATCGCCCGAACGCTGATGATTCAGGGGACGAGCTCATCGGTGGGCAAGAGCCTGTTGGTGGCGGCGCTCTGCCGGATCTTTGCCCGGCGCGGTGTGCGCGTCGCGCCGTTCAAAGCGCAGAACATGTCGAATAACGCCGCCGTTTGCGCCGACGGGTCGGAGATCGGCCGTTCGCAGCAGCTCCAAGCCGCCGCGGCCGGTATCGACCCCACGGCCGACATGAACCCAATCTTACTGAAGCCCGAGGCTGACGCGCGTTCGCAGGTCATCGTGGACGGCCGTCCCTGGCGCACCCAGGAGGCGCGCGCCTATTTCGGTTCGCGCCAGGAGCTCTGGCCGATCGTGGTCGCGGCCCTCGAGCGGCTGCGGCAAGCGTATGAGCTGGTGATTCTGGAGGGTGCGGGCAGTCCGGCGGAATGCAACCTCCGCGACGTCGAGATCGTGAATATGGCGGTTGCTCGACACGCGGGTTTGCCCGTCGTGCTGGTTGGCGATATCGAACGAGGAGGCGTGTTCGCGCAGTTGCTCGGAACGTTGTGGCTCTTGAGCGACCTGGATCGGGCGCTCGTTCGCGGCTTGATCGTGAACAAGTTTCGCGGCGACGCTTCGCTCTTCGACGGCGGCGTGACGTTCCTGGAGGAGCGCGGAGGCGTGCCCGTGCTGGGCGTCGTTCCCTGGCTCCCCCGGCTGGACCTCCCCGAGGAAGATGCTTTAGCGCTCGATGGTGCGCACGCGGAGGAGCTGGCCGCCAAGACCGGGCTCGACATCGCCGTCATCCGTCTTCCCAGGATCGCCAATTTTGATGACTTCGACCCCCTGGCCGCTGAGCCGGGAACCCGCGTGAGGTATGTCGACGCACCGAACCGACTGGGGCAGCCGAGCGCAATCATCCTACCCGGGACCAAGAGCACCATGGATGACCTGCACTGGCTGCGCGAAGTCGGCCTCGCCGAACCGATCGTGGAATATGCCCGGCGCGGAGTTCCGGTGGTCGGCATCTGCGGAGGTTATCAGATGCTGGGCCAGACACTCCGCGACCCGCGGCGAATCGAATCGTCGTGGGCCGAAACCGCTGGTCTGGGGCTACTGCCGACCGAAACCGTCTTCGCGCCAACCAAGCAGACCAACCAGGTTCGCGCAATCGTGCGGGACGACCGCCACTGCCCCGGGAGCCGAGGCCGCGCCGTCGAGGGCTATGAGATCCATCTGGGGCAGACGACCGGTCCCCGCCCGTGGTTGCGGATCTCGCATCGCGGCGGAGTCGTTGTCGAAGCCGCCGACGGTGCCATTTCCGAGGACGGTCGGATCTGGGGGTGCTATCTCCACGGCCTGTTCGCGAATGACTTTTTCCGGCGGGCGTGGCTCGACTCGCTCGGAGGTCGCAAGAGCGGCACCGCTGCGTTTCCAAACGGGCAAGCGACTTCGAGCGGTCGCACAAGCACCGCGGCCAGGCTCGAGCAATCGCTGAATCGCCTGGCCGACTGCGTCGAAAACGCCATCGACATGAAGAAACTCGAGCAAATCGTGTGGAACGCGACAGGAAAGGGGCAATCAAATGCCAGACGACGTGAACATCGCCCATAAAGAGAAGATGGTCCGCCGGGACGAAGCGTTCGAGCGCAAGATGGCGCGCGCGACGCGCGAGAAGGGACTACTCATCGTGTATACCGGGGCCGGCAAGGGAAAGACGACGGCGGCCCTGGGGCTGGCGCTCCGCGCCCTCGGGCAGGGATTGAGGGTTGGTATCGTCCAGTTCATCAAGGGAGCGATCCCGACGGGAGAGGCGGCGCTCCTCTCGAAATCGAGCGAGCGAGTCGAGATTCACACCCTGGGCGAAGGGTTCACCTGGAAGACGCAGGACCNCGAGCGCGACGTCGCGACGGCCCAGCGCGCGTGGCANAAAGCCGTCGAGCTCTTGCGCGATCCATCGTTCGACATGGTGNTCCTCGACGAGCTCAACATCGTGCTCCGCTACGATTACCTGCCTCTGGCCGACGTGGTNGCGGAGCTCACGCNGAAACGCCCCATGCTGCACGTCGTGGTCACGGGGCGTAATGCCAAGCCCGCGCTTTTGGAAATGGCCGACCTCGTCACGGAGATGACGATGGTCAAGCATCCGTTCCGGGACGGCATCAAACCCCAGCGCGGCATTGAGTTCTGAAGGCTCGGCATGACGTCACTCGGTTCGCAAGACATCTGGAACCATCTCGATTCGCTCACGAAACCAGCGCGCAGCCTGGGGCGGCTCGAAGAATTGGCGGCGCGGTTGTGCGAAGTCCAGCAGACGCTCTTGCCCCGGACGACGCCGCGGCGGATCGTGCTCTTTGCCGGTGACCACGGCGTTGCGGGCTCCGGTGTCAGCGCTTGGCCCTCGGAAGTGACCCGACTCATGGTCAAGAACATCCGAGCCGGCGGTGCTGCCTCGACGGTGCTGGCTCGTCAGACGCAGACCGATGCCATGCTGATCGATGTGGGAGTGCTGGCGGGGGAATGCGCAGACGACGGAGACTCACAAGCACAGTCCGCTGGAATCCGCTTCTGGTCGCGCCGCATTCGCGCGGGCACTCGCGACTTGGCGCTGGAGCCAGCGCTTACGCTCGGCGAGTTTGAAGCGGCAATTCACGTGGGGCGCGACGAGGCTCGCGAAGCCGCGTCGGACGGGATGCGCGTCGTCGCCGCAGGCGAGATGGGGATCGGCAACACAACCCCCTCGGCTTGCCTGGCGATGCTCCTGGCGGATGTCCCGCTCGGGGAAGCCGTGGGCCGGGGCGCGGGAGCCGATGATGCCGTGCTCGACCGCAAGCGCCAGGTCGTCGAACTGGCCGTCGGCCGGGTTCGCCGCCGATGGGCCCGCGAGCCACTCGCCGCCGTGGCTGCCGTCGCCGGGTTGGAGATCGCCGCGATGGCTGGTTTCTACGCGGAAGCCCATGCCGCCGGCCTCACGATCGTGCTCGATGGCTATGTCGCCGGTGCCGCCGCCCTGATCGCGGAGCTGCTGAGACCGGGAGCGGCTCGGTCGATGATCGCTTCGCATCTGTCCGCCGAGCCGGGGCACCGGTTCGTACTCGATCGCCTGCGCCTGCGACCGTTTCTTCACTGGAACCTCCGGCTCGGGGAAGGGACCGGCGCGCTTCTGCTCATGCCGCTTCTGGATGCCGCCGCGGCGATGACCACTCAGATGGCCAGGTTTCAAGACCTCGGCATCAGCCGAAAGATCGAACCGTGAACGAGCCCGATCACATTCCGAGCGGCCACGCCGTAAGGCTTGTAACCGGCGATCCCGGCGAACGCCCCAGCCGATGGCTGGCCTTCGTCGCCGCCGTGCAGTTCTTGAGTCGGATTCGGCTGTCTTCCGTGGCGTCTAATGCGTCGAGCGCGCTCGGGCATTGCCCCGTCTTCTTTCCGCTTGTGGGCGCCTTGATCGGGATTTTGGCCGCGGCATCGACGGGCTTGGGAGCTTTGGTCTGGCCACCGTGGCTGGCCGTCTTGGCCGCACTGGCGTTTGAAGTGTGGCTGACAGGCGCGTTGCACGAAGACGCGGTCGCGGATTTCTGCGACGCGTTCGGAGACGGCCACACACGCGATCAAGTTCTGGCCATACTGGAGGACAGCCGGATCGGCGCTTTCGGTGCCCTGGGGCTGCTATTCGCGGTTTCGCTTCGGACTGGGGCCATGATGACGCTCGTCATCCAATGGGGCGTGGCGGGTTGGCCACTCTGGTCATCCGCGTTTATCGCGAGCTCGGCGATGGGCCGCTGGGTCATGGTCCTCGCGATGGGCCTCTTCGCACCGGTCGCGGGGCGGGAGAGCCTCTCTCGCACGATCGGCGGCGCCCTGTCGCGCCGGGAGCGCGTCGAGAGTGGTGTGTGGACCCTCGCAGCGATCGCTCCGTTTGCCGTGCTGTTGCCGCTTCAGTTTCTCTTCGCGGTCGCGTTACTAATCCCTGTCGTGGGAGGACTTCTTCACCTGGTGCGTCGAAAGTTGGGCGGCATGACGGGAGACTGCCTCGGCTGTGTCGGATACGTCAGCCAGGTTGTCGTGCTCCTTGCAGCCGCCGCCAGGAAACAACCATGGGGCCCGCTCTCATGAAGCCTGGCTTGATCCTTGTTCGACACGCGCCCGTGGCAGACCGTTACCGCGGCCTTTGCTATGGCCAGAGCGATATCGAGCTCGGGCCGATAGGCGCAAGACGCAGCCGCGAGCTAGTCGAATCGCTCGCCGCATTGCCGGTCGATCGGGTCGTTCATAGCGGCCTGTGGAGGACATGGTTCCTGGCTGAACAACTCGGCGAGCGACTGGGCCTGCCGGCTCTTCGTTTCGACGCGCTCCGCGAGCGTGATTTCGGCCGATGGGAATTGCGGCCTTGGGACGAGCTCCATCGCGAGCACGGTGACGCCATGCTCAAGGTCGTTTCCGAACCGGGCGCTTATCGCCCCGGCGGAGGAGAGACGACGTTCGAGATGCGGGATCGCGTGCTTGAGTGGTTCAGGAAATTGCCGCGAGAGGGCCTGACCATCGCCGTGACGCATGGCGGCCCGATCGCGGCTTTATCGGGAACGCTCCGCCAGTTGCCCGTGGCCGTGTGGCTGGACCTGATCCCCCCATGCGGCGAGTGCGTTCAGATCGAACTCAAGAGAGTCGTGTAAGGCCAACAATTTCATGGCCCGAATCATTCTCATCCTCGGGGGAGCTCGCAGCGGTAAGAGCCGCTTCGCGCAGCAGTTGGCCGAGCGGATCGGTGGCGCCGACGTCCTGTTCGTCGCGACGGCCGAAGCCGGCGATGACGAGATGGCCCACCGCATCGAAGCACACCGGAATTCCCGCCCCCGCGCCTGGGGCACGTTGGAGAAGACGACGGGCGTTTCAATCGCATTGGCCGGCGCATCCGCGCGATATCAGGTTGTCCTGATCGATTGCTTGACACTGCTGGCGAGCAATGTCCTTATGAGCTGCCGAGATCCCCTCGACGTGCCAACCGCCGACGAACGGATGCGTGCCGAGACCGACGACCTGTTGGGCGCCTGTCGCCAGCGCAAGGGAACCGTCATCATCGTTTCGAGTGAGGTAGGGCAGGGGCTGGTTCCCGACAACCCGCTCGGCCGTGTCTATCGAGACATTCTCGGCTGGACGAATCAGGCCTTCGCCGCCCAAGCCGACGCCGTGTACTTGATGGTGGCGGGGCTGCCGGTCGAAGTGAAATGTCTCGCAAGAACCTGTGAGCAAGCTGCGGCTACCGCGTCGCGAGAGACATAGGAACCGCTGTTTTGGCCGAGACGAATAATGAAACGATCACATACTGTTACAAATATGCTAAGATACGTGGTTGCACTTCTCTCCCTCTTCCTTGCGGGTTGCGGAGGCAGGACGAGCGTTTCCGGCCCCGCTGAGCGGTTGCGCGACCGCGAGGCATTGTCCGCCCCAGAGCCGGCGAGAGCGGCA
>JGI26341J46601_10000256_pt1 | contig 16170 bp, 9 predicted proteins | sample BogFormECP12_OM3_FD_46601 | JGI IMG/M metagenome (IMG submission 46601) | reverse complement strand
TAAATATTTCCGGATACAATTGCGCGACAAAATCGAGTATTCGCGCTTCGACATGGTTCATGCCTGGCAAATTGGAGAATTTCACTGAGTAACTTTTTACGGCGCCTTGCCGGAACCTGGCGAACGCCTGCTCAACGCTTGAGCTGTAGTCAATCTCAGATTCGTACTTGCGCACTTTAGCCGTGTCCCCCTTGATGAGTAGACAATATGTTATCGTGGACAGGTCGGCTTTAAGCTTGATCGTCTCGGCGAGAAGCGATTTAAACGGCTCGGACTCAGTGTAGTTGATCAGGTAATCTCGAAACGCCCGCAGCCCGCGCGACTGTAGGTCGACCTGCGACAGGTCCTGGACCAGTTGGATTATCGCGTCGCAGTAAATTTGCAATGCGTCGAATAACCAACCATTTTTTTGATGTTTGTAGTGGAGCTTTGCAGCTTGGGCAAGATGTTCGCGTATTGCGCGCATTTTCTTTGCGAACGATACTACGTAATCAAGGTGCGGTTTGTTATCGAGATCGCGCATCACGTCTTGCCGGTACTTGATCGCATTGATCTCGTTCAGACGACTGTAGAATATCGGTTTTAGATTGTACTCCTCTTTGCCGATCGTGATTGCGTCGATGATTTGATCAAGGTTCAGATCACCAAAGAATTCAGGGACTGGGAGTGCCTCTTGGGAACGGCGTTCTTCACTCTCCTCAAAAAGTATGCTGCGAAAAGTCATTGGAAAATCTAAGTAGTCAAGGAACTGCAAAGCGACACTGGATGGGAGCAGGCGTTAGCATGGCATCCCAAATCAATGCTAGTCGGTACGACTGACCTCTGAGAAGTAACGAATTCAGCTCTTGACCGGCGAATACCAGACCATCGGCTATGTTTTCGTCAAAGTGCAACAACGCGTATGCTGCCCGTTTGCCATAGACGGGGAAACGCTCCTTTTGGTTCATGTCTTTCTACCGCCACAAGTTTAAGTGTCAGGTAGGAGTCATTAGCCGAATTTAGAGGCTGTTTTCCCCTGGACGCGGAAGAAGGCAAACTCCATTGCCCTTTTCAAAAGCCTTATTCGCGTTCGGTAATTTCGCAACCGAATTTATTGATTGACTGCGGCGAAGAAAATGGAGTCCCCGATTAGAATTTTGTTGCGAACTGCCGGACATTAGAATAAGAGGTTGTTGGGCAATGGAGTTTGCCTCCCGCAAACGGGAAACCGCCTGACTGTTTTCAGAGCTAATGACTCCTGTCGGCGCAGCAAATGCGCGGACAGGGTTTTTTTATGCTCATTCACGTCTCAGTCAGCGTCAAAGTTGAGACCCGCGGCACCGCTCGCTCACTGAACCACTTCTCGGCTGATCTTGCGGCAATCGGTTGAGAACGGTCCTCGTTCGCCATGTTCAATCGGATCCTCTTCAACCTGTTTCAGGTAATCGTGGTCTTGGGGTTCTCGCCTCTCGTGTCCGGCGTGCTGAGCCGCTTGAAGGAAATAGTACAGTCCAAGCGAGGGCCGAGCATTTTCCAACCGTATCGCGATTTGTGGAAGCTGTTCCACAAGGACGAAATCGTCTCGGAAGAGAGTTCGTGGATTTTCCGATTCACGCCGTACATCGTTTTTGTCACGCCAATTTTTGTCGCGCTGTTGATTCCCGTTTTGACCAATTACCCGCTGTTCTTCGCCTTCATGGGTGACATGCTGGGCGGCGGGTTTGTGCTGTCGCTCGGCGGTTTCTTCGCAGCGCTTGCGGCGGTGGACACGGCCAATCCTTACGGCCCCATGGGCGCGAGCCGCACCCGGATGGTCGGGTTCCTCGCCGAGCCGGTGTTCATGATCGTCTTCTTCACCGTTTCGTTCGTCGCCGGCTCAACCATTCCCTACATCGTCCAGGAGAAATGGGTAACGCCGCTGGCGAATTTCTTCGCGCCGTCGCACGTGCTGCTGATCCTGGCGTTTCTTATGTTGATCCTGGCCGAGGGTGGACGCATTCCGGTCGATAATCCGACGGGTCATTTTGAATTGGCGATGATTGATGAATCCAAGTCGCTGGAATACTCCGGGCGAGGCATGGCGCTCATGAAATGGGGCGGCCACATGAAACTTTTCGTGCTGATGTGCATTTTTCTCAACGTGCTCGTGACGCCTTGGGGCTTGGCGGCCGGGCAAACTATCGGCGCGGTGCTCCTGGCCGTTCCGTTGGTGTTGTTCAAAATTTTCTGCCTTTTGCTGGTGTTGGTGGTTATCGAGTCGTCTCTCTCGAAACTCCGGCTCTTTCGCATCACAGAATTTCTGGGCGCTGCGTTCGTTACTTCCGTGGCGGCTATGATCGCGCGTGTTTTTTTGCCTTGAACGAACAGACCTAAATGAGCGAAACCACGAATCAATTGCTGGACAATCTGAACGCTCTTGCCGCCGGATTGTTTCTGCTTACAGCTTTCGGAATTGTCGCGATGCGACAGATCAAAGGTTGCCTGAATCTGTTCATCATCCAGTCTCTATTACTTGCGGCATCCGCCGCACTTTTGGGCCTTCGTCACCATTCAGAGCATCTCTACGGCGTAGCCCTCGTGAATGTGATCACCAAGCCGTTGATCGTTCCGTGGCTTTTACGCAAGACATCACCGGCAGAGATTTACACGCGCCGCGAGATTGATCAGGCGTTGAACATCCCGACTTCATTGCTCCTGGCATTGGCGTTAGCGATCCTGGCTTACTTCCTGGGGATGCCGTTGTTGAACGCCGTCGGACCGGATTTTCGCGGCCCCAACGTGCCGATTGGCATTGCGGGATTGTTGCTCGGCGCGTTCACGCTCACCGTGCGGCGTGAAGCAGTGCCGCTGCTCATAGGTCTGCTGGTAATGGAAAACGGCGCGTTCCTGACTGGTATTTCCATCTCGCGCAACCTGCCGTTGCTGGTCGAACTCGCCATCGCCACGGACGGTTTGATTATCGTTTTCATCATGGGTGTGCTGACCCGCGCCGTCCAAAAACATATCGGCACAACAGCTGTCGGGACATTGGCAAGCTTGAAAGAGGCAGCGCCCGAGCCAACGACGAACGAGGTGACCAAGTGAGCATTATAGTCATCCTCCTGCTCCCGCTGGTTGCCACCGCGCTCGTTTGCCTTCCGTTCAAGAAACACTGGGCGGCGGGTGTGACCGTCGTGTCCTGCTTGACCATTTTGGTTTTGGCAGTGCGAGTGGCATGGTTGGTCTCAGCGGGCAGCTCGGTCACGGCTGCATTGAAAGTGGGAATGCTAAAATGGATTGCGGTGGACGGGTTGAGCGCGCTGATTCTGGTGCTTATTGCCTTGGTCGGGAGCACCGCGGCCATTTTCTCAGTGGGATACATGGCGCATAAGAGTTTGGAGCCGAGAAAGCTCCTGCTTTACTATGCGAACTATAACCTCTTCATCTTTTCGATGTTGGCCATTCCGGTCATGGCCGAGCCGACGCTTGTTTGGATTGTGGTTGAATTGACGACGCTCTGTTCGGCGTTGCTGGTCTCATTCGAAAATACGCGCGAGGCGTTGGAAGCGGCATGGAAATATGTGGTGCTGTCGCTAATGGGCGCGGCCATGGCTTTGTTTGGATTTTTGGTCCTTTTTGCCGCGATGCAGGCAGCGGGTGGAGGCGTTTATACTTGGGAAGGACTGGTTATCGCAGCACCATTGATGCCGCCGGTTTTGTTACAAACAGCGTTTCTCATGATTTTGATCGGTCTCGGCGCAAAAGCCGGCCTGGTCCCCATGCATACGTGGCTACCGGACGCCCACAGCCAGGCGCCCTCGCCGGTATGCGCGCTGCTCTCGGGCGTGGAGACCACGGCGATCCTGTACGTGATTCTGCGTCTATTTCCGGTGATGAAAGCCGCGCCAAATTCACATGCCGAGGTGTGGGCGTTGGTTCTGGGCCTGATTTCAGTCGGAACTGCCGCATTTTTGCTGCTTCAAGTGCGCGATTATAAACGGATGTTCGCCTTTTCCACGGTCGAACACATGGGCATTATTTTAGCGGCGGTCGGACTCGGCGCGTCGGCTGCGGGTTACGGCGTCATGCAGCAAATCGTCAGTCACTCGATTACCAAATCGTTTTGCTTCTTCGCCGCCGGCGCCGCGTTGCTGGCTGTGGAAACGCGCGAAATCGCGGCGGTGCGCGGATTAATCCGTAAATCTCCCGTTGCCTGCGCGGCGCTCATTTTTGGGGGATTAGGGATCACAGGCGCGCCGCCGCTGGCGGTTTTCTTAAGTGAATTTTCGATTCTCAGAGCAGGCCTCAATCAGAGACATTATCTGGCGACGGGTCTTCTCGCCGTCTTCATCGTCATCGCATTTTTCGGTGTGATGCTGCACATCAACCGTATGGTTTTTGGTGCGCGGGAAGGGGAAGAGGCTCCGCCAACGAACGAACATTCCAGCGGAGAAAAAGAACAAAGATTGCCGTTCAGTTGCCGACTGACGCTGCTTCTGGCGGCTGTGCCGGTGCTTGTGCTCGGATTTTACATTCCCAGACCGCTGCATGATTTGCTGACGCAGGCAGCAGCCGCCTTGACAAAATAAATCGCTGATGAATCGCACCGAATTAAAAGAACAAATTGAACGACGTTGGCCTGGCAATGCGCGATGCCACTTCGCCGCAACGGGTTTAACGTGTGAAGTAAGCTGCGACCGGGCCGCGCTTCCGGAATTGTGCGGCCGGCTTTTCCTGGCATGGGAGTTTAGTTTCGCGGGCTTGATGGTCGAGGAAGGGGCAAGCGAGTGGGAATTGCGTTACTGCTTTTATGGTGACGGCGAGGCTGGCTGGGTTCATGTACTGGTGAACGCGCCACTCGACCAGACAATTTTTCCCAGCATTGTCAAATTTGTGCATGCTGCGGACTGGCATGAGCGGGAGGCCGAGGATTTGTTTGGTCTCACCTTTGAAGGTCATCCGCGACTCGGCGATTTCGTCCTGCACGACGACACCTGGCAGGAAAACGTCGAGCCGATGCGCCGTCATTTCGATCCGAAATCGGCGATGCACCACCGCAAGTCGGACGCCGACTGGCGGCCACGACGCATCGTCGAGGAACCTGGCGCGTTCGTAATGCCGATTGGGCCGAAATATTCCGGCGTGACCGAGTCGGCTCTTTTCCTGCTCGAAACCGTTGGCGAAGACGTCATTCGGTCCGTGCCGCGCCTGTTTTACAAATGGCGCGCAATTGAAAAGCTCGCAGAGGGCAAAACAGTGGATCAAGTCTTTTTGCTGGCGGAACGATTCGCGGCAACCACGGCCTTCGCTCATGGACTAGCCTTTTGTCAGGCCGTTGAATCTATATGCGGTGCGAACGTGCCGACGCGCGCGCAGGTGTTACGCGTGTTTCTAGCCGAACTGGAACGCCTTCGACAACATGCCGGAGCGATTCAAGAAATCTGCGAGTCGACAGCCTTGGTCGTAGCGAACAGTCAGGCAGGAATTCTGGAGGAAGATTTGTTGCGAATTTCCGGCGAACTCACTAGCCATCGCTATTTGTTTGGCCTGCTCGCACTTGGGGGATTGTTGTGTGACTTGTCAAATGATGCGTGCCGCAAAGCGCTTGAACAGTCGCAGCAAGCACTGAAGCATTTGAATGAACTCGAACAGAGACTGCGCCTTTCCAGCAGTTTTCTCGACCGATTGGAAGAAGTGGGTTTCGTCGCGCTGCGGGACGCAAATGTTTTTGGCCTTCTCGGCCCGGTCGCGCGCGCATCGGGACTCATCCGCGATTTGAGGCGCGCGCAGCCCTATTTGGGTTACGAAAATTTCGATTTTGACGTGCCGAGCGAGCAGGAGGGTGATGGCTATGCGCGCTTACGCGTGCTGTTAGCTGAAGCGAGACAATCGGTGCGCATTATGGAGCAGGCGGTTGCCGCATTGCACAGCGGTTATATCCACGAACCTGTCAAGCTTCGAGAGGGCGCGGCATTGGGCTGGGTTGAAGCACCGCGTGGCGGCGCATTTCATTGGGTCCGCTTGACTGACGATGGGCGTATCGCACGCTATCGAATTGTTCCGCCGTCCTTCGCCAACTGGCATGGCTTCCACCTCAGTGTCGAAAAATTCGCGTTTCAGGACTTTCCCATCATTCTTTCCACCTTCGATTTGTCGGTGGCCGAGAACGACCGGTAAAATGAGAACAACACTATTGAATTGGAAAACGCATGAGCCAATGGGTCATCAATGGCATTCGCAGGGGAATTAAAACCACTGCGTATCCCCGCGGGACGGAAGGCGCCGCCGGTGTAACGCCCGGACTGCCTGATGGCGGCCAAATGGATGCTGCAACGGGGGCGGCGCTTCTGGAGCGTTGTCCGACCGAAGCACTGAGTCAAACCGACGGCAATGTGACCGTGGACTATCGGCGTTGTGTTCATTGCTATCGGTGCGTTCGCGATGTGGAGCGTCCGCTGGACTGGCAGCAAACTTACGAATGGGGGGCTGTCCGGGACAACCAAATTGAGTTCGGTCCGGCGTTTAAACGTTCCATACACGTCATCGTGGTGGATGCGGGCGACTGCGGCGCGTGCCTCAATGAAGTCAAACAACTCAATAATCCATATTACAACATGCACCGGCTGGGATTTTTCATCACACCGACGCCGCGTCACGCGGACGTGATGCTGGTGGTTGGCCCGGTGACCGATTACATGCGGTTTGTCCTGCACAAAGTTTATGACGCCATGCCGACGCCCAAACGAGTTGTTGCAGTGGGCGCGTGTGCTGTCTCTGGCGGCGTGTTTGCGGGAAGCTTTGTCTGCGCGAAACGATTGGCGGAGGTTTTGCCGGTGGACGTGGAAGTGCCGGGGCATCCGCCGCCGCCGTTGGCAATTTTGCACGGGCTGCTCGTGGCGGTTGGCCGCAAGACTCCGGCATCGGTCCTGTCACCTCCTCCAGCGGCAATTCAAGCGGACGCGGTGAAGTCATGATGGGAACGCAAACACTCATCTTCATTTTTTTTTCGCTGTGTGGCGCCGGCATTCTGTTCTCACTGACGGCGCCCCCGTCGCGGCAGGGAAACGTGCTGACCTGGCTGGGGTGTCTCGCTGCGATTGCGTTAGTGCTGGCCGGTGCAAATGGGTTGCTAGGCGGCGGCACATTCCGTCAACCTCTCTGGTCGTTGCCGGGATTAGCGACTCTTACTTTATCTCTCGACCGGCTCTCGGCAGTGTTCTTGTTCATCACCGGTTTGGTGCTTTTTCCAGCTTCGATTTTTGCCGGCGGCGAACTACAGCGCGAATCGAATCACCAGAATGCGCGTGCGTTCACCGTGCTGTTGCTCGGATTATTTGCATCAATTGCTTTGATTTTTATCGCGGCCGACGCAGTGCTGTTCCTGCTTGGGTGGGAAGTCATGTCGGTTCTTTCGTACCTCTTAATCGTCCACAACCGCGGTCAGGAGAACGGTCATGCCTCGGCGGGCTATCTTTTGCTGGCGATGGGCGAAGCGGGAACACTGGCGGCGGCGCTTAGTTTTCTTGTGCTGGCGATCAACGTGAACTCGGTGGATTTCGCCGCGCTCAAATCAGCCGCCTCGGGAACAAGTGGAGGAGCACGTTGGGCAGTTTTTTTGTTTTCATTTTTTGGTTTCGGTGTCAAAGCCGGACTCGTCCCGGTGAATGGCTGGCTGCCGCGCGCGTATACCCTCGCACCTCGCGCGTTTGTTCCAGTGTTGGCGGGCGCAACTTTGAATCTCGGACTCTACGGGATTTTGCGGGTCAATGCCGATCTCATGCCGGCGACGCACGCGGGTCCAGGTTTAGTGGCACTGGTTGTGGGAACGATTTCGGCGCTGCTCGGAATTCTTTACGCGACCACAGACAACGATCTCAAAGCGATGCTGGCGCACAGCTCCATTGAAAATGTCGGGATCGTGGTAGCCGGTTTTGGATCGGGCATGGTCTTTGTGGCGACGCATCATCCGGCACTGGCAGCGATCGCGTTCGTCGCCGGGCTGTATCATCTGGTCAATCACTCGCTTTATAAGACGCTGTTGTTTTTCGGCGTGGGTGCAGTGGAAACCCAGACAGGCACGTGCGATATGGATCATTTAGGCGGCTTGATCAAATGGATGCCGTTGACCGCTCTTGGCTTTCTCGCCGGCACGCTCTCCATTGCGGCGCTGCCGCCCTTCAACGGCTTTGTTAGTGAATGGCTCACTCTGCAAACCATGCTCCGATCGGCGGAACTCTCTTCGACGTTGACGAAAATCGTCTTTGCCCTGTGCGGCGCGGGACTCGCCCTTACGGCGGCGCTGGCGGTAACCTGTTTCGTGAAGGTGTTTGCGATGAGCTTTTTGGGAATGCGCCGTCTGGAAGAACGTAAGCTTGTGACCGAAGCCAGATCCGCTGTGCTGGCGCCCATGGCCATTCTAGCCGCGCTCTGTCTGGCATTGGGCGTACTGCCGACCTACGTAATTCCAGCGTTGGGTTCGGCGCTAGATCCATTGGTAGGTGGGAGCGCTGCGGACGCATTGGTGCCGCCTTTTTTCGCCTCAAGCCCCGCGCACAACAGTTTGCCGGCTGCGTTCGTTGGTGAATTTCATGACCTGGGCGCACAAGTCGGACAAAATGTTCTGCCCGGCCGTGGCTTGGTGGTGCTGCATCGCGGCGGTAAAGAGAATCCCGTTGTTTTCGCCATGTCCACCTCTTACATGGTCGTGGCGCTGACCGTTTTGCTGCTTCTTACGTACGTGATCGTCCGACTTTGGTTGACGCATCGCCGAAAACTAGCGCGGCGCCCCCGCTGGGACGGCGGTGTGAGACGCCTGTTGCCCGAGATGACCTACACGGCGACAGGCTTTTCCAATCCGGTGCGGGTGATTTTCGATGCGGTGTTTCAACCCACGACCGTGGAGGACACACGTGAGACGGTGGCGGAACATTTCCGTATCGCCATCCGGCGCGAAAAAGAGCGCGTGCATCTCGTGGAGAAGCTGCTTTTTCAACCAACCAAGTTGGCGGCGTTTTGGTGTGCGGGCGTGCTGGCGGCAATGCATCACGGACGCTTTAACGCCTATGCCGCCTACGCGCTTTCGTCGCTGCTAATCGTTCTAGTGGTCTTCCTGTTGTTCCAAACGTCCTAGCGGAAATTGATAATCGCCGGGGGTCGAAGCGGAATGAAAGAGATTTTATGAGTGCGGACGGATTGATGCTTGTATTGGTTTTTGTGCTGTGCGGTTCGGGCGCACTGGTGGGAATTATTATTTCCGACCGGCGCAATCCCGTGCTGCTGGCCTGGGTCGGTTCGCTGGCTTCGCTGCTGACATTGTGGGTTAGCGGAAACGTGCTGTGGTCGGGTCAAATTTTTCAAAGCGAACTCTGGACGATTCGCGGCCTGGGGCCGCTGATGGTTTCGCTCGACCGCCTCTCCGCCCTTTTTCTGTTTGTGGCGGGGGTTGTGGTCCTTGCCAGTTCCATTTTCTCGGCGAGTTATCTGAAGCGGTATTCGGGACACTACAGCCTGAAGGCGCTCAATGCCTGGTATCTTCTGCTGTTTGCTGCAATCGTGTTAATCCTGATTGCGAACGACCTGCTGACTTTTCTGCTGGCATGGGAACTAATGTCCATTTTGAGTTATTTACTGGTAACTTTCGAGTATGAGCGCGCTGAAACCAGTCGGGCGGGCTATCTCATGCTGGCCATGAGTGAGGTGGGATTCGTGGCGGTGGCTCTGACGTTGTTGTTATTGGGCATGAACGCGAAATCGCTGGAGTTTCCGGCGCTGAAATCGGCAGGCATTGGCCTAGGAGCAGGCGCGCGTTGGATCTTGTTTCTGCTGACTTTCTTCGGATTCGGCATCAAGGCGGGGCTTGTGCCTCTGAATACTTGGTTGCCACGCGCGCATCCCGCTGCGCCGGCAAATGTGTCGGCGATACTATCCGGCGTCATCCTAAATCTGGGACTTTACGGAATCATTCGTGTGAACCTCGATCTCGTGCCTGTCAACATGATTGGTGCAGGTGTCGTTTTGCTCATCGTCGGCACGATTTCTGCATTGGTGGGAATTCTCTACGCAACTATCGAGAATGACCTCAAAGCGATGCTTGCCCACAGTTCGATCGAAAACATTGGAATTGTGACGGTCGGCCTCGGCGCGGGACTCATTTTCGCAAACTATGGAAAGCCCGCGCTTGCGGGGATCGCTTTCATCGCAGCCTTTTATCATATGATCAACCATTCGGTGTATAAGGCGCTTCTGTTTCTCGGCGCGGGAACGCTGGACGACCGTGCAGGAACTCGCGATTTGAACGAGCTGGGCGGACTAATCCGCCGAATGCCATGGACGGCCGCTTGCTTTCTCGCAGGTGCGCTCTCGATAGCGGCCATGCCGCCGTTCAACGGTTTCGTGAGCGAATGGCTCACGCTGCAAACGATGCTGCGGAGCGCGGAATTTTCTTCCATCGTCGTGAAAATCGTTTTTGCTCTTTGCGGGGCAGCGCTCGCGCTCACAGCCGCGCTGGCCGTGACCTGTTTCGTGAAGGCGTTTGCGATGGGGTTTCTCGGAATGACTCGTTCGCCGCAAGCCCAGAAGTCGGAGGAAGCGCCGCGCTCGATGACCGCGCCGATGGTGCTCCTCGCGATACTTTGCCTGCTGTTGGGTGTGCTGCCGACATTCATGATTCCAACCTTGAATCGCGTATTGCAGCCAATGACCGGAACTAGCGCCGCGGACGCACTGGTGCCGCCGTTCTTCGCTTCCAGCCCAGCGCATGCGCAATTGCCGAGCGCATTCGCGGCTGAGTTTCACGACTTGGGCGCGCAGGTTGGCCAGGGGTTTGTGCCGGGAGAAGGACTTGTTCTCATGCATCGGGGCGGTCCGCAAAATCCGGTCGTATTTGCGATGTCTACGTCCTATATGCTTCCCGCGCTGGTCACACTTTTGGCCGTGGCCTATGTCGCCGTGCGATTCGGCCTCGCAGGCCGCCGGCGTGTCGCGCGCCAGCCATGCTGGGACGGTGGCGTTCGAAGTTTGCTCCCTGAGATGACCTACACCGCGACGGGTTTTTCCAATCCAGTGCGTGTAATTTTTGAAGAGATCCTCCGACCTATAGCAGTTGTGGACACACGCGAGATTGTCGCCGAGCACTTCCGCACCGCGATTCGTCGGCGGCGCGAAGAAGTGCACATCGTAGAGCGCTATGTCGAAGCGCCATTGAGATACGGAGCGTTGAAAGTTGCGAGCCATTTGGCCGCAATGCATCACGGCCGCATCAACGACTACGCTGGCTATGGCCTTCTTGCCTTGATCATAGCCCTCGCGCTCGCCCTGAGTTTATCCGCACTGTCGTGATAATGCTTAGAGAAAAGAAGATGAACAAAGGTTCGCTTGGGCCGATAATAACTTTAAAGTAAAGAGCAAGGTTATTGCAGAATATCGTCAATGTGCATTAATTCATATCATTTTGATGAGAAGGTACTTTTTGTGGGACTGTCGTAGTAAATATACTCGGTTCCACGATTATCGGCGTCTTTTCTGGTCTTCTCATGCACGTTTCGAACAGCAGTATCGCCACCGCACTTCAGCAATTGCTGGTTGTCGGAGTTTGCTGGGGTTAACTACGTTCTCGTCGTTTTAACCTGCAGACGTATAACTTAATCGTCGACGGTAGGGTGGTTATCGGCGTCGTCTAATTAGACCCAGTCCCGAAAATGCCTTTTCTTCGTGCGACACTCATTGCAAGACATAACGGTGAGAGGACGAATCATTACTAACTCGAACGCTTTATGTTATAATAATATTCCGTTATGTAAAGAGCTAATATAGCGCTCAAGCAAGCAGTCCAGCGTCGGGGGATCCCCTATAAACTCTACACCGATCAGGGCGGACCGTTTACTAACAAGCATACCCAGATTATTTGCGCTAATCTTGGGATAGGTTTGCTGCACGCCAAGCCTTATTCGGCTTGGAGCAAGGGTAAAATCGAAAGATGTTTTTACACAGTTCAGCAAGGTTTTGAAAGTACCCTGGATCTGCCGGCTAACCGAGCACGAAGCCTCGAGAAGCGCGAGCGCAAAGCTGGCCCACTGGATCCAGACTGTCTATCATTTGCGTGCGCACGGTTCGACCGGAGTAAGTCCCCAACAGCGTTTTGCACAGGCTGCCGGCACCCTGCGCCACATTGATGCAGGCCTGGAGCTGGAGCCGCTCTTTTTCACCCGCATCAAGCGCACAGTGCGCAAAAACGGCACCGTACGCATCGACGCTAGCCTTTACGAGGTGGACTTGAGTTTGCGCGCCCTGGAAGTCGAATTGCGTTTCGATCTCAGGTTTGGACCGCGGTGTGCGTCTACGTGCTGGTAGCGATCTTGAAGAAGGAAATTCAACTGCCGCAAAGTTTACACATCATTTTACAAGTTAGCATCTCTATTCCCGGCCGGCCGTCGCCCCGCTGGAACGTTATAGCGCAAACTTTCTTCTTTCGTGCCTTCTTGTCCTCACTTATGGTGAAGCCGATAGTAGAGGTGCCATCCGCCGTTGCAACGGGGAGAACCGCTCTGGTGTCCACACTGTCAATGAATAAGAGCCTTGCATTCTTCGGCCGGCAAGAGCTGATCGAGAATCTCTGCGTCCTTTATGCGCAGCGAAAGCACGTCCTGCTCGTTGGGGACGCGGGGATAGGCAAGACGGCGCTTCTGCGGCAGGTAAATCAAAGTTGCCCGATGTTACTTTGCGAAGAATCATCCAGCCTGCGTCGAATTTGCGACAGCCTCGAACGTCAACTCGGCTGGACCCATTACAAGCTCAATGTCGTTGAACGCAAAAACCGGCTACTAGCCTATGTCGAGCGGCGCGGCGAACCGGTGGCCTTTGATCAGGTTGCAATGATACCTCCACGCGTTGCGCGCTTCATCGGGCGCTTGGCAGACCATATTCCGGTCTGGATTGCGTGCCGTTCCGATCGCAGCAAGGAGATTGGCAGGGTCTGGGAGCATCTCTACAAATTCACACGCATCGAATTGCCTCCGCTGACACGAGCTGAAACCTCTGCCCTCATCGAGAATGCCGTTGCGCAGGGAAATATCCAAGCGGATGCCCGGGAGCACACTGCGTACCTTCACCGGCTAAGCAAAGGTGTACCACGGATTCTCGAGGAGCTCTTGATAGAACTGGCCGCCCGGAAATACAAAATAGACAGTTCCTTCGGCCGGCACCTGCTCGAACTCGATCGGCGCATTCACGAGATCGCTGATGCAAGCGCTAAGCTACGCCAATAGCTCATGACGGCATTGAGCGCATCCTCAACGAGGTTTGCGGGGGCTGCACCTCGCCGTATTGCCGGGTCCTTTTGCTCTTTCTTAACAACTGGCTTACATAGGTGATTCACCATTTTCATTTGCAGCGCATTGCGTGTCATCCGGCGCCACTTTGCTTGCCAACTCAACAACCTCTTCCTGGTACGCAGGAGGAAACCGTACTCGAAAGCATTTACCGCCACGCGCGGTGTTGACCTGAAGCTCAAGAATGTGAAAGCGATTGTGTTTTTGAATGTGAAAACCTGAAATACGGTTTCGGGGCACAAACGTGACGATGACGCCGACATTGACGTGGTCTGTCACAAACCATGACCGCGATGGCTCGTCTGCGACGACTACGAGGTGACGATCGGTGAGAAACAGAGCTATTCCCGGTCCAAGTTCATGCCGGAATCTTCCAATGATCGTTGGCCAGTTAATTCCTTCCAAGAGGCAGCAGCCTGGAGGCAGGAAATCCCATCCATAATTGCGGAACTTCAGAGGCCAGCTTTCTAGATACGTCAAGATCGTTCGATCTTTTATGCCCGCGGGCCCGGATACGCCCTCCATTAGATTCAACACGCGGTAAATAGCTTTCGTATACATCTCCTCAGACACGGTGTTAAAAAAGCATATACCTGAATTAGACTGTTCATTGAAAGCGTAGTCAATTTTCAGCTGACCATAGAGCAAGATGTCTGTTAACTCGATCAGGAGCGTGTCAGCGTGAACAGCTCGAAACAGTCCGACGTTCTTCTTTTTCAGCTCTTGCACGATAAGCCATTCACGGTCCGTGACGCAGAAAACCGAGCCGAGCAATGAGGATTTACCGCTTACGAAGGCTGGGCTGTAAATGATATCGCAAATAGTATCGGTGGAATTAATAGCGCCTTTTAACGGTTCACGAAAGGGTTTTGGGCATTCGTCGATACTGGTGAAGTGAACGGGTAAGTGCCCTACTGAACTCATCAGTTGCTCCTTGTCGAGTTAGCAATTTACTAAGAGGAGTCATCAGCCCGAGAGATCCGTGGCTCTTGTCCGACTGGAGGTCGAAAAGGCAAACTCCATTGCCTGAATCTACTTTTGACGATGAACCGGTTATCGTCAATAGTGGAAGGGTTTACAAACAGGTAGCGAACGCATTCTCTGCCGAAGCGGCCTGCGGGCAGCCGTTGTTTGTCCAGCGAGTCCGAAAGCGCGACATCTGAGGTGAATCAATGACGAATAAGAAATGCGTCGCCGGAGAGGGAAATTTCGATCTATTGAATGAATATCACCAACTCCGGTTGCGGGTTACGTTTCAGCATATCGATTCTCTTTTGACCGATGTTGAGCACATCCTCATCGACTCGGTGTCAGATTCCCCGTTTAACCGTTATCGCGGTGATACTACGCCGATCCGACAAAAGGTTGCGCACGATTACGTCCTGCGGATACGCCTGGCGATGGCGAGGATCATGAAAGAACAACAGATTTCTTTCGGAGAACCGCATTGCGGCAGTCGTTGGGCAGCGAATACTGCCCTCCTTTACGCCGCAGTTGCGGTGGACGAACTGCATCCAGATCGCTTGCGCGGCTACGGTCAAATCTCAGATGGGGGGCACAATCTTCTCGAGACGATCAGAACGGAACTCCATTCCCTAATCGGTAAACTGCAAACCTATATGGCACAAAGCGGCAACGCTGACCTCGAGGCGCGCATAGAGAGACTCGAGAAGGTTGGTAGTGACGTTACACCGCTAGGAGACCTGGGTGGCATCATCACGAGCTACGGTCTGGTCGAATATCGAGACGCTCTGGCAACGATCGTAGACAGAATGGAAAACAAGGTTTTTGAGATTGGCGTCTTCGGCCGAGTCAGTTCTGGCAAGTCTTCATTGCTCAACTATCTTCTTGAAGTCGATTATTTGCCTGTCGGCGTCACCCCCGTCACTGCCGTTCCAACACGAATCAGCTATGGTCCATTCGCGCAGGTGGGAATTGAATATGCGGATAATCCGCCTGAGATCGTAAGTTTCTCCGAGCTATGGAAATTTGCAACTGAGCAAGGCAATCCGAACAATGCCAGGCATGTTACCAAGATTCATCTCAAATTGCCCACTTCCAGGCTGGGGGAAGGCATAGCCTTTGTCGACACACCGGGACTTGGTTCGCTGGCGAGCAGCGGGTCCGCTGAAACGCTGGCGTATCTCCCTCGATGCGATCTGGGGTTGTTGATGATCGATGCGAGCTTGGGCGTCTCCGTGGAGGACTTCGCGGTTGTGGATGCGCTCAATAGAGCGGGCGGGAGTGTCATGATTTTGATCAGCAAGGCGGACCTTTTCAATCGCGCGGAACGAACGCAAATGATCGAGTACGTCGCACGACAGGTCGAACAGGAGCTTAGGATTTCGCCGCCAATCTTCGCGGTCAGTGTCGTAGGTGAATCGTCCGTTCTTTGCGACGATTGGTTCCAAGAGCATTTGCAGCCAATGCTCAAGTCACACCAACAGCTGGCCGCGGCAGCTACTAACCGGAAAATTGCAGTGCCGCGAAATGCGCTCATCGCGACCTTGGAGACCAGGCTGATGGCGGGCGGGCAGTCCGCTCACAACGAGCGATCGGAAAAGAAGGAACTGATCAATGCCTTTGGGGAAGTAGAGAAATCATTCGATAAAATTCTGCAGAGGTCGTTTGAATTAGGTCGAGGAATCTCCGGTCAGGCCCCGATGATTCTCAAGGTTACGGCCGACCAGATCGCGGTTGAACGGCTCAATCGATCCGGTCGGGAGTCAGGTCAGATTCTGGCGGCAACTATCACTGAACTTCTTGCACAGCCGATCGCCCAGATCGAAGAAGAATACAATCGCATAAGGAATGGGGCATTGCATGCTTTGCACATGGCCGAGAAAGCCTTTCCACACAGGCTCTCCGTAGAATTGCCCAGGGCATC
>JGI26341J46601_10000255_pt1 | contig 16196 bp, 19 predicted proteins | sample BogFormECP12_OM3_FD_46601 | JGI IMG/M metagenome (IMG submission 46601) | reverse complement strand
CGCGATTGCAGCGTCAGCTCAAAGTTCGCCTCCACCTTGAGGTGGTCGGCGTCGACGACCACCGCGCGCGTGCTGTTGGCGAATGCGATCATCTGCACCCGCACTGTGTAGGAACCATACGACGGCACAGCCGCGGAATAGCTGCCATCTACATCAGTCCAGACACTGATTGGCGGGACAGGGATCGTCTGGACAGGGATCTTCTGGTCAGAGGATCCAAGAGAGATGGATAGGGCTGCTCCCGGAATCGGCATGTTGCCGGACTTGACAATGCCGTGAATCGTCCCGCCCGCCGCTTGTCCAGATGGAGGTTGCGCAGGCTCGGTCTGAGCGCGAGCGCAATCGAGGGCGAGCAACAGGCTCAAGCCCAGCAGCAGATGTGCGGAAACCAGCCTACTCGATGCGATCCTGAACCATGCGATCATGAACCGTCCCCTGCGGTCGGCGCCTTATCTCTATGCATGCGATCATAATCGGATCGTGCTGCAACCACGGTAAAGTTTTGTCTCTTCCTATTGCTGGAGACCACCGAATTTGTGGCCATAAATCGACGCCGATTGCGCCCAGGAGGTCCCGGCCTCGGAATGCTAACCCGCCTGGTTATCCCGCTGATAGAAGCCCGGTCATTCAGCATCGAGTAAAGTTTCGTAAAAGTGGCAGTTCCCTCGGAACTCCGGGTCCATAATGTGGTTCATACCAATAGATCCAACCCAGGAATTCAGAGGAGAAGAACACTCATGCTCAAACACAGTTTGCTCACGCTTATGCTGGCAGGCGCCGTCTGCGCCGCCGCACCCTTTGCCGTTGCACAAGACAGCGGCAGTAACCCCCCACAGTCCGCTCCCGCGGCTGCGCCGCCTGAACACGGGCGCGGCGGCCATTTCGATCCCGCGATGCGGACCGAAAGGCTGACCAAGGAACTGAAGCTCACTTCCGATCAGCAGTCCAAAGTGCTCGATATTCTGAAGTCGACACAGTCGAAAATGCAGGACCTGCGATCAGATTCCTCACTCTCGCAAGAGGATCGCCGATCCAAGATGATGGAGATCCACAAGGCGTCCGACGACCAGATCCGCGCGCTTCTGGATGACAAACAGCAAAAGAAATTCGACGCGATGCAAAGCGAACACAAACAATGGCAGGGACATCACCAGGACGGGCAGGATGGGAGCGCCCCGCCCCCACAACAATAATGTAAGACGATTCTTGGCGATGCCGTTTTCGACGCAGACTGAGTTGCCTGAATAGCGGCTCGCCAGGAATCGCACACGGACACCGAAAAGAGCCGGATTCCAAGCGGCTAACAGTTCTTTCAGCGCCGGAATCAGGTAGTCCCCCCGCCGGTCGCCGACTATCGACGCAGCGAAAATCCACGCGTACGCGCGGTGATGTACGTGAACGGTTGGGGCACTCCCGTAGACTATGCTGCGGCGTTGCCCTGGCTCCATACCGCCGCCGATCAAGGCTTTCCCCGCGCCTACTACAACCTGGGAATCCTATTTCCTCAACGGAGAGGGGCGTCCGCCAGGATTGCGCCGAGCCTTTTCGCTGGTTTCAGAAGGGAGCCCAAGCGAACGATGCAGACGCGCAGACCAATCTCGGCTATCTGTACGACCAAGGGTTAGGCTGCCAAGGCGAGAGAGCGTTATCCAAAAAGCTCGCGCTCCATGTTGTGGAGATCATTCGGATCGAAATATGCATTGGACCAAGCATCATCGGTGTGGAGAAACATCCCAGCTTGGACGGCCGCTTGCTGCTTTAACTCCGGGTCCTTTGTTACACGTGGCTGAGCTTTACCGGAGCTCGAATTTTGTGGTCGACGAGATTTCTTTCCAGCAGACTTCTTCATTGAGGAATTCCTTTCCCTTTAGGTTGAAGTTTCCGGCTCTTCCTTCCTATTGCCCAGTGCCTCTGCCTGACCGCCTTTTTGGCCTCTGCTTTTTTTTAGCGGCCTTCTTAGGCTTTGCAGCTTTCTTACTTCGGCTCGCACGGGCCGGGGTCTTTGTCGAAGAACCGGATCGCTTCGCTGATTGCGAAGACCCAGATTTTCCCGCCGACTTCTTCGAGGACTGCCCCGACTTCGAGTTGGCGTAACGATCCAGGAAGTTATAGTGGTCCACCAGCAATAGTGCCTCTATGGCGAAAGCAGTCGCGACGTCGGCGTCATGAATCTCAAGCAGGTTGTCGCCGTTGGCAGCTTCGCCTCCAGTCGCCAGATTTGAGGATCCACAGTACACAACCGGATCGCTGCCGTTCAGGCCGCAGACGATAAATTTGTCATGGATTTCGTGGCCAGGTGGAATTGGAACCTGATCGAATGGCGGTGGCAGTGTCGTCTTCCCCGGCGTACCGGTCACCAGCACGCCTTTCTTCGATCCGGGCGCGTACAAGTGAGTACCCTTGGGAGAGTCCGAGATGCCGTAGCTGTAAACCGACTCGTTCCCGAAAATCTGGTTAAGTTCGTCGTAAACGGGAGTCTCGTTGTTAATCTGCATGACGGCAAACAGCACGCTGCCATGCGGCGCTTGCCCCTCTTTCTTGATTCTCTGAACAATGTTTCCGAGGATCTTGTCGACATCGCCGGCGGTGTGTGGCGAGAAGGTGATACTCATTTTCGGCACTGAGGGTGACTCGAATGTACTCGGCTTCGTCGCAAGAGTGGTCGAAGCGAACGCGGAGGCTGCGCCTCTGTTAGGTTTTGTACCGTGCTGGTTCAGTATTGTCCAGCTCTGCTCGAACACGTCATGATAAGTAGTGGCCACCGTTGCGTCTGTGAACACCAGAACATGGTTGGCGTTGACGTAAAGCCCATTCACCGAGAAATTCGTGGAGCCGGTAAGCACCTGAGAGGGCTTGCCATTGTTGGATAGGATGAAAACCTTGTCATGCGAAAAGCGATCGAAGCACCCCCGCAAGATGGAAGCTTGCCCTTTGGCGCTTTGCTGGAAGAGTTTCGTGAACTGGTCCTCATGCGGCGTAACCGTCTTTTTGGTTTTGGAGTCCGTATGAGTGACGTGTAACTGGGCGCTGTCTAGGATGATGCGGATCCGGCCCTCGGCAGCTAGTTCGAGAAAGATCTTGACCACATCCGGCTCGTCCAGGTCGTAAGCAAAAACATCAAGCTGTAGCCCCTTGTCGCTCACCACGCTGTTCAGCATCGCCATAATCTGTTGGCGCGCGGTGGAACCCATCCATTCGTAAATCTGCGAATAGGTGACGGCCTGACCATTGTTGGTTCCGGCTTGTGTTGAAGTATCGAACTCTAGCGGCTTATCTGCCGGCTCTATCTTGGTCTGGGCACCGAAATGATGGGCAAAAGCCTCCGATTGCATATAACCACGCGTGAATCCCAGAGCAAGAGAGCTTTTACGAAACGGGCCAACCGGGATAGTCACGATGGCTGTGAGCGAGTCATCCAGCCGCTGCATCGAGTGGTTTGCATCGAAATAACGCGGTGTAACAGAGTAGGTGTACTTGCCGATGGCGGGACTGAGGCCCTGGTGGGCTGTCCCGGTCACATGAACCCATCGGTATTTCTGGATCGGAGCGTTCACCGTTGAATTTGGTTTTTCAGTGGCAACTTGGGCATGGTTACTTGAGTTTTCAAACTGCAGCTCATTCAGCAGATAATAGGCCACCTGTCCCGGCGGCTGGCACTTGACGGTGAACCCCGCCAGGTTCTTGGCAGCCGCGGCACTGTCGAAGTTAAACGCTAAGAGCGTCTTGTTGTCGCCTGCATAGGCTTTCACTTTAAATGCGTTCTTGCTGCCGGTCACGAATGCCAAACCGCACCTCCATTGTCGGGCTGATTCAGAATTCCAAGCGTTGCAACATACTTGGGCTTTCGCTTCCCGCGCGGCTTCGCCAGGTCATCGCTAACTTCGGAGCAAAGCCCTCGGCGGGAAGTGAATACGATCGCGCCCAGTTGGATAGGCGCGTGGATCCACAAGCCCTGAATAAATTGTTTTGACCTGGGAATCGACGGCTAGAAGCCCCCTCGGAACTTGAGCTTGAGCTAAGCTCAACTCTTCCGTCCGCCGAGTTAGCAAACAAAGTATGCCTTTGTTCTCCCGCTGTCAAGATGAGTATCACCCGCAATAGGTGCTGGGTTTGAACTAAGAAGCCTGAGGCAAGACTTACAACGCCTCAGCAATCGCACAATGTATCCCGCGGTTGGTGGTTATTAGGCAATGATGGACCCCTATGGGTATGCCTTCACCCCGAGCCGGCTTGTGGTCCGGAAGTTTCCGGTTGGTCCGTGACTCCAGCGGGAAAGGAGATTGGGATCTCACATCCCACGCGTGGACGCTAGTGAGATGAACGCCAATCTGTTTCCGGTTATAGGGCGCTTCGCCGGTTTTCTTAATGGTCAAAACTGCCCAATGAGAAGAAACTGATCGGAAGGGCGATCGACTTTCTCGGGAAATCAGGAGGAGATGGCGGCAGGAGAATCGCATCTCCACGAGGCCATATCCCCCTTCGATTCCCTACCTGCAGCCGGAAACAAAAATGACGCGGGTCCAAGATTTAGGACCCGCGCCGATAGAAGAGTCAATCGACTTGATAAAACTCGAACAGGCTGATGCAATAGTGCGCAATCAATCTGCTACTTCCGAGGGCGCTCCTCGGCTTTGGGCGCTTCTTTCGCAGGATGAGGAGCAGGCTGCGCACGAGCGGTTGTCGTCGGATGAGGAGCAGGCTGCGCGTGGGGCGCGGCTTCAGCGCGGGGTGCAGTCTGTTGGCGAGGCGCTGGCTGCGCACGAGCTGTAGTCGGCTTGGACTCTGTTGGGCGGGCCTCCCTGGGTTTCGCTGTCTTATTCTCAGCTGCCTTGTTCTCGCTGGTGCGAGTTGCCGCCGCCTTATTTTGGGCTGCCTGGTTCTCGCTCGTGCGAGTCGCAGCTGCTTTATTTTCAGCCGTCTTGTTCTCGTTCGTGCGAGTCGCAGCTGCTTTATTTTCAGCCGTCTTGTTCTCGTTCGTGCGAGTTGCAGCTGCCTTGTTCGCAGCCGCTCTGTTCTCGCTGGTGCGAGTTGCCGCCGCCTTATTTTGGGCTGCCTGGTTCTCGTTCGTGCGAGTCGCAGCTGCCTTATTCTGAGCTGCCTTGTTTTCGTTTGTGCGAGTTGCTGCCGCCTTATTCGCAGCTACCTTGTTCTCGGTCACCTTGTTCTCATTCGTACGAGTTGCAGCCGCCGCCCTATTCCCGGCCGCTTTGTTTTCACCGGTGCGAGTTGCGGTTGCTTTGTTCCCAGCCGCTTTGTTCTCGTTTGTGCGAGTCGAGCGAGTTGCCGTGGTCTTACTCTCAGCAGGCTTGCTCGCGGTCGCCTTGTAAGGCGCTCCCGCCTGCTTGGCCGCTACCACCCCATGGCCGCTAAACTCCGCAGGCTTGGCAGTCGCAGCAATAGCTGGCCGGCCATGATTGACGGATGCCAATAGTGCGTGGTTCTTGCCGGCGGCCTGTTGATGCTCTGACTGAGCCGCTGTTGCCGAAACATGATGCTCATGTGAGGCAGTCTGTTCCGCCGCGGTTGGGCGAGCGCTAACCCCGCCGTTTCCCCCGTTATAGCTCACGTGGTTGTATGTGGTGTTGTTGATGACGGTCTTGTTGTAGACATTGTGAAAACTCGAGCCGCTAATGTTATTCACGGAGCGGTTGTAGTAGAAGCCTCCGTTATTCCAATATCCGCCTTGATAACCGAGACCACCGTAGCCGAAGCCGTAGTTGACGCCGCCGTAAAAGCCGACATTCGTACCCCAGTAGCCTTCATTCCAGGAAAAGGCGTTGTCGTTCCAACCCCAGTAACCGGGCGTCCAGAGAAAACCAACTTCGGGAGCCATCACCCACGTACCCGGCACCCAAAAGTAGCCGTCCTCTCCATAAGCCCAGTAGCCGGGCGTCCACATATAGCCGTCAGCTGGGGCCATCGGTTGGACGTAGATTGGCAGCGCGGGCGGAGCGATTGTGATGGCCACGCCGAACTGTGCAAACGAGGCAGCCGGTACGGCCAGGATCAGAACTGCTAGCAACAGCAAACGAATAGTACGCATTTGAATTACCTTTCCAGCTCATCCTTCGATTGCCCGGGACGACCTTATCACTGCGGGCTGCGTGGAGTAAGAGGCGACGCCTCAAGCGTCATAGACAAGAATTGCATGGACCTAATGTCACGTCTGAGCACTACGGCTCACTTTCTTGGAAAGTCGCAATATAAAGATGCCCAGCAAATTTCCGAGATCGGCGTGGCTGGGTGCCGTGAAGAAAAACGGCGCGAGTCCGTTGGGTGGACCCGCGCCGAGCGTTCTTTTTCGATCTTCCTTTCTCGATGGTTGTTTCCCGGTCTTGAGTTTCTAAGCTGCGCCCTTTTCCCCGGCTGCTTGCGTCGATGCTGGCGTCACCAGGCTGCCACACTGCTCGGCATGCAGTTTCGCCGCCTCGGCGGCGTGATGAACCGCAAGCTGACCGTGCCCGTGAGCCAGATATGCGTGATGCGCTTCCTTTTCGTGCTCCTCTGCCCGGTTGTATTTCGCTGCCTCGTTGTAATGGTAGGACGCTTTCTCATGATTACGAGCGGCGTGATGATAATGCTCCCAGGTTTTTGACACGTGGTTCTCCTTTGGTGGAAAGAGACGCTCGTAAGGGCCGATGCGGTTGAACGACCAACAGTCATCGATCAGTGTGCAAGTCCTACTTCTGATCGTTCCGGTTAGTCTTCTCTTCAGCTTTCTCTGCGGCTCTGGCTTGGACCTTTGCTCCGTGAACTTCCGCAAGAAATGGCTGAGCTACAGCCGGAACCGGTACTTGGCCCGAGAGTAGCGCACGAGTGGTGACGTCGGGTCCATAGATTGCGCCCCGAGAATCATTATCCTGGCGGAGCGACGCACCCTTCAGCGTCAGCCCGGCGAACAGGCCCTTGGCGCGGGAGTAGGTCAGGATCTCCGTATCCAGCTTCCAATCCGTGCCGGCTTCGGCATGCCGTCCAACCGGACCCGCAGCCGCGGAAGCATCCCCTCCAACTTGAAAATTACTATCGAGCAGCCTCTGCATGGCTTTTTCATTCTGAAAGATCATGACAACATCGACTGCTTCCACGCCGATCTGCAATCCCCAGCTTCCACCCGAAATCGTGATGAACGCCGGCGCGCTCCAGCCATCCGCCGTGCGGCAAGTGGCTACGCCTTTGCCGCCCTCGGCGCCAAAAACAAACCCACCTTTAACCATGTGCGGTATAACCGCCACGCACTTTGCATGCTCCAATACTTCTTCCGGGATTCCCTTATCAGGCATCCCCATAATTTCGTGCAACACTGTGGTGGCGTTGTCCAGCCGGGCCGTGGCATCTTCTCGCGCCGACGCCGCCCAGCTCAACGTACCGAGACTCAACATCGCAAATACGAACATTATCTTTTTCATTGAACATCCTCTTTTCTGTAGCCTCTGCGCCCCCCTGTCCAGCATCGTGCCGTGTCTGGCAAACGAATCGGGTTAGAAATTCAGACGCAACAAGGTCAGCTCGAACCTTAGCAGTCAGGACCAAAGCGGTCTGAGCAATAACGCTCACCGCGCAGCGACATGGAATTGCCCGACAAATTGGCCTGAGGTTCGTTCGACAGGTGGTCAATTCTGCTCAGACGTCGGGCAGTCGAGAGACTAAAAAAGTGGCAGCCTCAGAATGATTTCGAAGAGCCACGAACCTGGCCTTCGCCAGAAAAACGCCAACCACCCAGGGCAGACATATCATCCAAGTCGGCGAACCGGAGATCACTAAGTGGAGATCGTCAAATGAAGATGCTCAGATATCGACACGTTCCCATAATTCTGCTGCTGGCTGGGCTCGCGGGCTGCAATCAGCAACAAAGCACGCAGGAATTGAAAGAGAAAACCGCGCAAGCAACCGCGGAGGTAAAGCACGATGCGGAAGCCATGGCGGCAGGCATACGGGAGGGCTGGAGCCGCGACAAACCACTCGATTTGAACACTGCCACCAAAGAGCAGTTGCTGAGCCTGCCGGGCGTAACCGGGCCAGAAGCGAACCGCGTGATTGCAGGGCGTCCCTATGCCGCGCCCGGTGATGTGGTGACGCGGCGCATCATGCCGAAGACTGAGTACGACAAAATCGCAGACCGGGTCACAGCCAAGAACTGACGTGAAATGAGCGCTCCCAAGTCCGCCTCTTTGCGTCGGTGATTTCTCCTCGTTCTTGCAGACGTGAGCGGTGTTGCACAGACGCGTTGGATCGCGGCCTGATAATTTTGCGTTGCATTGTTATCAAAGTAATCAACCGAAGAAGTCACATTCGTTCGTTCCGCGAGGCGCCATGAAATTCAAACTCACGAACCTGTTCTGTCTTGTTGCGGTCTTGGCCATTCTTCTTGGTGCATCCATTGCGATCGCAGCCAAGCGTCCGGCTCCGCCAGTTCGGGCAGTCGGGCTGGCAGAGCTTGAAATGCAGGTTCTTCTCGATCGAGCCAACTTCTCACCAGGACAGATCGACGACGAAAACGGAAAAAACAGCCACCAGGCCCTGGCAGCGTTCGAAGCTGCGCGTGGGATTGCTCCAGGTGCGCGGAGCCGCAAGGCCGCGCTCGCGGCGCTCGGCGCTGGTTCTGTGAAATCGGTTGTCTCCTACACCATCACCGCCGAGGACGCCGCCGGGCCGTTCATCAAGACGATTCCGGAAGACGCGACGGAACAGTCGAAACTACCGGGCCTTTACTACACATCCGTGCTGGAAGAGCTCGGCGCGAGATTCCACTCGGCACCTTCGCTGCTCAAGCGCTTGAACTCCNGCGCTCGGTTCACTGCGGGAGAGCGCATCCGTGTCCCCAACGTGTTGCGCGCCGAACTAGTGGAGCCCGACGTTGAGCAGGCCGCGGTGGTACACGGCAAAAGCGCGCCCAACGCGGGCCGGGATAGCAAGCCTGCAACAGCGCGGGTTCGGGCTGTCAAGGTGGTCGTCTCGAAAAAGGCATCGGTCCTGATGGTGTATGACCGGGACGGCAAGGTCATTTTTTACGCCCCGGTCACGAGCGGCAGCCAACACGACCCGCTCCCGTTGGGGAATTGGGCGATCACAGATGTTGTACGAAATCCGACCTACAACTACAACCCAGACTTGTTCTGGGACGCCAATCCCGCAAATGCCAAAGTCAAAATCGCAGCGGGTCCAAACAATCCAGTGGGTGTTGTCTGGATGGGGATCAACGTACCGCATTACGGGATCCACGGCACTCCCGAAGCAGAGGAGATCGGCCATTCCCAGTCTCACGGGTGCGTGCGGATGACCAACTGGGACGCCAGCAGAGTCGCCGACCTGGTCAAAGATGGGACGCCAGTAGTATTCGAGGAATGAGAAAGCAAAAGCGAAGATCCGACCGCCCCAGGATCGTCGTGGCCCGCATCGGAGTATGTTCCTCGACGCGATTACGATTGCGCCCGCTTCACCGCGGCTACCAGACTAGGATATGGGTTCACGGCCTTCCCCTTCCACCAAAGCCTTTCCGGCGACAACTCAAAAATCGCAAAGTGCAAGTGTGGCGTGGCGGAATCGGCATTCCCCGTCGATCCCACGAACCCGATGACGTCCCCCCGCTCGACCCGCATCCCCTCCTGCAAGCCTTTCGCGTATCCTTCCAGGTGCGCGTAGTAGTAGCAATACACCCCCACGTCATCGAACTGGTAGATCGTGTTGCCGCCTGGTTTGCTGAGAAAGAGTTTGCGGATGGTTCCGGATACCACCGCATGCACGGGCGTTCCTCTCGGCTCCAGAATGTCGATTGCTTCATGCAGATGTCCGTTGTGAACTTCTGCGAACGAGTCGTGCAGGTTGGCGAGGGCCAGTCCGCGAATGGGCGGAGCCATTTCGAGCATGGAAGAGGGCGCGCCAGCGACAAGAAATAGTGGGAAAAGCACAGCGATGTAAATCCAGAGCCTCAAGTTATTCCTCCTGAACGCTGTGCCGGATATGCTTTGGATCGGGGGGATTCATTGGGCTCTTTCGAGAGGCCTGATCGAGGCTAAAGTCGGCGGGACAGTCCGAGCCCGCCTCTTTGCCGGCTTTCGCAGTGTCCGGCCCCATCGCCGCGAACCATCGGCCCAGGTGATGCCTGCCGAAGGTTTATCTTGAGTCGTCGCGTCGCCAGAATCCCCGCGATTCTCTGGTCTGACTCCGAGCTTGCCGGCAGTCTGCACATCCAGCTGTCCTGTGACTGGCAGATTCTCATCCTTCTGAAATCCGCGGATGCTGGCCCGCGTCCGCAGACCCAGCACGCCATCGACCTTGCCACGATAGTGTCCTTTGTCCTGTAGAGTCTGCTGCATCTCCTTGACATCGTCCCCCTCTGTTTTCCCGGGCATTTCGCTGCTGAGACAGGTTCCCCTATCCAGCGGCATTGAGTGTGGTCCCGAGGTCCACGGCGTCATCAGTAGGAAGACAATCCCAGAGCAAACAATTCTGCTGGCGAAAAACATTCCTTTTCCTCGATTTTATAAAGAGACGATCTAATGCACTGCCTGGGCGCGCACTTTCCCTGTGCCTTCAACGGCGCGCTTGGCATCTGTGCTCGAACCAGTTCCAGGGGGGTAGGTCAGGCCGTCTGGTTTGGCGGGAGACCTGGCCCTCCTGAGGCACCATTAAGATTCGCTCATCTCCTCTGCGAATACTGTGCTGAATGGCTCAGAAGGGTCTTATTCATTCACCGCTCAGGCGGTTGGCGAGACGCCGTGCAGAGTTCAGCTATTGGTGGGGTGGGAATGTCACGGGCAAGCTCACGCTCGTCACTCGCCAGCCGTGCGTGCGGTAGGCCTATTACTCAGCGGCCGGTGTATTCTTGGGCGGGTCGGCGCGCCAAACGTACAGGAATTTCTCGTCGCTCGATGTGACCACGGGGATGTTTTTCTCTCGGGTTACGCGGTTCAAGGCAGATCGAAGATTTTGCATCTTCTCTCCGTTTAAACTACTCAGCGGAATCTTGACCGCTTGCTGGGCTTTCAATTTTGACAGGTCCGCCAAAATATCCGCTACCGCCTTCCGATGTTTTCCCTTACGCCCCTGCGGAACGTCGGAGCGATTCACCGCTGCATAGTAAGTATCGTTTCTATTTCCGTTCCGTCCCATCGTGGGCCCCCCCTGCGCGTAGCGTACCCGTAGGCGCACGAATCGTACCGCAAAGAATCGTATCCTGCAACTAAAAATCTATGCGAGTCCTAACGATCGCAGCAGACCCCCCCTCGGCGTACGCTAACCCTTACATTGTCAAGGAGATGCTGCATCTGCGTTGCACTAAGACCTACTAAGACTCAACCAGTACGAAAGGAACAGGGCTACAGTGATCTCACCGGGCGCCCGACTACGAAAGAGAGCGCCAAAACTTAGCAATCGCCCTGGGACTTCGAAGAGCGAGAGATCACAAACATGGCCCGGATTGCAGTGGTTAAGAAAGAGCGCGAGTTCGACCCCACATTTTCCTCGCGACGATCGGCGATGGCAGGAAGTTTGTGGCGATTCTGAAAAAGCAAAGGANTTACACACAAGGGGACCCGGCGGATGCTGTCTTCTATATTCAAAAAGGCAAAGTGAGGCTCACGGTAGTGTCCAAGTCGGGCAAGGAAGCGACGATCGGCATAGTCAGCGAGAGAAACTTTTTTGGTGAGGGAGCGCTGGCCGGGCAGCTCCTGCGCATGGGGTCCGCCGCGGCCATGACCGACTGCGAGCTGCTGCGGGTGGACAAGAAGGTGATGATGAGTGTGCTTCACCGCGAACACGCGTTTTCCGACATGTTTGTCGCGTACTTGCTGGCGCGCAATATCCGCTACGAAGATGACCTCGTCGACCAGCTGTTCAATTCCAGTGAAAAAAGACTCGCCCGGATTCTGCTGCTGCTGGCTCATTTCGGCAAGGAGACTATTCCCGATGCCGTTGTGCCCCAGGTCAGTCAGGAAACTCTGGCCGAGATGATTGGCACGACCCGCTCGCGGGTTAGCTTCTTCATGAACCGGTTCAGAAAACTGGGCTTTATTCATTACAACGGCGGTCTGAAGGTACACAGCTCTCTGCTCAATGTCGTTCTGCACGATTAGGACCTCTCCACCAAAGAAAACTGGGTGAGCAATTTTGGACAGCCGTCAGGGGCCATCAGCGTTGACGATGGATCTGTTTGAGGTGAACCATGCCCCCGACCGTTTATCCGGAACTTTCCGGCGGAGTAGTTCTCTGCATCGACGATAACCAAGACGTGCTGGAATGCGAGAAGGCATTCCTCGAAACTTTTGGGTATACCGTTCTGACGGCTTCCAGCGGGGGCAAGGGACTGGAGCTTGCTTCCATCCATTTGGTTGACGTTGTAATTCTTGACTACTTCATGCCCAGGATGAAAGGTCAAGAAGTCGCAATGGAACTGAGGCGGCTCAGGCCGCAAGCGCCCATCATTCTGCTCACCGAAGGACAGAGTGTTCCGGAGCGGGCGTTGAGTCTGGTAGACGCTTTCGTAGCCAAGGATCGTCTGGCCAGCCAGTTGTTGCCCACGATTGAATACTTGCACGGATCCGGACGGATCCCGCCGCCCTCGTATGACGCATAAACGCTGAAAGCGGACGGGAGCCGGCTCAGGCTGAAAGGAAGCGCTGATCGGACTTGCCCCTGCCTTCGACTATGGTGTGGTGATTGTCGATCGTGATCTTCGCCGCCTGACCAAGGTCGGACACCTGCAAGTCCTTCAGTTCGATCTGGAGATCCCGTGTAATTGCCGTTCCACCTGTAAGGAGGGCAATGCCTTGCAACAGGCTCGTACGTCGATCCGGAACGCCGGGCATCCTGACCGCCGCAACCTGCAGCGGGCCACACAGTTTGTTTACGACGAGAGCGGCCAGCACCTCATCCCCAACATCTCCTGCAATTATGAGCAGCGGCTTGCCGGTGCCGCTGATCTGCTCCAGTAGCGGGAGCAGATCCTGCCTGGAATTGATCTTCTTTTCGTGAATGAGAATGTAGGCATTCTCAAAGGCAACTTCCATGCGCTCTGGGTCAGTGATGAAATACGGTGACAGATATCCAGACTCGAATTCCATGCAGCCGGCCTGGGGTTTTCCGCCGGGACCGTTTGAAAGTCTGGTGGTGTCGCGGAGGGTGGCGGATTCTTCGGCTCGAGCCGAAATGCAGTCGTCCAGCGTAGCGCGTTTAGCAGTCATGCGTAAATAAACCTCATCAGACGTGCCGCACTGCACGGCATTCCGGAAAAAGACAGGCAATTCTTGGTGTTGGCAATTTCCGAAACCCGTCTTGGGTTTGGCTCCGTGAGTTGCCGTAGGCGTAGCGTGAGCTACTTTCGTTTGATCATCCAGCCGAGGAGCGCTCCTGCGGTAAAGCCCATGGCAAACGTGGTCGCAACCGTTAGCACCGGGTGTCGCTGGATGCGCTGAGTTGTGTCATTCAGGAATTCTTCCGCAGCATCGCCACCCTGTTTTGCGGCGCGCCTCACTACTCCGACTCCGTCCTCGATTGCATCGGCGACCGCACTCGTTGCACGGGACGCCTGGCGAGCTGACTCGGCGATATGTTCGGCCGTTCTGTCCATTACTGTTTGTGACATTGCATCCTCCTGGTGTTTTTCTGTTGCATCGATCGAGCAGCCTGGAATCCGACTCTCGTTGCGGAGATTTTGTGCCCTGTCGGGTGGCGAAAAAGGCCGAACTCCCTGAGAGTCCGGCCTGAGGCACGTTTACCTAAGCCCAGCATCCTAGCCCAGTCTTGAGTAGCCGACATGGCGGATGTTCCGCCGCTTACCCATCACCGCGCTCTGATCTACACCCTGTAAGTACACTACCCGTTACCACTCTGAATGACTGTTCTTTTTTATACAGTTCTGGAAATAGAAGCTGAGCATACTCTAATCATTCGTGACGAGAGGCTGTGCCGTATGACTCCGACCGGACCAACCGTTACTTATAGGGTTTTGCTCGTAGATGACGATGATGCCGTTCGCGGCATGATGAACGCGACTCTTGAACACAAGGGATTCGAAGTAGTGGCAGCCGCCAGCGTGACAGAAGCTTTGCGACACATCGCTACCCAAAGCTTCGATGCGCTCATCACGGACCTGCACATGCCGAATCCTGGCGACGGATTTACGGTGGTTACGGCGATGCGCCACTCCCAGCCGAATGCACTCACGCTGCTGGTCAGCGGCTACCCTGACGTACAGGGCGCCATGGCCGCGATCGTATTGGAAGCGGACGAAATCATGGTGAAACCGTTCGAGATCGGGAAACTCACCGATCTCATCCGCGAAAAGATTCTGAACCGCAAACCTGCTGCCCGGATGGAAAAGGAGCGAGTAGGCACGATACTGCGGCGTTGTATTGCCAGTGTCGTCGAAAATTGGTTGGCGCGGGCAAAACAGAGCAAGGAACTGAACCACGTTCTGCTGAGCGACGACGAGCGCACCGGACATCTCCCCAAACTCGTCGAAGACCTGGTGGTCCGGCTCAGCAAACCCAGCGCCACCGCTAAGNACAGCGATGCTGTNTGTTCACCCGCAGCGGCAGCCCATGGCAAGTTGCGCTACAAACAAGGCTACACCCCCGCGATGCTCGTGCACGAATCGCGAATATTGCAGGTGACGCTCTTTGGCACGTTGCAGAGCAATCTGAGCTTTTTGGATTTCAGCCTGCTCTTGCCCGATGTCATGACGATCGCGGACGAAGTGGACGCGCAATTGACCCAGTCGATGGATAGCTACATTGATGCCATGCGGGCGCCCGCAGCAGCGTAGCTATCGCCATCGCGAGAGCTATGCCGGGCCGTCCTCAGGCGTTCGGCCGCCCACTACTGTGGTGTCGACGCTGCGCTCGTAGATGCCCGAACTGATTGAGTTGAGGTTGTTTCGGGTGAGGCACTGGACTGCGTCTGCTTGTTTGGCGGAATTTCGGTCCCGGCTGGATAAATGAAAATCTGCACCGAGCCCCATCCCGCGTCAGAATTGGTGTCTGCCTGCTTCCCCATCCCGAGAGTTCTAAGCTGACTATCGTCAAATCCGAAGTTCTCAACCAGATACTCGCGGACAACCATGGCTCGGGCTTGCGTTAATACCAAGTCCTTCTGGGCGTCGCCTTCCATGCCCGCCGAAACCACGACCACGGCAAAACCAAACTGGTTATTGGCCAGAAACGTGCCGCCGGCGGTTAGCGATTTCTGATTCTTCAGCTTGGCCGAATCCTGCTTATCGAAAAGCTGCTTCGCTGAGTAGGTAAATTGCTTTGTCGGAGTGCCTTGTGGCAGCCGATCGATCTCATTCTTTGCCAACTCGGCAGAATCTTCGTAACCGCGGCTTTTGAAATACCCGCGCAGCAAGAAATTGTGTTTCAAGGCTTCCATGTTCTCCTGGAAGTCGGTAACCCCGGTTTGCGCCTGGGCCATCGTGTCACGCATAGTGCTCGACGTCTGTTCGAGATTTGTGTACAGCGCTTTATCGTTGACCAGCGCTCCGGCAGTTCCTTGCCCCCTGTCAATCTTGGCGCTGATCGAGTCTAGATTCGCCGTCGCCCGCGTGGCGTTCTGGATGGCTTGCTGGCTGCTGTCCAGAATGTCGCTCGTCTTCTGGAACAGATCTGCCATTTCGAGAGGCTTCTGGCTGGCGATGAGATCCCCATCCCGCACGTCGCCCGATCCAGCCGATCCAAACGAGATCGCCAGAAACTGGTCGCCCAACAAACCCTCCGTTTCGATTGTGGCCACCGAGTCTTGCTTGATGATCTCGTGCGTCGATTTGCCGACATCCATGATGACCGTGACTTTTTCGCCCGGCTTGTGTGGCAGCATGATGTTGCGGATTGTACCGCTGTGAACGCCGCCCACCCGCACATCGCCCCCAGCATCCAGGCCCACCACATTGTCGAATTGTGCTTTCAATTGATACGTCGAGCTGAAAAGATACTGCTTGCCTCCGATGATGAAGACACCGACGGCCAGAATTGCGAGTGTTCCAACGATGAATGCCCCTAACCGCGCCGCTCTCGACATGTGTCCTCCTACGAATGCTTTAGAAATTCCCTGACAAACTCGATCTCACTCTTCTGAAGTTCTTCAAAGTTGCCTTCGATCACTACATCTCCTTCGTTGAGCAGGGCCAACCGGTCCGCAATCGTTTTCGCGCTGTGCAGATCGTGAGTTACCACGATGGATGCCATGTGATGTTCTGCCTGGAGCTT